>ENA-UOUL01001159-UOUL01001159.1-bioreactor-metagenome-genome-assembly--contig:-NODE-1159-length-39491-cov-13.761303_pt1 | contig 39491 bp, 31 predicted proteins | sample MGYA00249838_ERZ747220 | MGnify/ENA primary metagenome ERZ747220 (study PRJEB28778, sample SAMN05720191) | bioreactor metagenome | isolation source: Anaerobic biogas reactor | place: USA:Washington... | reverse complement strand
GGCTTCGAGCTTTGGACTAACGACTAAAAACGAGGTGCCGACATGAAAATCATGATGATCGCTTCCGAATGTGTGCCGTTCGCCAAAACCGGCGGGTTAGCCGACGTGGTGGGGGCGCTGCCCCTTGCGCTGCGCGCGCTCGGTCACGAGGTCATTGTGGTAATGCCCAAATACGGCAGTATCAACTCCGCCAAATACCAGCTTGCGCCCTTCTTCAACGAGATGTGCGTGTGGATGGGCAGCACAGAGGAATGGTGCGCCGTCCGCACGACGACAATGGACGGCGTGCCCGTGTACTTCATCGAAGCGGACAAATACTTCGCTCGCTCCGGTCTCTATCACGACGACGCCTTCAACGACTATGGCGACAATCCGCGACGCTTCGCCTTCCTCACACGCGCCGCACTGCAATTGGCCCGCGATATGGGCTTTGATGCGGACATCATCCACGCCCACGACTGGCAGACGGCGCTGGCGGCGGCCTACCTCAAGGTGTGGCACTGGAACGATCCCACCATCGGCAAAGCCGCGAGCGTCCTCACCATCCACAACATCGGCTACCAGGGCAAGTACGGCGCGGAACACTACGACTACATCGGCCTGCAATGGGGCAACTTCACACCGGACAAGCTTGAGGATCACGGAAGCGTCAACTTCCTCAAGGGCGGCATCCAGTACACGGACCTCGTCACCACCGTCAGCCCGACCTACGCGGACGAGACGCGCACGCCCGAATACGCCCACGGCATGGCGCCCTACCTCAACGACAAGGGCGCGGACTACATCGGCATCCTCAACGGTGTTGACTACGCGCAATGGGACCCCGCCACGGATAAGCTCATCCCCGCGCGCTATTCCGCCACCGATCTGAGCGGCAAAGCGGTGTGCAAACTGGAGCTACAGAAACGTTTTCTGTTGGATATTGATCCGGCGATTCCCATCGTCGGCGTCGTCAGCCGGTTTGCGAATCAGAAGGGACTGGATTTGCTGGCAAGCGCCATCGAAGCCATCGTCAACACGATGAAAGTGCAATTCGTCATCCTGGGATCGGGCGACAAGGGGCTAGAGGGCTTCTACGGCGGGCTGCCCGCGCGCTATAGCGGGCGCATCGGCAGCTACATCGGCTACGATAACGCCCTGGCGCACTGGATCGAGGCTGGGTCAGACTTTTTCATCATGCCGTCGCGCTACGAACCGTGCGGACTCAACCAGATCTACTCGCTCAAATACGGCACGCTGCCCATCGTGCGCAACACCGGTGGCCTGGCGGACACCGTCGAGCAGTACGATGAACACACCGGCGAGGGCACTGGCTTCAAGTTCTGGGAACCGAGCGCCCACGCCGTCTACTACGCCGTCGGCTGGGCTGTCAGTACCTATTATGACCGCAAGCCCCATATAGCGAAGATGATCCAGAAGGCCATGGCGCAGGACTTCTCGTGGGAAGAGAGCGCAAGGGCGTATCTTGAGGCGTATAGGCGGGCGATTGCAAATCGGGGTTAAGCCTCCGCCGCCGGCAAATCCCCCAGACTCAACGACAATACCTGCGAAACGCTGTCGTCGCCCATCGACACCCCGTAGATCGTATCCGAAACCTCTACCGTCCCGCGATTGTGCGTGATGATGATGAACTGCGTCTGCCGCGAAAGCTCGCGCAGCATAGCGCGGAACCGGCCCACGTTCGCCTCGTCGAGCATCGCGTCCACCTCATCGAGAATGCAGAATGGCGTCGGGCTGACGCGCATCACCGCGAACAGCAGCGCCACTGCCGTCAGCGTGCGCTCGCCACCGGAGAGCATCCCCAGGCCCGACGTGCGCTTGCCGGGAGGGCGGGCTACAATCTCCACACCGTCGCCACCGTTTGCCTCGCCTTCGTCGCTCAACATCGTCAACTTCGCCGTCCCCCCGTTGAACAGCAACTCGAAGATGCGCGAGAACTCCGCCGCAACCGCCTTGAACGTCGTGCGGAACGTCGTCTCCATCATCTCGTCCAACTCGGTAATGATCTGCCGCAGATGCTCGGACGCCTTCTCCAGATCCGCCATCTGCTCGCGGAGGAAGCCGTGCCGCTCCTCCAGCTCATCGTACTCCTCCTTCGCCGCGAAGTTCACCGGCTCCAGGCGGCGAATCTGCGTGCGCAAGTCGCGGATCTGACGTTCCAGGCCCTCCGGCAGCTCCTTCACCACCGGCAGCGGCGACACAATCGCGTCCAACGGCAACGGCTGCTGCGCGGAGAGCGTCTCCGGCAGGTCGCCAACAACGATGTTTAGCGCCTCCTCGATCTCACGGCGCAGCGTCTGCAACTGATCCTCCCGGCGGTTGGCCTCCACCTCGGCCTGGGTGCGGCGCTGCTCCGCGTCGTGCAACACGCGGCGCGACTCGTGCTCCCGGCTCTCGTGCGTCGCCAGCTTCCCCTCCAACTCCACCAGTCCCGCCTCCAACGGCGGAACCTGCGCCGCAAGCGCGTCCGCCGCCGCACGCGCCTCGTCGTAAGCGGCCTGCAGCCCTTCCAGACGGGCCTCCAACTGCGCGAACTCCTCCGCCAACCCGCCGAGATGCTGCGTCGAGGCCGTAATCTGCGCCTGCAAGCGCTGCACCTCACGCTGGCGCGTCGTCAACAACACCCGCTGATTGCCGTGCTCCTGTTCCAGCAAAGCAACCTGCGTGCGGCGTTCCACGGCCGCGCGGGCGGTTTCGTCCCCGGCCAGGGCTTCCAGTTCATGGGACAACGACCCTAGCTGCGCCTCGGCCTCGCGCAAAGCAGCGGCAGCCTCGCCATGTTCCTGCTCCAGACGAACACACACTGCCTGCAAACGCTCGCGTTCCTGCCCCGCCTCCTCAAGCAGATTGTGCTGCCACTCGCCCTCCTGAATCAGCTTGTCCAGCGCGCGCACCTCGCCCTCCACTGCACGGTCGGCCTCCTGGCGACGCTGCGCGGCAGCCCGGCGCTGCTCATTCGCGGCCTGCAACGCCTTCTGCAATGCCTGTGACTGTGCCTCGTGCTCGCGCAGTTTGTCCTGCAACGCCTGGACCTCGACCTCCAACGCCGTCACACGCTCCGGCAACTCGCGGCGCTCGCGCTCGCGGGCCAGCAGCCCCCCACCCTGGGATTGCGCCGCATTTTGCGGCGGCCGTTCCTCACCGCCCGTCACCGCACCGCCGGAACGCACAATCTCGCCTTCCACCGTGACGATGCGAAAACTCCCATTTAACTTCCGGTACAATTCACGCGCGGCATCCAGGCTTTGGGCGATTGCGGTCCGGCCCAACAGCAGCAGCACGACGGGCCGGTAACGCGCTTCATAGTCCACCAATTCAGAAGCGACGCCGATCACGCCATCCCCGCCGGGGACCTCCAAAAGGGATGGCGGGTTTAGCGTATCCAACGGCAGAAACGTGGCACGCCCGGCGCGGCGGCGCTTGAGCCACTCAATGGCGGCCTGCGCATCGCCCCACCGCTCGGCGACGATGTCCTGCACCTGCCCGCCGAGCGCCGTCTCGATTGCCCGATCTAGATGTACAGGGACGTTCATCAGCGAAGCTACCGTCCCGGGTAAGCCATGCAGCTCGTTGTGTTCGACGGCCTGCATGACCGCGCGCACGCCCGCGTACAGACCCGCACCCTCGGTATGTAGCCGTTCCAACGCTTCCAACCGCGCCGTCACCTTCTGAAGCTCCGCCTGCTTGCCGCCCACATCCCGACGCAGCGCCTCGCTCGCAGTGCGCGCCGCCGCCAGGTCTACATCCAGCCGGGTGACTTCGGCGTCGGCAGCTTGTAACGCGGTGTCAGCCTCATCCAGCGCGCGGCGTGCCTGTTCCACAGTAGCCTGTTGCGCGCGACGGCGCTCGGTTGCCGACGTCGTCTGCGCCTCCAGCTGCGTCACGCGTTGCGCCAGTTGCGCCAGGCGCTCCGTGGCCTGCTCCAGACGGCTCTGCCGGTCGGCCAACCGGTGGCGGCTCTCCAATGCCTGCGCCTGGGCCTTCCCCTGACGGCTGAGCAAAGCCTGCCGCTGCTGCTCCACAGTGCGGCGCGCCGTCTCCGCCTCGGTCAGAATCGCCTGCGCCTCAGCCAACTGCGTCTGCGCCGCCTCGAACTCCACTTGCAGCGCGACGATGTCCTGCGCCTCGGCCTCCAGAGCCGCGCGCAACGGCGCGAGGTTGGCCTGCCCTTCTTCCTGGCGTTCTTGCAACTGGCGGCGACGCTCGCGGGCAACGGCCAACTCACGCTGGCGGCGCTCCGCTTCGGTATGACGGACGCTGCTCTCACGGTGCAACTCAGCCAAATTTGTCCGCGACTCTGAGATCTGCCGCCGCAGTTCTACAATACTCTCCGTCACCGTATCAGACTGACCGGCGAACTGGCGCACCTTCTCCTCACGGTAGGCCACGCGCTGGCGCGCCTGCTCCAATTCAGAAACGGCCCGGCCCCAGCGATAGCCGTACCACGTGCGCAATGTCGTGTTGAGTTCCGCGGCCAGTTCGGCGTACTGCTCGGCGCGCGCGGCCTGCCTTTTGAGACGACGTAAGTGCGGTTCGATCTCCCCAACGACGTCGTAGACGCGCTCCAGATTGCGATGCGTTTCTTCCAGGCGGCCTGCCGCATCCTCACGGCGCGACCGATAAGGCGCAATGCCTGCCGCCTGCTCGAACAGCGCCAGCCGCTCATTCGGTCGTAACGCCAGGACGTGGTCCACCAACCCCTGACCGATGATGAGATAGGCGTCACGGCCCAACCCGGCGCGGTCGAGCAGATCGCGCAAATCCATCAGCCGCACGCGACTGCCGTTGAGCAGGTAGTCGGTCTTGCCGTCGCGGTAAGTGCGGCGCTCGATGATGACCTCGGCGAAGTCTACCGGCAGCCAGCCGGCGCTGTTGTCGAAGGTGAGCGCGGCGCGCGCCATCCCCGCGCGGGAACGCTTCTTGCTGCCGGCGAAAATCATGTCCTCGCCGGTGCGCCCGCGAATCGTCGTCATGCGCTGTTCGCCCAGCACCCAGCGAATCGCGTCCGCCACGTTGCTCTTGCCGCTGCCGTTCGGCCCGACAATCGCCGTGATGCCGGTGGGAAAAACAAAGTTGAGTGGGTCCGCAAAGGATTTGAACCCCTGCACATCAAGTTGTTTAAGTTTAGACATATCGCTCCAAGAACTACGAATCTTCGTATCTGAAATCTGGAGGGTGGGGGTTTGGAGGCGGGTGTAGCCCGCCCCCAAACCCCCACTTTTCCCCTTTTTATTGAGATGATACGAATCTTCACTAATCGTCACGAATGAGCAAAGAATTCGTGTGAATCCGTGAAGATTAGTGGTTCAACTCCGGCCAGACCGGGACGAACATATTCCATTGATCAGGCCGGCAGCGGATCAGGCCTTCGATCTCATCGAGCACGCGGCGCAGATTGAGCGCGACGTCGGCCTCGGCGTCGCCGGTGCGCTGCATCTCCAGCGGTGGGTTGGCGCGCACGTTGTAGACGCCGCCCGCTTCGTCCTCATCGTAATAGGCCGCAATCGTCATCACCAGGCAATCGGTGCGCAGCGGGATACGGATGTAGCCGGTGGGCAAGTACGCCGTCGCGCCGAAGAATTCGACAGGGTCGTTTCCTTCGTTGACCGGGCGATCGACGCCGGTGACCACGACGCCACCCTCGCGCAAGCGCATCATCGCGTCCCGCAAAGACCGGGGCGAGATCGGGGTGATGAGCACGTTGCCTTTCTCGCGCAAGCGATTGAAAAACTCAAATCCAGGCGGCGGCTCGGCCAACGAGAGCGCCTGCATCGGTACGGGCACATACTGCGAAAGCCCGATCAAGGCCAGATCAAAGTTGGAGATATGCGCACCCAGGATGAAAAGGCCCCGCCCGGAGGCAATCCCTTGATCAAGGTAAGCCTTGGCCTCAGCAGTCAAACGCATCGGCGGGAAAAAATCCTCGACGTTGGCCCGACCGCGCCCAACATTGTGAAACAGCTCATAGTAACCGCGATTCGCATGGCTGATGAGGCGGTAAGCGGCCTGATGCAGCTCCCTCTCCGGCGTTTCGGGTCCCAGAATGTGACGCAGATTAGCCCGCACGGCCCAATACACATCCGGCTTAAAAGTCACCATCCAACGCGAGATCACCGCGGCAATAGACTTTCCACCGCGCGGCGGGAGGTATTTCCCCAGGTAGAAGCCCAGCCGGGTAGGCCAGCCTTTGGCGAAGAACGCTTTAGCGCCCACCAATCAACCCTGACGCGGCGCTTCGCTCAATGCGCGCGGAGCTTCGATGAGCACCGGGATGCCGCGCAGCAGACACAACAGCAGTGCTAACCACGCGCAGACTTGTGCTATGACGTTCACCGTCGCCAGCGCAGAACTCCCGACGGCGGACAGACCATGCGTCAGCGCGAGGAAAAAGAAGGTGACGGCCTTCACAACCGCAAAAGGCGTGCGCAGCCAGGGAGATTTCACTAGAAAACGGCCCACAGACGAACGCATCATCTCAAACGGCGAAAGGCCCTTCGACGGGGCAACAGCGCGGACAGCGTCGACAAACGTACCGCGCAGCAACACAATCAGCGGAAAAACAACCGATATCAAGCGCAAGTGGGCGAACACGACCCACATCACATACTCCACCGCGCGGTCGGCGGCGATATCCAGTACACTGCCAAGCACCGACGTTTCGCCCCGTTTGCGCGCAATAACACCGTCTAGACTATCCATCACGATCAGCAAAATGATGAGTGGCGCGGCGATGAGTCGCGGCGTCGCCGCGGGCTGGTACAGTAAGAGAATGATCAAAACGAGTACTGGGATTCGCGAGAGCGTGATTATGTTTGCCAGCATTGTCTTTTTCCCCTTCGCAACTTTTCCGTGCTTTAGCGTTTATTTGCATTCATTAGCGCAGGTGCAACGGCATCGCGTCAGCCCGCAGCAAGTCCTGCAATCCCCGCAGCACCAAAACGGGACGCAGGCGCGCCGCCTCAGGTAACGGCGTCGTCCCAGCGTGCGCGTTGTGGAGCGCGGCCCAGGACTGCTCCAGCAACGCTTCCAATGCCCAATCTACCGGCTCCAGAAAACGCATCAAGGCCTCGCGCTGAATCTGCAAGAGTACGCGCGATGTACGCGGCGCACCCGCCTTGCCTCGCCAGCGCCGCAGCGGCAACAAGTATACGGCCTGCACCAGCGCATCAGGCATTATGGAACCGCCTAACTGCGGCGCGGTCAGGATAAAGACGTAGGGCGTTGCGGCCTCTACGTCGTGCAGGACCGCGATCTGCTTGTTTTCGCCGAGGACATAAGCATGCCCGGCGGGGAAAAGGTCTACGTCACATTGCCACTGCTGGCGTAGATGCCGGACAAGCGCCTGGTGCGGTGGATGCGTCGCATCGGGCTGCACTTTGGCCGTGCCTACACCGATCGCCACACCGCCGTCGGGGAGATGCCCCCAGAAACGGCTTTCGCCCAGCTCGAAATAAAACGCCTGCTCGTCGTACACCAGGCCCGAAAGCGCGATTAGACGCAACGCGCGATCCTTGAGCACGTGCGTCTGTTCACGATCCAATTGTGGATAAACGTCGAAGAGATTCACCGATCACCTGTCTGTTGAATATGCCAAAGGCAATTATACCATAAGAACCTGTTTGAAAATTCAACATTGACGCACCAGAAATGCTCGTCGGCATGATTTTCGGATAGCATCCAGGTCTTCACTCGAACTGCCGGTTAACGGGCTCGCGCGGGATGATGTCCCGCGCGAGCCTGTTCGATCAAGCGTTATTCACGCCACTATGAAATCCCGACAAACACCATGTTGCCAACGGAAAGGATACTTCAGACAGCCGTCAATCGCCGCCGCACGCGCGGCACGGTCACGACGAGCGACAGGCCTACCAACGTCGCCAACACAGTCGCCGGGATAGACACCGCAGGTGTAGCCGTGTGCTTCACCGCGATGCCTATATACGCCCAGACGATGACGGCAATGTAGACAATGTCGCCCCGGGTGAAACTAACCGCCAGCGCGATGCCCGCCGCAACAATCAGCATAATGATCGCCCAAATCTCCGGCGCGATGCCCCATCCATCCCACTTGAGGTAATCCAGCAGCGAGGTCACATTGGCGACTGTCGCCACGGTAATCCATCCCAGATAGAGGCTGAAGGGGAAATGCACCGACCAACGTTCCGACGCGGCCGGATGTTGCTTCCCGATTCCCAGCAATAAGTAGATAGCGATAAGACTGCCGAGCAACACCAGCATGGCAATTACCGTCAAAGGAAAGACCTCATAATGCCAGAGGAATATCCACACGATATTAGCAACCGAGCTCAACGCGTACAGGTAGCCGATGCGCTCGCGCGTAACAGAGCTGTGAGGTGTCAATTGGTAAATCGTAAACGCCAGCAGCGCCAGATAGATCAAGCCCCAAATCGAAAAAACGTAACCCGCCGGGACAAAATACACCTCAAAGCGGTCGGAAATCTGGCCGGTGTTCAGCCCGTTGAGGGGCAGCGCATTTGCCAGGGTATTGACCACAATCATAGCAGCCGTAGCGCCCACATTGACCCACTTCAATGCGTTGGTGTTTTTCATAGTCTGATCTCCTTTTCAAAATGGTTGAAAGTACGAGTTGAATGTTAAAAAATCCGTTGTAGAATTAGTTTCTGTCCGAAAGTTATGTCTGCAAGCGTTTTTCGTGAGCCAGCGGCGAATTCTTGGATAGGTTTTTGACACAAAAGATTGTAGCACCTAAACTCAGTCATGCAAACGCACACCTGGAATAGGGACCTATCCAAAAATTATTGCGGCTGCAGGCTGTCGTCGGCATAGGCGGTTAAGGCCACTTATTCTTGAGGGTGTTTTTGCGCTTGCGGGCGCTGCCCGCAAGCGCAAAAACACCCTTTTAATTTAACCGACTCTTCACACTCCTGTAATAGCCAAAGCGCGTTCCTGTGATAGAATTCGATTAGCCAAACATAAGGAATAAAACTGTATGTACTGTGCGCACTGTGGATCGCACAATCCAGATAACGCCACCACCTGTCATGCCTGTCGCGCCATGCTCAATGCAGATGTCGAGTCGCTCCGGAAGGCGCTCGCTACAACGCAAGAATCGCTCGCGCGCCTGCAACGCTTTGTCCCTGCTGTCGTTGCGGAAAGCATCCTACACGATCAGGAACGCTTGAACGGGGAGCGACGCGAGATTGCAGTGCTCTTTGCCGATGCCGTCAACTTCACACACCTTTCCGCTTCATTGGATGCTGAGTCCGTCTTCAACCTGATTAACGATTTGCTGGGGAAACTGGTCACTTGCGTGCAGCGTTACGGTGGCCTGGTGGACAAATTCACGGGCGACGGACTGATGGCCGTCTTCGGCGCACCCGTGGCCCATGAGAATAACGCGGAAATGGCTGTACGGGCCGCGCTGGACATGCAGCGCGCTGCTGACGAATTCACGCCAATTGCCAAAGCGCAGTTGGGCGCGCCACTGGAAATACGAATCGGCATCCACAGCGGACCGGCCATCGCAGGGGTTTTGGGCACAGCAGCCCAGGCCGCCTACACGGTCATCGGCGATACCGTGAACATGGCAGCGCGTCTGGAAGCCCTGGCGACACCAGGCAATATCCTCGTCAGCGGGCAGGTGTACACCCGAACTCAACCGTTTTTCGACTTCCAGACCATGCCGGCGACCCTCATCAAAGGTGTGGACATCCCCGTTGTCACCTACCAAGTCACCGGCAAACGGATGACTCCAGAAGCCGTACGCGGGATCCAAGGCGTATCCGGTATCTTCCTGGGCCACGATGCCGAACTCTCCCAACTCCACGAACGTTTGGTCGATTTTTTCGAACAGCGCGCTGGACAACGCATCACCGTGTGTGGCGAGGCCGGGATGGGTAAATCTCGCCTTGTCTCCGAATGGCTCAGGGACGTCACCCCTGACACCGCGCGCATCTGGCAGGGACGCGGGCTACCCTACATCCAGGGTACAAGCTACGGCATCATACGCTCGTTGTTGCAAAACGCCATCAACACCTACCCCACAGGAGAGGCATGGGAAAGCCAAATTTCGGCAGCGTTGCTCCCCTTCCTTAAGCAAATAGCAGGGTTGCCCCTCACGCCCAAAGAGGAGATGCCACTCAGTACCCTCACCCCAGAAAGCATCAAACAATTAACCGAGTTAGCCCTGCGCGAGTGGCTCATCGAAGAGGCGCACCGACAACCGCTTATTGTCGTTCTGGATGACTTCCACTGGGCGGATGATCTGTCGCGGGATTTGCTAAAGGGCCTGAGTCACATCACATTCGAGGTTCCCATCATCTTTTGCATCATCACCCGCGCTTACGCTGAACTGCCCCTCGACTCCGCCCCTGATACGGAGCGTAGCCTAATGGTAAACGTCAATCCACTGACACAAGCCCAAAGTCGCGAGCTTCTCGCTCATGCAGTCGATCTGGAAGGGCTGCCGGAGTCGGTGATCGATACCATCCTCACCCGAGCCGAGGGCAATCCTTTCTATATCGAAGAATTTGTGCGCATGTTGATCGAAAAGGGCCTGCTGCAGTTGGCGGGAGACCGATGGCATGTCGTATCGACCGTGGCATTGGAGAAATTGGAGGCCCCCACCTCGTTGCGGGGTCTGATGATGGCACGCGTGGACCGGCTGCCGGAAAACCTGCGTAACGTGTTGCGCGATGCCTCGGTGATTGGGCTGCAGTTTGACGCGCGGATCCTGGAAAGCATCGAAAGGCACTTCCACGGTGCGGAAGGCGTCACTCCATTCCTTGAACGGCTGACCGAGGCCGGGCTACTGGAACCGCGCCCGCAGGCCAATGCTCACACGTACGCCTTCCGGCATATCCTGACCCAGGAAACTATCTACGATAGCATCCTGCACGTTCAACGTCCAACACTGCACCAATTGGTCGCTGAGGCTCTCACTGAGCTTTACGCCGATGACCTCCACAACCAGGCCGAAGTTCTGGCTATCCATTATGACCAGGCGCGTATGCGCGATAAAGCCCTGGAATACACCTTACTGGCGGGAGAACGCGCGCGACTGCAGTTCGCCAACCGCAAGGCAACCGAATACTATAGCCGGGCGCTGCAACTGTCACAACACCTGCCCCACTGCGAGGGACAACGATGGCAGGCGGCAGTGGGACTAGGCGACGTTCAACAGCACATCGGCGAGTACGAAGAGGCTATCGCCTTCTACCAGGCCGCGCTGGAGGATTGGAAAGAAGCACCCCGCGAAGCGCAAGCCGAAGTTAAGCTCAAAGTCGGCCGAGTCTGGATTCAACGCGGCAACATGGAAGAGGCCGAGATGTGGCTTCAGCAGGGTCTGTCTCTGCTCAGTAATAGCGGACACGGACAGCCGCAGATCGAGGCCGAAATCCACGCCTACCTGGGCTGGATCAGCTTCCGGCGCGGAGATTTGGCAGACGCACGTACCAGGCTCGAACAGGCCCTGGAACGCATCGATAACACACAATACTACGACGCGCTCTCCTCAATCCTCAATCGGCTGGGCGCTGTCTACTACAACCAGGGCGATTGGGAACGCGCCACACAGGCTGTCGAACGCGCGTTGGCCATCCGCGAGTCGTTAGGCGACATCTTGGGTGTCGCGCGGTCATCCAACAATCTAGGCATCCTCAAACGTAACAGCGGTGAGTGGCAGAGCGCGCTAGAGAACTACCAACGCGGTCTGCAGGTGCTCGAAAAAATCGGGGATAGTGAGGGCATCGCCATCGCGCACACCAACATCGGCAATGTCTATATCGATACAGGCGACTGGGAACAGGCCGAGACCAACCTGCGCCAAAGCTTCGAAATCGCGCAACGGATCGCCAATCCCTACGAAGTCGCTCAAGCATATCTGAATCTCGGACGGCTCTATTTATCACAACAACTGTGGGAACCATCACAATCGCATCTGGATGCTGCAATTGCGCTCTACAAACAGGCCGGCGCACACGCCAGTCCCGGTCTCATCGACGCTTATTTGCTACAGGGGCAGTTATGCTTGGAACAAGGTAATGTCAATGCTGCCGTTGAATGGAGCGCACAAAGTTACTCCCTGTTGCACGAGATGACTGGCAAGACCACCAGGGAATCTACCGAATGGGGCCGTTACGCACAACTAATGGGGCGCATCGCCACCGCACAAGGGGATACAGATCAAGCGCTCGAACACCTCAAACAAGCAAAGTCGATTTTTGAGGCCAGCAGGACGCATCTTGAGGTTGGGCGGACAGCCCAGTACTGCGCTCAAGTATGGCTCAGCCTGAGCAACGCAACCAAAGCACACGCCAAGCTAGCCGAGGCACAACACATCTTCGCACAGCTTGGCGCAATGCCGGACCTTTACCGCGCGGAACAGGCACTGACCGACCTGGCAATCCCTGTCTCAACGTAAATTTATCCTCAAAAACAAGCACGGGGCGGATAGTGATCCGCCCCGTGCTTGTTTTGTGGCGCGGCCCACATGCTTTAGTATTCTTCGCCTACCCACATGTTGACGTTGATGGTTGCAGAGTCGGTTGGTATGTTGTTCAAGTTGTAGAAAGCCGCTGCCCATACTGGATTTCCCACATTACTCGCCCAGCTATCGAACCCACTGGCCCAACTATCGTAGCCGCCAGCCCATACTGAGTAACCACCATCCCAATCCTCATAACTCGACCAGGCTGGTGTAGCACTGGCCCAACTATCGAACCCGGCGGCCCAACTATCAAAGCCGCTCGCCCAACTATCGAAGCCGCTCACCCACTGTCCACATTGAACTGTAGGCAACTCCAGAGCGCTGGCCCAGCTATCGAATCCAGCAGCCCAACTATCGAAGCCCGCCGCCCAGCTATCGTACCCATCAATCCAGGCGACGTAATCAGCCCAGCTGTCGAAACCGCCGGCCCAACTATCATAGCCGCCGGCCCAACTATCGTAACCGCCAGCCCAGCTATCAAAGCCCTCGGCCCAACTAGCGTAGTCCTCGGGGGAGATGCCACAGTCACTGGCCCAGCTGTCGAAACCGCCGGCCCAGCTATCAAAGCCGCCGGCCCAACTGTCGAAGCCACCAGCCCAACTGTCGTAACCGCTCGGCCAAGCTGCGTAGCCGCCTTCCCAGATGCCGAAAGCGCCGGTCCACGTCGCCAGCCCGCTGGCCCAACTGTCGAAACCGCCGGCCCAGCTATCAAAGCCGCCGGCCCAACTGTCGAAAGAGTTCACCCATTGCTCGCACGCGACACTCGCCCAGCTGTCGTACCCCGCGGCCCAACTGTCAAAACCCGCGGCCCAGCTATCAAAATCGGCAGCCCAACTATCGAAACCAGCAGCCCAGCTATCATAACCGCCGGCCCAACTGTCGTACCCACCGGCCCAACTATCGAAACCGCCGGCCCAACTATCAAAGCCATCCGCCCAACTGTCGAAGCTATCGTCGACCGCGCACATATCGGCCCAGCTATCGAAACCGCCGGCCCAACTGTCGAAACCAGCAGCCCAACTATCAAAGCTGGAGGCCCAGCTGTCATAACCAGAGGCCCAGCTATCGAAACCACCGGCCCAACTGTCGTAACCGTTAGACCAATTGGTTTCACCACCTGCCCAGGAATCATAACCATCCGCCCAACTGTCGTAACCGCCGCTCCACGCCGTATAACCGCCGGCCCAGCTATCGTATCCACCGCCAACGATCTTGAATTCACCGGTCTCGGCATCATACGTCGTCCAGCCCTGGTAATGAACTGTCCCGGCCAAGTCTGCTACAATGTCCATCCCTACGTTAGCGGATCCGGCAATATCTGTATGGACCGCGTCGGCGGCCCACACCCGTCCGGCGCCCTGCTGCCAGATGCTATAGGCAGCCTCGCCTGTAACCTCGGAGAATTGCGGGCGCGCGGTCTGCATCAGGCGGAACTTCACCTGGTCAGGCGTCAGACCGGGATTTTCGCTGAGCATCAACGCGACAATACCCGAAACCGCCGCCGTCGACATGGACGTCCCCGACATCTCGAAGTAGTGACCGTTCAACCGACGATCCGGGTATTGGTGGCTCAGATAGGAGTTGTTGCGCATCAGGGATTCTACATGCGCCCCCGGAGCGATAACATCAGGTTTGACGAAGGCGTCCAACGTCGGCCCGGCGGCGGAGAAGGGCGGTATGTAGTCGTCGCCATAGTCAGAGGACGTGCGGTTGTCGGTGAATGCGCCCACAGTGACGACGTAAGGGGTATTGCCGGGGACGCCGATGCTCATCGGATCCGGTCCGGTGTTCCCTGCACTGGCGACCACCACGATACCCGCTTGCCAGGCTGCCATGACGGCCCGGTTGTAAGGATCGGCCCAATAGGGCGCGACTGGCACGGCGTACATCGATATGTTAAGGACACGGATGTTGTAGACGTCCTTGTTCTGCACGATCCAGTTAAGTCCCTGGAGAACGTCTATATACGTCCCCGCGCCCGTCTCGTCCAATACCCGCACAGCAACCAGATTTGCAGCCGGTGCAACACCACGGTATTCAGCGTCTTGCGTCTCGTAGAAGCGATTGGCCGCGATACCCGCGACGTGTGAGCCGTGCCCATTGGGATCGCGGGGCGAGTGGTTCAAATGCGGAGGTTCGAAAACGCGATTGGAGGGGACGTCGTAATAAGCCAGAAACCGATCCACGTGGCCAGGTTGCGGATGTTTCAAATCGGCAAATCTAGGATCGATCCCACTGTCCAGAAAAGCGATCGTGACCCCATCCCCTAGGTTTCCGGCAGCCCAAACCCCATCAACACCAAGAGCTTTCACAAACTCAACGTTGGGCATCTGACCATGTGCTGCGGCTTTCACCTGCCGATCTAACGTCACTCGCACAACGCCGGGAGCTTGTGCCAGACTTTGCTGCGCGGCTGGTGGAACTTGCGCGACAACCGCATCGATGATGTCAATGACGGCAATCACCCGACCACCCGCTTCCTGCACGGCCGCAGTAGCCGCCGCAATATCTGTTCCCTCCACGATGACCTGCAGGGCCGCCGATTGCACAGAAACGGGGCCGAGCCAGGAGCCAGTCAACAGGATCGACACTAGGAGAACCACAACTACACTGGAAACGAATGGCTTTTTCATGTTAGGCCTCCCCGCTCGCGGAAATGGGAAAATGTCGGAAATTGGTTATGAAACCTAGGCTATTCTAACACATTTCTATCCCAAGTACCAATAGTACTTAAGTACTACGCGGTATAAAAAACACGGGACGGTTTAGCCACCGTCCCGTGTTACGGACACAACTACGATGAGTTGAACTCAACCTCTAGGACGCGACTCCCAAAGGAGCTGCTCACGCAGCATCAAGTCGGTGTTGCGAATCTTGAAAGCCAGGTCGCTGGCAATGTTCCGCATCAGCAAATAGCCAAAGTAGTGATCAGTCTCACAGAGATTCATCAAATCCTCGCGCTTTATCGCCTGCAAGCGGGCTTCTTCAGACGAAGTGCGAGCTGAAGCAGAGCGCATACCACGATCCACCAAACCGATCTCGCCAAATGTTTGCCCGGGCCACAGGTTGGCAATGATTGCCGGCTGCGCGCTCAACGGGCTTGGTCCCAACATGCTGGGATCAATGACGATTTCTACAATTCCCTCGATAATGATGTAAAGTTCATCACTGGGTGTGTTTTCCTTAACGATAATCTCACCCTTCTTGAAAACATACTCGTGACAAACTTCGGCCACCTTCTGTAAATACTCTTTGGAAATCCCGTAGAAAATATCGGCCTGACGTAAAAACGTTAATAATTGCATTGTTCCTCCTTGAAACCCTGCCCACATCAGTATTGCAGTCTGCCGGAGAATAAACGCCAAGACAGACGATGCCCTCTTTCAGTACACTCCTCACTACTCACAAGTATACCGGAATTTGGCTATGAAGCAAACGCGCAAACACTGCAAAACAGCGCAAATACGTTAACCTTGACAATCATAAAAATGACTATACAATTTTGTTAGCGCTACCGGTAGCGCTAACAGGAGGGGGATTGAGCTGATGACGCACCGTGTCAGGATGGCCGATGTTGCCCGTCAGGCTGGTGTCTCGTTGATGACTGTCTCACGGGTCGTCAATAACAAAGGTGATGTCAGTGCAGACACCCGCCAACACGTCCAGACCACTATCAAACAACTGGGGTATCGTCCCAGTGATGTTGCGCGTGGTCTGGTCACCAAACGCACAGGCGCTATTGGCTTGGTCGTTCCTGATGTTTCTAACCCCTACTTCTCCGAAGTCGTGCGTGGCGCTGAACATATAGCCTACGCCAAAAACTATAGCGTTCTGCTGTGCAATACAGAAGAAGATACCAAGCGAGAACTTGCGGTCTTGCAATCACTGGAAGAGAAACGCGTGGACGGCATCGTGTTGTGCAGCTCACGTCTCGCGGAAGATGAGTTGGAGGAGGCGATCAGCCGCCACCCGGCTGCCGTGCTGGTCAACCGGCGACTGGAGTTTGCCGATGAACGTGGCGGCGTTGGCGTGGTGACACTGGATGACATCGCCGGTGGGCAGATGGCCACCCAACACCTGCTAGATAACGGGCATCGAGCGATAGGGTTTCTCGCCGGGCCGCCGACCTCTCACAGTGGTCAGGGACGAATGAAAGGCTATCGCCTAGCGATGACCGACGCAGGAGCAACGCCGCTTTCCCGGTGGATCAAACACTGTGCTCCCACAGTAGAAGGGGGGCGAACAAGCGCGCATACACTGCTCGGCGACAACCCGGAACTGACTGCGCTTTTTTGCTTCAATGATCTGGTCGCCATCGGCGCTTTACAGACCTGTGCTGATCTGGGACTCGCAGTCCCCGCCAGCGTCGCGATCGTCGGCTTCGACGATATCCCACTGGCCGCTCTGGTGACCCCAGCATTGACCACTTGCCGTATCTCGCGATACGAATTGGGAACCCAGGCAATGGAGCTATTGTTGGAGTGGATCGGCGGTTGCTCAGAGGAATGTAAGGAGATCATCATGCCAACCGAGCTGGTTATTCGCAACAGTGCGCCGTGAACACTCTGAAGTTAATGGGAGCTAACCCTGTAGATTTTACATACCGGACAAGAAGCGGATATGAAACCTCTCGCGAGGTATTAGATACAGCCTTGTCCGAGTGAGGAGGTGAAAACTGATTTATGACATAACGCCTGATAAAGCCGGGATACACGTCAAAGAAGCTGGGATTAACCATAATAGGTCAGTAAACCATTAAACTATCACCACATCAAATCAAGACAGTGCACAAGGAGGAAAAGAAATGCACAAGAGACAAATCAGTCGACGCGAGTTTTTGCGCCTAAGCGCCTTGACTGCAGCAGGTGCAGTATTGGCTGGATGCAAGCAAACGCCAGCGACAGTTGAACCCGCCAAAGAGACCGTCGCCGCTCCCACGAAAGAGGAAACGCAGCCTACCGCCGCTCCCGCTTCGAAGTACAGCGAAGCCCCGATGCTAGCCGGCATGGGTCTACCCCCAGTAGACGAGCGTCTGCCCGAAGAGCCGATGGTCATCCAGCCAGTCGATTCGTTGGGAGAGTATGGGGGAACCTGGCATCGCGCGTTCCTCGGTGTGGCAGACTTTCACGCCCTCGGACGCCTTATCTACGAGTCTGTGTTGCGCTGGCCGCGCGATACCAAAGACGCAATCCAGCCCGGTCTCGCAGAGTCATGGGAATGGGCGGATGATGGCAAAGCACTGACCCTGAACTTTCGCAAGGGACTCAAGTGGTCGGATGGCGCGCCGTTCACTGTGGACGACATCATCTTCTGGTGGGAGGACATCGAAAACGATACCAACATCACGGCTTCTCCGCACATCGAGTGGGTGGTCAGTGGCGAGCCAATGCAACTGGAAAAGATTGATGACGTCACCATCAAATTGAAGTTCGCCGGGCCAAACGGTCTGGCCGAGACCACCGGGTTGGCCTTCCACGGCTGCCAGTGGCCGCTGGGCTTCGAGCGCTTTGGGTTCTTCGCCCCCAAACACTATCTGGAAACATTCCACCCCAAGTACAACAAGGATGCGACCTACGAGCAGTTCGAGGAGAAAGTGCACAACTTCAACCCTGAACTGCCGGTCATGTACGCATGGAAAGTGGCGCAGTGGGAAGCGGGCGCTACGGAAATGATCGCCGAGCGCAATCCCTACTACTGGAAGGTGGATCCCGCGGGTAAACAACTCCCCTACATCGACCGGATTCACTACACCCTGGTAGAAAGCGGTGACGCCCTCAATCTGATGGCTATCGCGGGCGATCTGGATATGCAGCACCGCCGCATCAGCTTCGGCCAGTACACCGTCTATCAGGAGAACGCAGAAGCCGGCAATTACCACCTGCTGATCTGGCCGACGGCACAGGCGTCTACCATTACCCTCTTCCCCAACCAGAGCTACGCCGATCCCAAGTACCGCGAACTGCTACAAAACCTGAAGTTCCGTCAGGCGCTGTCGGTGGCTATCGACCGCAACATGATCAACGAGGTCTCTTTCCTGGGTCAAGCCATCCCGCGTAACACGACCGTCGTGCGTGACTCACCCCTGTTCCAAGAGGACATCGAGCAATACTACGCCGAGTACGACACGGAAGCCGCTCAGGCTTTGCTGGACGAGATCGGTTTGAAAAAGGGTGACGACGGCTTTTATCAATTCGAAGACGGTTCGCCGGTGGAACTGGTCATCGAAGGCACCGACGCCGTTTCAGGCGCGAACATGGACGCCCTGGAATTGATCACCCAAAACTGGAACGACATCGGCCTCAAGACGGTCCTGCAAACGATGTCACGCGACATCTACTGGCCCAGAGCTTGCGGCAACGAAGTCATGATCGCCACCTGGGAGACCGACCGCGGCCTGGTGCCGATGGTAGACCCGCTCTACCAGTTCCCGTTTGACGAGCGCTCATGGATGGCGCCGGCCTATGGCACTTGGTACAAATCCGGCGGAGAGATGGGCGAGCAACCGTCCGCGATCTTCAAAGAAGTGCAGGATCTTTACGATCAATACAAAGCCACCGTGGACGGCAATAAGCAAGTCGAAATCGGCAAGCAGATCGTTCGGAAAGCCACCGAAAACCTGTTCTGCATCGGCACGGTGGGCGAGCCTCCCGCGCTGACGGTCGTGAAGAACAACTTCCACAATGTCATGGAAAAACACACCTCCGACTGGATCGTCTTCACACCGGGGACCATGGACCCGCCCCAGTTCTGGATGGAACAATAGGTTACAATACGGCCTAACAAGTGGGTGTTTTTCGTTGCGGGCATAGCCCGCAACGAAAAACACCCAGAAAGTTCATTTTTTACTGGACTAAAGACTGACGACTATTATCCAGGGAGCAGGTTATGTTAGCTTATATAGGGCGACGCATTCTAGGGATGATTCCCACGCTCTTTATCGTATCCATTATCACCTTCATCATCATCCAATTGCCGCCGGGTGACTTTTTCACGACGCGGGCGATTGAAGCGGCGATGAGTGGCGGTGGGCAGGATAAAGAGACCGTCAAAAAGATGCAGGAACGCTACGGCCTGGACAAACCCCTATACGTCCAATACTGGCGCTGGGTCTCCGGTTTCCCACGCGGCGACTTTGGGTATTCGCTTGAATGGAACAGCCCGGTCTTACCGATTGTGTTGAAACGCCTGGGATATACCATCCAGGTGGGTGGATTGTCGCTGCTCTTTATGGTTGCCGTAGCCGTTCCCATTGGCATCTATTCGGCCACACACCAATATTCCTTTGGTGATCATGCCCTCTCCCTGGTGGGGTTTCTGGGATTATCGCTGCCGGGCTTCCTTCTGGCGTTATTATGGATGTTCCTGGGTATCATCGTATTGCGCATTCCAGTCGGTGGCGAAATCTCCAAAAGCATGGCTGATCAGCCCTGGAATCTGGCCAAAGTGCTGGATTATCTGAATCATCTTTGGCCACCGGCGGTCATTCTGGGCCTGGCAAGCACGGCGCAGCTTCAACGTATTATGCGCGGCAATCTGCTAGACGTTATGGGGCAGCAGTTCATCACCACCGCGCGGGCAAAAGGGCTTAGGGAGAAAAAGGTTGTCAACAAATACGGCGTGCGGGCGGCCATCAACCCCTTAATCAGTGTGATGGCGATGGAAATCCCCAAAATCATCTCGGAATCGACCATCGTGGGAATCGTTATGTCGGTTCCGACCACCGGTCCGCTGCTGTTGCGTGCGCTGCAGACCCAGGATATGTACCTGGCCGGGACTTTTTTGCTCTTTATGACCTTGCTGTTAATGGGCGCCAACCTGCTGGCTGACATTGCCCTGGCGTGGGCTGACCCAAGGATTGTATACACATGAGCGACACAGAGAATAAATCCGAAGAACTGTTCAAGTTATACGAAGGACTGAGTGATACCCGCGCGTCCCTGGAGCTAGAGGCCCAGGCAGATCAAAAATCTCTTGACACCATCTTCGCTGCTTCGCAATGGCAACTGATATGGCGCAAATTCAAGCGCAACAAGGTCGCCATCGCTGGGGGAATTGTAGTCCTGCTTTTCTATCTGGCAGCACTTCTAGCCAGCTTTCTGGCCCCCTACACTCTCGAAGCGCGGTTCGTCAAATACATCCATATGCCGCCCCAACGGATTCGGATCTTCAATGCGGGCAAGCTACAGCCCTTCGTCTGCGACGTCGAACTGACCATAGATGAAAATTTACGCAAGCACTATACCCCAAACTGCGCCGAGCGATTCCCGCTCCAATTCTTTGCCCACGGCGAATCCTACAAGCTATTGGGACTGATTGAGACCGACGTGCATCTTTTTCTAGTGCCGGAGGGAATCGTCTCGCTGCTGGGCACTGACCGACAAGGGCGCGATATGTTTTCCCGCGTCCTCTACGGCAGCCAGGTCTCGCTGACCATCGGACTGCTCGGCGTGATTATGAGCCTGATTTTGGGATCAGTGTTGGGCGTCGTCTCAGGGTACTACGGGGGCTGGGTGGATGATCTTATGCAGCGATTGATCGAGTTGGTCCGGTCCTTTCCGTCGATTCCCTTGTGGATGGCGTTATCGGCTGCGGTACCACCGCATTGGCCGCCGCAGCGGACCTACTTTGCCGTGACCGTCATCCTCTCCCTGATCGGCTGGACCTGGCTGGCCCGGCAACTGCGAGGAAAGGTGCTCTCTCTGCGCCACGAGGATTTTATCCTGGCGGCGAAAATGACCGGCGCGACCGACGCCTGGGTCATCTTCCGTCACCTTATTCCAGCAACCTTCAGCCACATCATCGTCGTCTCGACCCTGTCTATGCCGTCCATGATTCTGGCGGAAACCGCTTTGAGTTTTTTGGGCCTGGGACTCCGTCCACCGATTACAAGTTGGGGCGTGTTGCTCAAAGAAGTACAAAATATCCAGTCTATCGCCCTTTATCCCTGGGTATTTACGCCGGCGATCGCCATCGCTCTCCTGATCCTGGCCTTCAACTTTTTGGGAGACGGTTTACGTGATGCCGCCGACCCTTACACGGTGTAGATCATCATGGAATCCAATAATCAGCATTACATAGTCCAGATCAAAGACTTGAAAACGCATTTCCATACCCTGGATGGCATCGTTCGGGCTGTGGATGGCGTGTCTTTGGAGATCAGACCCGGTGAGTCGCTGGGACTGGTCGGGGAGTCGGGGTGCGGGAAGAGCGTGACGGCTTTCTCGATCCTCCGTCTACTTCCCCAGAAAATCGCCCGCATCGTCGATGGCCACATCTTCTACGACCGGGGAGATGGCAGCCCGGTCATCGATCTGACGACCGTCGATCCGAACGGCGACCTGATCCGTAGCATCCGGGGAAACGAGATCGCCATGATCTTCCAGGAACCGCTGACGTCACTTTCGCCGATGCACACCGTCGGTAATCAAATTATCGAGGCCATTCAATTGCACCAGAAGCTTGGTGACGAAGAGGCGCGCAAGCAGGCGCTTTCCTGGCTGGATATGGTGGGCATGGGCGTTCACGGGGCCAATCAGGTCATTGACCAGTATCCGCACCGTCTCTCCGGCGGACAGAGACAGCGCGCAATGATCGCTATGGCGCTGTCCTGCAATCCCCAATTGCTCATCGCCGACGAGCCAACGACGGCATTGGATGTCACCATCCAGGCACAGATCCTGGAGTTGATGAAAGATCTGCAAAAGCGTCTCGGCATGGCGATTCTGATGATCACCCACAACTTGGGCGTCATCGCGGAGATGTGCGAGCGGGTGGCCGTGATGTACATGGGCAAGGTCGTCGAAAGCGGCGACGTGCGCACCATCTTCCGCCGTCCGATCCACCCCTACACCGTGGGCCTGATGCGTTCCGTTCCGCGCCTGGGCCAGCGGGTGAAGGCGCGATTGACCCCCATTCCCGGCAGCATCCCCGACCCGTTCTCCGTCCCAGCGGGGTGCGCTTTCCTGCCGCGTTGTCCCGTTCCCAAAACGGAAGCCTGCCACCAGGAGGTTCCGTTGATCGAAGTGGAACCCGGTCATTTTGTGCGTTGCGCGATGTACGGCTAGCCATCGTTTTGTGAGGTTTTATGGAATCCAAGGCTCCAATTCTACTGGAAGTCAAGAACTTAAAGAAGTATTTCCCCATCAGGACGGGTCTTTTCCGCCGAGTCACCGGCCAAGTCAGCGCCGTGGATGGGGTAAGTTTCTTCATCCGCGAGGGAGAAACCCTCGGATTGGTCGGGGAGTCGGGCTGCGGGAAGACGACCACCGGTCGCTGCATCCTGCGGGCCCACGCGCCGACCGATGGTGAGGTGTGGTTTCGCAAAGACGGCCAGATGGTCAACGTCCTAGAGCTGTCCACGCAGGAGATGAAACCCCTGCGGCGCGAAATGCAAATCATTTTCCAGGACCCCTTCTCGTCTCTCAATCCGCGGATGACTGTGATGGACATCGTCAGCGAACCGTTGCGCATCCACAAATTGGCCCAGGGCGCCGAACTCAAGGCACAGGTCCGAGAGCTGCTCGAAGCGGTGGGCCTCAAAGCGCAGCACATGAACCGCTACCCGTATGCGTTCAGCGGCGGGCAGCGCCAGCGTATCGGCATCGCGCGTTCATTGGCGCTGCGTCCCCGGCTGATCGTGTGCGATGAACCGGTCTCGGCGCTGGATGTTTCCGTGCAGGCGCAGACGCTCAACCTACTGGAAGACCTGCAAAAAGAGTTCGGGCTGACCTACCTCTTTATTGCGCACGACCTGTCGGTCGTGGAGCACATCAGCGACCGGGTGGCGGTGATGTACCTAGGGAACATCGTCGAGCTGGCCAGGGCGGAGGAACTCTACGTCAATCCCCTGCACCCGTACAGCGAAGCCCTGCTTTCGGCAATCCCACGCACCGATCCCGATCAAGTTTCCAAACGTCTCATCCTGCCGGGCGACGTTCCCAGTCCGGCGAATCCGCCCTCGGGTTGCAAATTCCATCCCCGCTGCCGCTACGCCCAGGAGATGTGCCAGACCAAAGCGCCTGAGTGGCGCGAATTGCGTGACGATCACTGGGTGGCCTGCCACCGGTCCGAAGAACTGAGTCTGACAGGTATCGATTACACCTGAGCAAACCTGAAACGACAAAACAAGCCGCCGGAGAAACCAGCGGCTTGTTTTGTCGTTCTGCATAACAGTTTATTGCGTTGCGGACAGGTCTATCGCTTGCGCGGCGAGTTGCGCGAACTCCTGGACGTCATTATCACGCGGCAGATATTCGGCGATGCGCTGCGCATCGCGCGCCACATCTTCCAACTGTGTCCCGGAATCTTTGGCCCAATAGCTCTGGCGCAGGATTTCGGCGTATTGCGCGACCACGGCGGTCATCTGGAAGCGCGGGGCGCTCGCCGCGAAATCCTCGCTGAGGTCAGCACGCGCGGCGCGACGCTTGATTTCGGTCACTTTGCCGGTGTTGGGATCTTCCCAGCGCATGTAGACGGTGAGTGCGGGCGCCTCTGGATCGGCGTCGGCCTTGAACTTCACCTCGTACAGCGCGGTGACGCTGTGTCCCGGCCCGAGTTCGCCCGCATCCACTTCGTCGTTGCGGAAGTCGTCGTCAGCCACGGCACGATTCTCGTAGCCGATGAGGCGATAGCGGCTCACCACGTCGGGGTTGAACTCCACCTGCGCCTTCGCGTCGCGGGCGATCACCTGCAAAGATGAGGGCAACCGGTGGACGAAGATGCGCTCGGCCTCTTTGATATCGTCGATGTAGGCGTAGAAACCGTCGCCGTCGTTGGCTAACTGCTCCATCAAAACGTCGTTAAAATTGCCCATTCCCACGCCGATGGTCGTGAGGTAGATATTCTTGTCCGCATAGTCGCGGATGATTTCGAGAATCGATTCCGGCCCGGTGCGGCCCACGTTGGCGACGCCGTCGGAGCAGAGAATCACCCGGTTGACCGCCTCAGGGTTGAAGTGCTTGCGCGCCAGGCGATAACCTTCCTCAAGCCCCTCTTCAGCGTTCGTTGAGCCTTCTGCGTCCAGCCGCTGAATGGCGCGCAGGATCGCGTTGGCGTTCTCCACGGGCGTGTGTTCCAGCACCACCCGCGCTCTGCTCCCGTAGACGACGATGCCAATCTCATCCGTAGGGCGCAATTGCTCGACCAGCAATTCCAGCGCATCCTTGACCAGTTCCAGGCGGGTTTCCATATTCATCGAGCCAGACACGTCGATGACGAAGGTCAGCACCACGTCGGGCCGTTCACTCGCCGGGACTTCGTAGCCCTTGAGGCCCACGCGCACCAGGTGATAGTTCTCCACGTAGGGCGAGGGCGCGCCATCGATGGTGATGCCAAAGGCGCTCTTGCTGGGCACTTCGTAGCCCTGCTCAAAGAAGTTGACGTACTCCTCGACGCGCACCGAGTCCTTGTCGGGCAGATAACCATCGCGGATGACGCGTCGCATCACGGTGTACGAGGCTGTATCCACGTCCACGGCGAAGGTGGAGAGGTTGTCGTCCTCCGCATCGATGCGGGGATTGACGCCGTAGTTCTCGAAGAAGACGTCGCCGTAAGGCTGGTCGTTCGGCTCGTCCGTGCCGCCCGTGGAGGCACCGGGGACAAAGCCTTCCACGACTTTTTCTACTTCGACGGTCTTTTCCACGAGATACTCATGCGGCACGGTGGTGGCTTGTGGGCGATTCTCAGCCGGCAGCCGGTAGGCTTCACGGGTAGCTGCGATTTGAGTGGGGCGCGGTGCACTACAGCCCGATACGATCAGAGTTGCCAAAACCAATAGTGCTGTTGCGATACAAAATGTGCGGTTCATTGTTCTCCTCCTGTTGACTAAACTGATAGAATTGATTTGTTTTGTCGATCTGTGGGTTACATGCACCTCAGGAGGAGAAAGTTCACTGAATTTTCGCAGATTTTTCGATTTATCGAGTCAATCGCACCTCAAACACACACGCCTCTCCGCCACGCAGCAATGACGCCTTCAGCGTCACCGTAACCGGCGTCCCCAATGCCGCCTCGAAATTAGCATGCAGGTTGTGCACCGAACATTCGCACAACACGGGCGACGTCACCCAACCGGCTTGCACGAGATCGCACCCGCAAGCGCCAAGGCGCGCTTCGATTGTGCCGTCGTCACGCAACGTGTAGGTCGATGCCGGGAAACGCGTCGCCAGTTCCGCCAGAAAGCGCGGCACGTCGCCGCCGGCTCGCTCCCAACATTCTCGAAACACCTGCGCCGTGTACGAACGCGCGCACGCCTGCCCGCACTCGCGCAAGAGCGCCGTGCGCGACGGTGCGTCCAATTTCTCCAACCCCTTCGCCAACCCATCGAACCAGTGAGACAAGAAATCTGAAAGTTCACCCACTTGGTACACGGATGCACACGGAAAACACGGATTTTTTACGCTTTTATCCAACTCAGTGCCCCCTTCTTGTCATTATCGTAGACTCTACGTCTAAATTGAGGCTCCGGGCCAAAGTTGAATAACAAGCCCACTTCTATGGTTGTCGCTTTAAGATAATGAAGCAACTGCGCTTCGTGTTCCTTCAGCAACGTTTTTACTGCCTTCAGTTCAACAATCACCACATTGTTGACAAGCATATCCGCAAAGTATTCGCCTACCTGCTGCCCATGATAATAGACTTCAATAGGCTTTTGTGTCTCGACGCAACATCCACTTTCTCGCAGATCGAACGCCAGAGCATTTTCGTACACTTTCTCCGCAAAACCTGGTCCTAACGTGTTATACACAGTATAATATGCGCCGATGATCTTGTCCGTAACGTCTGCATGTTTCCCCTCGAATTCCATTACGCACTCCTTGTCTATATGGTACACGGATGAACACAGATCCCACGGATATTTTTCAAAATCCCAAAAATCCGTGGAATCCGTGTACTATTTCTCCAAAAAGCCGTTGTCTGCGATGACCTGACGGTACCATAGGGCACTGTCTTTAAGGATGCGCTGCTGTGTTTGATAGTCCACCCAAACGATGCCGAAACGTTGCGTGTAGCCCGCCGCCCATTCGAAGTTATCCAGCAGCGACCAGACGAAGTAGCCTGCCAGCGGGACGCCGTCCTGAATCGCGCGGTGCGCTGCGGTGAAGTAGCGCCGCAGGTAGTCCACCCGGCGCGCATCGTGAACCTGACCATCGGGGCCGGGTGCGTCACTGTAGCTGGCGCCGTTCTCCGAAATATAGAGCTTGCGCGGGGCATACTCGCGCCAGATGCGCGTCAACACGTTGTACAACCCGTTGGGATAGACCTCCCACCCCATATCGGTCTTGTTGCCCGCCACGATCGTCGGCGGCAGGTTATCCGGCGACTCCTGGTCGCGAACGACATTGCGCGAGTAGTGGTTGATCCCCAGGAAATCCAGCGGGACGCCAATCGCATCTATGTCGCCGGCCTTCACAAAGTCGTCCGCACCCTCCGGCCAATAGCCCAGGCGGCGATAGTACGCCTCCAACGCTGCCGGATAGCCGCGCCCGAAGGCCAAATCCAGGAAACGGCGATTGGATACGCAGTCACGCCATTGGCTCAAGCGCGCGTCGGCGTTGCTGCCCGACGCCGGCTCCTGCGGCCAGATATCCAGCGCGAGGCCCACTTCCGATCCAGGGTCGACGCTACGCAGCACCGACGCGGCCCAGCCATGCGCCAGCATCAGATGATGCGCGACCGCCGGCCCGCTCGCCGGATCGTTCAGGCCGGGGGCGTGCCAGTCGTGCTCGTAGCCACAGATCACCACGACCTGTGGTTCGTTGAGCGTAAACCAGCGCTTCACCCGGTCGCCCAACGCGCGCGCGGCAATGTTGGCGTATTCGGCAAACGCCTCAGCGGTCGCCCGGTTGCGCCATCCGCCCGCATCTTGGAGCGCCTGCGGCAAATCCCAATGGAAGAGCGTGACAAATGGCTGAATCCCGGCCTCCAACAGCGCATCCACCAGACGGCTGTAGAAATCCACGCCTTTCTGGTTCACCGCGCTCCGCCCGTCAGGCAGCAGACGCGGCCAACTGATCGAAAAGCGGTAGGCGTGCAAGCCCAGGTCGCGCATCAAGGCCACGTCCTCGCGCCAGCGGTGATAGTGATCACACGCCACGTCGCCGGTATGCCCGTGCAACACCCGTCCCGGCGTGTGCGCGCAGCGGTCCCACACCGACTCACCGCGCCCGTCCTCGTCCCACGCCCCCTCGATCTGATACGCCGCCGTCGCCGCGCCCCAGACGAAATCCTGCGGAAAAGTGATTCGATTTTCAGTCATCATAGACCTCCTCACAAGTCTGATAGTCGGTAGTCAAATAGTCGCATAGTCAGCGAGATAAAACCTTACCTTGCCCCTTTCGCAAAACAGGTATAAGATCACCGGTATACAATCGATCCTGAATCTTTGAGCCAGAATGCGTGACAAGGAGGGCGATCGTATGTCAACATCAACGAAATCGGACAAAATCTGGCTATGGACGGCAAGTCTTTATACCGTTGTCGTGATATTGCTGTTCGCTTATGCAAACTACAGCCATCCATACTCCCCCGAGCCGGCCACAACTGCGAACTTCTGGACACTCTTCTTCTGGGGGTTACTCTACGTCCCCGTCATCGTCCTGCCTCTCACCACAACAGCTAACACGGTCAAACCCTGGCGGGTGACGGGTTTCGGCTTTACGCTCAACGTCTTTATGGTCGTAGTGTCCGTTGTTTGTGTCCTCTTATTAGCGGCTCTGAAAACCCCATCCATCACCTGGACCAGCGCAATTCTGGAAGCCTTTGCCCGAACCGGAGAGGAAGTGTTCTTTCGCGGCTTTCTGCTAGCGCTCTTCGCACGGCTGTTCGAACAGAAGCGACACCCGCGCCGGTGGGCGATCTTGTTGTCGGCGCTCATTTTTACACTGATGCATACACAAACTTTCCGTCCGGAGTTCGGTGAGTGGTATAGCTCGGCGTATATGCCACTGGCCTATCGTGTCTTCGAGAGACTGTTAAATCTGTTTCTCTCCGCGCTGGTCCTCGCACTGCTCTGTGCATGGACACGTTCCGTGCTGCCTGTCGCTATCCTCCACAGCGCGCTCAACAGCAGTATCCTGACGCTGCCCTTTGTCCTGCTCATCTACGGTTTGATCACGTTCTGGGCGCACAAACGCGGGGAACAAGTCGTGCTTCAACTGTAACACGCCCATCAATCCCAGAATATCGTCATGCCCGCGCCTAGGCGTTTGGTGGGACGGCGGGTGAGGCCGTATTTCTCGTAGAATGGCTCTTTGCCGCACGCCGCCATCAGGCCGATAATGGTATTGTGGCTGGCGTGGATGCGGATGTAGTCCATCAGCCGATCCATCATCCGCGTGCCGATCCCCTGCCGTTGATACGCGGGCAGCACGATCACATCCTGGATGTAGTACACCATTCCACCGTCCCCGATGACGCGCGCCATGCCCACCAGTTCCTCGTCTACGAAGGCGCACAGGCAGTAGAGCGTGTTGGGCAGCGCCCGCTCGATGACCGCTTCCTCGTACACGCCCCACCCTACCGCCGCGCGCAACTGGTTGTACTGCGCCGCAGTCGGCAATTGTCCGACAATAAAAACTTCTCCCATAGTTTGCCTCGAGAAACCAACGCAGTTATTGTACACGGATTTGACGGATTCTACGGATTTATTCCTTCAGAAAATCCGTGTGTTCCGTGTTCATCGGTGTGCCCTGATGCTTTGATCTGATACTCGTAGTTCAGACGGCACAACTCCAACAGCCCAAACTCGATGTCGCCGGTGGGAATGCGCACTTTGTCTCCCAGAGCAGCAGACGCCACCAATGCGTCCTCCGGCGCGTTGCAGAGCACTTCCTCCGGCCCGGAACGGGCATAACGCGCCAGCAGAAAATCGCGGCAGGCCTGCGGATAAGTGAGCGTCACATCGAGCGGACAAAGCGCCACGCCAAGCAACGCGCCCTTCCGGATCGTCGCCACAAGTGCCCGGCGCGCCGAGTCCGGCCCAAAGTACACCACATCCTGGTCGTAATCCACATCGCGCTCGACGATTTGCGGTTGCAGCGTGGCCTCCAACGCGAGCATCTGCTCCTTGATGCGCTGCGCGCGCTCGAACTCCAACCGCTCCGCGCAGGCCGCCATCTCCGCGCGCATATCGGCGACCAGATTCGCGTTGGGACGCGCCAGAAAGGCGAGCGCCGCTTGCACGGCCACAGCGTACTCGTCCGTGGACACTCGTTTTTCGCAGATGCCGCCGCACGCCTTCAAGTGATAGCGCAGGCAGACGCGCGTCGCCAACGGCTGGCACGTCCGCAGGCCGAAGTGATCCGCCACATACGTCAACAATCCGTCGCGGGATTCGCGGCTCAGATACGGGCCGAGACGCTGCTCGACCTCTGTGGCGGCGAGCGCCTTGTTGATGCGCAACTTGCGATAGGGCAACAGGCGCGGTAGTGCTTCATCGGTCAACACAATATAGTGATAGCCCGTATCGTCGGGCATCAACATGCGGTTATAGCGCGGGTGATAATGCTTGATGAGGTTGTTTTCGAGCACCAGGCTCTCCATCTCGTTGTTGACCAAAATCACGTCGATGGCCGCGACCGCTGCAACGAGCCGGTCCATGCGGTAATCGCGCCACGTTCTGCGGCGCTGGTTAGGGCGGAAATACGACGCCAGCCGGCGGCGCAGGTGCTTGGCCTTGCCCACGTAGATGACGCGCCCACCCGCATCCCGCATCAGATAACAACCGGGCGTCGTTGGATAACGTTGGGGATCGAAGTCGAACGGCATAATCCACATTTTACCCGGGAAGGGCAAACGCGCCAACGTCAAAAGGCGCTTATTTGCATTAGCCGCAGATTGTGCCAAAATGCTTGTCGACGTTCAATCTTAGATTTTGGACTTTCGACTGACAAGGAGGATATCTATGAACAAATCACGTTGGTTACTGGCCGTTTTGCTCATCACATGCACCTTGCTCGCCACTGGATGTCGCGGCGCAAAAGGCCCAGATGCGGAAAAGCCTTTCAAGGTCGCTTTCGTCTACGTCGGGCCGGTAGGCGATCTGGGTTGGAGCTATGCCCACGATCAGGGCCGCCAGGCCATGGAGGCCGCCCTCGATGGCGTCGAAACGACCTACATCGAGCTGGTGACCGAGGGGCCGGACGCCGAGCGCGTGCTGCGCGACTACGCCGAGCAAGGCTACGATATGATCTTCGCCACCTCATTCGGCTATATGGACTCCGTCCTCGAAGTCGCCAAAGCCTACCCCAAAATCCGCTTCGAGCACTGCACCGGGTACGAGACCGCGGAAAACGTCGCCATCTACGACGGGCGCGGGTACGAGGGCTGGTATCTGGCGGGGATCACCGCCGGGCGGATGACGAAGTCCAACGTGTTGGGCTACGTCGCCCCCTACCCCATCCCCGAAGTGGTACGCAACCTCAACGCCTTCGCCCTGGGCGCGCGCAGTGTCAATCCCGCCGTGCAGGTGCACCCTGTATGGATCTTCAGTTGGTTCGATCCCGTGGCCGAGCGCGAGGCCGCTCAGGCGCTGCTGGACTTCGGCGCTGACGTGATCGCCCGCGAGAGCGATTCCACCGAACCGGACAAGCTGGCGGAAGAAAACGGCGTTTACGCCATCGGCTACAACGCCATCTCCAGCGAAGTGGCCCCCAACGCCGTGCTGACCGCGCCAATCTGGGATTGGGGCGTCTACTACAAGGAGACGGTCAAGGCCGCGATGGATGACACCTGGGAGACGCACGCTTACTGGGGCCGCATGGCCGACAACCTCCTAAAGCTGGCGCCTTTCGGCCCGATGGTGCCACAGGCCGTGCAAGACGAGGTGAACGCAGCCAAGGCGAAAATCATCAGCGGCGACCTGCACCCCTTCACCGGTCCTATCGCCGACCAGTCGGGAACCATCCGCGTCGCCGCCGGCGCGACGATGTCCGATCCCGATCTCCTTGGTTTCGGCTGGCTCGTCGAGGGCGTCGCCGGGCAGATTCCAAGCGAATAGCCAAAAAGCTTCAAGTTCTACCACGAATCTTCACGAATTCCCACGAGTTTTGGTCTTTGTTCGTGAAGATTCGTGGCAACATCCCGGAGAAAACAATGACGACTTCACCAAACAAAAGCACGTTCAACGTCCTGGACTACGGCGCAACGGGCGATGGGCAGACGCTCGATACCGCCGCGCTGCAAGCCGCCATCGAAGCGTGCAGCCGGGCCGGGGGCGGCACGGTTTACGTCCCTGCCGGGCAGTACGTCACCGGGTCGCTGTTCCTCAAAAGCCACATTACCCTCTATCTGGAGGCCGGAAGTACATTGTTGGGCAGTCAAAATGTGGCCGATTACCCGCCCGTCGAGAGCCGCTGGGAGGGCGTAAGCCGCAAGACCTACGCACCACTCATCGGCGGCGACGATCTGACGCACATCGCCATCGTCGGACGGGGAACGATCGATGGGCGCGGCGCGTTCTGGTGGAAGCTGAACGACGCGCGCGCCATTGACTACCCGCGCCCACGCCTCATCTCTTTCCTGCGCTGCACCAACGTCATCATCGAAGGCATCACCTGCACCACCTCTCCGAGCTGGACCATCCATCCCTACGCCTGCGACAATGTCACTGTAGACAAGGTAACGATCGTGAATCCCCCAGACTCGCCCAACACCGACGGCATCAATCCCGAATCGTGCCGCAACGTTCACATCAGCAATTGCCACATCGACGTGGGCGACGACTGCATCACGATCAAGGCTGGTGTGGAGGACGAAGGCCGTGATAAGCTGCTGCCCTGCGAGAACATCACCATTACCAACTGCACGATGGTCCACGGGCACGGCGGCGTCGTCATCGGCAGCGAGATGAGCGGCGGCGTGCGCCACGTCACCATCGCCAACTGCGTCTTCGTGGGGACCGACCGGGGTATCCGCCTCAAATCGCGGCGCGAGCGCGGCGGCGTGGTGGAGGACATCCGCGTGACGAACGTGGTGATGACCGACGTGATGTGCCCGTTCATCATGAACCTGTACTACGGTTGCGGTGCGTGGGGGACGGACAAGATCGCCGATCGGTCGCCCTGGCCGGTGAACGAGGGAACGCCGCGCTTCCGCCGCATCCATTTCAGCGACATCACCGCCCGCGACGTGCGCTACGCGGCAGCGTTTCTCTACGGCCTGCCAGAGATGCCCGTGCAGGAGATCACGTTCAGCAATGTGGACATCTCGATGGCGTTGGATGCCGAACCCGGCGTCCCGGCGATGGCGCCGAACCTCGAACCGATGCGGCGCGCCGGATTCTGGGCGGCTAACGTGCGCGGCCTGCACTTCCACAACGTCACCATCGCCGACCAGCTCGGCCCGGCACTGATGCTGGCGGACGCAACAGAAGTAGAAATCAACGGCTTCACTACGCCCACGCCATCGGCGGACGCGCCGGTCATCCAGATGCGCAATGTCGAGGGGGCTTTTATCCACGGGTGCAGTGCCACCGAGGGAGCGAGCGTCTTCTTGCAGGTCGAAGGCGCGCAAACGTGGCATATTGCGCTCAGCGGAAATCAGTTGAAGCGGGCGGAGCAGGCAGTGAGGACAGGCGAGAACGTTGACGCTTCGGCGGTGGAGATAGATTAGCGGGCAAAATCCTTCCGTAGCCCAAACACCGTCGTTTGATCGGGCATCAGCGTCGGGCCGCTGACGATGCGGTAGCCGCGCTTCTGCCAGAATTGCACGGCCTGGGGATTGTTCACCTGGACGCCCGACAGGATTGTCGTCACCTGCACATCCTTCATGATCTCCTGCTCAATTGCTTCGACGACAACTTGCCCCACTCCCCGCTGGCGGAAGGGAGCGGCAATCATGAGCAGAGAAAGATGCGCCAGATGCGGGTCTCCTTCAAACCCAAAGGGGACGTAATCCACCACCCCGATCATCCTGCCATCCACCGCGTCGTAAATCCCACAAAAGACACCGCCCTCGCGCCGGGAGATTTCGATGTCCTGGAGCACCATCGCCATTGAGGCCATCGGAACCGGCCCCAGCGCCAGGAAATCCTCGCACTGCCGGTACACATCGAGGATGGCGTCCAGTTCATCGGGTATGATTGGACGGATATAAAAGCGATTATCGCGTGTGGTAACGGTCATCTCTTGGTTTCAAGCATCGCCAGCGGTGCAATACTCGGCCAACCATAGGCCACTTCCCAGACATCGACCCCAAAGTCTTCATTGCCGCCCCACGCCTTCTCACCGATCAGTTGCCCACCCAACCGTTCATACAAAGCCCGCGACGGGTTCTGCGCCAGCGTCCACAGCATCAACGAGGCGCATCCTTCCTGCTGCAGATGCGCAGCAACCGCCGCGATGAGGCACTGGCCGATCCCCTGCCGCTGGTAGACACGACGCACATGCAGCGCCACCAGCTCGCTCTCATACGGTGGGAATCCTTCGGGATCGGACCTACCGAGTGCATAGCCCACAATCTCACCGGTGTCCGTCTCAGCCACGTAGAGCACATCCACAGACTCAACAGAGAGTAAATCACGCCAATCCTGTGTTTGCTCTTCGTAGGTGAACTGCTGCAGGTATGATTGAGGGAAAATGCCGGCGTAGGCCGTGCGGTAACTGTCGACCTGCACGCGCGCAATCCCAGCGCTGTCTTCGATTGTGGCCTGACGTATGTTCATCTCGTCATTCTACCACAAATTTCTTGCCGTCCGCCTTGCAGACTTCGTGGATGACATCCTTCCCAGACACTGCCGCCATAGGCGCGCCGAACCCTTTGACCCACAGACCGGTCATGTAGAAGTTGTCCAGTCCGGACAACACGTACTGAGGCTTCATCACCATATCCGCGCCGACCTCTTTGGTCATCATGAAACCCAGCGATGCTTTCCAGGTATGCACGTAACGGAGCGTCGTGAACGGTGTGGCTACATCACTGACCTCGATCTGCGCCGAAATACCGGGTAACATCTGTTCCAGTTGCGCGATTGTTGTCTCCAATATCTTGCGTTTCTCGGCTTTGTATGCCTCAGTCGCATAGCCGAGATTTTCCCACCAGGCCAGATCGGACGGATACAGAACCGTGACCGCCGTCTTCCCGGCCGGCGCCAGGGTCGGGTCATACGCGAAGTGCTGGTACCACACTTCCTGGCGCGTCCGCCCGGCAAGCTCGAAAGGCGTTGCCGTTTGCGCTTTGACGGCATGCGGCGTGCCGGACATATCGCGGTTCACTCCCAGTGACACCTGAATGAACGGTGGAAAGAGAGGTTGCGTCGCGTAGCGTTCGTGCAAGGCTGGCGGTGTGAAACGATCCTCAAGCATGTCAAAAAGCGTCGCGTGTCCGTCGGCGGCTGAGATGACGATGTCGGCCCTTTCGACCGTCCCGTCGTCAAGTTCGATGCCCGTCGCCCGCCCATCCTGCACCTCGATGCGCTTGACCTTCTTTTTGTATTCGATTTTTCCATTCAACCCCAGGAACGTGCGCTCGATCGTCCGCGCCAACGCCAGAGAGCCGCCCTGCGGATAACCGATACTCTGGATGTGCATACCGGCCAGGAAGAAGAACAGGTTTGTGCAGGCGAAGTCCGGGTATGTAAAAAGATCCGTCAGCGCATAGCGAATCAGGGGGTCGTTGTAACGCGCAGCGTACTCGGCCATATTCATGGACCCATATTTCTTGAGGAGGGGGATCGCCCGCAATATGCCCACTGTTCTGGAGATCGACCGCAAGGGATTTTTGCCGGTAGCTCGAATGAAAGGGACGTGCTGTTTAATCGCCGTACACAGCGTCTTGATCTCTTGCGCATCGGCAGGAGACAGGGAAAGCAACTCCTGTTCCAACTTGTCGGCGTTCGTGTAGAGGTTCAGCGTCCGTCCGGCTGTGTCACGGAATGTGTGGAAAATATCATGGTAGATCATTGTCATATGAGGTACAACGCCAAGCTCTTGCCACAGGCTGTAATAATCGTGCGCGGGAGAGGTTCCCATAAGCTGGACGTAATGCAGGCAACCCTCAAAGGTAAACTTTCCACGCTGCCAGGCAGTGCACATGCCGCCCGGCACGGTATGCGATTCGTAAATCGTCGCCGCATAGCCGTTTTTGCGCGCGTAAACCCCCGCCGACAATCCCGCGATTCCCGCTCCGATGATGATGACCGATTTCATATCAACTGCTCTCCTTTTATTCCGATCAGGATATTTAAGAAGAGTATAGCATCCAGTCGCCGACGTTGCCTATTCAATCTCTATCAATAAGCTAATAGTTGCCCAGAAGAAATTAGCCCAATTGTCACCTTCTTAACCTTTCTCATATACTGGAAATTTCGGGGACATAATGATATACTGATGTTATAATAAGAACACAAGTTGGTAAGAGGATAATCGATGTTACAACAAATTACCATTCAAAGTCGGACCAGCAAGCCGCTGAAACCGTTAGTAGAAGTCGCCATCCGCAAGCAATTGACATCGTTGCGTCACGGCATCGCTCGCACGCGGCAACAACTGGCGGCATTTGAAAACCGTTTCGGGATGAGCACGACCGAAATGGAGCACCGCCTCCAGACCGGTGAATTATCCGAAACACTCGCCACCATTGACTGGTGCATGGAACTCGCCGCCTTGCGTCTGCTGGAAGAACAATACACGGCCCTGAATGAGGCACGTATTGATTGAAGATTATTTCAAATCATTGCTAGACTTGCTCACCCCGCTACCTTCAGTAGAAAATCCGCAAGTCATCTTTGAGAAACGGGCCGAAATGGTCGGCTTCATTCGCGGCGAGATTACCTTTACGGACGGCTCAATGTTGCATTTTCGTGAATTAGTGGATTTGCGCCAGCCTATGCGAACGATTATGTATGCTTACCACTATCAAGACTCTGAAAGCGCCCTGATATTCCGTTATGATAACACGGCGCACCACATGAATGTTACTACATTTCCTCACCACAAACACACTGCCGACGGCAACATCGTCTCAGTCCACGAGGTGCCAAAGCTGCAAGATGTGTTACAAGAAATCGAAGTGCTCAGGCTACCATCAGAGGAAGTTTGAGCTGGTATCACCTGCACCCCATAACCATTCTATAGGAGAACACAATGCAAAAAGAGCTACAAAAACACATTGCCCGCCTCCGGGCGGCCGGCGCGCTCTACGTGGACGCGCGTTGGTATCCCGTCGAGGAAAACAACGATCTGATGATGTGGAACGGCAACCTGAAAGACGCCTCCGCCTCCCGCGAAAGTGGTGTGGGCGTCCGCGTGTTGTACAAAGGCGCGTGGGGGTTCTCGGCGGCTTCGGACCTGAGCAACCTCGGCGCGCTGTTCGACAAAGCTTTCGACAACGCTCGCGTTGCCGCCGAGCGCGTCACTTTCCCGGTCCGCCTGGCGGAAAAGGACGCCATCCAGGCCAGCTTCACCAGTCCCAACCAGATCGATCCGTTTGCCGTGCCGCTGGCCGATAAACTGGCGTTCATGCAAGCGATGGACGCCAAACTCAACCAGCCGGGCGTCTTCCAACGCATCTGCCAGTTGACGTTCACCCGCAAGCAGATTGTCTTTATGGATTCGGAAGGCAGCGAGATCGAGAAAACGATCGTCGAGGTTTTCCCTTCCATCCAGGTGGCCGGCCTGGATGCGCAGGGGCAGATGCACTCACGCACGTTCAGCCCGCCGCGCATAGGCGATACGCGCGGGTGGGAAACACTCGACATGGAACTGTTCAACGCCAACGCCGAACGCATCGTGCGTGAGATGAACGAGGTGCTGGCGGCAGACGACTGCCCCAAGGATGTGCGTTCGGTCATTCTGCTGCCCGGCATTATGTTCCTGCAGACGCACGAGACGATCGGACATGCCCTCGAACTGGATCGCATCCTCGGCTACGAGCTGGCTTTCGCGGGCGGCTCGTTCGTCCGGCTGAGCGATTTCGGTACGCTGCGCTACGGCTCGGAAAAGTTGACGGCCCGCGCCGATGCGACGATCCCCAACAGCCCCGGCAGCTTCGGTTACGACGACGACGGCGTCCCGGCCCAGAACAATCTGCTGATCGACAAAGGGTTGCTCGTGGGCGCGATCACCGGACGGCAGATGGTCGAGGAAGCCAACGCCCGCGCCAACAAGATCATCTTCGAGGGCAGCAGCGGCACGAACCGCGCCACGTCGTTCTATCGCGTACCCATCGAACGCATGACCAACATCAACATCGACCCCGGCGACGACGGCACACTGGATGACATCGTCAGCAACACCGAGCGCGGCATCATCTTGGACGGCGACAAGAGCTGGTCCATCGGCTCGAACCGCGAGCAATTTCACTTCGCCACCGACATCGGCTGGCTGGTGGAGGATGGGCAAGTCACGCGCGTCGTCAAGAATTCGACCTACCAGGCCGAGACCGTCCCGTTCTACAATTCGCTGTCGGCGGTGGGCGACGAATCCACCTGGGAGGTCCAATACACACCCAACTGCGGCAAAGGCCAGCCCAACCAGATTATGCAGCTAGGGCATGGCGTCCCGGTCTGCCGTTTCGACAACGTGAGGATAGGAGAGTAGCCGTGAAGGATCAAATTATACACACCCTGCAAGACTTGCGCGCGTATGCGCTGAAGAAAGGCGTCGAAGCGTCGTTCCTTTATCACGAGGAAGACAGTTACCTGATGCGTTTTGCCAACTCGGCCATTTCGTTGAACACCAACGAGCGCCTCATCCGCCTGGAGATTACCGCCTACAAGGACCGGCAACGCGCCAGCTACGGGCTGATCACCGCGCTGGACAAGATGGATGAGATGCAGCGCGGCGTCGACATCGCTGCCGAAATGGTCCAACACGCCCAGCCCCTGAGCTATCAGCCCACCATTCCGGTCTACACCGAGTCCTTCAGCGACGAGAGCGCCTATGATCCCGCGCTGGCGACCCTGAGCAACCAGGAACGCCTGAGTTTTTTCAATCAGGTCGCGGCGGGATTGGAGACAAACGAAATTCAACTGTCTGGCATTTTCTCCTGCGGCGCGAACACCCTTGCCCTGATCAACACCCGCTCGGAGCACACGCAGTATTTCAAGACCTCGGACGCGCAGATCACCATCGTGCTATCGCACACCGCGCTCAAGTGGGAAGTGATCGCCGAACAATCCGCGCAGCAAAAGGCTGACTTGAACCCGGACGTGCTGCGGCGCGATTTGACGTTCCTGGTGGAGCATTACCAGCACGATACGCCGCAACAACTGCCCTTGGGGACATATGACATCGTCTTTGGGCCGTCGGCCATCGCCGAGCTACTGGGCTTTATGGGCTTTATCGGCTACAACGGCGGCTTGATGAAACGCGGGTTCTCGTTCCTCAACGAAGATCAGGTCGGGCAGCGCGTCCTGTCTCCCAAGTTCACACTGACGGACGACCCCACGCGGCGCGAGACCTTCCCGTTCCAGCGCGATATGATGGGCATGGCCCGGCAGCCGTTCCCCCTCTTTGCCGATGGTGTCTTCAAAGGCTTTGTGTGGTCGCAGGACGAGGCCGACGAGTTCGACGCGCAGCCCACCGGCCACACTGTCATGCACAACAGCATTGTGATGCAGGGCGGCGACGTGGCGGCAAGCACGCTGCAAGAACTGGTCGCCATGCCGCGCGAAAACGACGTTCTCTACATCCCCTACCTGCATTACATGAACGTCGTCAACCCTTCCAAGGGCCTGATCACCGGCAGCTCACGCTTCGGCGCACTGCTGCTCAAAAAGGACGGCTCCGTGGTTGTACCCTACAACGTCCGCCTGACGCAGAGCCTGCTCGATATCTTCGGTGAGAAGGTGGCGTGGCTGTCGCAAGCGCAGGCCATCGTCAACACCTCATCGAGCTACGGCGCGCGCAATCCCAGGGCGATGATCGTGCCTACACTGATGCAGGTCAACGGGCTGGAGATTTCCCATTCCAATCCATCGTACTAATCAGCAGATTAAGCGGATTTAGGTATCTTATCAAAAAAACGGGGGAATCACGGCGCAGCCCAGGAATCCTCCAGATGCAGAGCTTGCGCCGTTTGAGCG
>ENA-UOUL01001158-UOUL01001158.1-bioreactor-metagenome-genome-assembly--contig:-NODE-1158-length-39504-cov-8.015751_pt1 | contig 39504 bp, 23 predicted proteins | sample MGYA00249838_ERZ747220 | MGnify/ENA primary metagenome ERZ747220 (study PRJEB28778, sample SAMN05720191) | bioreactor metagenome | isolation source: Anaerobic biogas reactor | place: USA:Washington... | reverse complement strand
GACGGACTTCGACGAAGGGCGCAACCCCCCTTTTGGAAAAACATCAGGTAGCGGAATGTGAGTTTAACCCGCTGCCGTAGGCGAGGATTGCCAACCATCCCAAAACGGCCTGCAGTCGGTGAACGACCTCGTCCGCGGCAGCGGGTCAAACGAACGGTCGGATCGGTTGCCTGAAAGGTCAATCAAGAGGACACGGAGTATAACCCATGGCACGCTCGCACATCCTACGCACATCTCGAGTTCTGCTGCCGTGCAGCCTCCTGATCCTGATGTCCGCGTCCGCCTTCGCCCAGGAATACACCCAGGAAGACATCCAGAAACGGCACACCGCACCCTATCCGGTATCCCGTCTCCAGCGCGACTGGATCTACCAGGATCACGGCCCGAAAAGCGGCGACTGTTTCGTCGCCAAGGCGGGCAGCGGCATTGAACAGGCCATGGTCCGCAAAGTGCTTGCCGAGTTGAAGGCTCGCAACGTCGCCGTCGATCCGCTGGAAACGTCCCTCGCAACTCTCGTCAAAGACAACAAGCCGGGCAACGATCCCGCCTGGAAGCGCCTGTATCTCCAGGCGTGTGAAATTCGCCGCAAGGAGCGTTTGAAGGTCTTCGACAATCATCCCCGCGAGTTCATCTACGCCAAGCACTTCGTGTTCGGCGATTGCCAGGCCATGTTCGCCATGACCGATCACCTCACCGACGCGGTCTTCCGCGAATGCGGCCGCGATTATCGCATGGGCTCGCAACTCTGCAAGATGACCGTCCACGAGAACGGAACGGTCTCCACCGAACTGCTTCTCGATTGTCCCGAGGGGGTCGTGCGAGATCCCTGCGTTTCCTACGACGGCGGCACGCTGGCGTTCTCGATGCGGAAGACCAGCCACGACGGCGACGACGACTTCCACCTCTACGTCATGAACCTCAGCGACCGGAGCGTCCGGCAGATCACCTTCGGAGCCGGAACCGCCGACATGGAACCCGAGTGGCTGCCCGGCGGCGAGTTGGTGTTCACCTCCACTCGCTGCGTCATCTCGGCTCCCTGCTGGTGGTCGAGCGTCTGCAATCTCTATACCTGCGACGCCGAAGGACGCTACATCCGCCGCCTGGCCTCCGACCACGGTCACACCGTGTTCCCGCACCTGACCAACGACGGGCGCATCATCTACACCCGCTGGGAGTATTCCGACCGGACGGCCGGCTACCTGCACAGCCTGTTCGTGATGAATCCCGACGGCACCAACCAAACGGAGTTCTACGGGAACAACTCGCAGTTCCCGGCCGCCGTCCTGCACGCCCGAAGTGTTCCCAACTCGACCAAGGTAATCGCCGTCGCCGGCGCCCACCACATCGACCAGCGCGGCAAGCTCATCATGATCGACCGGAAAGAGGGCATTCAGGCCGGAGTCGGGGTCAAACTGCTGGCGCCGGAAAGAGATTACCCCTACCGCGAAAGCATGGGAACCGGGGGCAATATCGTCCACGACACGGAAGGCGAACAGTTCCAGTATCCCTATCCCCTCGATGAAGATAACTACGTGCTGTCCTATTCGCCCGAAGGCGGACCGATCCGCGGGCTGAAAGGCATCCAGGACGGTAAGCCGGGAAGCCCCGCGTTCGGCCTCTACTGGATGCATCGCAACGGCGAGCGCGAACTGCTGATCTACGATCCGGTGATCTCCTCGGGCCAGGCCGTGGCGACCGTGCATCCCAACCGGCCGATTCAGAAGGCTTCCACGGTCGATGAACATCAGACCGACGGCCGTTTCTATGTTCAAGACGTCTACTACGGACCGGGCCTGAAAGACGTGAAGCGGGGCAGCGTCAAGAAGATGCGCGTCGTCGCGTTGGATTATCGGGTCAAAGGCACCGTGGCGCTGGGATTGCATCCGTGGGGCGGGCACCAGACTTCCCCCTGCTCGATCAACAACGGCAGTTACGACGTGAAACACGTCCTCGGCACGGTGGACGTGGAGGAAGACGGAAGCTGCTATTTCGAGTGCCCCTCCCGCGTGCCCGTCTACTTCCAAATGCTCGACGACCGGGGCCGCATGGTCCAGAACATGCGGAGCTGGACCATGGTCCTGCCGGGCGAGTCGTTCTCCTGCGTCGGTTGTCACGAGGAAAAGAGCAGCACCTACATCGACAACCGCCCGGTTACCATGGCCTTGAAGAAAAAACCGCAGAAGATCGAACCGTTCTTTGTCAAGGGCGACGAACCGATCCAGGAGATGGAACGCTTTCTGACCGATTCGGAGAAGCGGGCAATCGAGTATCTGGGCACAAACGCCCCCCAGGCCATGGACGTCCCCCGCGGCTTCAGCTACACGCGAGAGATCCAACCCATCTGGGACGAACACTGTATCCAGTGCCACGCGGGCGACAAAAATCCGGACAAGAAGGACGTCCCGCTGAGTCTGCTGGGCGACTACCGCCCCGTCACCAATCCCGAAATCTACGGCCGAGCCAAGTGGCGTCTGACCCATCGTATCTACGCGACCAGTACGAAAGGGCACCCCGGGCGAGCCTTCAGCGAGTCGTACATCAACCTGACCGACTTCGGCTACAACGCCAAGATCCCGCTGGCCGGGGCGGGCGGCAAGGCCATCGTCCGCGACGACAAGGTCTATCTCGCCTACTTCGACGGCAAACCCGAGAACGTTCCCAATCCGGATGCCATCGGCTACTGTGCCGATGAATACGCGGGCGGCGGAATCATCAACTGGCTGCACGTCTCCAGCGCCTGTGCCATGCTCCCGCCCTACGCCTACGGCTCGGCGTCCAGCCCGTTGATGAACTATCTGGAACCCTCCCACTACGGCGTGCAGCTCACGCAGGAAGAAAAAGAGCGGGTCGCCTGCTGGATCGACCTCAACGTCCCCTTCGCCGGGTCGTGGATGGAACTGAACTACTGGGACCAGCTCAATCATGCCACCCACTCCGGCCTGACGCCGTGGTACGTCTACCGCGACAAAATGCGCCAGATGTACCTGTACTTCGAGGCCAAACGTCTGAAGTCGGCCGAGTTGGAACTGGAGCATCTCGCCAAGTACCTCCGGCACACGGATGACGGCGCCGATTTTGATCCAGCCGATTTCCCGCAATACACCTTCGGCGGTCGCGACGTCCAGGCCGAGTTCGTCCGCCAGTACGACAGTCTCCCCGCCACCGTTCCGATCTGTGGACTGGCCGAGGGCAAAGACACCCGCGGCGGTTCCAACGTGGCCGGCAACCAGGTGCGAAACCTGGCCCTGAACGGCGACGCCTACACCTACCATCTCCGTTCGTATCCCCGGGTAACGTCAAACTCGCATTATCGCTATCGGCCGGAGTTCTCGCCCAACAACGCCATTGACGGACAGCGCCGATCCGACGCATACTGGCGCCCGGCCCGCCGCACCGACACGTGGCTCATGGTCGAGTTCGGCCGCGAAGTGGAAACGGAACGGATCGTCATCACCCTCCATCGAAACAACGGCCAGGAGAAGACCTGGACCGGTGCGACGCTCGAGTTCTCCAACGGCGAAAGAGTGGCGATTGAACTACAGAACACCTCCGAGCCGCAGCAGTTCGCCTTTCCGACACAGCAGTGCACGTGGGTGAGACTCATCGACTTCCAAGAACGTTTCCCCCTCGGAGACAACGGAATTACAGAACTCGAAGTCTACGGCAAAGACCTCTGATTGCGGCTGAATGCCCCAAGCTCTGCGGACAGTGTGAGCCAATGCTGCTATTCATCGACGAGAGCGGCCACCACGAAAGCGGCACCCCCTGTGAAGTGCTAGCAGGCGTGGCAGTCTCAGAAGACAACCTATGGAATCTCGTCAAGGCAGTTCGGTCTGCCGAGCGGGATCATTTCGGCGATCATCTACGGAATCTGGTCAGCGATGAGACGAAGGCCAGAGGATTGCTCAAAACAAAACGATTCCGGATTGCTGCCAAGGAGTGCATCATACCCGATGGCGAGGGACCGAGGCTTGCGCATTCGCTGTTGGTGAAAGGCAAGAGAGCAAGAGAACAGAAGTCCGCTACTGCCGGTGAAACATATCGAGAGATGGTGGCCTACAGCCGAGAGGTCCTGGCGTTCGTGCATGACGTTCTCGACATTGCAGCAGGCTTTTCAGTTCAAGTGTTCGCGTCTGTTACCGACCCGAAGTCTCCTCGCCCGGAAAAAGGCAACCTGCGGAAGGACTATGTTTACCTGTTCGAGCGATACTTCTATTATCTGGAAACACTTCCTCCGAGGGAACGTGGTTTGGTTGTCTTCGACGAATTGGAGAAGACGCAGGCGCACCTGTTGCTCCAACAGATGGCGGCCTATTTCCTGTGGACCCAAACCGGCCGCTATCGAAGCTCACGCATCGTGCCTGAACCTTTCTTTGTCCATTCGGACTTGACCACCGGCGTGTTCCTCGCAGATTTGGCGGCCTATATCATCGGCTGGGCCTGGCGGTTGGATCGCATGACGCAGCCAAGCCGGCTGGAGCTAAGACTGTACGAGAAGAAGCTCCACGACATGCAATACCGCGGAGAAAAGCCGAAACAAGAAGGAAATGGCGTCTGGCAACTCTATGGGATCACCTACATAGACGATCTTCGCGGTCACTTTGACCGACCCGAGGAGGAACAAATCTAGCGGGCCCCTCTTAGGCGCAAAAATAAAGGCAATGAGCAGCCCCGAAGGACCACCCAAAGCCTCCGATGGAATTATCGGCTACACGGCTCCACAAGTCAAGTGGTTGTAACGAGAAATCTGCCGGAAGAGTGCTGCTACCCAAGACCGACGTTTTGCTTCGCCGAAATGTTCCAAGGAGATAATGCCATGAATGAACCAATCACCAGACGCCGATTCGTCCGTCAAGGAACGCTGCTGGCGGCCGGAGCGGCCACAGCCGCGGCGGCAGCCGGCGACAAGCCGGCTGCCGCCGGCCCTCCCAAACCGCGGATCAAGATCGGCCAGATCGGCATCGGGCACAACCACGCCTCCGCCAAGATGGCCACCTTTCGCAAGCTGGCCGACCACTACGAGGTCGTCGGCGTCGTCGAACCCGACCCCGAGTGGCGCAAGAAGCGGGGCAACGACCCGGCCTATCGCGACCTGACCTGGATGACCGAAGAGCAATTGCTCAATACCAAGGGCCTCACGGCCGTGGCCGTTGAGGTCGATCCGGGCGACGAGCACCTGATGGACGTCACCGGGCGCTGTATCGATGCCGGCATGCATGTTCACCTGGACAAGCCGGGCGGAGAATCGTTCAGTGCATTCAAGAAGGTGCTGGATGAGGCCGGTCGAAAGCAGTTGGCTGTGCAACTGGGCTACATGTACCGCAACAATCCGGCCGTGCAGTTTTGTTTTCGTGCGGTTCGCGAGGGCTGGCTCGGGCAGGTGTTTGAAGTCCACGCGGTCATGAGTCGAGATCAGCCGCTCGCCTACCGCCAATGGCTTTCGCAATTCCATGGCGGAACGATGTTCATTTTCGGTTGCCACCTGATCGACCTGGTGATCGCCATGCTGGGCAAGCCCGACCGAATCACTCCCTACCAGCGTCAAACGCGGCCGGAGGTCGACTTGTACGATAACGGACTCGCCGTGTTCGAGTATCCACGCACGACCGTCACGATTCGCACGGCGTCGATGGAAGTGAAGGGCTACGAGCGGCGGCAGTTGGTTGTCTGCGGCGACCAAGGGACCGTCGACATCCGCCCCCTGGAGCCGCCCAAGCTGCGGTTGGCCTTGGCCAAACCCCGCGATCCCTTCCAACAAGGCTATCAGGACGTCGCTCTGCCGCCGATGCCGGGCCGCTACGACGACCAGCTCATCGAATTGGCCCGGATTATCCGGGGCGAGATCGAGAATCCCTACCCCCTCGCCCACGAACTGGCCGTCCAGGAAGCCCTCCTCGCGGCCTGCGGATACTAACACACCACCCCGAGCAGTGTTTCGTGTCACAGCGCACACGCAGAGACTTCTCACGGCGTACGAACCCCGATACGCCCCGTCACCCTTCGGTCGCCTTGCTCATCGACACGGCGACGGAGTGGGGACGCCAGGTGATCCACGGGATCGCCGACTATGCCGACCGGCAAGGCGGATGGGACATTTGGCTGGAGCGGCGCTGCCAGCAAGCTCCCGGGCGGCTGCCGCCGGGCTGGCACGGCGACGGAATCATCGCCCGAGTCGCTGACCGCAACTTGGGCCGCTACCTGGCCGGGGCGCCGGCCCCGGTCGTCAACGTCTCGGCCGCACGCATCCCCGGCATCCACTTTCCCATCGTCTCGATCGACCTACCGGCCGTGGCGCGGATGGCAACGCGCCACCTGCTGGACCACGGCTTTCGGCACTTCGGCTATTACGCGCCCGGCGGATTCTCGTACGCGAAAGCGTACTACGAGAGCGTCGTCGAGAGCCTGGCCGAGGTCGGCCTGGATTGCTCCCTGTTCCTGGGACGGCGCGGCGCCCGGGCCGCCCGCCACTGGAAAGAACGTCAGGATGATCTCCAGCGATGGCTCCGAGAACTGCCCAAGCCGGTCGCTGTCTTGGCGTGGTCCAGCGATCTCGCACGCGAAGCGTCCTACGGCTGTCAGGCGATCGGCCTGCTCGTGCCCGAGCAAGTCGCGGTCATGGCAGGAGGCGACGACCGAGTACTGTGCGAAACCTGCAATCCGCCCCTTTCGGCGGTGGCCATCAATTCCGAACGGATCGGCTACGAGGCAGCCGCGTTGCTCCACCGGTTGCTGCATAAGAAACCCTGTCCAAGCAAACCCATCCTGGTCGAGCCGACCCACGTCGTCGTCCGCCAGTCGACCGACACGCTGGCGGTCGACGACAGGGATTTGGCTCAGGCAGTCGCCTTCATCCGTGCCAACGCCGGAACGCCCATCCAGGTCAGCGACATGCTCCGCGCCGTGCCCGTCTCGCGAAGTCGCTTGGAGCGCCGCTTCCAGAAATTCCTCGGCCGCAGCCCCGCCGAAGAAATCCGTCGCGTTCGGCTCGAACGCACCAAGCGGCTCCTGGCCGAAACCGACATGCCCGTACCCGAAATCGCGGTCGCCTCCGGCTTCGGCTCGAGCGAGTACCTCGCCTACGCCTTCAAGCAGGCCACGGGCCTGACCCCTCGCCAGTTTCGCAGCCGGATCCGCGGGCAGTAGTCGCCCGCGCGAAAGAAGACGCGACTGACGCGTTTTCTTAGTTTTTTTACGCAGTTTTACGGTGGTGCAGCCCTCTTCGTCGCCATACCATTGAGCTTGTTGTCAAACGTTGTCTCCACCGACACAAGGTCGGTGGCGGAATCCGATTTTCTCTGGGAATCGTGAAAGGCCATGTAGCCACCTGGGGATATAGCATGTCTCAACAGACGCGAAGAAGCTTTCTACGGCAGACGGCCTCCGGTACGGCCGCAGCAGCACTGGGCACCCTCGCGGTTCCCGCGGTTCAGGCCCGCGGTGCCAACGAGGCATTTGTGGTGGGCATGATCGGTTGTTCCGGTCGGGGAACCGCCGTCGGCGAGGAGTTGCGGAAGTTGGGCGTGAAAATCGCCTACGCCTGCGATCCCGACGAGAGCCGCGCCGAACGCGCCCGAAAGACCCTCGAGGCCGGTCGGGCGATCGCCGACCTGCGCACAATCCTCGACGACCGCACGGTGGATGCCGTGGCGATCACCGCATGCAACCATTGGCACGCCCCGGCGGCCATCCTGGCTTGCCAGGCCGGCAAGCACGTCTACGTCGAGAAGCCCTGTTCGCACAACATCGCCGAAGGCCGGCGAATGATCGAGGCCGCCCGGCGAACCGGGAAGGTCATGCAAGTGGGCTCCCAGATCCGCGGTACCAAGGCGTTTCAAGAAGGCATTGCCATGGTCCGCGAAGGGGCCGTCGGCAAGGTCCTCGTCGCCAAGACCTGGGTCAGCCGCAAGCGGCCCAATATCGGCCACTGCCAGCCGTCCGCGCCGCCGGCCGGCTTAGACTACGACTTGTGGGTCGGCCCCGCCCCCATGATCCCCTACCAGAAGAACCTGCTCCACTACAACTGGCACTGGTGGTACAACTTCGGCAACGGCGACGCCGGTAGCCGCGGCGTCCACCAGTTGGATATCGCCCTCTGGGGCCTCGACTTGAAAACCCATCCTACCCGGATCTCCGGATTCGGCGAAAAGCTCTATTTCGACGACGACAAGCAGTACCCCGACACCCACTACGTCACCTTCGAATACCCCGACGACGGCACCCCCGGCTCCAAACGTCTGATCGTCTACGAGCAGCGGCTCTGGTCGCCCTATTGGGGACAGATCGACTGCGAGGACGGCTGCACGTTCTACGGCGACGAGGGCTACCTGACCGTCGACATGCACCAGGGCTGGAAGCTCTACGGCCCGAAGAACGTGCTGCGCAAACAGGCCGAGAGGTACTTCGACACCGGCGAACACTGCGCCGACTTCCTCGACGCCGTCCGCAACAACCGCCGCCCCTGCGCCGACATCGAAATCGGACACCTCTCCGCCGCACTTCCCCACCTGACCAACATCCTCGCCCGCACCGGTCGAGGACAATTGACCTTCGATCCGAAAACCGAGCGCTTCGTAGACGCCCCAGACGCCGACGCCCTGCTCGGCCGCACCTACCGCGAGGGACATTGGGCCAGCCTGGATAACACTTGAAGCGAGATCAGTAAGACGCGCAAGCCAGATCAGTAACCCGACGCGTAAGCGAGGTCAGTGAGACGCCCAAGCGAGACCAGTAACCCGACGCGTAAGCGAGGCCAGTAACCCGACGCGTAAGCGAGGTCTGCAAGACGCCTGAGCGAGGCCAGTAACCCGACGCGTAAGCGAGGTCTGCAAGACGCCTGAGCGAGGTCGGTAACCCGACGCGTAAGCGAGGCAAGATGTTACCCTCCTCGCTCCCTGCCAATACACACCCCTGTTCGTTTTTCCTCTTGACATAATACTGTAATTATGTATACTATATGAATCGGCCCCTCAGGACCACACAATGCCAGGCAGTCTTCCAATCACTGGCCCCCACCTCCGAGTTAAAAGTACCTGAAAGAGAATTCTTGCGCATCAATGACAACAATGACAACTATGGAGCAGCGAACCTGGTTAAACTCACCCCCACTACAGAAGATGCCCCAACCAGAGATATTGGCAAAACAGCAAACTCGTTGACCAACTCCCCATGACACACGATCAGCGTTCCCCCTTCCCTCAACGGAACGACCGCCGACTCGATCACTGTTCTCCGTCGTTTCCCACCACCTCACCGAGCACCTCACCATTCGTCGTCACAAGTCCCATCACCACAGGCACTTAAAGGAAAAGCCGCCAAACGCCGATACCCCCATTCTGCATGGTAGTCAAATTGATTCTGCGCGCCCGACGACGCCGTAAACCGTTATGCAACAACATGATAACCAGCGCTGTTCGATGGAGCAATCGATCGATAAGTGCACCAATAGACAACCACGCCCGCAACCATTCCACGACAACTTCTGATAGCCAGTGACCCAGAAGAGTGGCAAGCCCGCAACCCAAACTCCCCAAGTTCCCGAACAGCCCTGCGAACATAGCACTTATGACCCACACCAACCGCTCGGCAACGATCGCGTCTCCGCTTTGCATGCTCGTTCTGCTGTTGTGTTCGCAGAACGCACTGTTCGGCCAAACTCCGGAGCACTGGCCCCAGTTCCGCGGGCCGGACGCCCGGGGCGTCGCGAGCGGACCAAACCTGCCCGACCGCTGGTCCGCCACCGAGAACGTCGCCTGGAAGACCGACCTGCCGGGACGCGCCTGGTCCTCGCCCATCGTCTGGGGAAATCGGATATTCCTGACCACCGCGGTCAATTGCGGCGAACTGGAAGCCCCCAAGAAGGGCCTCTACCTGGGCGGCAATCGCCCGGAACCTCGCGACGTGGAGGAAGAATACCGCGTCATCTGTCTCGACCTCGTCTCCGGCGACAAGCTCTGGGAACAAGCCGTCCACCGCGGCACCCCCACCAGCCCGATCCACCTGAAGAACAGCTTCGCCTCCGAAACCCCCGTCACCGACGGCGAGCGGGTCTATGCCTACTTCGGCAACCAGGGCTTATACTGCCTCGATCTCGATGGAAACCCCCTGTGGTCGAAGCCGTTCGAGCCGCACGCCACCCGCAACGGCTGGGGCACCGCCGCCTCGCCCGTGCTCCATGGCGACCGCCTCTATATCCTCAACGACAACGATGACCAATCCTATCTGCTGTGCCTCGACAAGCACACGGGCGAAGAGGTGTGGCGCGTCCTTCGCGACGAAGGCAGCAACTGGTCGACGCCGCTGATCTGGCAAAACGATCTCCGCATGGAAATCGTCACCTTGGGCACCGACAAGGTCCGCTCCTATGACCTGGCGGGAAAGCTGCTCTGGTGGCTGACCGGGATGTCGAGCATCACCATCGCCACGCCTTATGCCGACGCCGGCCTGTTGTACATCAGCTCGGGCTACGTCCGCGATCCCCTGCGCCCCCTCTACGCGATTCGCCCCGGCGCCTCCGGCGACATCTCGCTCAAACCCGACGAGACCGGCAATGAATTCATCGCTTGGTGTCAGCCGACCGCCGCACCCTACAACCCCACAACCCTGGTCTACGAAGGACGGGTGTACGTGCTCTACGACCGGGGCCTGCTGAGCTGCTATCGCTCCCTGTCCGGCGAGCCCCTGTTTGAACAACAACGGATACCCGAGGGACGCCATTTCACCGCGTCGCCCTGGGCCTACAACGGCAAGATCTTCTGCCTTAACGAAGACGGAGTCGCCTTCGTCTTCCGCGCCGGCGACCAGTTCGATCTCCTGCACACCAACCAACTGGCCGACGACGACATGTGCATGGCGACGCCGGCAATCGTAGGAGACCGCCTGATCATCCGCACCTCCGCCCGCGTCTATTGCATCCGCCGGCCAGCCTCGTCCCCTGGGAAACCGCTATAACAGAATCGTTTAACGCCCAGCCGCAGGCGCCGGCAGGAATCCACGAAAAAGCATCTTCCATGGCGTACAACCCAGAAAGACGACCAATGCCTCGCCCCACTCGCCGCGCTTTCCTGAAACGTGCCGCCGCCGGCGGCCTCGCTGCCGCGTTCGCCATCTCGGGTACCAAGGCCTCGGGCCGCGTGCTGGGAGCCAACGATCGGGTCCGTATCGCCGTGGCCGGAATCAACGGTCGCGGCCAGGCACACATCACCGCCTACGGCGAGATGCCCGACGTCGAGATCGCCTGGCTCGTCGATCCCGACAGCCGCCTGTTCGCCTCTCGCACCGCTGCCGTCAAGAAGTTGGCCGGAAACACCCCCCAGTGCGTCCAGGACTTCCGCCGTGTGCTCGACGACAAGACGCTCGACGCCGTCTCCATCGTCACCCCCGACCACTGGCACGCCCTGCTGGCCGTCTGGGCCTGCCAGGCGGGTAAGGACGTGCACGTCGAAAAGCCGTGCAGCCACAACATCGCCGAAGGCCGCAAAATCGTCGAGGCGGCCCGCCGCTACGATCGCATCGTGCAACACGGCACCCAGCGACGCTCCGATCCGAAATGGATCATGCTGACCAGTGCGGTCCGCAGCGGAAAGTACGGCAGACTGCTCCGCGCCTATGTTTACACCTACCGGCCGCGCGAGAGTATCGGCGTCCGCACTCCGGAACAACCGCCGGCGGAGTTGGACTACAACCTCTGGATCGGCCCGGCACCCACCCATCCCTACCGCACCAATCTCGTCCATTACGAGTGGCATTGGATCTGGGACTTCGGTAGCGGCGAGATCGGCAATCTCGGCACGCACCAGATGGACCTGGCACGCTGGGCCATGCCCGCCGATGCCGCGCCCCGCAGCATCGTCAGTCTGGGCGGCCGCTACGGCTACCAGGATCAGGGCCAAACCCCCAACACCCAGTTGACGGCCTACGACCTTGGCAACGTCAAGCTCCTCTGCGAGCAGCGCGGCCTGGTCGGCAGAAAGGCGGTCAAGGTGACTGTCGAGTTCTATACCGACCAGGGCGTGGTCAAGGAAGGCAAATTCTTCCCCAAGGGTGCCGAGGAGGGCGAGCCTATCGAAGGTGCTCCCGTCGGTGGATTTGCCGACCTGGGACGACTCCACTTCCGCAACTTCATCGACTGCGTCCGCAGCCGAAACCGCAACGAGCTCAACGGCGAAATCCTCGAAGGCCACCGGTCGGCGATGCTGGCCCACCTGGGCAACATCTCGTTCCGCCTGGGCAAAGAGGTTCCCTTCGACCAGCCGCCCGCCGCCTTCGGCGGCGACAAACTGGCCGCCGAAGCCTTCGACGACATGAAGCGACACCTGGCCGACGATGCGGGCCAAAAACTGGCCGGCACCGCCTACCGGCTCGGACGAACCCTCCGCTTCGACGCTGAAACCGAAAAGTTCATCGGTGATCCGGACGCCGACCAGATGCTCACCCGGCCCTACCGCGGCCCCTTCGCCGTCCCGGAACAAGTATAGACGTCGCGTAACGGGAGGAAAAAGGTGACAGCCACCTTTTGTGCGAAGCACCCGAAGGGCCGTTCCGGCAAAAGGTGGCTGTCACCTTTTTCCTCCTGATATCACGCAACTCCGTTTGGAGAACCGCCTCAAGTTGGAGACCACCATGCCACGTAACAGAATCCCGATCCTCCTGGCCGCGATCGCGGCTGCCGTCGTCGTCTCGGCAACCGCAGCCGCCGCCGAGTCTCCGCTGCCCGACGCCAAACCGGTTCCCGATATGCAGGTGCTGCCGCTCCCCTACGACCAGGCGGCCTTCGAGCACCTCGGGCAGCAACTCACCCGCTACCATTTCGGCCCCGAGCTGCGCCGCCCCTTCTGGTACCCGATCACCGGCCCGGGCGGCCGATCGCTCACCCGCATGAACATGCCCGGCGATCCGGGCCGGTCGATCACTCAGGCCGTCCAGCCGGCGGACCCGAACAAGCCGGAAGACCCCCGCGGGCACAGCCATCAAACGTCCGTATGGATCTCCCACAAAGACGTGGGCGGCATCGACTTCTGGCGCGACGCCGGACCGATCGCCGGCCAGATCGTCCACCAGACCCGCCGCGAGGGGCTCCAATATGAAGACGGCCCGCAGGCAGCCTCCCTCCTCACGCTCAACCACTGGAACGATCCCCAAGGCAAGACCTTGATGATCGACCGCCGCCGCGCAACCGTCATGTCGGGCGAGGACGGCTCCTGGTGGCTGATCGTCGACCTGCAATTCGAGGCCCCGCCCGACGCCCCCGTAACCTTGGGCAAAACGGCCTTCGGACCGATCGGCGTGCGAATGGCCAAGACGATCGGCGTGACCGACGGCGGCGGCCGGATCCTCAACAGCGAGGGCCAGCGCAACGAAGCCGAGATGTTCCACAAGCCGGCCCGCTGGGCCGATTACAGCGGCCCGATCACCAACGAGCAGACGGCCGGAATCACCCTCATGGACCACCCCGTCAATCCGGGACATCCGACGCCGTTCCACGTCCGCGACAACGGCTGGATGGGCGTCTGCCCGACCCTCGACGCCCCCCTTACCGTCACTCCAGAAAAACCCCTGCGCCTCCGTTACGGCCTCTGGGTCCACCCCGGCGTCCCCGATGCCCAGATGCTCGACCGCCAGTGGCAAACCTTCACCCGCGAAGAACTGGCCTCAATGGAAATGAAGAAGGCACCCCCAAAGAAGGAGAAAAAGCCGAGTCCGTGACGTCCCGCAAAGGAACATCGAAGCGTTTGGGACGTCCTTTCCGGCCGGGGTCAGTGGAGGTTGATATCCTCTATGGGGATCACTTGGGAATACCTGCCGCCCAGTGGACGATCCAGGCGGTCGCGATTCGTCCCTCTGGTTGCCCTCGATCCTTCTCTATGCAGACATCACCGACGGCCGCGTGCAGATTGCTACCCATCGTCCGCGCCGTGGCGGCGAGTGTTGCCCAGAGGACAGGCAGCGCGACATATCTCATAGGAGTTCAAGTCGTTGGGACAGAGTCGTGAAGCACGCCAAGTGGCTTTGTGTGATTCCAGGAAACGTGGTTCCGAGATAACGGTCCCTTGTGTCATTCGCCCCCTCCCATCCGTCATTCCCGCGAATCATGCAAGGCCAGTTAGACCAACGACCATGATAGTCACAGAACGAGGGAGCAACAAGCAAGTGTCGCCGTCTCGCCCGTGCGGCACACGGCAAACCAAGAAACAACGAAAGCCGCCCTGCTGCCACCGCCAGCAGCAGGACGGCTCTCTCGAGTTGCGAGACATCGTGCCTCTCATCCGCCGGCCATTACCCCGGCTCGGCGAACTCCCCTTACCGCCAACCCCTCTCGCGCATTCAATACTGGCTAAGAATCAATTCCCCGTCGGCTCGATTTGCCAACAGCCCGAACGTTTCGGGCTCGATCGTCTCGCTGAGGAACTGAACCGATCCGTCGCCGAAAGCGAAGTTCGCACCGCCCGGATGGTAGCTGCCGAAACCGCCCACGTGGAACTTGTCCGGTTCCGGTTCCTCTTCCGGGACGGGCATGCCGCGGTTCCGCCAGGCTGCCTCGGCGTTGATGAGCGTTCCCGCGTTGCGAAGCGTCGCCCGCGTGCCCGACATCCAGCCCAGCGTGCCTTTTTCCTCTCCGCCTTTCTCGCCGATGAAGATCGTGTGTGCCGATCCGTCCGAAACGTTCTTGTAGGCAACCGCACTGTTCAGGAAGAACACGCCTTGGTTGTCCTTATCGATGGGTGTCTCCGCCGGCCCGTTACAGCCCGCATAGGTGGTGGCAGCGATTTCGTCCGCCTTGCGCCCAAAAGGGTTGGAGGGGCAAAGCAGCAACTGGATCGGCACCCGCCGCACCTTGGCGTTGCTCTCGTCGTAGACGCCCACGCTGAAGTCGATGTGACGGAAGACGTTCTCTTCTTCCATGTAAGGCAGGATCTGGGAGATCCAGTTGTGGTGATAGCCCTGGGCCTCGTTGGCGATCGGGCCCTCCTTGTCGATCGTTCCCGGTGGATAGACCCCGTGGGTCATGTTGTAGTTCTGCACGGCCAGGATCATCTGGCTCAGGTTGTTGACGCACGAGCATCGCCGCGCCGCCTCCCGCGCCGCCTGAACCGCCGGCAGCAACAGGGCGATCAGAATTCCGATGATGGCGATCACGACCAGTAGTTCGACCAGCGTAAACGCCTGGTGACGATTGTGTCTCATGACGACCCTCCTATCGATGGGCTTTCGCTTCGCTTGTTGATGATTTGTCACTCACTCTCCCCGGCCTTGGATGCGGCAGGAAGCACGTATCCGTATTCCTCCCGGTATCCGATGGGGTGCATGCGCCCGTCGTCGACCTCGACTTGCACACAAATCACCCGTTCGTTCGACTCGCCCTTGCGTTTCACAACCTCGACGCTCACCGTGGCGGTTCGCGACGGGCCCAGCACCTCGGCCGGCACCTCCCACACTTCGCCTTTGTATTTGGCGTCGTCGGCCAATTGGCGGACGGCCCGCTGAGATCCCGCCTCGGCGAGCCAGACGGCCTGCTGCTGCCCGCCGGCAACCCGCGACTGGCGACGGTGGATCAGCACCGTCTTGATCAGGCCGAGCCCCAGCATGCTCGCCACGAGCAGGCTGATCAGCACGATCACCAGGATCGAGCCGCGGCGGGTCGGGGATGGTCTCGCAGATCGGGTTTGCATGAGCCGCCTCATGGTTCGCTCTTCGCTGGCGTTGGTTTCAGAAGGCCCACCGCAGCGATGATCTCTGTGTTCCAGTTGTTCCATCGGTCCTTCGCGTCGCCGGGCGTCGGCTCGACCGTCAGCGACACCAGGGGCACGGAGTCGTTCTCCTCCAGTTCCCACCGAGCGGTACAGTCTTCAGGAAGCCGATAGCTCTCGCGGTGCAGCAGCTTCTCGCCTTGCAGGTGTTCGCGCTGCAAGTGATCTGCTTTCACCGAGTACCGCACCGACTCCTTGTCGCTGAGCGTCAGGAGTATCGAGCCGGCCGCTGCGTCTTCTGTTTTCCCGCCTGCCATCTTCGCACTCAGGGCATTGTGCCCGTCGGCCCGCAACTGGGCGGCCAGTCGCTGCAGGTCCGCCTCGATGGCAACTTCTTCCCGAATGCGTTGGCTGGCCCGCTGCATTCCGCTCATCGACACCGCCACCGTGGTCATCACGGTCCCTATCATGGCGATGGTCGCCAGGCACTCGATCAGGCTGTAACCGCGTCGTCTGCTCATGGCGATTCCTCCTGGGCCCGGAACTTCCAGCCGACCAGCCGGGCCGACTCCGCCCTGCTCTCCGAACCGCTCTGCCACCGGATCTCGACGGTCATTCGCTTGACGTCCGGCTCTTCTTCAATCACGTCGACCGATACTTCACCTCCCGGCAGCCAGACGCTCGCGTTCTCCGAGAGCGCCGTCGATTCCAACGCGGCCGTCGTCGTATCGTCCCATGAGCGTGCGGCCACCCGCTCCATCAAGTTGCCCGCCTCGCGCGTGGCGACTTCCTGTTGCCGGGCGAGCCGGCGCTGCTGGGCGACGATGACCAGCAACTGGGCGATCCCGACCGCCAAGGCCATGGCCAGCCCCACAGCCATCAGCGTCTCGTGGAGGACGAACCCGCGTCTTGAAGTCCTGCGTCGCAACGTCCGCGCGCCGTGCGTGCATGTTGGCCGGCCCTTCTGGGTTGCCGGCTTGGCTCGCGTTAACCAGCGCTGGTTCATGCCAGACCCCCAATCATTCGGAACAGCGGCGACAACATCGCATAAGCGATGAACAGGACGAGACCGCCCAAAGCCGCCACGGCAAGAGGAAAGGCCACGTTGGTCGCGGCCCGGAGCCGATACACGGCGCGCCGCGAGTTGCTTTCGGCCATTTCATCCAGGGCCCAGGCCAGGTTCCCGGTCCGTTCGGCCGCCCGGAACACTGCGGCCTCGGGCCGGCGAATCAACCCCGCCTCCAACAGGCAATCGACCCACGCCAATCCCTGGTCGATCCGTCTCGCCGCCCGCTGCAGCTTGTTCCGCAGCCGGCGTTTCGTGAGGTAGCCCGAGATGAGCCGCATCATCTCGGGCAGAGGACGATTCTGCCGCACCGCGTGGGCCAGCCAATGCATGATCACGCTGCGATCGGCCCGGCCCCAAGCGGCTATCAAGCCGGGCATGTACCGGGGCGAAGAACCGGTGTAGTAGGAGAGGCTGCGAACCAGGAAAAACACCAGCACGGCCAGGACGATCAGGACGACCGGTCCAGCGTTAACGAGAAAATACGAAACCGCCACAAACAACTTCAAGGCCGGGGGCGCTTCCATGTTGAACTCATCCAGGATCTTTTCGAAAGCGGGCACGATCTTCATCATCATGAACGTGACCAATCCGGCTCCGAACAACACGAGCGCGACCAGGTAGAACGTCCGTTCCGCGATGCTGCGCAGCACTTGCTCGCTTTCGCTGTTCGACCCCATTGCCCGCCGCAACGCCCCGCCCAGGTTGTTCGTCTGTTGGCCCAATTCCGCCGAGAGCAGCACCGATTGCGGATAGTGGAGACGCGATCGTCTCAGGGCCAACGCCAGCGGCAGGCCCGCTTCGAGATAGTCGGCCAGGTCCAGCACCCGCTCGCCGATATGGTCTCGCCGTTCCGAGGCGTATGCCCGGGCTGCCGTGTCCAGCGGAATCCCGTGTTCGGCGGCCAGCGCCAGGGTCCAGAGGAGCGATCGCCGCTCCGTGCTGCGGTAGCGGTAAAGGAGCGACAACAGAATAACACCCAGGATCACCCAGGCCAGTAGAAACAGGGCATTGGCCATCAGGCCGACGATCGCGAACAGCCCCACAATCGCCAGGGTCCAGCCGAGTGCCGTGACTACTCTTGTCGTCTCGTCCCGCGGAACACCCCAGCCGTTGCTGCTCGATCGTCTCTGCAACCACAGAATCGCCACGCCGGCAATCAGCATGCCGAGGGGTACGAAAAACAGCAGTAGTGCTTGCAGCGTCGTTGTCATCGTTACGTCAGAGAGGACATGAGTTTGATGAACGGGAGAAACAGCGCGGTCACCACGGCCAGAATGGCACACCCAATCGAAATGAACAGCACCGGCGGCAGCGCCGCGTGCAGCCAGAAGGCCCGCATCCGCACGCGGTCTTCGAGCATCTCGCAACCCACCTCCAACGAATCGTCCAGGGCCCCCGTATGCTCGCCCCAATGGACCAGGGGCACCAAGGTGGCAGGCACCCGTCGCTCCGCCGCCATCGCCTGCGACAGGGTCCGGCCGCGAGCCACGCTTTCCGCCAGCGACTTCGAGACCTGTGTCACGTTGGCGTTGGTAACGCCCTCGGCCGAAAACCGCAACGCGTCGAGCAGCGTCATCCCGTTGCGCAGGAGCACCCGCACCAGCCCGATCCACTCCATCAGGCATAACCAGTGCCAGAGCGGCCCGATCATAGGCATCGCACTGACCAGACGGTGCCAGGCGCTCGGTGCCAGCGTGCCGCGCAGGAGCACATTGAGAATCACGAGTACCAGCAGGACGGCCGGCAATAGCAGAGCGCCGATCTGGCGAAACGCCAGGACGGCAACCGTTATGGCCGGCAGTTCCACGCCGAATTCGTCGAAAATGTCTCGAAAACCGCCCACCACAAAGGCCAGAATCAAGGCCAACAAGGTCATCGACAAGATGGCGACCAGCAGAGGATACGCCAGCCCGTCCCGGATCATCTGGCGCAGCGCCCTCGTGTCGCGATAGTGCTCCGTAAGCTCGGTCAGGGCCGGTCCAAGTTGTCCGGTCTTGACGGCGGCCTGGATCAAACGCGTGACGTGGACAGGAAGCGCAACCTGAGAGCTTTCCAGGGCACCTTCCAGCGATTGGCCCCGCTGAAGCTGGCCGGCCAGATAAGAGAACACCTGCGCCAGTCGAGGACTGTCGCTCTCTTCCGCGGCCGCACGAAATGCCGGGCCCAGCGGCAACTCGGCGGCACTCAACTGGGCCACATTCTCGACGAGTTCGCGGGCTTCGTCAGAGCTGAGGCGTTCCTCGGGAGGGACTGGCGTGGAGTCGGAATCGGCTTGCATGACCTCCAGAACGCGAAGCCCGTCTGCTTCCAGCCTGCGCCGCGCCTCCTCGACCGACGACGCATCGACGTGGCCGTCGGTGCGCTGGCCGGAAGGATCTTCAGCCGTGTAGCGGTAACTGGCCATGTTCAGGACCCCAAAGGCAGCGCAAGCTGATAAAACAGTCTCAACAGCGGCGTGAAGGTGAGGATTCCGCAGACCAGCGTCGCCGTTCCGCCGATAAGAAGGGTGAGCCACATCGGCAGATAGATCGACGTCCACACCGCCTTGTGTTCCGCCCGGCTGCGATAGACCGCCGCACTCCGCAGCAGGGCCCCACTCAGGTCCGGCTGCCGGCGACCCGAAATCAGCAACCAGCCCAGAAGCGGCGGCAGACCGGCCGGCAATTCGCCGCGATCCTCAAACTGTTCCCCCCGCCGTAATCGTTCGGCAAGGTCGCCGGCGGCCCGGGTGATCGTCCGGTCTCCGCTGGCTTGCGCCGCAAGAACCAGGGAATCTTCGAGCGGCACCTGTTCCTTGATCAACAGCGCCATGACCTCGCTGAAGGTGGCCATCCGGCCCAGTTGAATCGTTCCGCGAATGCCGCCGCGACGCCCGAACTGCCGGGACCACGACCGCGCTTTGCCTGCACCCTGCCAGGTCCAGACGGCACGTCCGCTGCGGCGCCATAAGAGGCCGACAACCACGATCGCTACCAGCGGTACGGGGACAGCCCACCACCAGACCGTCTCACCCAGGCCGTTCAGAAACACCATGATTCGATCGGCTCGCCCCACCAGATCCGACTGAATTCGCAGCATCAAGGGAACGAGACGAAGAAGGAGAAACAAGAGAATCGCGTAGGCGAACGTCACGACGACGATCGGATAGACCAGACCCGCCCCCACTGCCTTACGCAGTTCAGCAATCCGCCGAGCGGTTGCCGAGAGCGATTCCAAGGCCGCGGCAAGGTGTCCCGAGCGGAGTCCGGCCGCCACGACCGCCCGCCAGACGGGCGGAAACGTCCGCTCGTCTTCCGAGAGGATCTTCGACAGGCTTTCCCCCGAACTCATCCGGGTGGCAAGCAGTTGGGCGAGCCGCCCCGGCTGCCCCGGCAGATCGCCGCCCAGCGCTTCCAGCCCCTGTTCGAGGGGCACGCCGGCACGGACCAAGGCCGCGATTTCGTCGTTCAGCGCGATCAACTGATCGAGCGTGATCGCGCCCGAATTGGAACCGGCTCCAAATGCCACGGCTCGCTCCCCGTGCCAGAAAAGTCCACCCTCCCACTGCAAGCGGCAGCCTGAAACAGACGCCGCACAGTGAGGGCACAGGGTATCTAACGACGCAAAGCCCCCCCGCGCACGCGCTTTTTCAAAGAAAGTGGGTCGCTCTTGCCGAGTGCGACTTAATTCACTCCCCAACCGCCCAACATCCCCGCCATTCCATCGACTTCCCACCTGGCCGCATCACTGAAAGTGGGTCGCTCTTGCCGAGTGCAACCAGCCGCGCTCCCCAACCGCCCAACATCCCCGCCATTCCATCGACTTCCCACCCGGCCGCATCACTGAAAAGGCAACAGTGATACTCGGCAAGTATCACCCACCGCCTACCAGTTCGTCTCGATCACCTCGCGGGCGAACACGGCGTGGAGCACCTCCGAAATGCCGAGCGGATAGGACGTCTTCCGCTCGACAAAACGCGACTCCTTGACCGTGTCGGTGATATTCCGCATCCCGCGAACGACTCCGATCACCACCGGGCCGCCGCTCGGCGAACGGAGCGTCGCATGGCTGACCGGGCCGCCGCTGTCGCCCGGCCAGGCGGTGGTGTCGACGAGAAACGCCGGGTGGGGCTTCGCCGGAACGATCGGATGGCTGGCCAGCACGCCGCCCCGCAGGATCGGGAAGCCGGCCGGGTTGGCCTCCGAACGCTCCGGAAAGACCGCCAGCCGCACGGCGTCGCCCACGCGAACCTGCTCAAGCAGTTCCTCGGTTGCCAGACAGTCGACGGGAAGAGCCTCGACCGACGCGGACTCCGGGAGCAGCAGCACCGCCAGATCCTGCTCCGCGTGCTTCTTCCACAACGGCTTTCCCTCCTGCCGAACGGGGATCGTGAGTTCCTGCCGCACGTAGACCTTGTCTTCCCGCAAGGATCGCGAAACCAGCGTGCACGAGTCTCCCGTCATGGCTTCAAACACGTGGCCGGCCGTCACCAGGAAACGCTGGGGCTTGCCCTCCTTCTCTCGCTGGTAGACGGTTCCGGTTGCCGTCGACGAGCCGTTCGCCAGCTTGTAGGTTGCCAGGACCAACTTCTCGGCCGCCTCATCCCCGCGACAGAACGGGTTCAAGAAGACGAAGCAGACAAGCGGTAATGCGGCGAGAGATCGAAGTGGCATGGCGTGGAATCCCGCGATGTAGACGTGGACAATCGTATCCTTTCCATCCTAATTGGAGCCGGAGCCGGTCTCCAGTCGAACGAAACCTTGCTTGCCGGAAGAATCTGGACACAATGGGGGGCAAAACAGGCCCGGCGGTGACAAGGGCTCGGTCCGGCCCACGATTGCCGTGGTCGTTCGCCAGAACCGAACCTCTACGCCTCCTGTCACGTCATCAGGTCAGCACTGCCCTCCTGGTGAGCTTGAGATCCATGCATCCCGACGAAAAACGTCCGAACAAATTCCAGACGGGGAAGTCCCGGGCCAGGATGTTCCTCAAGAAGAACGCCGGTTGGCTGCCGGGCTATCCTCTGGAGAGTGGCTCCGGCACGATACGATGGCAGGCTTGGCCCTGGGAATCGCCCGGTACGCCGCATCTCGTCACGCTGGACCGCGATGCCCTGCGCCGTCTGGAAACCGTGCTGAACAAGCTGCGCCATCGGTTCCCCAATGCGCTGCCGCGGATTGTGGAAGACGTTGAGGATTGGCTGGCCAGAATGGACTACCTCTTGGAGTTGCTCAAGGGGGCGATCCACCGAGACCGGCCGATTGACGCAAGTTCCCTCCTTGACGCCCCTTGCGCCAGCGCACGTTGGATCGACACCTTTCGTCGCCGGCGTGCACGGCATCCGAGCCTGGCCTGCCTGCTGGATGCGATTGCATTCCTGGAGTTCACCGGTCGCCGCCGTTGCGACACCGCTGCCTTGGACTGGGTCGAGGAGCATGCAGCCGTACTGTCTCAAATGACCTCAGGCAGCGACCACTTGTACGACCTCGCTCTGACCGTCTGTACGCTTCGCGACGACCTCGATGCCGATCTGCTGAGGCCGCTTCTTGAAGCCCTGGCAGAGCCGTCCGTCCGTTCCGCCCCGTCAAGCGATATCGGCAAGCATGCGGAAGAACTGGCTGCTGAATTTCAGAAAGCCCTGGCCGACGAGGCTTACTGCGTACCGGAAAGAACGCAGCAACCGACGATCGCGGAAGATTGGCGTCATTTCCTGCTCCATCAGCTCCGGTTGACGTCGAAGTCCCGCCGCTTATCCACCACACTGCTGGGCAGACTTGTTTCGGTGGATGTGACTTCAGTCCTACGAAGGGATCGTCGGAAGATTGAGGAGGAGGAATCGAGAATTCGTCGCCTTCTACGACTTGCACGCAACGGGCGACTGGCCAAACCGTTCAAGGTGGAAAGAACCACGCTGAGCGGTATCCCTGCCATGGAGAATCCGTTCCGGCGTCTTCAGGAGAATTCCCACTTCGCGCTGATCCACATTGCTGCGATTGCCGAGGATGTTCCTCATCTTCGACAATGGATTGCGTTCACCGATTGTCTGCCCGACGACGATCGGTCACTCCGGCTGGGACTATTTGCCGCTTGGGAAACAGCCCGATTGCGTTTGGTACGCATGGCGTCTGCTGATCGCGGTCTGCGTCAGGCGCTCGCGCAACTCTGCCGGCTGTTCTCCCGGCGCGGAGTCCATCCCGCTCTGTTGCGCCACTGGCACGCGTATATCGCCTCAACCGACCGACATGCAGAAGACGCCGTGATCAGCCTACTGGACGCCGGCTATCACGAACGAAACGTCTACCGCAACTGGGCCCGGCTTCTGGAGGCAGCCGTCTACGATCACGGTTCATCCCTCGGCCCCAAGTTGTCGAGTTCCTTGGGCGAGTTCGTTGAGGCCACCGCGGACGTCGGCCTGGCAGCCCGACTCATTGCCGCCCTGGCCGCTCGTGAAGACGCCTACTATTCCAGGACCGAGATCCAGGCAGTGCTGGCCGTTGCCAACGAGGATTCGAACTTCGTGCCTCTCATGCAGACGCTTGAGAACGATTGTGAGCTGGTCGATGCGGCGATCGCGATCGGGAAGCACATCCGGGCTCCCAGACTTCGACGGATTGTCGAGCGATGGATGATCGCCGGCGCCAAGAAACCGCTTCTTCGCCTTGCCTCCTGGATCAACGCGGCGATCGGGCTGGGCCTCTCCCTGCCCGCTTCCAGCGAAACCCAGACCGCGCCCGGCTGGGCAACTCGCTACCCGATCGAACTCCACCAGGCCTTGGGCAATCTGCAACAGGCCGTCCCCGGGGCAGAAGCCGTTGCCGCCGGAATCCTGCGCAGAGATTTCCCCAATCCGGCCGACCTGCAGCGGGAACTGGATGCCATTCGCCGAGAACTTGCCACTTCGGCCGGGGCTGCAGACCAGATCCGTCAACAGCGTTTGCAGACACGGCTGGAGAATCTTCAGAGGTACATCAGTCTGCCGTCGACCGTAACCCCCGCGCGGCTCGCAAATCTGGCCAGGAAGATCAACGAACGTGCTGACAACGAGTCGATCGAGCAGTTCTTCCACCACTGCCATGCGATTGTGGGAGACGAACTGCGGACGACGTGGGGCGTTGGGCAATCTCTGGATGCCCTCCTGGCGCCCCCCAGGGATCAACTCCTCTCAGGGATTCTCCGGCTTCGAGGTAGGACGAGAGAACTCGGCCTGCAGCTATTGTTTGCCAGTCTGGGCGACGCCCAACCCGATTTCCGCAACGAGCCCGAGAACGCAGCGTTCCTGGAGAGAATCCGCGCCAAAGGCGTTCAACTGGAACCGTGGCTCGGAACGTCGTTCGAAAACACGGTGAAGACGGCAAACAGAGAGCCGTACCGCCTGTTCTTCGCACGCGACGTCCTCGACATCCTGCTTATGGGTGCGCGGTTCGAGACCTGCCTCTCTCCCGGCGATGTCAACTTCTTCTCCACCATTGCCAATGCCATCGACGTCAACAAGCAGGTGGTCTACGGCAAGACGAAGTCGGGACGGATCGTTGGCCGCTGCCTGTTCGCATTGACCGACAACGGCAGAATCCTCACCTACCACCGTTACGCCCATGAGGCAGCCGACCGCTTCGATCAAGAAGTGGATCGATTTGCCGAACAATTGGCCCGCGCCATGGGAACCGCCGTGACCAGTACCGGCCGAGTCGCCAACCTCGTCGCCGAACGTTGGTACGACGATGGACCCGTTTCGAGCGAATCGATTTACGACTTCCGCAACCCGACAGGCCCCGTCAGGACCATCTTGCAGACCGCACCTGCGTCCGCAATCGTCGATCGGCTGGCGGAGTTCTTCGGCTCGCCGGAGGCTTTGAGGAGCGAGCTCGGTCCGCTGCTCTTCCTGGAGGAGTTTCAAAGCCGTAGAGAAATTGTCACTCCTCTGCTGCACCGTTTCGGTTTCGATCCGGAACTTCCTTTCCCCGAAACGTATCGGCTTGCCATGCTTGGCCACGTTGCCGGAGAAGACGATGAGGCGATGCAACTCGTCCGCCGGATGGGAATCAGCTCCCTCCCACGCCGGCTGAAACACTTCGCCTGCCGCCACTACGGTTGCCCTGAATTCCACGGCCTCGGCTCCTGCAGACAAGTGATAGGCCTCCTCATCGACTGCAATCCGACGATCGCTCTGCGCACCCTGCGATTGAGCCGCCCGGAGGGCGTCAAGTCGGACGAACAGGAAACCGATCCGGATCGGAAGAAAATGCTCGCCCGCTGTCACCGGCTGCTGGGCCGTCTCCCGAAGACGTCCGCCGCCGTCGAACCGTGAGATCAGCAAACACTGCGTGCGGGTTGATAACCGTACGACGCCGTCGTATGCTTGGCTCTTCGAGACATAGGTAGATTGTTTTCGTCCAACTGCCTTGCCAACCGAGAACCGCCATGCTCCGCCACGTCCTTGCCCTCTGCCTCCTGCTGACTCCGTCAACCCTCCTCAAGGCCGATGCTCCTCCCAAGCCCATCGACTTCGACGCCGTCTCCACTCCCATCATTCACCAGGGGGACATCGAGACGGCCTACCGCGATCCGGCAGCCCACTATCACGACGGTGTGTTCCGCGTCTTCCACACCCTCCACCGTCGCGATGCGGACGGGCATTATTACGTCTACACCGCCGTGACCACGAGCCGCGACCTCGTCCATTGGACCGACCCGCAGATCCTCACCCCGCGCGACTTGAATCTCAACTACTCCAGCCCGGGCAACGTCGTCCGTCTCGGCGACAAGTGGGTCCTCTGCCTGCAAACCTATCCGACGCCCCACGACGAAACCTTCGGCACCCAGGATTCCCGCATCTGGACCATGGAGAGCGCCGACCTGGAGAACTGGTCGCAGCCGCAGCTCATCCGCGTGAAAGGGCCGGAGACGCCCGTCGAGGCGATGGGCCGGATGATCGACCCCTATCTGATCGGCGACAAGGACCGGCCCGATCGCTGGTGGTGCTTTTACAAACAGAACGGCGCCAGCATGTCGTACAGCGACGACCAGATGCAAACCTGGACCTATCACGGCCGGACCGAGTGCGGCGAGAACGTCTGCGTGCTGGTTGAGAACGGCGAGTACGTGATCTTCCACTCACCTCGCAACGGGGTCGGCATCAAGACGTCGAACGACTTGAAGGAGTTCCGCGACGTCCGCCTGCTCACCCTCGGCCAGGAGTCCTGGCCCTGGGCCCAGGGCCGGCTGACCGCCGGCCACGTGCTGGACCTGCGGGGCGATCCGCGGGTCGGCAAGTACCTGATGTTCTTCCACGGCTCGTCCGTCGAGGGCCTCCGCCGCCACGGCGCCCACGGCGCCGCATGCCTCGCTCTGGCCTGGAGCGACGATCTGATCGAGTGGCACTGGGGCGGCAACTAAATGGCCTTCCGTGATTCCCGGAAGAACCCCCGCGGTCCTTTGTCCGTCATTCCTCCCGCCGCCGATAATTCGGCGAATCGCCCCGCCCCGAGCCGACATGGCGGCCGATCGAATGAATCCTCCCCGCCAGGCATCCGTGACACGCCTCGGCCGTCTCGTTGATGCAGGCCTTGTCGGGGTAGATCTCGTAGAGCTGCCGATACTGGGGCGGCGTCAGGTTGGGCATCACCACGTTGGCGCCGCGCACCAGCCCCAGCTCACGCCCCGCCTGCTTGTTCAACGTGGCCAGGGCGGTCGTGCTCGGAATGTTCGCCCGCGGGCAAACCAGCCGCGCCAGCGCGATCACCTTGTAGGCCATCAACTCCGAGTTGGGCACCTGGTCTTCGCCGGGAACGATCGCCGGACGGTTCGGATCGCCCAAGGGGGTGCTGGGATGGGCCAGGTACGGTCCGCAGCCGATCATGTCGAGATCCAGGTCGGCAAACAAGGCAATATCGCGGGCGAGGTCGCCGTAGGACTGCCCCGGAATGCCGATCATCACGCCGCTCCCCACTTCGTAGCCCAGCGTCTTGAGGTGCCGGAGAAGCTCGATGCGATCGGCCGGCCCGCCGGGGCGGGATGGATGAATCCGCTCGTACAACTGGCGATTCGACGTCTCGAATCGCAGCAGATAACGATCGGCGCCGGCCTCTCGCCACTGGGCCAGTTCGGCCTCGCTCCGTTCGCCCAGGCTCAGCGTAACGGCCAGGGGCGTCTCCGACTTGATGAACCGGATCAGATGAACCATCGCGTCGGCGGTGATCCCCGGATCCTCGCCCGACTGGAGCACCACGGTCCCATAGCCTATCGCCTCGCCCTGCCGGACGCAGGCCACAATCTCCTCGAAGGTCATCCGGTAACGCTGCACTGATTGGTTCGGCGCCCGCAGCCCGCAATAGCCGCAGAGCCGGATGCAGTAGTTCGAGATCTCGATCAGCCCGCGGAGGTGAACGTCGCCGCCGACGTACTTCTGCCGCGTGTCGTCGGCCGATCGCCACAGATCGGCCAGCCGAGCCTCGTCGGACTGGCGCAACCAGGAGAGGATTTCGTCGTGAGTCATGGGAATGATCGCCGGCACACATAGCCTGTAGTTGTTCGTGGCTCCAAACAGTCTATTATAGCGGTTCGCACCCCTGTGCCAGTTCTCTCCGCAGGAGCCGCCAAAAGCGGGGCGAGCCCGCAACTCAACCTTCACAAGAACATGCGCACACCATGCGCACAAATCCCGAACTGAGCCACCCAAAATGTTCATGGCAGGTGTCAACAATCCGAGTGGATGTGGACCGTTCCGGAAATCCGGAGTCGGGCGAAACCGGCTTCTTTGGATACCGGCAATCCTGTTCGTCGGGTCCTCAATGGTGGCCCTCCCGGCCAAGGCCTCCCCGCCCAACTTCGTCGTCGTCATGGCCGACGATATGGGCTACGGCGACGCAAGCTGCTACGGTAACCAAGCCTACCAGACGCCGGCCCTGGATCGGTTGGCTCGGCAAGGGATGCGGTTCACCGATTTCCACACCAGCGGCACCGTCTGCAGCCCCACCCGTGCCGGCCTGCTCACGGGACGCTATCAGCAGCGAGCCGGAATCCCCGGCGTCATCAATGCTGCATTCGAGGAGAACCGCCACCACGGCCTGTCCCCGTCGGAGATCACCTTCCCGGAACGACTCAAACTCAAGGGCTACACCTGCGGCGTCTTCGGCAAGTGGCACCTGGGTTACCAGAAGCAGTTCAACCCGCTCCATCACGGTTTCGACCGCTTTCGCGGCTACGTGAGCGGCAATATCGACTACATCTCGCACTTCGACCGTGTGGAAGTCGAGGACTGGTGGGACGGCCTCGAACTCGTGCCGGAAGAAGGATATAGCACCCATCTGATCTCGAACCATGCCGTCCGGTTCATCAAAGAGAACCGGGACCGGCCGTTCTGCCTCTACGTGGCCCACGAGGCCCCCCACTCGCCCTATCAGGGCCCCAACGATCCGCCGGTCCGCGGGTCCGCCAAGCAGAAGCCGGTGGCCAAACCCGACATCCCTCGCACCTACCAGGAGATGATGCAGGAAATGGATCGCGGCCTCGGTGAAGTCGTGGCCACGATCGACCGGCTTGGACTGGGCGAGAACACGCTGGTCTTCTTTCTCTCGGATAACGGCGGCACGCCGAACGGCTCCAACGGCCCTTTGCACGGCTTCAAGGGCCAGGTCTGGGAAGGCGGCCATCGCGTCCCGGCCGTCGCGCGCTGGACCGGTCGAATCCGGGCCGGGAGCGTGTGCGACCAGACAGCGATCAGCCTCGACCTGATGCCCACATTGCTGGAACTGGCGGGGGCCGACGTGCCGGCCGGTCACCAACTCGACGGGGTGAGCCTCGTGCCTGTCCTTCTGAAAGGGGAGTTGCTTGGCGAGCGGAAACTGTACTGGGAGTACAGCGGAAAGCGGGCCATGCGGGACGGGCTGTGGAAGCTCGTCGTGGGTGAAAAGGACGCAAAACAGCCCGCCTTGTTCCATCTTGGCGAAGACCCGGGCGAGCATGTCGACCTTGCTTCTGCACAATCCCAACGTGTCGAACGAATGCTCGCCGATTTCGACGCTTGGCGCGAGGACGTCCTGGCTGGTGCCACGGAGCAACCCGAAAAGGAACAGAAGTAGACAAGGACCGTCGAGTCAATAATTGTCGCCTGCCGCGAGGGTTGTGTTGCCTTGTCTCAGGCACTAGAATTTCGGCACGCGGGGGTGTAGACGTACCCCCCGGTCCCGGTTGTTGCATGAACACGAAATCGGCTCTCTCGGACACTGGAGTGAAAGGAGCGGGATGATGAACTTACGAAAATGGTCGGTCATGTTGGTCATGGTTGCGTTGGCCGGTCTGTTGCTGACCCAGGCAGGGTGCCCGTCGGCAGATCAGGCGCCGCCGTCGACCTCGGGAACCGGCCCCGACTCGGCCGCCGAGCCGGCAGACTCCGTGCCGGCGTCGGAAGAACAGCCGGCCCCGGCCTCCGACGACAAGGCCGCCGGGACACCCTTTGAAGTGCAAGTGCCGCTGGGCCTGCCGCCGCTGCCGATCCCCGAAGACAACCCCCTGACGGTAGAAAAGATCGCCTTGGGACGGGCGCTCTACTTCGACACCCGGCTCAGCAAAGACAACACCATCTCCTGCGCCACCTGCCACGACCCCAAGATGGCCTGGGCAGAGAACAAGCCTACCAGCGACGGCATCGGCGGCGCGGTGGGCGCCGTCAACTCGCCGACCGTCATCAACGCCGCCTACGCCACCAGCCAGTTCTGGGACGGCCGTGCCGCTTCCCTCGAAGAACAGGCCCTCGGCCCGATCGAGAACCCGATCGAAATGGGACACACCCTCCCGGTCTGCTGCACCGAACTGAGCGGAGTGGAAGACTACCAGAAGGCCTTCGAAAAGGTCTTCGGCACTCCCGAAGTCACCAGCGACCGAATCGCCAAGGCCATCGCCTCTTTCGAGCGAACGATCCTCAGCGGCAACTCGCCCTACGATAAGTTCAAGGCGGGCGACGAGAGCGCCCTGAACGACGCCCAGAAACGCGGCATGGATCTGTTCGACAGTTCCGGCTGCGCCGATTGCCACACGCCGCCCCTGTTCAGCAATTACCGATTCATGAACGCCGGCATCGGCATGAACAAGGAAAAACCCGACGAAGGCCGCAAGGCCGTCACCAAGAAGGACAGCGATCTGGGCAAGTTCCGCGTTCCGCCCCTCCGCGAAGTGGCCAACACCGGGCCCTACTTCCACGACGGCAGCGTCGAAAGCCTCGAAGAGGCCGTCAAGATCATGGCCCAGGGCGGAATCCCCAATGACAACCTCTCCGGCATGATGAAGGCCGTCGGCGAGAACAAGCTTACTGACGAGAACATCAAGGATCTGGTCGAGTTCCTCAAGGCCCTCTCGGGCGACTACCCGAAAGAGTAGCCCCACCCCACTCGGCAAGATAATCAACTCAAACGGCCGCCGGACGGTCACTGACTGTCCGGCGGCCGTGGCGTTTCTTGGGCCAGAAGTCAAACAGCGCCACTTCGCGGTGATGCAGGGAACCGAAATCTTTGCGGCAGGCTCGTTGAACGCCCAGCCCCAGGCGCTGGCTGCCTTGCCCATACGTGCATTCTCCAACAGCACATTCTGCATGTTTCACTCCGGCAGCCCCAACGGCACACGAAGAATGAACGACAGCCTGGCGGGTGCCTACGTTGCCGACCCGCAAAAACCGATGCTCCCGCTGGATGCGGCGGTCACCGGGGTCCGGTTTGAAGTGCTGGAGGGCGATCGCGATCCGGCCCTGCCGCGGGATCGGCGCGTGCGAGCGGAGTTCCGTTGCGTCGAGTGGGATCCCTTCGTGCACGCCACCGAGACCGACGGATTCGCGGCCGTGAGATGCCTGACCCGGCTCTGCAGACCCTACTGGGCCGACATGCCGTGGATCGCCGGCGAGCGCTGGCCGCTGCGAGAAATCTCGGGCTGGACCAGCCTGCGGGTCGCCAATCGTTCTCGAATAGCTTGCAGCCGGGCGACCGCTCATCTACAGTGAGGTCCGAAGGGTTTCTCTTATCATCTTCCTCTGTCCTTGCGAGATAGCCCCATGAAACGCGTTCAATGCATTCTCGTCGTCGCCATTATGTGCGCCCTTTGCAGCGTCTCCCCGGCCGGCGATGGGAACCGGCCGAACGTTCTGTTCATCGCCATCGATGATCTGAACCACTGGGTAGGCCATCTCGGCGTTCATCCGCAGACGGAGACGCCCAACATCGACCACCTCGCCGCCATCGGTGTCAGCTTCAGCAAAGCCTACTGCACGGCGCCGGCCTGCAATCCTTCGCGTGCTTCGCTCATGTCGGGGCAGCGGCCCAGCAGCACGGGCTGCTACCTGAACGAGCAGAACTGGCGGCCCGGCATCCGTGAAGACAAGATGCTCAACACGCAGTTCTCCCGGGCGGGCTACCGGGTCTATGGTGCGGGCAAGATTTACCATGGCGGGTATGGCCACGGCGGCGAATGGACCGACTACTACGTCGGCAAGGGGGGGAACCTGAAGCTGCACCCCTCGGCAAAAGACGACGGTGTGGGCGGCATCAAGTTCGGACCGTTGGCCAACTCGGACGAGGAGATGCCCGACTACGGCGTGGTGAGTTACGGTTTGGAGAAATTGCGAGAGAATAGCGACCGACCTTTCTTCCTGGCCATCGGATTGGTGAAGCCGCATATGCCCTTCAGCGTGCCGAAGAAGTGGTTTGACAAGTTTCCGCTGGAAGGGATCCAGTTGCCTCCCCATCGAGCCGACGATCTCGACGACGTGCCGCCTGCCGGAGTGCGGATGGCGAGGCCCGAGGGCGATCACGCTCAAATGGTCAAATCGGGGCGTTGGAAGGAAGCGGTGCAGGCCTATCTGGCGACGATTGCCTTCTGCGATGCGCAGGTGGGTCGGCTGCTGGACGGTCTCGAGCAATCGGCTTACAGGGACAACACGATCATCTGCTTATGGAGCGATCACGGCTGGAGTCTGGGCGAGAAATCGCACTGGCGGAAGTTTGCCCTGTGGGAAGAGCCGACCCGCACCGTTTTTGCCTGGAGGGTGCCAGGCGTGACCCCGGCGGGCGAGATTTGCCAGCGCCCGGTGGATTTCAGCAGCATCTATCCCACGCTCTGCAGTCTTGCCGGTTTGCCGCTGCCGGCGCACCTTGACGGCCGCGACATCACCGTCTTGCTGAAGAATCCGCAGGCCGCCTGGGATGCGCCGGCGATTACGACGCATGGCTTTCAGAATCACGCGGTGCGGACCGAAGGCTGGCGCTACATTCGCTACGCCAACGGCGACGAGGAACTCTATCACAACGCGGTGGACCCGCACGAGTACACCAATCTCGCTGGAATTGTCGAACATACAGCCCGCAAGAATGAGCTGGCCCAATGGCTGCCCAAGAGCGATGCCCCCAATCTACCGGGCAAGGGAGAGGGGAGCGGGGCCGGCAAAGCTCGCAGCAAGAAGGCCAAAACGCGCTAGTCCGCAAAACGTCCACGCCGATTTGCCGTCAAAGGGCGTTCTGCCCGTTTAGTGTCTTTGTGCTGGACTTGTGCGCATGGTGCGAGCATGTTTGTGAAGGTTGGGTTGCGGGCTTGCCCCGCCTTGGGGGTAGATTGGGGTACTTATGCCTGCCATGGCTGTCATAAAGCATTCTTTCCTGAATGTGGTTGACTGCGAAGAACGCCCCGGATAGGCTAAGGACGTCGTCTACCTAGTTTGGGGGTGCGACATGTGGGGCCGTTGGGTGGCGTTTGGACGACACTTTCTGATGATCTTCTCGCGGGTTGGGTATCCATTCGGCAACGATTTCTCAAAGGATCGGGAAATGGACGAGTCGGTCTGGCGGAAACTGCATCGGGTGTTGTGGTCCTGGCGGAATACCTCTCCTGCGAAGGTCGTGACGAGGCGCCGTGCTCCCAACTGCCGGCGGATAGAGCTGGAGCCGCTGGAGGATCGGCGGTTGCTCTCGATCGATTTCGGTGACGCCCCGGCCCCCTACCCGACCCTGTTGAGCAACGACGGGGCGCGGCATGAGATAGCCGGGCCGAGGCTCGGTGCGTTGGTCGACGCAGAAGTTGAGGGGCTGCCCAGTCTTCTTGCGGACGGAGATGATCTTGCCGACAGCGATGACGAAGACGGCGTCACGTTCGGCACGATTCAGGTGGGGCAGCTTGACGCGAGTGTGATTGTCAACGTCCAGAACGCCCCCGCCGGTGCCAAGCTTGACGCCTGGATCGACTTCAACGGGGACGGTTCGTGGGGCGGGCCGTTTGAGCATATTGCAGACAGCGTGACGGTCGTCAACGGCGACAACACGATCACGTTCGACGTGCCGAGTTGGGCTGCGTCGGGGGACAGTTGCGCCCGGTTCCGATTGAGCAGCGCCGGCGATCTGGCACTCACGGGGCCTGCGGGAGACGGAGAAGTGGAAGACTCCCTGGTGGCGATTCTTCCGCCAAACGTGAGCCGTGGACGTTTTGTGCTGCGTGATCCAATCGCGGGAGACTGCGAGTCACCCAGCAGTATCCTTGCCATCGATTTGGATGGCGACAGCGACGTGGACATACTTTCGGCCTCTTCGGCAGATGATAGAATCGCCTGGTACGAAAACGACGGTAACGGCAAATTCGCGGCTCACACGATTTCCAGTTTCGTCCTGAAGGCCTCATCTGTGTTCGCAGCCGATCTGGATGGCGACGGGGATCTGGACGTGCTCGCAGCTTCCCGCGGCTACGACAAGATTCAATGGTTTGAGAATGATGGAGAGGAGAGTTTCTTTCCGCACCCGCTGGCAGGTGATCTCGACGGCATCCTGTCGGTGTCCGCCGCAGATATGGATAACGACGGTGACATGGATGTGTTGTCCGCGTCTTCCTTGGACAGAAAGATCGCTTGGCACGAGAACGATGGTTTCCAGAACTTCTCGTCCCACACGATTACGACCATGTATACGGAGCCCTGGTCCGTGTCTGCGTTGGATATGGACGGCGACGGGGATCAGGACGTCCTTTCTACTGCCGACAATTTGGGCATGGTCTTGTGGCATGAGAACTTGGGAGACGGCACCTTCACCTCGTACACCATCTTCTCTGACATCTACAGCGATCCGGTGTCGGCGTTCGGAGTGGATATGGACCGTGACGGCGACATGGACGTTCTTTCGGGACACGCGGAGTCCGGCAAGATCATCTGGCACGAGAACGATGGCAGCGCCGGTTTCACGTCGCACCCCATTACCGTTTCCGCGATTGGTGTCTCGTCAATCTTTGCAGCCGATGTTGACGGTGACACCGATATAGACGTGCTGTGGGGGTCTCCCGATGAGGGCAAGGTTGGTTGGTACGAAAACGATGGAGATCAGGCCTTTGCGGTACACACGATCACTGACACGACACGCGGACTGAACTTGTTGGTGGTCGGCGCAGACTTCGACGGCGATGGCGATACGGATGCCCTGTCTGCATCTTCCGAGGAACTATATTCATTCGATGAGGATCATGCCGTCGTTTGGTATGAGAATCACCGTAACGACACCTTCACGTCCCACGCCGTTTCCGTGTCTGCTGCTGATGCGAAGTCGGTGTTTGCAGCAGATATCGACTCCGATGGGGACATGGATGTTCTCTCTGCGTCAAGACCCGACAACACGATTGCCTGGTACGAGAACGACGGAAACGAGTATTTCACGCCCCATACCATTTCGGCGTCTGCGTCTAGAGCAGAATCCGTGTTCGCCGTGGATTTGGACGGTGACGGTGACATGGACGTGCTTTCTGCATCCTACGGTGGTGAGATCGCCTGGTACGATAACGATGGATACGAGAGGTTTGACGGCCGGACGATTAGCACCTCGGCACTCGGAGCCGACGTGGTGTTGGCAGCAGACATGGATTGTGACGGAGACATGGATGTTCTTTTTTCGTCACGTCACGACAACACGATTGCCTGGTGCGAGAACGATGGGAACCAGGATTTCTCGGTTCACGTCATTTCCGAGTCTGGCGATTACGTGCGATCAGTCACTGCTGTGGATGTGGATGGAGATAGGGACATAGACGTTTGTGCATCCGGGCCTTCTGGCAAGCTTGCGTGGTATGAGAATGATGGGCAACAGAGCTTCACGATTCACACGATCTCTGTCTCAGACAACTCTACCCAATCGGTGTTCGCGGCAGATGTGGATCGTGATGGCGACATGGATCTGCTTTCTGTATCGTTCGGCGGAACGATCGCCTGGTTTGAGAACGACGGGACGCAGGAATTCGTATGCCACACGATTGTCACATCTTCAGAACGCCCCGCTTACCTGTTTGCCTCGGATATGGACGGGGATGGTGACATTGACGTGCTCGCCGGTTCTACCCATGTCATTTGGGATGCGTATGACGGAAGGATTGCATGGTATGAGAACGATGGATTGAACAGTTTCACACGTCATGTCATCTTCCCATCCAGTCATCGTGCGAACTCTGTGATTGCCGCGGATGTCGACGACGATGGTGACCTGGATGTGCTGTCGGCTTCCTCGGATGGAAGAGTCTGCTGGCTTGAGAACCTTAACGAGCCTGCCGATTTCACGATCAACGAATCGAACGGATCGACCAGTGTGTGCGAGTCCGGCACGACCGACGCGTTTGCCATTTCGCTGACCGAGGCTCCGCTGAGCGACGTGGTAATTTGGATTACTGCCAGCGGCCCCGACGAGGTCACGGTCGACAAGAGTGTGCTGACCTTCACGCGTTGGACTTGGAACAATCCCACAATCGTCACGGTCGAAGGCGTCGACGACACGATCACCGACGGGAACCAGCTCACGACGATCACCCTGTCGATCGACGATGCCAGTTCGGACCCCGCATTCCACCTGGTGGGCGACAAGACGGTTCTGGTGACGACTACGGACAACGACGCGGCCGATTTCACGGTGACCGAGACGGGCGGTACGAGCGTCTCCGAGTCGATCACGACCGATACGTTCACGGTGGTCATAAACGCCGAGCCGCTGACGAACGTGGTGATCACCGTCACCATCGCCAACACCGCAGAAGCCGCCGTCGACAAAACGTCCCTTACCTTCACGCCGGCCAACTGGAACCAGGCTCAAACCGTGACCGTAACCGGCGTCGACGACACGATTGTGGACGGGAGCCAACTCACGACGATCACCGTGTCGATCGACGACGCCAACTCGGACCCCGCCTTTCACCTGGTGGGCGACAAGACGGTCATAGTCACCACCACCGATGACGATCATTTCGACTTCGGTGATGCGCCGGCCCCTTACGCAACGACACTCGGCGACAACGGCGCGCGGCACGTCACCATCGGCCCCACTCTCGGCAGTACACGAGATTGGGAAATCGACGGCTCCCCTTCCACGGCAGCCGACGCCGACGACACAACCGGATCGCCCGACGACGAAGATGGAGTCGTATTCAAGTCGGAATTGATTCCCGGGCGGATCGCTTCGGTTGACGTGATCACGTCGGCCGCCGGAATTCTCAACGCGTGGGTAGACTTCAATGACGACGGTGATTGGGCCGATCTCGGAGAGCAGATCTTCATCGACGAAGCGCTGTCAGCCGGCCTGAACAATCGGTCTTTCGCCGTTCCTGCAGACGCAGTCCTATGCCCGCAAACGTTCGCCCGCTTCCGTTTCAGCTCTGTCGGAGGGCTGTCCTACGACGGGGCGGCCCCCGATGGGGAGGTCGAAGACTATGCCAGTGCAGTCGTACCACCATTGACGCTGGTGATCGACACCGAGTCGATTTCCGAATCGGCAGGTCCGGCCGCTGCAACGGCCACGGTGACAAGGAACACGGGTACCGTGGGTGATCTCGTAGTGGAGCTCACGAGCAGTGATACCTCCGAGGCGACGGTACCGACTACGATCACGATTCCGGACGGCGCGACCTCAGCAACATTCACTCTCGACGCCGAAGACGATTCGCTCGTCGACGGGAGCCAGACTGTGACGCTCACCGCGACGACATATAAAGAAGTGGCCCAAGGGCTGGATCCAACGTTCGGCTCCGCTGGACTCGCCTCCCTTCCGGTCAAGTCAGTGTGGGGTTCAGTAAATGGCAGCCTTGCTCAGCAACCCGACGGCAAGACCATCGTCGCTGTTGACAACGATATGGGTGTTGTGGGCAACTATGCCTGGCAGATCACGCGAGTGAATCCCGACGGAACGATCGATCCGACCTTCGGCACGAATGGTGTCGTTCGCACGGCACTGCCCGTCAGCTCGCTGGCGGTTGCAGAAAAAGTGCTCATCCAGCCTGACGGAAAATTCCTGGTAGGCGGCATCGCGACCCGCGCCGGTATTGGGACGGGTGCCTTGGCTCGCTACAACGCGGACGGCTCACTAGACACATCATTCGGCAGCAACGGTCTCGCAGACTTGTCGGGCGTTGCTGGCTGGATCGTAGACATGACGCTTCGCCCAAACGGCAGGATTCTCCTCGGACTAGGGGCCAACGGTATAGCGTGTCTTCGCACGTTGCAGCTTAATCCCGATGGGTCACGGGACACGACGTTCGGCTCGGACGGTTCGGTAGTGGTTTCAGTCAATGATTCTCTCTGCGCCGTCATCCCGGCTGGCAACGGACGTATTGTCCTGGTCGGGGATCATGGCCGTTCGGCTCGGCTGAATGCCGATGGTTCGCTGGACACCAGCTATGGGACCGACGGCTTCGCGTTCATTCGTGAGGAACTGGATCCGATGGAGTCCTTTCACGATGCGACGATGGACTCAAGCGGGAGGATCCTGCTGTCGGGAAAGAGAAGAAACGAATACGACGATGACATCATCGTTGCCCGGATAAACGCGGACGGCAGTCTCGATACCTCCTTCGGTGTCAACGGTATCGTGGTGACGGGTGTCGCCGGACAATACGAATGGGCTTCGTGTGTGGTCGTTCAGGCCGATGGCAGAATTGTGTTGGCCGGCGGTACGACTCCGCCCGACGACGTGCTCGTCGTTCGTCTCAATGAGGATGGGAGTCTCGACACGAGTTTCGACGGTGACGGTCGTTATCAGCACTCTGTGATTCCAGATAGTGCCGAGGGCACAGCCGACATTCTTCTTCAAGACGACGGCAGACTGCTGGGATTGGTCGGAAAAGGCTCTGATCTCTATATTGCCCGTTACAACCTCGAGAGTGTGTGGGTCGACGCCCAAGCCACGGACACACTGATCGTAGATGATGACGATACCGCGAATCTCACCATCGTACAATCGGAGGACTCGACAGGTGTTTCGGAAACGGGCACGACCGACACCTTCACCGTCGTCCTGAATGCTGCTCCACTGACTGACGTCGTCATCACCGTCAGTAGCGCCGACACGGGCGAGGCCACCGTGGCCCCGGCCACGCTCACCTTCACGCCGGCCAACTGGAACCAGGCACAAACCGTGACTGTCACCGGCGTCGACGATGCGATCGCCGACGGGAACCAACTCACGACGATCACCCTGGCGATCGACGACGCCAGTTCGGACCCCGCCTTCCACCTGGTGGGCGATAAGACGGTCCTGGTCACCACTACGGACGACGACACAGCCGGCATCACGGTCCTGGCCGACGGCCATACGACGAGCGAAGGCGGCGGTACGGTCACCGTCACGGTGAAGCTCGACAGCGAGCCGACCGACGACGTGACGATCACGGTTGCCTCGAGCGACCCGACGGAGGGCAGCGTTTCCAAGCCGGCGTTGATCTTCACGGCCGGGGATTGGAACCAGCCGCAGACGGTGACGATCACCGGCGTGGACGACGACGTCCAGGACGGCAACATCGGCTACGCGGTCACCAGTCTGGCCTCCAGCGGCGACCCGAACTACCAGGGGCGGACCGGCGACGCCGTGGCCGTGACGAATGAAGACGACGACACGGCCGGCATCACGGCCCTGGCCGACGGCCATACGACGACCGAAGGCGGCGGGACGGTGACCGTCACGGTGAAGCTCGACAGCGAGCCAACCGGCGACGTAACGATCACGCTTGCCTCGAGCGATCCGACGGAGGGCAGCGTTTCCAAGCCGACGTTGACCTTCACGGCCGGGGACTGGAACCAGCCGCAAACGGTGACCATCACCGGCGTGGACGACGACGTCCAGGACGGCAACATCGCCTACACGATCACCACGCTGGCCTCCAGCCAGGACCCGAACTACCAGGGGCGGACCGGGGACGCCGTTGTGGTCACCAATCAGGACAACGACCAGGCCGGGATCCGAGTGCTGGCCGACAGCCACACAACGACCGAAGGCGGCGGCACGGTAACCGTCACAGTGAAGCTCGACAGCGAGCCCACCGACGACGTGACGATCACGCTGACCTCCAGCGACCCGAGCGAGGGCGCCCTTTCCAAGCCGACGTTGACCTTCACGCCCGGGGATTGGAACCAGCCGCAGACGGTGACTATCACGGGCGTCGACGACGACGTCCAGGACGGCAACATCGCCTACACGATCACCACGCTCGCTTCCAGCCAGGACCCGAACTACCAGGGGCGGGCCGGGGACGCTGTGGCCGTCACGAATGAAGACAACGACCAGGCCGGGATCACGGTGTTGGCCGATGGGCACACGACGGCAGAAGGCGGCGGCACGGTCACCGTCACCGTGAGGCTCGACAGCGAGCCGACCGACGACGTGACGATCACGCTCACCTCGAGCGACCCGAGCGAGGGCACCCTTTCCAAGCCGACGTTGACCTTCACGGCCGGGGATTGGAACCAGCCGCAGACGGTGACGATCACCGGCGTGGACGACGACGTCCAGGACGGCAACA
>ENA-UOUL01001157-UOUL01001157.1-bioreactor-metagenome-genome-assembly--contig:-NODE-1157-length-39511-cov-8.457575_pt1 | contig 39511 bp, 34 predicted proteins | sample MGYA00249838_ERZ747220 | MGnify/ENA primary metagenome ERZ747220 (study PRJEB28778, sample SAMN05720191) | bioreactor metagenome | isolation source: Anaerobic biogas reactor | place: USA:Washington... | reverse complement strand
ACCATCCCCGCCGTCTCGATGCCATGACCTAAGGCCTCCCCCTACTGCGTCAAGTTGACGACGTAGACGCCCGTGTCCGCCTCGCCGCCGCCAAGAGGGCCGGTAACATAGTCCACGAACCGCCCTCGGACGATCTTCTCGCTCGAATCGCACGTCAAGTTCGGATCGTCCAGCGTTTCGTCTGCCACGCACGTGACCTCACTGTTCTGCCCTGTCGGGCACATCCCCGTGAGCACAAAACTGCCGAAGCCGACCACCGTGTACAGCTTGCTCTGGTCGTCCGGATCCGGGGCCACGAGGGGAATCACCACCTCCTGACAAGCCCACCCAGGGTAGGTCTCATTGCCGTGCTTGCCACCCCACAGCTCCTCAAACACCGCGTTCAGGCTGTTCGCTCTATCCTTCGGTATCGTGTCCCCGATCATGACGATGGGGGAGCATAGGTCGGGGTTGACGATGGAGCCGTCCGCGCCCTTCAGGCTGCAGTCCGGCGGAAAGTCGGCACTGTCGTCCCAATCGTAGTACTGGTAGGTGGCGCCCTCACCGAAGTAGTTTCCCCAGCCTACCATCCCGAACATCCCGGCCCCTTCCTTCTCCTGGTCGTAGAAGGAGTAGCTCTTGCCCGTCTCAAAGGAGCCGCCAAGCGTGAGGGCGAAAGGTAGCAGGTTGCCCACGGCAAGAGCCGGACTGCAGCCGGCCTCGGAGTAGGCTCGCGCCGTGAAGCCCTCGAAGCCCACAATCTGGCCGAAGAGGAGGGTCACCGGCCCCTCGGCAAGCGCCGCTGCCTTCTTGCTGGACGGGCTGGTTATCGTGCACTTCTCGGCCTCGTTCCCGGGTCGGCCTGCCTCGGCCGCCCTCTCGCACACGATCTCGCCGACTGTCACCCAGTCTGTGCGTCCTTCGCAGAGGGCCTTAGCAGCCGCCAGAGCCCCCGCGTCCGCGGCAGTCTGCATCTTGCGGCGCTGCAGATAGGCGTTCCCGCCATCGAGCGCCAACCCGATGATACCCAGCAGGACCGCCATCGCCAGAGCTACCAAGACGAGAGTCTGCCCACGCTCGAGTCTCATGGCATCACCTCCTGGAACTGACGTGCCTCACTACCTAGGGACACACTTGGCGCCAGAGCCGAGATGAGAGGAGTGACCGGAACGAATTCGTAGGTGACGACGACCACGACTTGACCACTTTCCTGCTGGATGGGGGCGATCTCAAGCCGGCTGAGATCCATTGCCACGGCCCGATCGCGTACCGCCGCCTCGACCGCCGACTGCGAGTACTCGATCGCCCCCTTCCGCGCCCCCTCACGGGCAGCACTAGCAACGACGCTGTAGGAGTACATGAGGCGGCCCATCTCAACAATGCCGAAGACGAGGGTGAAGAGGAGAATGGCCCCCAGGGCGAACTCCACCAGGGACTGCCCTCGCTGGGCCTCGCGGAGCCTACCAACCAGTGCCAACTACCCTTTGGGGATCACCGTTCACGACCCGGGCGCTTCCACCCTGCTCCCCCGGACCGGCCTGCACCGAATTCATCCTAGTCTCGCTCCCGCCGGGCGGTCAACAGAAAACCGACCCGGCGCTAACCTAATCCCGCTCGTGAGGCGCTTCGCTTGCCTCACGAGCGGGGGGTTAGGTTCATCACTCTAGACACAAAGGCGAAGAGCCCGCGCCCTTCGCCCCTCTGTCTCCCCCTCGCGCCGCGCCCGGAGCAGAACCGGTGAAGGCTGACCTTCACCACCTCTGCTCCACTCGCCTGTCGCTAGACCGGGTCATAGAGGACGAGCATGTCCGCCGATCCCTGCAGGGTGATAGGAGCGATGCCGAGGAAGCCCGAGATGAAGCCAAACCCGTAGTAGACGCGGGCCTGCACCACTTGCTCATGGGGCTGGAACCCGTCGCCCGCCAGCTCCTTGGAGACCTGGATGTAGACCTGGCCGGCATCCAGCGGGCCGGCTGGCGTACCGTAGACCACCGAGCCCTCCGCCACCGCCAACCCGGAGTTCAGCACCTCGTCGGCGGCGCGGAGCTTGGCGCTCGGTGCGGTGTTCTGCGTCAGCCGGTCGGGGAAAGAGGCGCCGTAGCGGGCCGCCTCGCGGGCGGCGTTCTCCATGACGATGAAGGCGTGAAACGCCCGCCCCAGGTCCGCCACCCCGATGAAGAGGGCGATGAGCAGGGGCGCCACCAGCGCCAGCTCGACTAGGTTCTGGCCGCGCTGACGGGCTTCTCGCCTCATGCTCAAGCGCCTCCCTCCCTCTGATCGCGTCGCGTATGCACCACCAGTAGGCTGAAGTGGGCGGAGACTCTGCCTCCGCCCACCTCCTCGAGAACCCCAGTGGGTGTGGCCGTTACGCCGTCTGGGTCGCGCCCTGCAGCGCCGATACGATGTCTTCCCAGATTAGGGCGATCTCGTCACCCACAGCACCCATAGTCGCGATTGCGACGAGTACGATCAGCGCCAGCAGCAACGCGTACTCGACCAGGTCCTGCCCCGTCTCCTCGCGTACCCAAGCCTTCACATACTGCAGCCACAGAGCCATCGATTCCTCCCTTGTTATCCTAGCCCTTCCCGGGCCGGTTCCCCTTGGGCTTTGGGTTCGTCCCCCGTCGGTCCGTCCGCCGCCCTGTCAATGGCGACAGTACACCGCGGGTGCCATTAGAAACGGGCCGCCCATTTGTTAGACTTGGGTTAGAACTCGCCCGATTGCGGCAGTTTTCGGCGCAGATTCCGGTCCGCCGAGGCAGATGGGGCTTTGGCGGGGTCGCGCGGGCGGACGAGAGGCCCTCAGCTAGCGCGCGCTAATCCCCCGCCCGCAGGAAGACCACCGCCTCCTCGTCGCGGTAGGTCTCCCGCCAGTGGGCCGAGGCCTCGGCGGCGCGGATGGCGTCCTTCTGGTCCTTCACGCTGAAGAGCAGATAGTCCACTCCATAGCGCTCCAGGATCTCCTCGCCGTCGAAGCGCCCCGCCGCCACCGCCAGGTAGTCCTGCCACTGCTCCAGGGGGAAGAGCTCGATGCGCGTGTCCACGAAGGTGGGCAGCGCCGGGCAGGCGTAGATGAGGTAGGAGGCGAAGCCCTGGTCCTGGTAGCCGCGCGTCCCCGCCGGAACCGTCCGGCAGAGGTGGTCCACCGCCGCCGTGGGCGTCTTGCCTGCATCCCAGGTGTCCAGGGCAAAGGGGTGGAGCACCGGGCGCAGCCAGGGCAGGACGTAGAGCAGGGCCGCCGCCAGCACCGTCAGCAGGGCCAGGTTGAGAGCGGGCTTGCCCGCCCGTCGCGGAGCGCCGCTGCCGGGGGAGAGGTAGAGGTCGGCCAGCGCCGGGGCGAGGGCGAAACCGGCCCAGGGCGCCACCCGCACCGCCCAGAGGGCCCCCGCCGTCAGCACCAGCAGCGGCAGCCAGTGCCGCGCCCGCAGCCCCCTCCCGCGCGCCAGGCCCACCATCAGCGCCAGCAGCCCGAGGAACAGGGCCGCCCCGTCCAGTTGGCGCGCGCTCAGGGGGACGAACTCCTGGTTCATGTTGACCGTCTGCGGGGCGCGGACGAAGCCGAGGACGTAGGTCACCAGCCCCGCCGGCCCCTCGGGGGTGAGGGCGAGGGCGGCGGCCGAGGCGACGGTGGCCAGGGCCAGGGCGATGAGGTCGCGCCGCTCCGCCGCCCAGGTGCGGGCGCGGGCCGCCTCCAGGGCGCGGCCGCCCAGGTGCAGCCCCAGGTAGGCGAGGCCGAAGATGAAGGCGCCGTGGCAGTTGGCCCAGAGGGCGAAGAGGGGCGGCAGTAGCCAGAGGGCGCGGCGGCGCCCCTGCCCCGACCGCTCCAGCAGCAGCACCAGCAGGCCCATGAAGAGGAAAGAGACCGTCTGCGGCCGCACCGCCATGTTGCGCACCCCGATGGCAGCGGCGGCGAAGGTGATCAGCGCCGGGCCCAGCGGTCGTCCGCCCCGGTCCAGCGCCGCCTGTAGGCAGGCGTACCCGGCGGCGATGGCAAGGCCGTGGAGGAAGATGACCAGGGGCAGGCCGCCCAGGCGTAGTTGCAGGTAGAGCCACACCTGCATCAGCCAGGCCTGGTTCACCCACGTCTCGCCGGCGTGCGTGAAGGAGAAGAGGTCGGTGCGCGGGATGCTGCCCTGCTCCAGGGTGAGCTGGCCGACGCGGACGTGCCACCAGAAGTCGTTGGGCTGGACGATGTTGCGCCACTGGAAGACCAGCAGCAGGGCGGGGAGGAGCACCCACCAGACCAGGTCCAGGGTGAGATGAGTCTCGATGAAGCGCACCGTCCGCTGCTGCATGTGGCCTCCGTGGCTGTGCGGCCTGCGTCGGAAGTTCGCGCCCTACTCTAGCGCAAGGGGGCCGCTGCCCTCTAGTGCCCCCGGCCGATACATGCTATACATCGGCCGCAAGCCGCCGCGACTCCAGCGCGGAGGTCTCTCAGTAATGCCAGCCGGTCGCGGAGGGCACCGGGCCATGACGGAACCCAGCTCAAGGTCGGCTCGCCCGCCGCGCGGCGGTCGCGGTGCCGGGCGCCTCTCCGTGGTGAGGGCGTGGCTGCTGCGTCTGCTGGCGCTGCTCCTCGCCTGGCAGGGGCTGTCGCTGGTGCTGCCGGGGGTCCTCGCCGTCAACCTAGCCAACGGCGTAGAGGCGCGTGACTTCGTGCAGGAGTACCTGCTGGCGCGGGCGGTGCTCGCCGGCATCAACCCCTACCTGCCGCAGCCGGACCTCGCCGGCCAGGTCTTCCCGGAAGCCGCCGCCACCGTGCTGCCGCATCCGGTGCCGCACCCGCCCTTCGTGGCCCTGTTGGTGACGCCCCTGGGGGCCCTGCCGCAGGCGGCCGCGAGCGTGGTGTGGCTGGCCCTGGAGCTGGTCTGCCTGGTGGCGTCGTTCGTGCTGCTGCGGCGCAATCTGGGCGAACCGGCGGTCGGCATCGCCGTATTGCTCGGGGCATCGCTGCTCTGGCCCCCGGTGATGCTGGAGCTGCTCTACGGTCAGCTCAACCTGCTGGTGCTGGTGCTGCTGGTGGCCTGCTGGGCGGCCCTTCGCGCCGATCGCCAGCCGCTGGCGGGGGGACTGCTCGCCCTCGCCGCCGCCGCCAAGGTGTACCCGCTGCTCATGGTGGCCTACTTCCTGCTGCGCCGGAAGGGGCGGGCCGCCGCCTGGTTCTGCCTCGCCTCGGCCGCGCTGGGCCTGGTCACGCTGCTCTGCCTCGGCCCGCAGGCCCTCCGCGCCTACGTCCGGGACGCTCTGCCGTCCACCCGCGAGTACCTGCTCGGTCCGGGCAACTGGACCATCATCGCCGCCACCCTCAGGACCACGCTCGGCTCGGCGTCGCTTCCGCCTCTGCTGCCGCTGGGCGCGGGCGCGTACGTTGTCGCCGGGCTGGCCGTAGCGGCCACGGCGGCCTGGGGCGCGGGGCACATCAGGCGCGGCCGCGACGAGGACCTGGCCTACGCCCTCGCCCTCTGCCTGACGCTGCTCATCCAGCCCCACGCCCTCTACTACTACCTGGTCATGCTGGTGCTCCCTCTGTGGACGCTGTGGCAACGGGGCGCGCGCAAGCCGGCGCTGGCCGGGCTTCTGCTGCTGTCCGTCACCCCCGGCGTGCTGAGCGTGGTCGGCCTGCGGCTGGCGTCGGCGGCCGGCTGGGCGGGGGACTCGCTCCCGCTGCCTCCGCTAGCCAGCCTGCCCTTCCTCGTCCTGACGGCGGGACCCCTGCTGATCGCCTTCGCCGTGGCGCGGGCGGGCTCGTCGCCGGAGAGGCGCGCGGGCTGAGGTAGGAGCGCGGCGGAGATAGCCATACAGCCGCCACGCCGCGATGGCGACCGCTGCCCCCAGGAGGCAGTCCACCACATAGTGCTCGCCCAAGTAGACTAGCGACCAGAGCATGGCGAGGGCATAGGCCGCGCCTGCCGTGGCCCAGCGACTCCGCCGAGCCAGGGGGTAGACGAACAGGGCGAAGGTGATGGCGAAGTGGACCGACGGCAAGGCCGCGATCGGGTTGGGGTCGGCTATGTTCCTGGCGACGCGGTCGTACGTCTCGGGGCTCATGGGCCGACCCACGAAGGACACGATGCGGTAGACCTGGGGGGCGCCGTGTCGAGCGGCCGCCAGCCAGGGCGGGGTGGCCGGCAGTAGGGTGTAGATCACCAGGCTAAGAAGGAAGACCGTTGAAAGGAGACCCGCGAGCCAGTGAGCCTCGTGGGGCCGGTGCACCCAGACCGCCAGCAGCGCCAAGTAGGGTAGCAGGAAGTAGGACCAGTGCACCAGCACCGAGAAGTAGTCCAAGGGGCTGAACGCGCCAGGGTCGAAGAGACGAACCTGCAACTCATGGGTGGGGAGATGCCCAGCGAACAGAAGCTGCTCCAAACGGCGCACGTCCTCGGTGTGTACGGGGAAACCCACCTCATCGGCCACAGCCCGGATCTCGAGAAAGAGGGCCAGGCCCACAATGAGCATCACCCAGGCCCATCCGCCACCTCGGCGCCAGCAGGCAAACAGGGCCAGGATCGAGGCGGCCAAGGCTGCGGTCCAGCGATACCAGCCTGGGACTCCAAGGAAATGGGCACCGGCAATCGTGGTCACTGCCGCCACCAGAAGTGTCAGACGGGCTACCCCTGCGGCGCCGAGGACCAAGCTCCGGCGACGGGCCGTCGTCAGCAACGGGCACCCTCCCGTTCGCGCGCCAGCAGCCACAGCAGCACCCCCGACAGAAGTACCAAGCCGTAGAAGTAGGCTCCACACCAGGTGAACCACATCCAGGGGTCGTTGACTTCCTCCGACGGCACCAGGAAGCGCGGCACCCCCGATAGCGCCACCGCCGCCAGACACAGCACCCGCACCGCGCGCGTCCGGGCCCAACGCCAGGCCGCCAGCAGCGCCGGCGCCAGGGCGGGGAAGTAGTACATCCAGCCCAGGGGCGAGAGCAGGAGCATCAGCGCCAAGGCGAGCCCGTAGCCCAGTTCCTCCACCGCCGCACTCTCTCCGCGCCGCGGCCAGGTCAGCCAGATCAGCCCCGCCACCGCCGCCAGCGCGAGGGCGTAGGTCAGGCCGTGCGCCAGCCAAGGCACGTTCCACAGGGGCACGTTCTCCGACCCGCCCAGGATGCGGCTGAGGAAGCCGAGCAGCGAGGCGTTCCAGCTGGCGGCATACCAGGTGACGCCCGCGGCAGCGGCGAGGTAGGAGCGGTAGGCGTCCGGACCTGCTGCCGCCAACCCGATGAGGAGCGTGCCCGCACCGGTCACTGCCGCCGCCGCCAACGCCCGCCGGCGCCTTCGCACCAGGAAGAAGAATAGCGGCAGAAGCACGAACAGCTTCACCCCTGCCGCCAGGCCGAGCGCTGCCCCCGCCCCCGCCTCGCGTCCGTCCCGCAGCCAGCGCCAGGCCAGCACGAGTGCCAGCAGCAAGAAGAGCGACACCTGCCCAAAGATCACCGCGGCCAGGGTGGGGAAGTAGAGGAGCAGCAGCGCCACCGCTCCCAGCGGCCGGGCCAGCGATGTCGGTCCCGCCCGCGTCTGCCTTTCCATCAGCAGCGCCGCCGTCACACCGGCGGCCAGGGAGAGCCAGGACCAGACGCGGTAGGCGACGGCGTAGTCGAGCCCGCTTAGCGGGGCGAGCAAGGCGGAGAAGAAGGGCGGATTGAGGTTGGGGTGCAGTACGAACGCCTCGCTGGGCGCCTCGCCGCCGAGAGACTCTACCACGCCGTCGTCGGCCGGGGCGTAGATGTCCCGTCCCTGGCGCAGGAAGCGGGCCGAGAGGTAGAACTTGGCGAAGTCGCTGGAGGAGGGTAGCTCGGCCATCCGCTCGACGATGCCACCGTAGAGAACGAGCAGCAGTCCCACGGCGACGGCGGTGCTCGCCATCGCCGCCCACTCCTGAACGCCACGCCGGCGGCGCACCGGTGCTCTGGACGGCATTGGCGGCGGTGGCACCATCTCCTCAGGCAATCGCTTCTCTCCGCAGCTTGATGGGCCTGGCTCGGCCTAGTTTCGGCAGGTGCAGCCCCACTCTCAAGTCCAAATACGATTTCTCCCCAGGAACCGGCGAATAGCACTAGCGAAACCCACACAGACCTGCTATGATATAGCCTAGGTGCCGGGTGGTGCCCCGCGATCCGGCGGGGCATGTCAGCGGTAGTGTCACTTGCGAAGGGTTCGACGATTCCAGCGGCCCGTATCGAAGTGCCAATACACTCCGGCCCGGGTCAGGCCGCCGGTGTTAAACCATCGCAAGAGAGGTAAGAATGAGAATCTACGTAGGAAATCTGCCGTACAACTGCATCGAGTCCGAGATCCAGGAGCTGTTCGAGGCTCACGGCGCCGTGGAGTCGGTCCAGATGATTCGGGACCGGGACACCGGCCAGTCCAAGGGGTTCGGCTTCGTTGAGATGCCGAACAGCGCCGAGGCTCAGGCGGCTATCCAGGCTCTCAACGGGCAGCCGTTCAACAACCGCAACCTAACCGTGAACGAGGCTCGTCCTCGTCCCGAGCGTAGCGACCGCGGTGGTTACGGCGGTGGCGGGCGCGGCGGTCGCAGTGGCGGCGGTGGCGGCGGCTGGCGGTAGTCGGATCGACGACGTCTAGGCCAGCTCGGCCCAGACCTCAAGTGTAGTTCACCAAACCAGGCGCCTACGGTCACACATCCGTAGGCGCTTTCCTGTGCTGCCTAACTCCGTCGCCCGACGTTGGTGGCCCGGGAGAAGGTGGCGCGATGAGCGGAGCCCGGCAACGTAGAGCGCAACGGATGATGCGGCCGCCCCTGGTCGGGATCGTGACTGCCCTACTAGTGGCCGCCGTGCTGGTCCGCGTCACGCCGCTGGTGGCAGCAGTGCGGGTGCCGACGGGCGAAACGGCCCGCGACTTCGTCCAGGAGTACATGCTCGGCCGCGCGGTGTTGCTGGGCGTGAACCCGTACCTGTCGCAGCCGCAACTCGCGGCGCAGGTCTTCACGCCGGCGGTGGGCGCGGTGCTGAATCATCCGGTTCCCCACCCTCCCCTCGTGGCTCTGCTTTCCACTCCCCTGGCCCGACTGTCCTATCCGGTCGCCTCGCTGATGTGGTTGGCACTGAGCCTGGTCTGCGCTGCCCTGACGGTAACCCTGGTTGGGCGGGGCCGCGGAGCCTCGACGGCGACGACGGCGCTGGTGTTCGCCCTGTTCCTGCTCTGGCCACCGCTGATGAACGAACTCGTCTACGGTCAACTCAACCTGCCTCTAGCGACACTCCTGACGGGGGCCTGGCTGGCGGAGCGGTCGGGCCGGAGCCGGTTGGCCGGGGGCCTCCTGGCGGTGGCGGCCGCCCTCAAGCTCTACCCCGCGGTGATGGCGGCCGTGTTCCTGCTGCAGCGTCGTCGGCAGGCGGTGCTGTGGTTCGTCGTCGTGTTCGGCCTGCTGGCGCTGGCCACGACGGCCGCGCTGGGGTGGGACACGATGGCGGCGTACCTGGCAGCGGGCCTGCCGGCGACGCAGCAGTACCTGGTGGAGGAGGGCAACCTCACGCTCACGGGCGCGGTGCTGCGCACCACGCTGGGCTCGGCACAACTGGCCCCGCTGGTGGACCTGGGCCGCTGGAGCTATCTGCTCGCCGCCGCAGTCCTGGTGAGTGTGGCCGTCCGGGGCGCCTATCTCGTCGGGCACAGCCCCAGTTGGGACCTGGCCTACGCCCTGGGCCTCTGCCTAATGCTGCTTCTGCAACCCCTCGGCTGGCTACTCTACCTGAGCGTCACTCTCCTGGCTCTGTGGCTGCTCTGGGAGCGCGGCGCCTACCGGACCGTGCTGATCGCGCTGATCCTTGCCTCGATCACGCCCGGCCCTCTGGGCGACCTGGGCCTGTGGCTGGTGCAGGTCAGGGGCGGAGACGCGGCCTCGTACCCACTGCCTGCCCTCGCCGGGCTGCCGCTCCTTCTCCAGACCGCCGCGCCGCTGATCCTTGCCTGGGCCGTGGGCCGGGAAATCCGGACGGAGATGGGCTCGGAAGCGTGAGGTGGGGCCCGGGGAAGCGCGGAAGAGGAGCCGTTTGCTTGCGGCCCCGCCTCCAGGAAAGGAAGGAGCCCTCCGGCATTCCGGAGGGCTCATGCTTGGTGCGCCCGGAGCGACTCGAACGCTCAACAAACGGTTCCGTAGACCGTCCCTCTATCCAATTGAGGTACGGGCGCATATTCACTTCCAGCGGGGAGACAGGGATTCGAACCCTGGGAGGAGCTTATAGTACCCCTCAACCGCTTAGCAGGCGGTCCCGATCGACCACTCTGGCATCTCCCCAGGTACCCAGGCGGAGGGAGAGGGATTCGAACCCCCGGTGGGCGAACCCACAACGGTTTTCAAGACCGCCGCAATCGGCCGCTCTGCCATCCCTCCCCAGCACCATCATTGTACGAAGAGGCGGGCGGCCTCGCAAGAGTCCTCGCCCCGGGGTGTACCCGTTGCCTCTCTAGTATACCTGCTGCGCCGCCTCAGGCAAGAAGCGCTCAAGCAGCCATGCGTGATCAGCGAGGGGTGAGCCATCGCCGTCCGGCACGCAATGGCGCCACGCCAACCGGCCTAACGCCCGCCCCCGCGGCCGCCGGCCCTCCCCTGTCCCTCGTCCCTGCCCGTGCCATGGGACTGCTCCCCGCTGCCCTGGCGCGGTTGGAGGAACCTGTCCTGCAGCCGCTCCGGGCCCGCCACCCGTACCCGAATCGCCGCCGTCCCCGTCACCGGACACTTCGCCTCGCAGATCCCACAGCCAATGCACCGTTCACGGAGCACCACCGGCCGCGACACCGTCACCACCGACCCGTCGGCGCGGACGACCTCCGCCTCCTGTAGGCGGATCGCCTTGTCCGGCACCGGGCACATCTCCTCGCACACCGAGCACTGCGAATCGCCCGTCCACGGCAAACAGAGCGACTCGTCAATGTAGGCGTGCCCGATCACCCAGCGTCGCTTCTCCTCCAGGCTCAGGAAGGGAATCGCCCCGGTCGGGCAAACCTCCCCGCAGCGGTTGCAGCCGTAGTCGCACGGGCCCAACCGGGGGACCAGCACCGGCGAGAACAGCCCCTCCAGCGATCCCTGCGTCACCGAGGGATGGAGCGCCGCCGTCGGGCAGGCACGCATGCACTCACCGCAGCGGACGCATCGGTCCAGGAAGCCCGGGTCGAGGGCCCCGGGGGGCCGCAGTAGCGAGTCAATCTTCTCTTTCCGGTCGGCATCGGCACCGAAGAGCGACACCAGCGCCGTCCCCGCCAGCGCCCCGCCCACCAGGTCGCGCCGCCCGGCGTCATAGGGCCGGCGCTCGGCTACCGACCAGGCCGCCGGGAATTCGATGGCGCCGGTGGGGCAGACTCGCGCACAATCCAGGCACATAATGCACTCAGCGGGATCGCTGGCGTAGCCGGGCGCTCCCGCGATGGCTCCCGTGGGGCAGACGGCTTCACAGCGACCACACCGTATGCAGTTGGCGTTCACCCGCCGCTTCACCACCGCGGCCTTGGAGGTGAGGGCCAGCAGAGCTCCCAGCGGGCACACCGACCGGCACCAGAAGCGCGCTCCTAGCCCCTCCAGCGCCACCACGCCCATTCCCAGCATCCCCACCACCAGGCCCAACCGGTACAGCGGCTGGAAGTCCGGCAGGATGCCGTCGCGGAGCAGGATCTCCAGATCCACCAAAGGGCCCTGCAGTACCCCCAGGCGATAGAGGAAGCCCTGCGCCGCCGAGAAGGCCACGCTCAGCGCCGGCCACACCGCCACCGCCAGCGTGCGCGTCGAGAGCGATATGGGGTCCAGCAGCAAGAGGAACGGGCTCCCCAGCAGCGCCATCGCCAGTAACGTCACCAGCAGGAAGTGCTTCAGGAAGCGCACGGAGTCAGGCCGGGTCCGGGGACCGGTGCGGCGCGGCCGGATCGAGACCGTGTCGAGGGTGCTACCCAGCGGACAGAGCCAGCCGCACCACACTCTACCCAACGCCAGCGTGAGGGCGAGCGTGACCAGACCGACCAGCGCTCCGGGGATCAGTACGCGCGCGCTTATCGAGGTCACCAGACCGGTAAGCGGGTCCAGCATGAAGAAGAGACGCAGCGGTCCCCCGGGGAATGACCGCACCGCCGACAGCACGAAGAGCAGCAGGAAGAGCGCGAACGCCAGCCCCTGCACCGCGGCCCGGACCCATCGTCTGGAAATCAGCTGCATCGGTCCTCCGGCATCCGCCCGCCGACACTAGACGCGCCCGCTCCTAGACAGTCATCTCCTGGACCTCAAGCGCCTCCACGTCCAGGCTGCCGAGGCCCATATCGGCCGCGTTCCGAATGTAGGCTACCTTGTCCACGTCGGCGAAGGGGAAGAAGCGGGTGGTGTAGGCGTCCACCGCCACTGGATCATGGCTGGCGATGACCGTGTTCATCTGCTGCACGTCGTCCAGGTTCCCGCCCGACGGTCCGTGATCCGTCAGGATGCGCACCGCGTCCATCACCGTCAGCGCCGGCCGGAAGAAGGCCAGCAGATCCGCCACCCGCTGGTGCAGGTTCACGTGAATCAGGTTGCGGTTCTCCACCAGGCCCATCAGGTTCTTGGCCCCGAGCGTCAGCGTCGCGATGCCGTGGTGCTTGGCGATAGGCACGTTGATGATGACGTCCGCCTCCAAGGCGTCCTTGTACACCACCCAGCGGCGAATGTCGCGGCACTCCGCCGGGAAGTCCACTTCCTCGTACTTCACCCGCGCCATCAGCTCCATCTCGCCACCCGCCGCCTCCACCGCTGCCTGGATGCCGCTGATGGCGTAGGCATCCTTGGCGGAGCCGCCGAAGGGGTAGTCCATCACTCGCACCCGGGCCGCTCCGGCCTCGCTCGCCAGCCGCACCAGTGTCGCGACGACCTCAGGATTGGTGGTGGCCGCGTACTCGGGCCCGTGGTAAGCCACACAGATGTTGGGCTTGACGATGACGTTCTGGCCCGGGAGGACGAAACGCCCCATTCCACCCAGCGCCGCCACCGCCGCCTCCGTGATGGCCGCCGGGGACTCGCCCCGCGCCACCACCAAATGTGGTGACGGCCCGGATGCTGCTGCGACCTCGGGCGTTCTAGTGTCGGGCGCCGGTGGAACTGCCGGCGTTGCCGCAGGCGGGGCACTCGGCACTGCCGGAGAGCCGGTGGGTACCGGGCGCGGCTGCCTCCTAGTGCCGCAGGCCGCGATCAACGTCGAACTCCCCAGGACCGCCAGCGCCCTTCTTCGGTTCATCCCCATCCTATCCGCCTCCTCGCCCGGCGAAGCGCTCCTCGCGCCAGGGGTCGCCGCGGTTGTGGTAGCCGCGCCGCTCCCAGTAGCCGGGGTCGTCCTCAACCTCAAAGCGTATCCGCTCCAGGAACTTGCAGCTCTTCCATCCATAGAGATAGGGAACCACCGCTCGCACCGGCGCGCCGTGCTCCAGCGGCAACGGCTCGCCCTCCAGAGTGTCGGCGAGCAGAGCCTCCTCCAGCAGAGCGTCGCGGTGGATCAGGTTGCTGGTGTACTCGTCCCGACCTTCCAGGATGATGGCCGACACCTCGGCGACCGGTCGCGTCAGCGCGATGATATCGCTGAACAGCACCCCTTCCCAGGCCACGTCCAGCTTGGTCCACCCGGTGACGCAGTGGAAGCCCCAGACGCGCTCCACCCGCGGCAAGGCGCGGAAGTCGTCCCATGTGAGCGTCACCGGGTTCTCCACCGCGCCGCTCACATCCAGGTACCACTCCTCCAGCGAGACTTCCGGCCGGTAGCCCAGGTCCAGGCTCGGGAAGCGCGTGGTGACCCGCTGCTTCGGAGGGATGGCCACGCGCTCCTCCGCCGGCGTCAGACCAGGGGTGGGCACTGCAGCAGGCGGGGGGACAGCTGTGGCTGTGGCAGTGGCTACAGGCGCGGGCACGCTAGTAGGTTCAGTGCCGGATGGCGTAGTGGGGGTGGGCTCCGGCTGTCGCGCTCCACAGGCGGAGCCAAGCGCAGCCAGCAGCGATGACGCCGCCAGGATTCCAGTACCTCGAACCAACCGTCTTCGACTAATGCTCATCACCTAACTCCTGATCGCGCCAGTATAGCATACACAAGGGCGAACCGGCGCCCGGCGCTCGAGCCCGCTGCCGCGTCCTACGCCGTAGACGGCACTCCCCTGGGTGCCGGGCGCAACGAGAAATGCGTCAGCGGAGCCGGCCCCCCGGCTAGATCGGATCCGCCGCGGAGCCGCCCCCTCGGCGGCCTTGGCCACGTAGGTGTGATGTGGTATAATACTGTCACACTGGGGATGAAAGGTCTCGACAGGGGAGGCTGTCGGCGAAACGCAGGCCGGAGCGCTCGTCTCCGTCAAAACGGGCAAGCCAATTAACTGGCACTCAGAATCAGAATCAGGCTCTGGCTCTCGCCGCGTAAGCGGTAGGACCGGAGCTGTAGCCGCCACACAGCGCGGCTAGGTCCCGAGGTAGGCCATTCCGGAGCGGGCCACGGGGCGAAAACACAAACCGGAATGCCTGTCCCCCCACGTCGATAAGGGGGCAGAAAGATAATCGACTGGCGCTCTGTCACCCCGTCGATCGGGTCGGCAGGGGGCGAGACAACAAAGGTCGACTAAGCCTGTAGCTGGTTCTCCGATGAATCTTCTGGACGCGGGTTCGAATCCCGCCATCTCCACCTCCGAGCCACCGCCTAGGCGGTGGCTCTCCTTTGGCCCCGGTGCTCTTGCCCGACGCCTAGGCACCACATAGAATGGACCCTGCGCTTGTGATGCCGCGCCCGGCGGCCGCGCCTGAGGAGCACAATGGCTCGTGTAACCCTGACCAAGTCCCTGGAAGCCATACGGCGGTGCATCGAGGAGCGCCGCTACGATGACGGTGCTGCCATCGCGCGCGTCGTCCTCGGCGAGTACCCCCACTGCGTGCAGGCCCGCCGCATCCTCGGCGAGGCTCTCTGGGAGAACGACCTGGCGGACGAGGCCCAAGCCGCCTTCTCCGTCGTGCTGGAACTAGATCCCGAGGATTTCGTCTCCTACGCCGGCCTGGGCCTCATCGCCGAGCATAGCGGCAGCCTCGATCAGGCTCTCAGTCACCTCCGCCGAGCCTCGGAACTGGCCCCCCATAGCGAGGAGGTGCGCGGCGAGCTGATCCGTCTCTACCAGCGCACCGGCCAAGCCGACTCGGGCAAGCTCAAGATCAGCCGCGCCGCCCTGGCACGCATCTACGCTCGCAGCGAGATGCCGTCGCGGGCGCTGGCCGAGTTCCAGGCCGTCCTGCACGACGAACCGGACCGAATTGACGTTCGCCTGGGCCTTGCGGAGGCTCTCTGGCGCGAAGGCCAGGCCGCCGAGGCCAAGGCCGAGTGCGAGACCGTGCTGCAGTACCGGCCTCAGTCCATCAAGGCCAACCTCATCATGGCGGCCGCACTCCAGGCCGAGGGCCTGGGCCAACACGCCGACCAGTTCCTCCAGCAGGCGGCGCTTGCCGACCCGCTCGGCGAATACGCCCAACGCATCTTCGGAGCCGACGCGCCCCTCCCACCGGCCGACCCCACCATCGAGGTGCCTGCCTACCTGCTCGGCCTGACCACCGCCGGAGACGCAGGCGACGACCTGGATCTGGAGTTGCCCGACTGGCTGCTGGAGCAGGAACCACCGGCGGAGTCGCATGCGGAGGAAGCCCCCGTCGACTCGGTGGACGAGCCGGAGTCCGGCACCGTCATCGAGTTCGCCCCGCCGGAGACGGAACCGGCGGCGGTGGAGGAACCGGACGCGCCCGACACCGACGAGTGGTTGGAGAGCCTGCCCCCGTCGACCCGGCCCGCGCCGTCTCTGGACGACGCCGCCGTCGAAGCGGCGCTAGCGGAAGCAGAGACCGCCTACCGGGAGCAAGGAGTGGAGGCCGCTTTGCCCGCCTTCGCGCCCTTAGTGGAGGCGGAGCAGGCCCTGGAGCGCGTGATCGAGGCGCTTACGGGGATGGTTGCCGAGGACGACAACCTGGACGCGCTGGAGTTGCTTGGTGACGCCTGCGCCCGGGCCGGCCGGCATCGCGAAGCCCTCGAGGCATACCACCGAGTCCTGCAGAAACTGGACTCCTGACCGCCGGCACAACAAAAGCGGAACACGGGCGCGGTTTCACCGTGCCCCATCCCACGATGCCGTGGAGGCTAGATGGAACGAACCCTGGTACTGGCAAAGCCCGACGCCGTTCAGCGAGGCCTGGTAGGCGAGATCATCGGCCGCTTCGAGAAGAGGGGCCTACGTCTGCTCGCCATCAAGATGCTCCGAGTCGATGACGACCTGGCCCGCCGGCACTACGGCGTGCACGAGGGCAAGCCCTTCTTCAATCAACTCATACAGTACATCACGTCCGGGCCCGTGGTGGCCATGGTGATCGCGGGCGACCGCGCCATCGACACCGTCCGCGTCGTGATGGGCGCCACCGATCCCGTCAAGGCCGCTCCGGGCACCATCCGGGCCGACTATGCCATCGAGATGGAGCGCAACTTGGTACACGGCTCCGACTCGCCGGAGAATGCTCAGAAAGAGATCTGCCTCTTCTTCGACGACGACGAGATATGCCAGTACCGGCGTGTCGACGACAGCTGGGTGTTCGGCCGGGAATAGAACAGCCCCTTCAGGCGGCTACTGCAGGCGTACCACCGTCCGCGCCGTCTTCCACACGTTCTCTAGGTCGTAGTATTCCCGCTTTGAGGCCGAGAACACGTGGGTGATGACGGCGCCGTGGTCAACCAGGACCCAACCCGAGGTGGGGTCGCCCTCGAGACGCGGGGGCGGCCCGTCCTCCTCACGGACGGCGGACACGGCCTCCACCAAAGCGTTGAGCTGGCGCTCACTGCTCGCGTGGGCGATGACGAAGTAGTCTGCCATTGGGGAGGCTTCGCGAATGTCCAGCATTAGGACGTCCTCTCCGAGGTGATCGGACAGGGCATCCACTATCCTGTTGGCGAGGTCTCTTGTCTCCAGTTCCTGCACCCTCCCGCCGGTCTTCCGGCCTCTGATTGACGCCATTCTAGCATTAGCGGCCGATGGGGCAAGCATATGCCGATCGGCCCGCCCGGCAGGCCCTCCATGCCCGTTGACGTTCAGCCCAACGACATAGTGACGTTGCGCAAGCCGCACCCCTGCGGTGGTTACGACTGGCGCGTGGTGCGCATCGGAGCCGATATCGGCCTGCGCTGCCTCACGTGCAACCGCAAGGTCATGCTGCCCCGGCACGAGTTCGAACGCCGCCTCAAGCGGCTCCAGCGGCCGGACGACTCGGCCCCGGAGGCTCGCTAGTCTTGCGCTACCTGTTCCTCTCATCCTGGACGGGCGGCGGTCATATGGCCGCGGCCCATGCTGTGGCCGACGCCATCCGGCGCCGCGATCCCCAGGCCGAGACTCGCATAGAGGACGTCCTTCGTGGCTGCCGGCAATTCCCCCTCACCCGCTTCCCGGACGTGTACGGCCCCCTTGTGAACCACCTGCCCGGACTATGGACGGTGCTCTGGAGCACCAGTGACTACGCTCCCACCGTGGACCTGATCAGCCGCGCCGGGTGGCCCCTGGTCTCCGGCCATCTCCGCGACCTGGCACGCGACTTCGGGCCCGACGTCCTGGTGCCGGTGCACCCGCTATTGGTGCGGCCGGCGGTGCGCCTCGCCAAGCGCCGTGGCGACTTTCGCGTCGCCTGCATCGTCACCGACCTGGTACGGCTGCACCGCTTCTGGCTGGATCCACACGTAGACCTCTACCTGCTTCCTTCCGCTGAAGCGGCCGCAGCCGCTCGTATGGCGGGGGTAAGGCCGGAGAGGGCCTTCGTCTGCGGTCAACCCATCCCGGCGGCCGTGCCCAGCGCCCTCACCCGGGCGGAGGCCAAGCGATCGCTCGGCCTGGATGCAAGCCACCCACTGGTGATCGTTACCGGCGGCGGAGCCGGAGCAGGCCCCCTGGCGGCGGTCAGCGAGGCTCTCTCCCGCGCCCTGGACCCTTCCGTGCAGATGGTGGTCATCTGCGGCCGCAATGAGTCGCTCCAGCGTCGGTTGCGGGCCCGTGGCGGTTCGGCGCGCGTGCTGGGCTACGTCTCCGACATGCCCCACTGGCTCCGCGCCGCGGACGTACTGGTGACCAAGGCGGGCCCCAACGCCCTGGCGGAGGCGATGGCCGAGGGGCTCCCCACCGTCATCATGTCCGCCCTGCCCGGGCAGGAGACTGACAACGTCACCTTCTTCACCCGCCGCGGCGCCGCCATTTGGGCCCCCGATCCGGCTGAGGCGGCCCGCCAGGTCGCTCGCCTGTTGCGGCGCCCCGACGAGGCGCGCGCCCTGGGCGCACGAGCCCGGGCCTCCTCCCGGCCGAATGCAGCCGACGAGATGGCGCGCCATCTCGACTCGCTGGCACGGGCGACGGCCTAGTCCGCCCGGCCGGCAAACACGCCGGCCACCGCATCGGCCGTCCCCGGACCGCACACCGCCATCACCTGGTCTTCCGGCATCAGCCGCAGATCGCCGCGCGGAATGAGAGAGGCGCCATCGCGCATAACGTGAGCCAGGAGGCACCCCTCCGGCAACGCCAGTTCCGCCGGAGTGCGCCCCGCGGCGCGGCTCCCCTTCTCCACCGTCAGCACATGAACGGTGGCTCCCGGCAGGTGGCGAAGCCGAGTGAGCGGGAAGCCCGCCGTCCGCTCCTGGCGCTCCAGAGTAGCCCGGTTGTAGGCCCTGATGATGTCCTCGCGACTGAGCAGCCCCAGCAGGAGGCCTCCCCGATCGGCGTCCACCACCGGAAGCTGGCCGACGTCCCGTCCGCCCATACGCCGCAGTGCCTCGGAGACCGGCTCGTCCGGGCTGGCGACCAGAACGTGCGCGGTGGCCACCTCTGCCGCCGTGAGCGGCTGCTCCGCTCCCGACTCCGCCGCCGCCTGTAGGTCCCGGGCGGTGACGATCCCACACAACCGGCCGGTCGCGTCCATCACCGGCAGGGCATGCTGACCGCTCGCCAACAGGGCCTCCCACAGCTGCGGCAGCGGCCAGTCTGTCTGCGCTCCGCTCACGCGGTGGTTCATCGCCTCGGCCACGGTGATCCCCTCCAACAGGTCCAGGTCGCGGCCCTGATGCAGGCGGACGCCTCGGCGGGCCAGGGCAGTGGCGTAGATGGAGTCGGCGTCGAGTCTCTGGCTCACCAGGGTACCGACCATGGTGGCCAACAGGAGCGGCAGCACCATGCGGTAGTCGCCCGTCATCTCGAAGACGATCACCACGGCCATGACAGGGGTGCGGGCGGCCCCTGCGAACACCGCCGCCATGCCCACCAGGGCGTAGGCCCCCACCGGCGCCGTCGCTGCCGGCCAAAGGGCATTCACTGCCGCCCCAAAGAGCCCACCGAGCATCGCCCCCAAGTAGAGGCAGGGGGCGAATATGCCGCCCGATCCTCCCGATCCTAAGGTCAGCACCGTCGCCACCAGCTTCCCCACCAGCAGGGCCAGCATCAGCGCCGGACCGAAGGCGCCTTGTAGGGCCGCCTCAATGGTGCCGTAGCCCACCCCGAGGGCCTGCGGCAGAGCCAAGCCGATTAGCCCTACGGCCAGGCCGCCCAGTGCCGGCCGCAACCATTTCGGCCCCTGAAGTCTGGCGAAAGCGTCGCCGGCGCGCCCCATCCCCCGAGACAGCCCCGCCGCGACCGGCGCCGACAGGAGCCCCAGCAAAGCATACAGAGGCAACTCGCCGGTACCGGCCGGGGTGTATGCCGGCACGGCGAAGGCGGGACTGCTGCCGAGGAAGAGGGAGGCCACCGCCGCCGCCGTCACCGAGGAAACCACCACCGTACCCAGGTAGCGGGCGCTGAACTCTCCGAGAATGACCTCAAGCGAGAAGAGCACTCCGGCGATGGGGGCGTTGAAGGTAGCGGCAATGCCGCCGGCGGCGCCGCAGGCCACCAGGTTCTGCACCCGCTCATCGGAAAGGCCGAACAGCCGCCCCAGGCTCGAACCAATCCCGGCACCGATGTGGGCGATCGGACCCTCCGTCCCAGCCGAGCCGCCCGAGCCGAGAGACAGCGCCGAAGCGGCGGTTTTGGCCAGGGCCACCCGCCGGCGGATGCGACCGCCGCGTAGCGCCACCGCCTCCATGACCTCCGGAATGCCGCCACCCTGCGCCTCTGGGGCCACGTAGCGTCCAATCAGTCCCACCGCCAGGCCGCCCAGCGCCGGTGCCAGTACCAGAACGATGCCACCCAGCAGCGGCAGCGGAACTGCGCCAGCGGTGCGCGTGACTACTTCGGCGGTGGCAGCGACGGCCCAGCGGAAAGCCACCGCCCCTAGACCCGCCGCCAGGCCGACTGCCAAGCCCAGCGCCATGAGCGTCACTTCCTCGGGCACCTGCCTCCTATCCAGAGCCCGGATCACGCGCCGGCCGCCGTTGCCTGCTGTTCCCATCACCCCCTCGGACACGGCGCTATCCCCACTCGCCGGTGGCCACCAGAATGGTGTTCTCACACTTTATCGGTTGTGACACTGCCTCTCCGCTGCCTATAATCACCTTGTGCAGCACACGATGAGCGACGCCAACAACACCGCCAGGCCGCCCGACCTGCCCCGCTGGGGTATTGGCGCTCGCGCTTGGCACCTGGGGAGGGTCGGCGCCACTGCTGTCTACATCGAGGCGAGCTGGCCCATCCTCGCGTTCCTGCTGGCCTGGACGCTGGCCTCCGGTCACGTCGCGGTGGATCAGCCCGGCTGGCCAGCCTGGCAGCGCTGGGGCGCCGGCCTCATCACCAGTGCGCTCTACTTCCTGCTGGTACTGCTTCAGGAGATCTCCTATCTGCGCGTGGCGGCCATGTTGGGCGAGAAACCCGACCGGTTGGTGCTCTACCCCTTCGGCCGCGCCTCTCAGGCAGGAGACCCTCCTCTCGGCACCGGTCCCGAGTTGCTGGTCACGCTGCTCGGCCCTCTGAGCGCAGTGGCCGTTTCTGCCCTGTGTTCTCTGGCCCAGCGCTGGGCCACGCCGGGGGTCCCTTTCGTGGCTGCCGTCTTCGAGTATAGCGCCTGGGCCGCCGGCCTCCAGGCCGTCTTCCGCCTGTTGCCCGGCTTGCCGCTGGATGGCGGCCGGCTGTTGCGGCTGGTGTGGTGGCGTCTCCGTAAGGACCTGCGCGGCGCCGGCCGCCTTGCGTCTCGCTCCGGCCAGACGCTGGCCTTCGCCCTCGTCGGCCTGGGGGCCTACTACCTGGTCCGCTCCGACTGGCTCAGCGGCCTCTGGCTTACCACCGCCGGCTGGCTCCTCCGCAACGCCGCCGTCTCCAGCCAGCGCCAGATTGTGGTGCGCGAGGTCATGGGCGACATCACCGCCGGCGGCATTATGGAGCGCGAGTTCATCACCGTGGTGCCGGGCCTGGACGTGCGCCAGTTCGTGAACCGCTATGTTGCCCTGCAGCACCAGCATGCCTTCCCGGTGCTCAACGGCGACCAGCTGGTCGGCATCGTTTCCGCCAGCGACCTGGCGCGCGTGGAGCCCGAGCAGTGGGGCCGGACCAGCGTCGCCGATATCATGACCCCGGCCGGTAACCTGATCACCGTCGGCCCGGAAGCAGACGGCAACGTCATCCTGCAGCGGCTTGCGCAGCGAGACCTGCACCAGCTGCCGGTGGTGCAGGGAGACCGTCTGGTGGGCCTGGTCAGCCGCAACGACGTGGTGCGCTACCTGCAGTGGCAGACGGACATGGGCATGTACAACTAGGGTTCCGGCGCTCTGCCGGCGTTCGATCACGGAGGACAGGAAAGAGGCGCGCTCATGATGAGCGCGCCTCTTGGCTGGAGCTTCAGGAACCGCTCTACCGGGCGTAGGGATCGGCGGCGTCGCGCAGGCCGTCGCCCACGAAGTTGAAGGCGAGCACCGCCAGGACGATGAAGCCGCCCGGGAGCAACAGCCACGGCGCCTGGGCCACGACCCTCAGTTTCTGCGCCTCGTTCAGGATGACACCCCAGCTCACTGCCGGTGGGCGCATGCCCACCCCCAGGAAGCTAAGCGACGTCTCGCCCAGGATCATTCCCGGGATGGAGAGCGTCAGGTTGGCGATCAGGTAGCTCAGGAAGGAAGGCACCAGGTGCCGCACGATGATGCGCATCTCGCCGGCACCGGCCAACCGGGCCGCCATAACGAAGTCCTCCTCACGGAGAGACAGGAAGCGTCCGCGCACCACGCGCGCCAGGCCCGTCCAGCCGATGAGCGAGAGGATCACCAGAATGGCGAAGTAGATCTTCACGGGCGACCAGTACACCGGCATGGCCGCCGCCAGCGCCATCCACAACGGGATCGTGGGGATGGACTGTAGGAACTCAATGATACGCTGCACCACCGTGTCGATGATCCCGCCGTAGTACCCCGAGACACCGCCGATAAGTACTCCCAACACCAGGGAGATGACCACTCCGACGAACCCAACGGAGAGCGAGATCCGCGACCCGTGAATGATGCGCGAGAGCATGTCCCGCCCCATCCGGTCACTGCCCAACAAGAACAGGGATCTCTCTTCTCCCTCCAGGCCGAACAGGTGCGTGTCGCCCTCGATCAGCCCGAACATCTCGTACGGATCGCCCTTCACGAGGAACTGGACGCTGTAACGGACGCTCGTGTCCTCGGTGTAGGTCTTGGTGAGCGTGCGCGCATCCACCTGCTGCTCCAGGCCGTACACGAATGGGCGCAGGCTGAAGTTGCCGTCGGCATCTACGAAGTGAATCACGCGAGGGGGCACGAACAGCAGCTTAGTGTTCTGTTTGTTGTGGTCGTAGGGCGCGAAGAAGTCGGCGAAGATGGCCACCACATAAAGGGCGACCAGGACCAGCACGCTGAAGACGGCCAGCTTGTGCTTGCGGAAGCGCCAGTACATCAGCTTCCACTGCGAGGCCACGAAGACGGTCGCGGTGTCTTCGCGATCCGCAGCTTCCTGCCAGGTTCCGTTATCCAGGTTCTGTTCGGTCATCGATCAGCCTCTCACTATCCTCATGGCCGCCGTTAGTCGCTCAGGCGAATGCGGGGGTCGAGAACGCCCAGGAGCACGTCCGAAACCAGCGTTCCCAAGATGGTCAACACGCTCAACAGCATCAGGAAGCTGCCCGCGAGGTACATGTCCTGGCTCATGAGGGCATGTAGCAAGATAGGACCGGTAGTGGGAAGGCCGAGCACGATGGAGATGATGGTGGTACCGGAGATGAGGCCAGGGAGCGACCAGCCCACGGTGCTGACGAAGGGGTTCAGCGCCACACGCACCGGGTACTTAATGATCACTCTCGATTCCTTCAGGCCCTTGGCGCGCCCCGTCACCACATATGGCTTGCGGAGCTCGTCCAGCATCATGGCCCGCATGGTGCGGATGAGGCCGGCGCTACCGAGCAAGCCCAGAATCAGCACCGGCGTCACGGAGTGCTTGAGGAGGTCGATCACCTTCCCCACGCTCCAGGCCGCCTCGCGATACTCAGGTGAAAAGAGCCCGGTGATGTTGGTGCCCGTCTGCACGAACACGTACCACATCAGGACGAGGGCTACCAGGAACTGAGGGATGGCCGCGCCTACGAAGGCGATGCCCGTGAAGAGGTAGTCGCCCACGCTGTACTGCTTGACGGCCGAGTACACCCCTACCGGGAAGGCGACGATCCAGTGGATGATCAAGCCCAGGAATGAGATGACGAACGTAAGCGCCATCGGCTCCTTAATGAGGTCCAGCACCGGCTTGTTCCACTCGAAGGACTGACCGAAGTCACCCTTGAGGAGGTTCCCCATCCATTTGGCATATTGGACGTAGACCGGCTGTCCCAGGCCGTAGCGGACCCTGAGGGACTCGATGGTAGCCTGGTCCACCGTCTCGCCCGTACTGCTGAGTCTCGCGATGTACGAGGTCAGCCAGTCTCCCGGGGGCAGCTGGATGATCACGAACGTCACAATCGAGACCGCTATCAGTGTCGGGATCATGTAGATCAGCCGACGGAGGATATACCTGAACATCCACTTCCCTCCCGAGGGGACTTGAAGTAGCTACCCTGCCCTAGCCCTCGCCCAAGAACCGGAGGGCATTGTCCCACAGTACCGCCTGCTTCTGGCTATCGTCGAGACCGGAACAGCGAACCCGCTCGAGGCACACATTAGCATATGACATGCCATGATTGCTGCCGTGCATGAGGCGGCGAGTGTACCCCTCTGCCGCCAGTTGTTCGAGTGCCAGCCCAGTCTCAAAGCCGGAAAGATCGAGGTACAGATTGGGGCACAGACTAAGCGCCGCGCGCACCTCATGCCACTGGCTGCGGTTGCCCCCCAGTGCGAGTACTCTCAGATCGGGGAACGACTGAGCGAACCCCTGCGCGTGCGCGACGCTTCCGCTCACCCAGGGAACACCCCGTACCGAGTTCAGCGACACCACCACCGGCCAGCCCTGCTCCCGGGCGACGCCCGCCAGAGACTCGGCGGCCGGTCCTGTCACCGGGTGGCGGAAGAACGCCGGCGCCAGACGCACCGCCCGGGTCCCCTGCTCCGCCCAGCGCGGCGCCAATTGCACCCAGCTCCCGCCGTCGTTCAGGTCCACCACCGGTACCGGGTGGAGGCGATCGGCGTGTCCGGCAACGGCGTCAAACAGGCTGCGGTTGCCGGCATCCGGTTCATGGATGCAAGCAGTCAGGTGCGACACTAGCCCGCGCTCGATGCCGAAGCGGTCCATGGCCCGCAACATCTCTGCGGCAGACTCTACGCCGATCGGGCGCCAGCCGAGCCGCCCTAGAATCAGGTTGGCGTCGAAAACGCTCACACTCGCTCACCCAGTAGGCGAAGGATGTTGCCCCCCAGGATCAGCTCGCGCTCCGGCTCACTGATCTCGGCCGCCCGTACCTGGGCCAGGCAATGCGATGGCTCGAGAAACGGGTTGTCGGTACCGTACACCACTCTCTGCGCACCCACCAGATCCACAAACGCCTCCACTCGACCAATGTCCGTGCAAGAGGCGCACACGTCGAGGAAGGTGTTGGGGACCGATGCCATGGTCTCGAGGCAGTCGGCCCAGGAGTATCCCCCCGAATGGCCGACGATGAAGCTCACCGCCGGGAACCGGCGAGCGGCGTTGACCAACTGCCCGACCTCGGCCGGGCTGAAGGTGTGCGCCAGGACGGGAACCCGGTACTCCTGTCCCTTGGCGTAGATGGGGTCGTAACGGCTGTCGTCGTAGTCGACGCTGTTGTGGGAGCGGTGGATCTTGATGCCCCGGAAGCCCTCGGAGCCCAGGTAGCGGTCCGCCTCCTGTAGCGAGGCCTCCCTTTCGCGTGGGCTGAGGACCACGAAGCCGAAGAGGCGGTCGGGGAACTGCCGCACTGCCTCCTGCGTGACTCGGTTGCCCGCCCGCATATCGCAGCGTAAGAAGCGGCTGGCCGAGGTGCAAGCGGCATCAACGCCGGCCCGATCCATCATGGCGATGGCATCGGCGACCGTCGGCCTAACCCCCTCCTCCGGCCAACTCACTCCCACATGGGCGTGGGCGTCAACGATCACGCAGTGCTCCTGCTGATACGGATCGAGGGCCGCGCCAATCGTACCGGCACGGCCCTCGTGCCACCCTAGCTTACTGCTGGCGGCGCCAGATCTGGAACGGCCAGGCGATGGCCTCATGGCGCAGACGATTCTCGCCTACCGCCTGATCAAGCACGTTGACGAGGTCGTTCTTCACCACACAGGGCAGGATGTCGATGGAGCAGGTGCCCACGATGTAGATCTCCTCGTTGTGCCGCTGGAGGATGCGCTGACCGTACTCGAGACGCTTAGCGTCGTCGGGCTCGGTCTTGAGCATCTCGTACCAGTCGATCATCTCCTTGATCTTGTCCGGCGGCTCCTTGCCGGCTGTCCCCTCCGACCGCTGCCAGAGGGCATAGTCAGAGGCCCAGTAGCAGTAGCTGCCGGTCGGAACGAACCACCCGGGATCGATCACCCAGAGGATCTTGGCGATGTCGTAGGAGGGCATGTCCATCTCGTTGCCGAGAGCCCGCTGAGACCAGAGCGAGCGCTCGATCTCGCGCGCCTGCGCATCCACGCCCACTTCCTGCCAGTACATGGCTACCTGGCTGAAGATGTCGATGGCCGGCACGCCCATTTCGCTGGGATAGGACTCCAGGATGACCGTGAAGCGCTGGCCATCGGGACGGAGACGGAAGCCGTCGCCATCGCGCTGGTCGAGGCCGGCGGCGTCGAGAAGCTCGTTCGCCTTCGCCGGGTCATACTCGATCGCGGTGGTGCCGAATCCTTCCATCCAGTTCGGGTCGCGCTCGTTGGCCACCGGGTTGCCGGGGGTGGCGAGGCTGAACCAGAAGAGGTCGTTCATCTCCTCGCGATTGATGGCCCACGAAAGCGCATGGCGGACCTCAGTGGTGGCCAGCACCGCCCGCTGGGCCTCATCGTTAGTGCTCTGGTTGATGTAGACGCAGGGGAAGGGACCACCGATCCACTGCTTGACCGTGTAGCCGCCGCTGTCCTCGTTCTCCGTGAGCAGCGAGTAGTTGGCGAACCCCATGTGCCGGTACTGCAGGTCCACCTCTCCGGCCACGGCCTTCATCAGGGCCACCTGACCGTCCTGGGCCAAGTCCGCCACCAGACGCTCGAAGTACGGCAGCTGCTTGCCCTCGGTGTCCACCTTCCAGTAGTACGGATTGCGCTCGGCCACAACCCGGTCGGCGGGCGGAGCCACGGTGAGCATCCACGGCGACATGGTCGGCCGCTCGGTGTTCAGTCCCTGGTTGGCGCGGTCGGCGAACAACTGGTACCAGAACTCGAACTGAGCCTCTTCCGTCTTGGCGGCCAGTTCGTCGGCATCGGCGTAGTCCGGGTGGAACTGCTGCAGGTAGTGCTTGGGCACGATGATGCCGTCGCCCACGTAGGACATGTAGTCCAGCAGGATGCCGTAGGGCTGAGCGAACTTGAACCGGACGGTGTAGTCGTCCACCTTCTCCATAACGGCCGGCTCGCCGCCCACCATGAGCCAGGCGGGGAACGTCGGCGTCAGCTCAGCGTTGAGGGCGATGGCCTCGTACCAGAAGAGAAGGTCGTCGGCGGTGAAAGGCTCACCATCAGACCAGCGGGCGCCCTTGATGAGGTGGAAGGTGTACTCGGTACCATCCTCGCTCACGTCCCAATTGGTGGCCAGGTTGGGCACGACCTCGATACCGCCGGTGCGGTTGTCGAAGCGGGTGAGGCTCTCCATTAGCATCATGGTGTAGGCGTAGGCGTCAGTCGGGCCGGTGAATACACGGTGTAGATCGTCGGAGTACTCGCCCGCTTCCTGGAAGGGCACCACCACGAGCGGGTCTGCCGGCAGGCGCTCTTCTACGGGGGGCAACTCGCCGGCGCTCACCTTGGCGGCCATGCTCGGGGCCTCGCCGAACTTCGACTCCGGAGCCGCCGGCTCGGCCGGAGCAGCCGTGGCTGCCGGGGCCGTCGTGGCTTGGGGAGCGGCGGTGGCTGCGGGCGGTTCAGCCGGAGCAGTGGTAGGTGCGGCACCGCCGCCGCACGCCACCATCGTCGCTGTTGCCGTCGCTAAGCCAGCCGTGCGAACAAAAGCTCGTCGAGTAAGCAGGCTATCTGCCATCTGCGATTCTCCCAGTTGTGGAGTACGGTGTAGTGCGTCGAGAGCGAAGCTATTAGAGCACACGTTCGCGGGCATTGTCAACTGACCTCGCCCGGTACCGCCTCCCAACCGGAGCCCCCCACGACCGTCCGGACAAGCAGAAGGGGCCGCGGGGGCATTCCCCGCGGCCCCGATGTAGCGACGACTTAGGCGATTACGACTGGCGACGGAACAACTGGAACGGCCAGGACAAGCCCTCATGGTAAGTACGATACTCGGCCGGCGCCGCCATGGGCACGTTGCCGATATCGTTCTTCACGATCATGGGCTGGATGTCGATGGAGCACACGCCGAGGACGTAGATGTTCTCGTTGTGGCGATCCAGGATCCTCCGGCCGAGCTCGGTGCGCTTGTCGCGATCGGGCTCTTCCTTGAGTTGCACGTACCAGTCGATGATCTCCTTGATATCGTCCGGCGGCTCCATGCCCACCTCCGGGTTGAGCGCCCAGGTGGCGTAGAAGGGCGCCCAGTAGCACCAGCCATAGGGCACGAACCACCCGGGGTCCAGGATCCACAGGATCTTGGCGATATCGTAGGAGGGCATCATGGACTCATTGGCATAGGCGCGCGTCCCCCACAGGGACCGCTCGATCTCGCTGGCCTGCGCGTCAACCCCTACGGCCTGCCAGTAGCCGGCCAACTGCGAGAAGATGTCGATCACGGGCACACCCATCTCGCTCGGATAGCACTCCATAATGACGGTCAGGCGCTGGCCGTCCGGCCGAAGGCGGAACCCATCGCCATCGCGCTGGTCCAGGCCCATGCCGTCCAGGAGCTCATTGGCCTTGTCGGGGTCGTACTCGGTGGCCGTGGTTCCGTAGCCTTCCTGGTAGAACTCGTCGCGCGTGCTGCCCACCGGGTTGCCCGGCGTCGCCAGACCGAACCAGAAGAGATCGTTGCACTCATCCCGGTTGACGGCGTACGAGAGGGCGTGACGGAAGTCCTTCTGATGGAAGACCTCACGGATGGCGTCGTCGCCGAAGCTTTGGTTGATGTACACGCAAGGGAACGGCCCGCCGATCCACCGGCGCACCTTGTAGTTCCCCGTCTCCTCGTTCTCCGTGAGAAGCGAGTAGTTGGCGAAGCCCATGTGCCGGTACTGCATGTCCACTTCGCCGGCGATGGTCTTCATCATGATCACTTCGTTGTTCTCGCCCAGGTCCACCACGACACGCTCGAAGTACGGCAGCTGCTGCCCGGCCGTGTCCACCTTCCAGTAGTACGGGTTGCGGACGCTGGTCATGCGCTGAGACGGGAACGGGACGTCCACCTTCCAAGCCCAGAGCACTGGGCAGTCCGGGTTGTTCATGGTATCGCTCTTGTTGGCGAAGAGCTGGTACCAGAACTCGAACTCGGCCTCCTCGACCTTGGCCGCCAGCTCGTCCGCGTCGGCGTAGTTGGGGTGGAACTGCTGCAGGTAGTGCTTCGGGGCGATGATGGCCGGCCCCTGGAAGGCAAGGAACTCGATCAGGATGCCGTAGGGAGCAGCGAACTTGAAGGTGACAGTGTAGTCGTCCACCTTCTCGATCACCACCGGCTCATCACCCACGACCAGCCAGGCAGGGAAGGTCGGGGTGAGTTCCTCGTTCAGCGCCACGTCCTCATACCAGAATACAATGTCATCGGCCGTGAACGGCTCACCATCCGACCAGCGCAGGCCCTCACGCATATGGAAGGTGTAGGTGGCGCCATCGTCGCTGACATCCCAGCTCTTGACGAGGTTGGGGATCGCCTTGAGCTCGTCGCCATGGTAATCCCAACGGGTGAAGGCTTCGTAGAGCAGCGTGCGGTGGCCGGTCAGGTCGCCGGGGCCGGTGAGGACGCGGTGCAGGTCCTCGGAATAGACGCCCACTTCCTCGAACGGTTCAACAATCACCGGTTCGACGGGCAGGCGTTCCTCCACCGGAGGCAACTCGCCGGCCGCTACCTTCGCCGCCAGGCTCGGGGCCTCGGCGTACTTGCTGGCCGGAGCTTCCGGGGCCGTGGTGGCAGCGGGAGCCGCCGTCGCCTCCGGAGCAGCCGTTGCGGCGGGGGCGGTCGTTGCTGCCGGAGCAGCAGTGGGTTCGGCCGGGGCGGCCGGGGCCGCAGTGGGCTCCGCTCCGCCGCCACAAGCGGCCATAGCGGCCGCCGTGGTAGCCAGGCCGGCGGTGCGGATGAACGATCGTCGACTGAGCAAGCTTTCGGCCATCTCTCTCTCCTCCGTTGATCAAGCGCGGAACCCGAACAGCCACCCCTATCTTGATACATTTCCCTACCCCCTGTCAACGGGCAGTTGGGCTCCGTTGGCCACGGAGATGGCCGAACGCGCATCGCGCACGCGGCGCAAGGCCACCGTCACCGCCCTTCGAGCGCCCAGTTCGGTTGACTGGCGCACGCTAGGGGCGTACGGTCCACCGGTACCGCACCATGACGGGAGGTAGCCGTGGTTGTCGATGTTCACACTCACATTGGTCAGCTGTATGGCCTTTACACCATTGACGAAGGTCAGCCCATCACTTGGGAGGAGATCCTCGCTCGGCTGGACACCGAAGGAGTAGACAAAGCGGTTCTACTGCCCAGCGGCGTCTCGCCCGAGGCCATCACCTTCCCCTCGCTGATCTACTCGCCCAGCATGTCCGTTCGCGACCAGTTCCTGGGCGCTGCCCGCTATCCCGATCGCCTCATTCCCTTCGGCGATCTCGACCCGCGCTGGCTCGGCAACAAGCCCACCGCCGACTTCCGGCCTCTCCTGGGTTGGTTCGTTGACCACGGTGCCCGCGGGATAGGTGAGATCACCGCCAACATACCCGCCGACGACGAGCGCACCATCAACCTGTTCCGCCAGATCGGGGATATGGGGCTGCCGGTCCTAATCCACAACGTCGGCTTCGGGGCGGGCACCTACGGCCTCCAGGACGACCCGGGCATGCCCAGGCTGGAGCGCTTGCTCCAGGAAGCGCCGGAAACCGCGATCATCGGCCACGGTCAGGGCTTCTGGTCCGAGATCGCGGCCGGCCTCACCGCCGAGGAGAAGATGGGCTACCCGAAGGGACCAGTGGCAGCCGAAGGAGCCCTGCCGCGCCTGTTGCGCACCTACCCCAACCTCTACGGGGACATCTCCGCCAACAGCGGCTTCAACGCCCTCAACCGGTCGCCCGAACTCGGCATCGGGCTGCTGGAGGAACTGCAGGACAAGATGATGTTCGGCACCGACCACACGTTCGGCCGTCGCGACCTGAAGATGCCGCATTTGGGCTGGCTGAAGGGGCTGAAGGCAGAAGGGAAGCTGAGCGCCGAAGCCTACGAGAAGATAGTTGGGGGCAACATCCTGCGCGTGCTGGGCCCAAAGTAGCGGGGGCGGCGCTGAGAGGGCCCTCACCCACCCCCTGCCCCCTCCCTCTCCCATAGGATGGGTGAGGGAAGGGGTGGCACCTGCTTCTAGTCACATCCGGCTCCCCCTCTCCCGCTTCGTGGGAGAGGGGGCCAGGGGTTTCGCTTCCCGGAACGCCGAGGGGTGAGGGCCTTTCTCGCCTACTCGTCCCAGCGCGGAATGGCGATGGGGGCGCCGCCCTTGACGGCGCTCTCGTGGGCGCAGAGTCCGGGCACGGTCATGTTCCAGCCCAGCTCGATGTCAATGGGTGGCTTCGTGTCCTCGACGATGGATTGGATGAAGTCTCGCACCATGTAGTATTCCACCGTGCCGTGACCACCCATGGCAGCGACTGCGGGGGCGTGTGGCACGTCCCCCTTGAGCGGCATCTCGATCATGCTGTGCAGATGCGGGATGCTCTCCAGGTAGGCGTTGGTCTGCATGTCGTACGGTGGACGCGCCGTCTCCAGGCAGCCCTTGGTCCCGTAGATGGTGTAGTTGTGCATGGCCGGTTCGCGCGCCACCGCCTGCGCCCGCAGCACCTTCATGGCGCCGCCGCCGGCCGTCTGGAAGATGCCCACCCCGAAATCCAAATGGCCCAGGTCGGGCTCCAACTTGCTCCCCGTGTTCAGTCCCAGGGCAAGGGTGCAGCGCTCGCCGGTCACCTTCATCAGAGGGCCGAGACTGTGGGTGCAGTACACGATGGGCGGCCGCGAGGCGCGCCAGGTGGGCGATCCGTCCGGCTTCCGCAGCAGCGACCGAATGTCGTGGACGTACTCCGCCTCGGCGTACATGAAGTCGCCCAGGAGGCCGTCTTCCCACATCCGCTTCCAAGACATGATGTGGCCGAGGTAGCAGTTGTTCTCCGCCAGCATGAACTTCTGCTTCGGATGCGCCTTCACTGCCCGAGCGATCTGCCGGCACTCATCCAGAGTCTGCGCCAGCGTGACTTCCTGCAGCACGTGGCAGCCCGCTTCCAGTGCCGCCACCGTCTGCACGGCGTGGAGCGGCATGGGCGTGGCCACCATGACGATGTCCAGGCCCCAGTCCAGCATGTCCTGGTAGTCGGCGAAGGTGCGGATGCCGGGAAAGTCGCTCTCGACTTGCTCACGCTTGGCCGCGTCCGGGTCGCAGCCGGCCACCAGTTGGCACTCTGGCAGCACGTTGAAGATTCGCCCCGGGCCGAGCCCACGGCGTAGACCAGCGATACCCACTCGAAGTGCCATTGACCCTCCTCTTATCAGTCGTTCTTCAGATGCACTCGCGGTCGTTGGGGCCTGTCCCCGCCGCCTCTCGCGAACGGATTCCCTCGCCGGGATCCCTACCCGAAGAAGGGGAACAGCCGCGTGAACGCGTCCGGCGTCACCTTGCCGCCGTATTCGCAGAACTCGAGCGCCTCAGCGTAGTGCACCCGATCTCCTGCTTCCTCGCCGTATAGCCGGCGAAGCACCGGACGCGACCGGTTCGCCTCCTCTTCCATGCCCGGCAGCCATAGGGTGGACATCCAGGCTCGGCGTTCGCGCTTGTCCTCCGGCACCTCCTCCAGCCGGTTCATGTTGTAGGGCAGCCACTCGTACATTTGGGACTCGTGGCAATCCAGCATGTCCACCTTGGTCTCGATGACGTCGTCAATGCTGATGGCCACGTGGGGCCGGAAGGGAGTTGGTTGGGTGAAGTCGTCGCCCCAGAAAGCGAAGACGGGGTTGTACATCAGGTGGGGCGAGAATGGGGCCACGTTGGGCACGGTGACGATGTAGGCAGCGTCCTGCACCAACTGCGCCGTCACCCGGTGGTCGGCCATGTAGTCGTTGGGCCGATTGGTGATCACCAGATCGGCCTTGAAGTCGCGGATCAGGCTCAGCACCAGCCAGCGCTGCTCCAGGCTGGGCATGATCTGGCAGTCGGCCGTGTCCATGACCTCGTACTCGATCCCGGCGATGGCGGCCGAGCGCTGCGTCTCGGCGTAGCGGCGCCGCGCCAGGGGACCCCCGCCCATCTTGTAGTGCCCGGCGTTGCCGTTGCACAGCGATACGAACTTCACCCGGTGCCCCAGCCGCGCGTACTTGATGGCGAACCCGCTCACCTGTAGATCGCAATCGTCCGGGTGGGCGCCGATGCACAGGATGTTCAGCTTGTCGCTCATGCCTTCGCCTTGGCCTCCTGCAGCAGCTTCAGAGCCGCCTCCACCAGCCGTTCGCCCGTGCCCTCCGCCAGTGGGGTGCTGGTGGCCTCGTAGCCGCCTTCGCCGTAGGCCTTGGCGGTGGGCACATAGCCGATGGAGTCGTTACATAGCTCGTTCACGATGGTGTACGGAAACGGGGACCGCTCCTTGATCTCCAACCCCAACTCCACGAAGATCTCGCCCGGCAGGCCCACAAGAGCCACATCCCCTACCGTGATGACGCTCACCTCGGCCGGGCGGTTGGCGATCCCGGCATCGCGCAGGCGCAGCATACGATGGGCGCGCACGATGTCCAGCCCCTGGGCGTCGAAGCCGTGCATCTGACCGCCGGCCACCTTCTCCGCCCAGGCCGCCTCCTCGTCGTTCGGCAGCCGCAGCTCGGCGGTCAGGGTGACGCTGTTCGCCGTGACGCGCTCACCCTCCACCGGCTTGAGGTCGGGTAGCTGCTTCACCACCTCCCCGGCCACCACCGCGCCGGAGCGGTCTGCCCGCCACTGGCCGGATTGCGGCGCCGGCTTGCTCCAATCGAAGTGGTTGATGTCGCCACAGCAGCCGTTGGGGCAAAGCACGGCGCAATCCGGCCCCAGGAAGCGCTTAAGGAGACGGTTCTCCACGCCCTGGTAGTCGCCCCCCAGGGCGGTGCCGCCCACCTCGTCTGAGTGAAGGGCGTAGTTCGACAGCACCGCCAGCACCGACCCATCCTCACGGTAGGCGGCCAGAATGCCCACCTCCGGGTCGATGGGGCCGGCCGGGCGATCGAGCTCGGGGTCCTGGAAGGGCGGGTTGGTACGCAGCGTGCCGTTCTTCATCCACCAGCGCCGGTTCCCCGCAATACCCTCGGCGTGTCCAGGCCCAGCGCGCAGAGAGGCCGATTGCCGTCGCTGCCAGGCCAACTGCACCGCGTCCGCCACCTTCCGCACCACCATGTCGGCGTAGCCGGGATCAGCCTCCAGGATGCGGTGCGGCTTCCGCGACACCAGCGGGCCGGTGTGCGTGTGCGTGCAGCAGATCATCACCGCCGTGGCCGGAATTCCAGTCCGCTGCTCGACCAGGGCGCGCGACTCAAGCGCCAGCTCGCGGTCCAGCCCGATGAGGTCGCAGACCACCAGGGCCGCCCTCGCGCCGCCCGCCTCCAGCACCAGGGCATGGGCGAATAGATCGTCGTGGACATCATCGGCTTTCCGGTCGTTGTAGTAGCCGGCCATCGAGATGCCCAGCGGCGGCGTGATCACGACTTCTGCCGCGCCTGCCTGTAGCTCGTTCATCTCCAGCCCCTCCCTATACCGAGTCCAGGGGGTGTATGTACAGGTCCAGCGGGAATAGACAGTCAAGCAGCTGCTGCTCAGCCTCATTGCGCCCCTGGCGCTCCAGACTGGGGCCCAGCAGCAGGCGCGTCAACTGGGACGAAGTAACGGGAATGGCCTCGCCATCGCTCCCGCCACCGATGACCACCTCATCTTCCCAGACGAGGGAGGCGATCTCGCCGGTGTCGCCGTTGCGCAAGGAAAGGCGAGCGCCGCGCGGCAGGCCGGCGGCCGCGGCCCGCGCCCGCAGTTGGGGAGCGAACGCCCGGAGCAGGCGCTGCAGGTCTATGATGGCGAACATGCCGAGGGTCTCTACTCGCCACGAGGCTCCCATTTCGAACAGGCCCCGTACCAGCCGACCGTCCCGGTAGGGCGCCAAAACGTCGAACCCGGCCGGATGGTAGTGGTCGCGCAGGTAGGCCAGTATCTCGAGCACACCTTGCGGGTCGCCGGCGTACTCGAGCACGCGCCCATCCTCGAGCAATACGTAGGCTCGGGCTCCCTCCTCGTCGGTCACCCACGTCTGCGAGGCCCCGCCGGTTAGCCGCTCGAGCTGGCCACCCGGGGACCGGGCAATGTGCAGCGGCTCACGCGAGTGCGCTGCCAGTGTCCAGGCCAGATCCTCGTGGGGCCGCAGACCGCGCACGCTGCCCGCGGCGGCTCCAGCCGCCGACGCGGGCTTACCCGAGAGCCGAAAGACTACCCTGCGCCCGGCCGGCTCGTAGCCGAAGTGGCGGTACCGGGAGGTCCGGCCCCAGAGCACCGCCAGCGGTATCTGGCGGTCGCGCATCACATCGGTGAGGTGCTGCATCAAGCGACTGAAGTGACCGCGACCCTGAAAGTCGGGATCGGTGGAGACGCTGCCGATACCGCCCAGAGGCACGTCGCAGCCGTCCACCACCAGCGTCCGCGGATAGAGGGCAGCGTGGCACACCACCCTCCCTTCCTCGCAGATGACGAAGTGGTCCTCCCACACCAACCGGTCGCGGGCCGTACCGGGGTACTGCGCCAGCCAGTGGTGCTTCGGCAGGCCGAAGGCACGCTCCAGCACCGCCATCACCTCCTCGTACTCCTCGGGCCGCATCGGCCGGGGACCATCCCATCCCATCATCGCGTCTCCAGCATCACGTCCCTTCGCGCCAAAGGAAGGGCTTGCTCAAGCGCACCGTCCGCTCCGCCGGAGCGTACCACCCCTGGGGCGCATAGTCAGAAGTGTGCAGGTAGCACTGGACCCGCACCTCGTTGCTGCCCTCCGTGAATGTCAGCAACCGGCTGAGGGGCAGCGTCGTCTTCCAGGCGTGGTAGCGGGAGAGTGAGGCCACGTTGATGAACGTCACGCCCCACTTCGTCTCGATGTGGGAGCGCCCGCCGCGGCGATCGTCGGGATGGGTGTGGGTGTGCCCGCCCAACCAGAGGTCTGTCGCGCCCGGGTGCTCCGCCAGGTAGCCCTCGAAGGCCTGCGCATCCGGCTCGCCGTCCACGAAGTAGAGATACGAGGCGCCCTCGGGACCACCGTCGGGGAAGTAGCCGTGGTAGAGCGCTCGCCACTGCCCGTGCTCATCGCGCTCGAACCCCTCCCAGGGGCCGGACGCCACCGTGGTCTGCTTCAGCATGTGGTGGTGCGCGGAGACGATGACGCAGTCCGGATTGGCCTCCACCATCTCCCGCCACCAGCGGAACGTCTCGCCCGTCACCGCTCCGGCCGGGTACCCGCCCCGCATGCCCCGCCCGACCGGTGGGCCCCCGTCGTTGCGGTCGCCCATCATGAGGAAGAGAAGGTTGCCCACCCGGAACGAGTAGCGCTCCCAGGTGCCCTGGACCGGGTACGGCCGCCGCTCCGGATGCACGCCGGAGGAGGCGGTGTTCTCGCCGGTGGGGTCTACCCACTTGCGGAACCACCACTGGCAGGGCTCGCCGGGGACGTTGGCGTCGTGGTTGCCCACCAGGTTGTAGAACTGCTCGCGGATGTGTGTGCGGTCCGCTCCGAACTGCCGCACCACCTCCCGGCCCTCGTCGTCCTGGGGCGAACCCTGGTTACCGGAGAGGTCGCCCAGGTGCAGGGCGATGTCCCACTCGAAGGCCGGCCCTCCTTCGGATCCACCAGACTCGGACTGGCGGATGGCCTCGGCGAGGCTCTCCCGCCCGTTACTCAAGTCGGTGCCCACGTGGGCACACCCGGCGGCCCACAGTCGGAACTGTGACACCGGCTCCCTCACTCCAGCCAGTGATCCCAGAACTTGGCTCGCCCCCTGTCGCTCACGAGACGGGCGATATCCTCCCTGCCGGCCCCCTCCTGGAAGGCCTTCTCCACCTGCTTGGCCGCCTCGATGAAGGCGAACACCTTGGTGCGCTGGGGCTCGTGGACCAGCAGCGTCTCCGTGTAGGTGAAGACGGAGCATGCACCATCGGCCACGGCCTGGAAGACGAAGTCCCGCACATCATCGGCCGTCAGGTTGAGGTAGTGGAAGCTGCCCAGCCGCCAGCCGAAGGGCACCCGACAGGAGTCCCGGATGATCTTGGGGTTCAGCCGGTGGGAGATGGAGGGGTCATAGAAGCTCAGGCCGATCTCCTCCAGGAAGGGAAGCTGTGCCGGGCGCAGATCCTCGACGTGGGCGCTGCGCCGGCCCGTGGTTCGCCCCCGGTACCAGGCATCCCAGTAGGGGACCACCAGGTCGGCGAAGAGGTGAGGCGGGATGTTGCTGGCGATGTCGTCCACCATGCCCGCGCCGTCGGGGTTGATCACGTCCGCTCCGTCCACGGAACAGCGGAAGCGGTGGAACCGCAGCAGGCTCTCCACCACGAGACGCAGGAACTCGCGCACCGCGTCCGGCTGGTCGAAGATGTCGGTGAAGAAACCGCTTCCGCGCAACTCCCAAGCGGTGGTGATGGGGCCCTCCATGCCGTAGGACAAGCCGATCTTCTGGCCCGGGAACGCCGCTTCCATCTGCCGCCGGAAGTCGAGGAAGAAGGGCGCCATGCCGGCGGTGGCGAAGTCCACCGGTCGCTGAAGTGCCTCTATGCCTTCCTCGAGCGACGAGTAGATGTGGGTGTGCGCCACCTCGCCGCCCTCAGGGAAGATCAGCTCCGATCCGAGACCGTTCACGTGCCCATAGCTGACCGCCGGCGTTGCCAGACCCACCGGGGCCACATCGGGACCGAACATCTCATCCAGAATGGGCCGACCGCGGCGATAGGCCTCGATACACGCCTCTGGCTGGAGGTTGAAATCGCGGATGGGGATGCCGGTCACCTCTCGCAGCGCTCCCTGAGAGTGAGCCACGTGCCAGCGGAAGCCGGCCTCCGCCCGGGCCGTGTCGTAGTTCGGTCTCTGCACTACCTCTCCTCCTGCCGATGACGCTGTGACCTGGCGCCCCCTCCGCAACGATAGCCAGAGGGGGCACCGGCCTAGCGTGCGCTAAGTACCTCGTTCTAGGCGGTACGAACCTGTTCGGCGACCGCTTCCGCCGCAGCGAGGATCTGCTCCTGGGCGGCCGCGTTGAGCCGGGAAGCGGGCATGGTCGCCTCGTAGCCGCCCTCGGCGTAGTGCTGAGCGGTAGCCAGGTAGCCGGCGCGCCCGTTGTTCGAGTATCCGGCCACGATGACCTGCTGCCAACTGCCGCGCAGGCGCTCCTCCAGCCAGAGGGCGTAGTCCACTACCGGCTCACCAGGGAGGGCGATAAAGAGCACCTCTCCGAGGCGCAACGCCTGAATGGGGTAGGCGAACGGGGTGCCGTCCGGAGCCTGGAACTCCAACACCGTCTCCGCCACGGCCAGCTCAGTCCCGACCACGGCGCCCTTGGCGCGGCCTTCCTTCGTCCCGACGCGACAAGCGGCGCGGATGGCGGCTCCGCCGAGGGAGTAGCCACACCAACGCAGATCCTCTTCGTCGCCGCTGCGGAAGCCGTCGCCGCCGCCCAGGTTGGCGCGAATGTTGCCGGTGCAGCCCTGCATGAACATGGGGGTGCACTCCGGCCCGAAGGCGAGGGACACCAGCTCCTGGGCGTAGCCGGGGAAGTCGGCACTTATGGCCAGGTTCTCCGATCGTAGGGCATTGGCGTGGCAGACGGCGTGGAAGAGCACCACGGTGGGCAGTCCGTCCTCGGTGTCGAAGCGCAGCACCCGCACCCGTCGGTCCACGATTCCTTCCGGATTGGGGGCCATGATGACCTTCCCCTCGGCCGTCATCAGGCGGCGGTTGACGTTGAACTCGATGGTGTCCTCATCGTAGAACACCTCGGCCGGCGCCAGATGCTGCTTCGCCACCAAGGCCGCCCCGGCCACCTTCTCCACCACGTGGGCCAGGTAGGGATCGTACTTGCGCGTGTCCGGGCCGGCGTGGGTGTGCGACCAGTTGACCAGGACGTTGTCCGCGGAGACATCCGCCGCCTGGGAGATGGCGGCGCGCATGGCCTGGGTGTGCTCCCAGGAGATACCGAGGATGTCCATGGTGACGATGGCCGCCCGCACCTCGCCATTGTCCAGGAGAAGCACCCGGGCCAGGAGGGGGTCGTGCATGTCGTTGCTGGGATCATCGCGGCCGCTGTATCCGCCTAGCAGATAACCCACTGGCGGCGTTATGTCTACTGTCTCTGCGGCAACCCGCAGCACGCTGTCTGACATCTCTTCCTCCGATTCTCGATTGCGGTCGGCACAGGCGTGACCGCCTGCCCGCACCAGGCTAGCACCATCGGCGCGCGCTTACCACCGCGGCGGGAGCGGAACGACCAGGAAAGGCCATTCTGCTCTCCACTGTCATCCCGGCGTACTGGTGTCATCTCGAGCGTCCGTCTGGCATCCCGGGCGTCCCTCTGTCATCCCGAGTGTCCTAGTGTCATTCCGAGCGCAGCGAGGAATCTACCGTCCGCGCCGGCCCGCACTCCCACTCAGGAGGCCTCCCCCCTCTCCCATGGAATGGGAGAGGGGGCCAAGCCATTCGGCGGAGCCGAATGGCTGGGGGGTGAGGGCCCTCCTTCCTTTCCGCTACAGCCCCAGCAGCCGCGTCGCGTTCTTCCAGGCGATCTTCTCGTACACCGCCTCGCTGATCTTGCCCTCCGCCACCAGCCCCTTCAGGAACCCCTGGTGCGGCATCACCAACTCCGGCCGCCCGAACGAC
>ENA-UOUL01001155-UOUL01001155.1-bioreactor-metagenome-genome-assembly--contig:-NODE-1155-length-39532-cov-9.233228_pt1 | contig 39532 bp, 33 predicted proteins | sample MGYA00249838_ERZ747220 | MGnify/ENA primary metagenome ERZ747220 (study PRJEB28778, sample SAMN05720191) | bioreactor metagenome | isolation source: Anaerobic biogas reactor | place: USA:Washington... | reverse complement strand
AGCCGTGCTCCTGGAACCAGTCCAGCAGCGGGCCGAAGTCGGCATCGGGCCGGTTCCCCATCCAGCGCACGTCCATGCAGCCGAAGGGAATGATGCGATCGGGGTACTGCGCCGCCTTGAGAACCTCGTCGCGGATGGTGGTGCCGGAGTAGTAGAGGTGGTTAGCGTTGAAGGACGACTCCGGCGTACCGGCGCCGGTACCGCCCAGCATGACGACCTTGTCGATGCCCTGGGCCACGAAGACGGCTATCCCCTGTTCCCAGGTGATCGGGTTGGCCAGGTTCTCGGGGGTGATCCCCGGCTGACCGGAGTGATAGTGGAAGTCGATGAGCATGGGGCAACTCCTGAGGTGAGGTGATGGTTGAGGCGTGACCGGTGACGAGTGACTGCGGGCCAAGACGGTGCGGACACATGGGAAGGGGGCGGGCTCGGCCCGCCCCCATCGCCTCAGTGAGCGGATCTCTAAGCCGGATCGTCCCGGCGCCAGACCTGGAACGGCCAGGTGATGGACTCGTGGCCGGAGCGGTGCTGGCCCGGCGCCACCTCGAGGACGTTGGCCAGGTCGTTCTTCACCAGGACCGGCAGCAGGTCGATGGCGACCACCTGTCGACCCAGATCCAGCCTCTTGTCGGTATCCGGCTCCATCAGGGCCTGCTTGTAGAGATCTATCATTTCCTTGATCTCGGGGGTAGGCTCCTCACCCTGCTGACCGTCGCTCGGCCCCCATTGGGCATAGAGCATCCCACCGTACCAACCGCCTCCCCACGGGAGAGTCCCCTCGGGATTGATCATCCACAAGTAGTTCCCGGTGACGTAGGCGGGGAAGTCCATCTCGTTGGCGTAGACGCGCTGGCTCCAGAGGGTGCGCTCGATCTCCTTCATCTGCGCGTTCAGTCCCACTTCCTGCCAGTACATGGCTATCTGCTGGAACACGTCCGCCAGAGGCGTTCCCATCTCCATCGGGTAGCACTCCAGCAGGATGTCCATGCGGACGCCGTCCGGCCGCAAGCGCCAGCCATCGGCGTCCCGCTGGTCCAGCCCTGCCTCGTCCAGCAAGGCGTTGGCCTTGTCCAAGTCGAACTCCAGTCCGGCCGCGTCGGTCCCGTCCACCCAGGTGGGGTCGTTGGGGGCAATAACCGAGTTGGAGGGTCGGCCAACGCCAAACCAGAACAGCTCGTTCATCTCCTCGCGGTTGACGGCGTGCGAGAGGCCGTGGCGGAAGGACTTGTTCTGCGTCACGGCGCGGACGTTGGGGTCCACCGCCGTCTGGTTGACGTAGATGCAAGGCCCGCCACCATCCACCCACTCGCGGATGCGGTAGTTGCCCCGCTCTTCGTTCTCGCGCAGCAGGGAGAGATTGGCGAAGCCCAGGTGGCGGTACTGCAGGTCAATCTCTCCGGCTACGGCCCGCAGCAGGACGTTCTCGCCGTCCTGCGCCATGTCACATATGAAGCGATCGAAGTAAGGGAGCTGCTTGCCCTCGGTGTCCACGCGCCAATAGTAAGGGTTGCGCTCGGCGATGAGACGGCCGGTCTCCGGGGGAGTGACGAGGTGCCAGGGCCAGATCACCGGTAGATCCACGTTGGTCCACCCCTGATTCAAAGCAGCGAACCACTGGTACCAGGAGTCGAAGTTAGCGGCCTCGGCCTTAGCGGCAAGCTCCTCCGGGTCCACGTACTTGGGGTGGAACTGGGAGAGGTAGTGCTTGGGCGTGATCATGGTCTCGCCGCGGAAGCAGATGAACTCCATCAACAGGCCGGCAGGCGCGGCGAAGCGCAGGGAGAAGGTGTAGTCGTCAATCTTCTCCAGTACCGCTTTCTCCCCGCCGATGACCAGCCAGTTGACGAAGGCCGGATTGAGCTCCTCGTTGAGGGCAACGTCCTCGTACCAGAAAACGAAGTCGTCGGCGGTGAAGGGCTCGCCATCGGACCACTTCATGCCCTTGCGCAGGTGGAAGGTGTAGACCTTCCCGTCCTCGGTGATGTCCCAACTCTCCGCCAAGTTGGGGATGATCTTGAGGGTACCGTCACTGTAGTCCATGCGCGCAAGCGATTCCTTCACCTGGGTGGACCAGTCCCAGACGTCGCCGATGGTGGTGTTGGCGCGATGGATGTCGGTGCAGTACTGGCCGACTCCCTCGATGCCATCCACTACGTGCGGGTTGACGGGCAGGCGCTCCTCGACCGGGGGCAGATCTCCGGCAGTGACCTTGGCGGCCAGCGACGGCGCTTCCTGGTACTTGGAAGCGGGAGCCGCCTCGGCGGCCGGGGCGGTGGTAGCCGCCGGCGCCGCAGTGGCCTCCGGAGCCTGAGTAGCGGCCGGCGACGATGGGGCGGCCGGGGCGCCACAAGCGGCTAGCCCGGCCGTTGTGGCCGACGCGGCGGCCACGGCGATGAACGAACGGCGACTCAGACGGCGAGCAGTCATCTCTACCTCCCTCGCCCGGTGTGGGCGTAACACCCATAGAGCACGGTCACCAAGGTGGCAGTAGACCACTGCCGGCGACTGACGTCAACCGAGAAGGCGGCGGTCCGGCTCGCCGTCAGTACTACCAGGTGCGCTGGAAGATGACCTCGTAGGAGTAGTGGGCGTAGGAGTTGGCCACGTTGTCGTTGGTCTCATCGCAGCGCTGGCTCTCCCGCTCGTGCGACGACATTACCGGTGAGACCTCGCTGATGCCCTCCGCGATCCGCACCGTGTAGCCGCCATACATGGGGAAGTCGGTGCAGCCGGGCCCACGCTCCGGCTTGTCGCCGGTGACGACCACCTGCGAGCCGCCCTCCCAGGTTATGAGCACGGGCACGCCCGCGATGCCGTTCCCGGCCGCGTCCAGCACCGTGATGAAGAGGGAGTGACCGCCACGGTTCTCGCAGGGCGTCAGCTGGCGGGCGCTCACCAGCCGCCAGTCCACCGAGGGCGTGGGCGTGGCGGTCGGTTCCGGCGTGTCGGTGGGCAGGGGAGTGTCCGTCGGCCAGGGCGTAGCGGTAGGCGGCGCCGGGGTAGCGGTGTCGGTGGCCGTAGCCGTCGGGGTTGGTGGGTCGGTGGGAGGCGCCGTGGGCGCGACGGTGGCGGTGGACACCAGCGCGACGGTGGAGGTGGGCGCCGGGTTCGGGGCGGGCGTCAGCGCCGGCTCCATCGCCACCACGGTGGCGCCCGAAGGGGTCGGCCCACTGGCGGTCGGAGCCGGCGTAACCACGGGAGCGCAGGCCGTCAGCGCCACCAGCAGGATCAGCGAAGGCAGCCACCAGATCCTGATCATCTGCACCTCCTCGGCTAAGCCACCGCGTTCGACTTCGGCGTCCCCGCCCGCAGCCACGGTCCCAGGCCCACCGCGGCGGCGATGGCTGCCAGCCCCAGTACGCCCATGATGATGAAGGGCAGGCCGCTACTCACGTCCACCAGCCAGCCGCCCACCTGCGTGCCGATGAGGGAGCCGGCGCACCAGGCGACGTGGGTGAAGCCAAGGGTACGACCGTGCTCCTCCCTGGGTACAATGCCGTGCACCACGCCGGGGATGGTCACCGACAGCGACCAGGCGGCTCCCGCGCCCAGCATCCCCAAGACGTACAGCCCGAGGATGCTGTCGCTGAAGAAGCCAGTCAGCAAGGAGAAGCCGGAGATAAGGATGGTGAGCACCACCACCGGCACCCGCACGCCCCAGCGGTCCGCCACCCGCCCGGCCAGCAGCTGGCAGGCCGAGGCGAACAGCAGGGTGACGGTACCGTAGTAGGCGGCGGCGGAGGCGGTGCCGGCGGCGCGGTAGATGAGCAGGGGCATGAGCAGTTGGGCGGTCCCCCAGTAGGCAGTGGGCACCAGGCGCAGTACGGCGAGCAGCTGCACCGGGCGGCGCTTCAGCACCTCCCGGTAGCCGCTGAGGGTAGCGCCGGCGCTCGCCGTGCCGGAGCGCATCCCCACCTCGGGCAGAGCGCGGAAGCCGATGATCAGGGCCACGAAGGCCACCACCGTCATGATGCTCCCCAGGGTGCCGAATCCGAAGTTGTCCAGCACGGGAGCGGAGAGGTAGTTGCCCAGGGCATTGCCCATGGTGAGGCCGAAGAAGACCAAGGCCGTGGCCGTGCCCAGGTTAGCGGAGGGGACGGAGGCCATCATGTAGGACTGCCGGCCGACAGTGAGAAGCCCGAAGGCGAAGCCGATGTAAGTCCAGAAGAGCACCAGGGCGAAGGGGGAGTGCACGATGAACCCCAGGCCCACCAGCGGCACCCCCGACAGCCCCAGGATGAGGGCACGCTTGTGGCCGAGAGCGTCGCTCAGCGCCCCGCCGATAAAGGCCGATACGGCGCCGAAGATCACCTGCAGGGAGACAAGCATGGAGGTGAAGTAAGGCGGCCGCTCCAGCACCGCCTCGCCGTAGACGGGGAGGAGGCTGCGGCCGGGGCCGGAGACCATGTCGCTCAGGAAGAGCAGAGCTACCAGACTAAGGAAGGGACCGACCCAGGCCTGCTCGAACTGCCCCGAGCGGGCCTCGCGCCACCACTTCGACAACTGCATTGCATCCTACCGGCACAACAGGTTGGCGCCCAGGGATGGGCGCGCCTGATTCTACACGCCCGGCAGCGGCAGCCGTCAAACTACGCAGTCGGTCAGCGGCAGAGGGGGCAGTCGTCCTCGCCGTAGTTGTGGATGGCGGAGCGGACGCGGCTCTCCAGTTCCTCGGAGAAGCTGACCAGCCGGTGTGTTTCCAGCACGTGCTGACGCACCTGCCGCAAGACGGCCGTCTCCGTCTCTGCCTGCGCGGTGTATTCGCAGTCCCAGCTCATGGTCTGACAGTGGAACACCTTGGCCATGTCCTCACCTCTCGTTGCCTTGTGAGCCCGAGCCGGTGCGCGCCCGGCCGGGATCGTCGGGAGCGAAGGCGCTGCGTCTGCTTCCATTATAGTAGGCGGCTACGCGGATGTCATCGCCCGGGCGTGGTGACCGGACGGGCTGGCAGGCCGGGCCGCCGCGGCTATAATGCCCCCAACTCCGCTCGGGGAGGCGTTACCGTGGACCAGAAGGAAGTCCGCATCGGCGTCATCGGCACCGGCATGGGCCGCGTGCACATGCAGTTCTACAGCGAGGTACCCGGCGTTAAGATCGTGGCCATCTGCGACCTCAACGAGCCCGAGGCGCGCTTCTTCGCCGACAAGTACGGCGCCACCAAGGTCTTCACCGACTACCGCGACCTGTGCGCCATGGAGGGGCTGGACGGCATCAGCATCGCCGTGCCCAACTACCTGCATGCGCCCATGACCCTGGCCGCCCTGGACGCCGGCATCAACGTCCTCTGCGAGAAGCCCATGGCCACCAAGCTTGAGGACGCCCACGCCATGGTGGAGAAGGCCCAGAAGACGGGTAAGCGCCTCATGGTGCACATGAACAGCCGCTATCGCGACTCCAGCCTGGCGCTGGGGGCCCTGGCGCCCGCCGGCCAGTTGGGCCAGGTCTACTACGGCCGCTCCTCCATGATCCGTCGCCGCTCCGTCCCCACCATCCACTTCCCGCCCACCGGGATCATGGGCCGCGGCCCCTGGTTCCTGGACCGGGAAGAGGCCGGCGGCGGCGCGCTTATGGACATCGGCGTGCACGCGTATGACCTGATGTGGTGGTTCATGGGCTGCCCCAAGCCGGTGGCCGTGTCCGCCAGCACCTTCCGCATGCTCTACAACGACGAAGCGGCCGCTAAGGGCGTCAAGTTCGACGTGGACGAACTGGCCTCGGCCCTGGTCCGCTACGAGAACGGCGCCACCGCCTTTGTGGACGTGTCGTGGGCGGCGCACTCGGAGCCGGAGTGGAACGTCCGCGTCTTGGGCACCGAGGCAGGCATCATGCTCAACCCGCCTACCGTCTTCCGCGACCGCGGCGGCCTGCTGGAGAGCACCAAGGTGGAGGTGCCGGAGCCGTTGCGCGTCTCCGCCCAACAGCACTTCGTGGACTGCATCCGCGACCCGAACAAGACGCTCATCTCCCCGGGGACGCAGGCCCTCGAGGTGGTGAAGGTGCTGGACGCTATCCGGCGCTCGGCCGCAGCCGGGAAGGAAGTGGCTATCGCCGAGTAGCAGGGCACCGCCGGGCGGCCGCCGCGAAAGCGAGAACCTAACCCCCCGCTCGCCAGGCGCCTCTCCCGCACTGACGTACGGCTTTGGACCTCCCCCTTCCTTCTTACTTAGGGAAGGGGAGCAGCCAGGCCAGCGCAGCGCCTGGCGAGAGGGGTTAGGTTGGTCCTGCAGGCACCCGCAACGGACTCTGTGCGGCGTTTGGTTGGTGCACGCGACAGCTGTGCGCCCCTACCCATACGCGATCGCATTTGCTTGCCGGGTCGGCTGGATCACCCGGCCAGGATGTCCTCGATCCGCTGCAGTTCCTCGGCGCTGAAGTCCAGGTTCTCCAATGCCTTGACGCTGTCCTCGATCTGCGACACCCGGCTCGCACCGGTCAGGGCCGAGGTAACGCCCGGTTGGCGCAGGACCCAAGACAGCGCCATCCGCGCCAGGGTCTGTCCGCGCTCGTGGGCCATCTCGTTCAGGAGCACCGCTTTCCTGACCTTGTCCTCAGTAACCTGGTCCTCCTTGAGGGCGCCGGTGGGCTTGGCGGCACGCGAATCCTTGGGGATTCCCTTGAGATACTTGTCGGTGAGCAGGCCCTGCGCCAGAGGGACGTAGACGATGCTGCCCATACCCACTTCTTCCAGCGTGTCCAGCAGGCCGTCCTCAATCCAGCGGTTGAACATGTTGTAGGAAGGCTGGTGGATCACTAGAGGCGTGCCCAGGTCCTTCATGATGGCAGCCGCACGAGCCGTCTGCTCGGGCGTGTACGACGACACGCCGGCGTAGAGCGCCTTGCCCTGCCGCACCACGTGGTCGAGGGCGGCCATGGTCTCTTCCAGGGGAGTCTCCGGGTCGGGCCGGTGGTGGTAGAAGATGTCCACGTACTCCAGGCCCATCCGCTTCAGGCTCTGATCCAGGCTGGCCACCAGGTACTTGCGGGAACCCCAGTTGCCGTAGGGGCCGGGCCACATGTAGTAGCCCGCCTTGGACGAGATGATGAGTTCGTCTCGGTACGGGACGAAGTCCTTGGCGAAGATGCGGCCGAAGGTCTCCTCCGCGGAGCCGGGGGGCGGCCCGTAGTTGTTGGCCAGGTCGAAGTGGGTGATGCCCAGGTCGAAGGCGCGGCGCAGCATGGCGCGGTTGGTGTCGACCCGGTCCACCTCGCCAAAGTTGTGCCATAGGCCAAGCGAGATGGCGGGCAGCATGAGGCCACTCCTGCCGGAGCGGCGGTACTTCATGGTGTCGTAACGATCGGGATTGGGCAGATACTCCACTGAACTCTCCTTATTGAGACTTACTAATGGCGTAGCTCGATGATAGCATCGCTGTCAAGAAGCGGCACTTACATGCGTCCGCAGCGCCGGTGAGCCGGGCTTCACCCCGCCGGGTACCCTCTTTCCCGCCGCAGGGCCACGAACTCCTGCCCCGTCATGGGCGACTCCTGCGGCGACAGGCCCTCCGGGTCGTTGACGTAGGCGTCCGGCGGCGGCACGACGAACCCGTCGAGCAGGGGATCGCCGGTGCGTCGCATCCATTCGTCCAGCCGGCCGCGCATGTCGGCCAGCACCGTCGCCATGGCCGGGTCGGCGGCCAGGTTACGCGTCTCGTTGGGGTCGAAGATGAGGTCGTAGAGCTCTTCGCGGTCGTAGCGGCGGTCGGCCCAGCCGTGCGCCAGCAGCAGGTCCTTGCTGGGGCTGTTGTCGCAGTTGGGTAGCACCGGCCGCAGGCGCTCGTCGTAGCGGCGGATGAGCTTGTAGCGCTGGGTGCGCACGCAGCGCATGGGCTCGTAGGCGGCGTGGTAGGTGACCTCGGAGAATACCTCCTCGCGCACCTCGGCCTTCTCCCGGGTGATCAGCGGCAACAGGGAGACGCCCTGCAGCCAGGGGGGCGGCTCGATCTCGAGCAGGTCGCACAGAGTGGGGAAGATGTCCACGTGCGACACCAGCGAGTCCACGACACGCCCGCCCTCGAAGCCGGCCGGCCCGCGCATGATCAGCATCACGCCGATGCCGCTATCCTGGAGGTTGCACTTGAGCCGCGGGAAGGCCATGCCGTGGTCGGTGGTGCAGATGACCAGGGTATTGCCGGCCAGCCCGCTGTCCCGCAGGGCATCGAGCACCACGCCCATGCGCTCATCCAAGGTGCGGGCGCTGGTGTGGAAGGCAGCCATGTCGTAGCGGGTCTCCGGGTCGTCAGGGAGGGGCGCGGGCGGCAGGCAGTAGGCGGGATCGTCCTCCGGCCCCGGGTCCGGGTAGACGCGGTGGGTCTCTTCGAAACCGACGGAGAGGAAGAATGGCTGCGAGGGCGGCTGCCGCAGGAAGTCGGCCGCATTGTGCTCCGTTCGCCGATAGCGTTCCCGGCGGTCGCCCGCGCCCAGCACGGCATCGTACCCGATAGTGTCCTCGCTGGCAGCGACGTGCTGCACCCCGGCCAGGGCGGTGTAGTAGCCCGCCGGGCCGAGGGTGTGGATCAGGTGCTGGCCGTAGTCGTGGAGTCGGAAGCCGCGGTGGGCTAGACCGATCATTCCCGCCGTGTGCGGCGACTGGCCGGTAAGCAGGCCGGCGCGGCTGGGCGAGCAGGTGGGCCCGGCGCAGAAGCACTGCCGGAAGAGCACGCCCTCGTCCGCCAGGCGCTGCAGGTTGGGCGTGTGGACGGCGTGGCCGTACGGCTGGATGTGCCGGCCGGTGTCGTGTGAATGCAGGTAGAGGATGTTCGGGCGCATGGGCTGGCCTCCCTTTGCGCCAGTTTCGCCGCTGAGGGGCAGGGCGTCAAAGGGAAGCGATCGGCCACAGAGAGCACAGAGAGGACGGAGAGGACCGTACCGGCGCACGGCCGTGCGTCCAATCGTAGTCGCCCCGGGCTGAAGCCGCGGGGCTACTGGTAGGCAAAGCCCGCCCTACGGCGGGCTGGTTCAGCCCGCGAAGCGGACACGGCGGAGCCGTGCCTAGCGGCCGGCTTCGCCTCATGTAGCCCCGGCCATTCATGGCGGGGCGGCCGGCAGACGAGCACACAGCCGTGAGCCACCCGTGGACGTCGGTGGCGCTATCGTCCGTGAAACGGCCCCTTGTGTGCTTCCCTGCGTCCAAGGTTGCGCAAGGCACGCGGTCGTCGCCCCGGGCTGAAGCCGCGGGGCTACTGGTAGGCGAAGCCCGCCCTACGGCGGGCTGGTTCAGCCGGCGAAGCGGACACGGCGGAGCCGTGCCTAGCGGCCGGCTTCGCTTTGTGTAGCCCCGGCCATTCATGGCGGGGCGGCCGTGCGCCCCAACCGCTCACGGCGCACCTCGGCGCCGACTGCCGGCGACGGCTCGTCACCGCCCCACCTGGGGCGCGTACCCGGCCCAGTCCACGATCCTTATCCGAATGCGGGACATACTGGAGAGGCCGACGTTCTCCGGAGCGGTGAGGGCGAGGAGGAAGGGCGCGTCCCATTCGGGCCGGCCGTCGGGGATGGGGTGCAGAGTGAGGTAGGCCTCGGTCTCGCCGGGCGGGAAGGTCACCTTGTCGGAGCCTAGCTCGTAGTCGAACCCCAGGCCCTCGCCCGGGATGCCGGCATCCGTCTCGGCCAGCACCGTGACCGTAACCGGCAGCACCGACGGCTGGCTCAGTCGCAGCGGGATCCGCACCTCCCCGCCGTTCTCGGGCACCATTATTTCGTAGGCGCTGAAGCCCACCAGCGCCTTGCCGTCGTCGGCCGCGTAGAGCTGGGGGGAGCCGTCTCCCAGTTGCTGGGCGATGTACACCACGCGAGTGCCGTCGGGCGCGAAGGCGGCTGACCACGACACGCCGCCGCCCGGCGCCGGCGGCCCATTGAGCTCGATGGCCGCGTCCGCCGGCCCGTCAATCGGAACCTGGTAGAGCTGCTCCCGGAACGCCGGGTCTCTTGGCGCCAGGAACAGAACCTTGGCGCCATCGGGGCTCACATCCGTCGCGGCCAGGCCGTAGCCGCTGGCGGTCACCGCCTCCGCCAGCAGCGTCGGTCCTCGGACGGGTGGAGCCACCGGCACGCTGAAGAGCCGCATGATGGAGAGGTCCTCTATCTGGGTCAGGTAGAGGACGTGCCGATCAACCGGATCCACACGCAGCGCATAGAGGAAGTCGGATGCGGCCACGGCCGCCAGAGGGGCCCGGACGTCGGCAGGGCCCTCCAGGGGAACGCTGCATAGGACAAGGCGCTCCGAGCCATGGTCGTAGACGGTGTACACCAAGTAACCGCCGTCGGCGGCAATCCACCATGAGTCGGTGACGACCAGGCCGGGGAGGGAGGGCGCCAAGAGCCTGGCTTCGGCAGCCGGGCCAGCGATGGGCACCAGGTGCAGCCCGTAGTCCCCCGGATCGCGATATATGACGGTGCTCCCGTTTGGGACAATCTGGAACGTGGGGGCCCAACCACCGTTTGCGTCGGGCGGCCGCAGAGACAGAGGGCTGGGAGAGGGCGCGGTGAGGTCAATGGTCCGCAACTCAGCGTAGGTCTTCATGTCATTGCCCAGGGCATACACCAGGCGCCGCCCGTCGGCGCTGATGTCGGCGTGCCCGAGACGGACTCCGGGCACGAACTCGTCCAGCAGGATGGCGGACTGGGCATGCCCGGTGACGGAAACGTGGTAGAGCGCCGAGGTCCGATCGGGGCGCTGGCCCCAGTAGACGACTGAGCTGCCATCGGGCGTCGCCTGGTAGTAACTGACCGACACTCCCTCTAGGCTTAGCCGCCGCGGACCGTCAGGCGATCCGGCCACGGGTACCACTTCCAGGAACCGTTCTTCCGTTTCCTCATCGAACCCTTGGAACACTGCACTGAGCCCCACAGGGGTGCCGACGTAAGTTATGTCCCTGGCGCTCCCCAAGCCGGGCGACAAGCCAAGGCTGGTCCAGTTAGGCACACCGGTCAGGCGCACAGCGCCGGCCTCAGGGCCGGCGATGGGGACGCTCCACAGGTCGAGCATCGGGACCCTGCCGTCGTAGGCCTTGCCGTAGATGACGCGCTTGCTGTCCGGAGTGATGAAGTACTGCAGGTCGGGGTTGCCGCCAGGGGTGTACGTGAACAGCCTTACCGCTGCGCCACCGCCCAGGGGGACGGTGTGTAGCGACCACTGAGGGGCGACGCCGTAGTCCCGCACCTCGTACACCACCCACTGCCCGTCGGGGCTGATCTTGAAGCTGTGCACTCCGGCGGGGACGGAATCGGCGGTGAGCCGCACCGAGGCGGCCGAGGCGATGAGCGGTTGCAGCAACACGAGCGAGAGGGCCAACGCGAGGGCGAACGAACGGCGTATTGCGATCATACCCAACCCCCAACCTACACAACCCGCTGCGCGCGGGTCTCAGTCCGGCGGCCGCCGACGGGAGACAGGACTCGGCGGGACGGCACCACGGAAGGCGCGCGACCCGACGCGAATCAAGTCATGGCTCAAGCATACTGGGCAGACTAGGAGCTCTCAACGCTCAGGGGCGGGCGTTCACTCCGGCCGCGTCGGTACCCGGGAGAGAAACCAAGTCCCGTAGGAGCCGATGGCGATCAGGAGCACGGCAATCGCGGGCGAACGAGTGATGACGATCGAGGAAAGCAGGGCCAGCCACATCCAGGTCAGCCCCACGACCTTGGTCTGGCGGGGGATGCCCCGGCCGGCGCGGTAGTCGCGCACGTAGGGGCCCAGGCGCTCGTGATCCACCAGCCAGTGGTGGAAGCGGGTGGAGCCGCGGGCATACAGCCCCGCCGCCAACAGCAGGAAGGGCGTGGTGGGCAGTACGGGCAGGAACATCCCCAGCACTGCCAGCCCGACGCAGAGGCTGCCCAAGGCTATGAGAATGGCGCGGCTAAGGTCGCTCAACGCAGCATCACCCAGTAAACCCAGTGCATCTCTAGTAACAACTACGCTTGCCAGTATTGCCGCAACTATCTCTGGGGGCAAACTGCGGGCTAAGCATCGCTTCGGCGCATCTCCTCGATGAGCGCTTCCACCTGCCGCTCGATCTCCGGCAGGGCGTCTTCCGCCTCGCTCTGGTCTAGGTCGTGGACATGCCAGTACTGGATGCGGTCCGCCCAAAGGGGGAAGTGCTGCTCCATCAGGGGGCGGTGCTCGTCCTCCTTGAGGGCGATCACCCGCTCGGCGCGCGCCAGGTCGGCCTGCGTGAGGGGAACGCGGGTGGGCCCAGTGCAATCGCGGGGGATGCCGCGTTCCTCCAAGGCCTCTTGGGTGTACGAAGAAAGGTCGCCATCAATGAGGTGGACGGCCAACCCGCGGGAGAAGGCCCGGAAGGGCAGGCCCAGGGCCCGGGCCCGGTGGTTGAAGACAGCCTCGGCGAAGCGAGAACGATAGTAGTTGCCGGTGCAGATGAACAGGACGCACTCTCGGGGCTCGGCCATGACGTGGTGTACCCCCAGGCGATGTTGGCCGCCATGTTAGGACACCTGCGCCCGCACGGACAACTCATCGCCACGGGCACAGCGGCGACTGACTCGTTATAGCAATTGGTGTGCCCGCTGCCCGGCGCCTATACTGGCCCGCGGTTCGGGCCCCGCGGGGGTGGGGAGGAAGGCCATGATACGAAATCAGTGGTACGTCGTGCTGGACTCAGGTCAGGTGAAGGATAGGCCGGTAGGCGTCACCCGAATGGGCGAGAAGCTGGTCTTCTGGCGTGACGCCCAGCGGCAAGTGGCTTGCCTCTTCGACCGCTGCGCCCACCGCAAGGCGCAGCTGAGCCTCGGCCAGGTGGTGGAGGGCGGCAAGCTGCAGTGCCCCTTCCACGGCTTCGAGTATGACGGCCGCGGCCGCGTCACCGCCATTCCCGCCAACGGTCGCTCGACGCCCGTGCCGGAGCGCTTCCGGGTGCAGTCCTACCCCGTCCACGAGGCGCACGGGTTCATCTGGATCTGGTGGGGAGAGAAGCCGCCTGCCGACCTGCAGCCGCCCGCCTTCTTTGCCGACATCGGACCAGAACTGAGCTACGGCCAGGCGCGCGATCACTGGCGCACCCACTACTCCCGCGTCATCGAGAACCAGCTGGACGTGGTGCACCTGCCCTTCGTCCACCGCACCACCATCGGGCGGGGCAACCGCGCCCTGGTTGACGGGCCGGTGCTGCGCTGGGTGAACGAGAACGCCTTCGAGGTCTACCCCTACAACCGGCGGGACGACGGCACGCCGCCGCGTCGCGCCGAGGAACTGCCTCCTGACGAGAACCGAGTCAAGCTGGAGTTCCTCTTCCCCAACCTCTGGCAGAACCACATCTCCGAGAAGGTGCGAGTCCTGGCGGCTTTCGTGCCCGTGGACGAGGAGAACACCGTCCTCTACCTCCGCTTCTACCAGAGCTTCCTGCGCCTCCCCGGGCTGAAGCAGGCCCTGAACGCGCTGGCGATGCCCTTCAACCTCTTAGTCGCCCACCAGGACCGTCGCGTGGTAGAGACCCAGCACCCCAAGCCAAGCGCCCTGCAGGGCGGCGAGCTGCTGGTACCGGGCGACCGGCCGGTGGTGGAGTACCGGCGTCGTCGGCAAGCCCTGCTCGAGGCGACGGAGAAGGCTCTGTGACCGGGCAAGCGAACCCTAACCGCTCGCTGGCGATACTGTTCGCCTTCGTCTTCATAGATGTGCTCGGCTTCAGTCTCATGCTGCCCCTGCTGCCCTACTACGCCCGGGAGTTCGGGGCGAGCACGACGGTGGTGGGGCTGCTGCTGGGCGCCAACGCCCTGGCCCAACTGCTGAGCGCACCCATCCTCGGCCGCCTCTCCGATCGCCACGGTCGCAAGCCGATGCTCATCCTCAGTCTGGCCAGCACCGCCGTTGCCTTCGTGGTCCTCGGCCTGGCGAAGTCGCTGCTGGTGCTCTTCCTCAGCCGCCTCCTGGACGGCATTCTCGGAGGGAGCATCTCCCTGGCGCAGGCGTACGTGACCGACGTGACTGACGCCAAGAGCCGCGCCAAGGGCCTGGGCCTGATCGGGGCCTCGTTCGGGCTGGGCTTCCTCTTCGGGCCCGCCCTTGGTGGCTGGCTGAGCCGCGGCGGCGACTACTCCCTGCCTGCCTTCGTGGCCGCCGGCTTCTCGCTGCTGGCGCTCCTGGCCGTGATCGTCCTGCTGCCCGAGTCGCTCAGCGCCGAGCGACGCCAGGAACTGCGCGCCAACCCGCGCACCGGCTTCACCCTGGGCGCCCTGCGCTCCGCCATGGTGCGTCCCTGCGTGGGACCGTTGCTGTGGGCGCAACTGATCTTCTCCCTCGCCTTCGCCGGCTTCGAGGCTACCTTTGCCCTCTTCGCCGACCTGCGGCTCGGCCTGGACGCCCAGTCCACCGGCTATGTCCTCGCCTACGTGGGCCTGCTGGTGGTGCTGGTGCAGGGGGTGGGTATCCGCCGCCTCAGCGACCGCCTGAGCGACAAGCAGATGGTGTTCGGCGGCAGCGCCCTCCTGGCGGCCACCCTGCTGGGATGGGGCATATCACCCAGCCTGCCGGTGCTCCTGGTGGTACTGCTTCCCCTCTCGCTGGGCTCGGGGATGCTGCGCGTGGCGGTGAACTCGGCGCTAACCAAGTCGGTCTACCCGGAAGAGGTAGGCGGCGCCCTGGGGCTGTCGTCGTCGCTCGGCAGCCTGGCCCGGGTGGCCTCACCGGTGGTGGGCGGCTTCCTCATCGGCCAGGTGAGCACCGCCGCCCCCGGCGTGGTGGGAGCCGTGCTGATGGCTGGGTTGGCCCTTTACGCCTACCGCCGCATCCTGTTCGTGCCCGACCTCACCTGCCCCGCTCCCGAGGGCTGATCGCGGCCGCGGCCGCCGCCCGCCTAGGCCCCCGCCTGCCGGCCCCGCATCAGCGCCATGTAGCCGTCCTCCAGACTGGGGGGCACGGGCACCGCTCCCGTCTCCCCCGCGGTCAGGTCTCCTACCACCCGGTACTGGATGCCCTCCTCCAGGTGCTGGGTCGAGACCACGATGAGCCCGTGATCGGGCTTGTCCCCGTCGGTACGCACGACCTGCCACACGCGGCCGCGAGCCGACGCAATCAGCGCGGCCGGGCTCCCCCGGAACACCACCCGCCCCTGCTGCAGTACCGCCATGTCGCTGCAGGTCTGCCCGATATCCTCCACGATGTGGGTGGACAGGATGACCACCCGGTCGGCCGCCAGATCCACCAGCAGGTTGCGGAAGCGGATGCGCTCCTCCGGGTCCAGCCCGGCGGTAGGCTCGTCCACGATGACGATGTGAGGGTCGTTCACCAGGGCCTGGGCGATGCCCACGCGGCGCTTCATACCGCCCGAGTACGTCTTGAGCTTGCGGTCGGCCACATCTCCCAGGCCCACCATCTCCAGCACCCCGTCCACCCGGCGGGAGCGCTCCGCCGGTTCGTCCAACCCCTTCAGTATGGCCAGGTAGTCCACGAACTGGCGGGCGCTCAGGTCCGGGTAGAGACCGAGCTCCTGGGGCAGGTAGCCCAGCATCTGCTTGGCCGCCACCCGCCCACGCTCATGGGCCATGTCGTGCCCGGCCACCACCACCGACCCGCCGGACGGGCGCACCAACCCGGCCAGAATGCGCATCAGGGTGGTCTTGCCGGCGCCGTTGGGCCCCAGGAGCCCGAACATGCCGGCGCCTATCTCCAGGTTGACGCCGTCCAGCGCCCGCACCGGGTGCGCCCCCCGGCCATACACCTTGGCGAGGTCGCGGATCTCGATTCGCATCTGCTGCTCCACTCTCACAGATATCGCTCCTGTCTCTCCAGCGCTCGCGCCGCGAGGGCGATGAGCAGGCCGGCCAGGCCGACCAAGCATAGATAGGTCCACGTCAGGTGGTGGCTCCCCGGCCTGAAGAAGCCGGCGAAGAGGAACAGATGCCGCGCCCAGGGGCTGCCGATGAGCAGATGCCGCATGAGTATCTGCCCCAGCCAGAGCAGCCCGGTTAGCATGGCGGCGACGGTGCTCTGGGCGGTGGCCAGGGCCAGGGCACTGCCCACTCCAAGCATGGCCAGGCTGGGCACCAGCCACAGTGCCTGGCGCTGAAGCAGTCCTCCATAGAAGGAGAGGTCCACTCCCGCCAGCGCCAGGAAGGCCTGGTAGGTGATCGCGCCCAGGGCCACGATGCCCAGCAGCAAGGCCAGCCGCTCCAAGAGCAGGCGGCGCGCGCGGCGCGGCATGGTGAACTGCAGCTCCAGCGCCGGGTCGTCCAGCAGGCTGGAGGCGACCAGTACCCCCGCCAGCAGCGGCAACACCAGCCCGAGGAAGGTCGCCCCCATCTGGTCGGGCCGCTCCACCGGGGCGGCGCCTGCCAGCAGGGCAAACACGGCCCAGATGCCCGCCGGCAGCCACAAATGATCTCTACTGTAGGCAAGGAGGTGGTAACGCACCGGCACCGGTGTGCGGTGTCGTCTCGCCGCCGAGGCCTCTCCGGACCAGATCCGCTGCCCCATCACGCCCGCTCCTCCTGCCAGGCCAGGTACCGTTCCAGGGCCAGCAGCGCCAATGCTGCCCCCGCCCCCAGCAGGCCCAGGTTCAGCGCCGCCTCCGCTGCCGTGTGCGGTTCACCCATGGATATGCCCGGCGCCGAGAAGAAGGCTCCGCGAACGTAGCGGCCTGCGGGAGTGAACAGCGTTTCCGACAGGGTAGGCATCACCCGGGAGGAGATGAAGTTGCCCCAGATCCAGTAGCCGGTAAACAGCACCTGGAAGACGCGCACGGGCATGATGGCCGGACAGGCCAGGGCGAATGCTCCCACAAAAAGGTAGGCGGGCACGTTGATGCCCAGGAAGGCCAGCAGGCTGGCCGGCAGCAGCGTGAGGGAGGCGCCCGCCGCCACCGCGCCCAGTGCGTGGATGACCGTCATCAGGAGCACCGGCGTGAGAGTCGCCGCCACTACGCCCAGGTACTTGCCCAGGATGTAGGCCCAGCGGGAGAGTCCGGTGGCGCGAAGCAGCTCCTGCACCCCCAACTGATGGTCTCGCGCCAGCCGGTCGGCCATGGCGATGCCGCCCACCACCGGCGGCATGGTGTTCATCACCCAGGCGGCCAGCCCGGCCACCCCCAAAGAGTCCAGCGCCTGTTCCCCGTAGGCCAGGGCGGACAGGGTGTCGCCGCTCATGCTGCTGAGGAAGGCGGCCCCGGCAAGGGCGAACGCCAGCCACACCCCCCAGCGGCGGACGGCCATGCGGTACTCGTAGCGGATGACGCCAAGCACGGACGACATGAGAGACAACCTCCGGGACAGCTGCGGTGAGAGCGGCCGGCGGCGCTGGCGACGCTCAGGCCCAAGTGCGGCCGGGCACGGTTGCCTGGCCCACCCGCCACAGGCCCAGGCTGAGCAGCAGAGCCGCCAGGCCGAACTGGATGGGCGCGCTTCCGGCCAGCAACTCGAGGGCGGCGGCCAGCGTGGCCAGACCGGGCACCGGCAGCGCGAGCGCATGGGCGGCGCCGGGAGCGGGCAGGAGCCAACGTGCCAGCCAGAACAGGAAGGAGACGGTCGCGCCGTTCGTCGCTCCGATCCAGAGCGACAGCGTCAGCGCCAGGGCCGACAGGAGCGTCATGGGGCCCAGCCAGCTGAGCACCAACCCGCGCAAGGCATACGCGGGCCCACCGAAGGCGGACAGCGCCAGGCTGCCGGCCAACGCCAGCGCCAGGTCGTAGCCGTACACCAGCGCCAACCGGGCCAGTAGCACCTGCCGCGGCGAGGTCGGGGTCGCCAGGGCAAGCTCCAGCGCCGGGTCGTTCTCGGGACCGTAGATCATGGCCACTCCGGCGGCAGCCACCAGCGGAGCCACCACCGCCAACAGGATCGGCCCGCCCTGGGGCAGGCCCAGGCTCAGCAGGCAGCTAGCGGCCATGATGACCGCCGAGGCCGGCCATAGGCTCCGGCGCACCAACGGCACCTGCGCCCGCAGCAGCTGCCATAGCCGCATCGGCGCGGACACTCGCTGCCGTTCCCGGCGCACCCGATCCAGCGCTCCCAGCAGCACGGCCTTCGAGGGAGCGGGCAAGCGGCGGTCCTCGGCCGTCACCTGATCGCCCACAGCCGACCACAGGGCCACCTCCGCCCGGCAATCCGGGCAGGAGGCCAGATGGTCGGCGATCGCCGATCGCTGCTCCGCCGGGATCGTTCCGGCAGCGTAGAAAGGAAGCTGGTCCCGAACCTCGTGGCAGCCCATGCTCACAGCAAGTCCTCCGCGCCCCTGCCGGCCTGTTCCAGCGCTTGGCGCAGGCGAGCTTTGGCGTGATTCAGGCGGCTCTTGACCGTCCCCAGCGGACATCCGCACACCTGGGCTGTCTCGGCCAGCGTCAGCTGCTGGTAGAAGACCAGCTCCAGGACGGCGCGATGCTCGACCGAGAGCGCCCCGATGGCCGCGCCCAGGGCGTCGCGCCGGTCCACCGCCGACGCCACGTCAGCGGGCGGGGCGGCGAGGACGGTGCCCGCCGCTTCCGCCTCCTCCAGGCCGATCCCGGGGAGCCGCTTGCGGCGGGTGGCGTTCAGGGCCTGCCGGTGGACGATGCCCAGCAGCCAGGAGATGGCCCGCCCGTCGCCCCGGAAGGAGCGCGCTCCTCGCCAGGCGGCCAGCAGGCTGTCCTGCAGCACTTCCTCCGCCAGGGCGCGGTTGCCCGTCAGGCGAAAGGCGTAGGCGAGCAGCCGCCGCCCGTGGGTGGCGTAGAGGGTGCGCAAGGCCTCCTCGTCGCCGCCGGCCATGGACCGGATCAGCGCGACGTCAGGGTCCAAGGGCTGCGCTTCTCTCACCAGAGCGGTCTCCACCTGCCTTCACGCCTCACGCTCGCTGGGTTCATGGGGTATGTACCGGCGAGCGCGGAAAAGGTTCACCGAAATCGCGGCTGCGGTACAATATCCCGCCGAGCCTACCGTACCACGGAGCGCGCATGCCCTTCCACTTCACCACCTGGGACGTTGTCCTCATCGTGGCCGTGTCCCTCCAGGCCACCGTCATGGCCTACCTCCCTCTCCCCCGCCTGAAGGCCTTCGCCTACGTGCTCCCCGTGCCCTTCACCATCGCCAGCCTGGCGCTGGGCCGCACCATAGACGCCACCAACGTCATGGGCGTGTTGCTCCTCTTCGCCTACGTGCAGGGCGTGCGCCTGCTGCACCAGCGCCTGCGCTTGCCCATCGTCGCCGCCATCGCCATCGCCGCCCTCTCCTACGCCGCCATCGGTTGGATCCTCGCCCCCGTGGTTCCGCCCAGCGGCGCCGCGTTCTGGGTTCTCGTCGCTCTGACGTTCCTGATCTCGCTGGGCCTCTACCGTCTGCTGCCCCACCGGGACGAACCCTCCCACCGGACCACCCTGCCCGTCTACATCAAGCTGCCCATCATTGCCGGCGTCATCGTCCTCCTCGTCCTCGCCAAGGAGCAGTTGCAGGGATTCATGACTCTCTTCCCGATGGTCGGCGTCGTCGGCGCCTACGAGGCCCGGCATTCCCTGTGGACCATGGGCCGCGCCATCCCCACCTGGATGATCGCCATGGTCCCCCTCCTCTCCGTCATCCGCGTGGCGCAGCCCGCGCTCGGCCTGCCCCTAGCCCTGGCCTTGGGCTGGGTGGCCTTCCTCTGCGTGCTCATTCCTCTCACCCTGCGGCAGTGGCGCAATCAGGAACTGGCAAAATCCTCCTGAGACTGTGGAACCTTCTGCCCGCTCCTTCCGTCTAGTGGTCGTAACCAGATCGACGGGGATACAGAAGCGACCGACGCCGCTGCCCCGCGAGACAGGAGGAAGAAGTGAGTAGGTTCAAAGCACTCGCAGGAATCGCCGTAACCGGACTGCTCGTAGTGGCTCTCGTGGCCATCGCTCCCAGCCTCAACTGGGGCACACCCGCGCAGGCGCAGGCGGCCGATGCCACCGGCCCGACGCGTTACATCACCGTCGTCGGCCAGGGCAGAACCACCGTGGTGCCCGACATCGCCAGCCTCGAGCTGGGCGTGCAGACCAGCGCCGCCACCGTTGAAGAGGCCATGACCACCAACACCGACACCATGGACGCCATCCTGGCGGCTCTGGCTGAGGCGGGCATAGCCGACAAGGACGTCCAGACCAGCAGCTACAACATCTACCTGGACGAGGGATATCGGGGGCCGGAGATGGCCTCTAACCCGGTGTACCGCGTCTCCAACATGGTGAACGTCAAGGTACGCGACCTGGAGACGGTAGGCGAGGTGCTCGATGCCGCCGTCACGGCGGGCGCCAACCAGATCTGGGGCGTAAGCTTCACGGTTGAGGATCGCACTGCCGCTGAGGAAGAGGCGCGCGCCAAGGCCGTCGCCGATGCTCGCACACGCGCCGAAGCCCTGGCCGCACTGGCCGAGGTTGAGGTAGGTGAGGTCCTGAGCATCAGCGAAATCATCACCGGCGTCATCAGCCCTCTGTATTCGGGTGTCGCCATGGAGATGTCAGCGGGCATGGGCGGCGGCGGATCCATCGCCCCCGGTGAGCTGGATTACAGCACCAGCATCCAGGTTACCTACGCCCTGAAGTAGGAAGCCGATGCCCTGGGGACCGGGCCCCCAAGCTCAGTCCCCATGTCCCCCTCCTCACTCCGCCATCGCCGTGCCCCGGCGGTGGCGGAGGTCTTTTCCCCTCGCCCACGCGGCACAAGGAAACCGGCTGCCCGTGGGCAGCCGGCTGCAGTGCGTCCTTACTTGGGCGCCATTGATCCCTGGGGCCGGTCGATCAGCCTTTCCGCCCCGCCTTGTGCAAGCCCCAGACCTGCCCCACCGGCAGGGTGAACATCAGGCCCGTGTGGGGCTGCGAGAAGTCTCCCACCACGTCGATGGTGGCCTGGGTGACCCGCTGCACCGTCTCCTCATCGGGGAGCACGGTGAACAGCGTCCGGTGATGCGCCTCGTCGCTGGCGAGCAGGTCGCTCAGGGTCGGCATTAGGGGCAGGTCGTCTCGAAGCGCCTGCTTCAACCGTCCGGGGCCGGTGCTGTCCAGTAGGGTGATGCCGGAGGCGCCTGCGTCGCGCCAAGCCTCCATCACGTCGGCAGTAGTCTCTTCCTTATCCAGCACGAGTATGAGAACCTGTGCCATCGCACTCCTCACATGCCGTCCCCAACGGCCGGAGCCGGAGGATCGGCCGATTACGCCTGGGCCGTGTCGGGCTTACGGCGCGGGTAGAGCAACCGGAGCATCACCGGCGTAAGGAGGGTAGTAGCCAGGACCATGATCACTGCGGCGGCGAATACATCGTCACCGATGAGTCCTGCCTGCAGCCCCACCGTCGCCACGATGAGCCCCACCTCGCCGCGGGAAACCATGCCAACCCCCACAGCACGGGACTCCTCCAAGGTACAACCGCCCAGGCGCGCGCCCAAACCACACCCCAGTACCTTGGACACAACCGCCAGGGCCACCAGCACCAGCGCGAAGGGCACGCCGGCCCAACCCAAAGCGCGGGCGTTGGTCTCCAGTCCGATACTGATGAAGAATACCGGCACCAGCCAGGAGTAGGCCATAACGCTCATGGACTCCTCGATTCGGCGCCGGTACGAAGTCCTCGCGAAGGCGAGGCCGGCCAAGAACGCCCCGGTGATGGCAGCCATGCCACCCAGCGCCTCGGCCGCCCACGAGTAGACCAGAACGGTGACCAGAACCAGCGCCGTCACTCCCTGGCTGATGGGCAGGTCATCCACCCAAGCGACCAGGCGTGGGATCCAGCGCCGTCCAACCCAGAGGGAAATCAGCATGAAAGCGACCATCCGCACCAGCACCAGGGCCACGGTACCGATGCCGCCTCCACCGCCGACCGTCAAGGCCGTAAAGAGGGAGAGGAACAGGATCACGAGGACATCGTCGGCCACCGCCGCCCCCAAGAGGACGGTACCGACCCGCGTCCGCAGCACCCCCAGTTCCATGAGCGTCTGCGCCGAGATGCTCACGCTGGTCGCGGCCAGCACCAGGCCGATGAAGAGCCCGTGCTCGAGGTCGTAGCCGAAAAGGTGCATGATCCCCGCGCCCAGCAGTACCGGGGTGATCACACCCAAGACACCGGCAAAAACGGCAGAGCGGCCGGATTCGGCCATCGCCTCCAGGTCCACCTCGAGGCCAGCGATGAACATGAGGATCAGCACGCCTAACTGCGCCAGGTAGCCGAAGGTCTCTTCCAGGTGAAAGCCGGAGAAAGCCGGCCAACCGAGCATGTTCAGGACGGTGGGGCCGAGGATCACCCCGACCAGTAGTTCGCCCAAGACCGCCGGCTGATGAAGACGCACGGCCACGAGCGCCGACGCCTTGGCTACGGCCAGCAGAATCGCCAGGGCTATGAAGAATGGTAGTAGTGATTCCACCGCGCCTCCTTGACTCAAGCCGATCGAGCGCCACCCCGCGCTGCACGGCCAGCGACAGATACTACCCCATTACCATTGCCCTAGGCAAACTAACCGCTTGTCCAGTCGCTCGATGGCGGGCGCCAGGTCCCCCAGGGAGCTGACCTGTTCATCGGGAGGCTCAGATCCCGCCGGAACGACGAGCCCAGTCGGGTTGTACCACACGGCCCTAAGACCGGCTCGTCGCGCGCCGGCGACATCGGCATCGTAGTCGTCGCCCACCATGACCACCTCGGCCGGGCGGCAGCCCAGCACGCGGGCCGCCAGCCGGTAGCAGGCGGGGTCGGGCTTGCGGCAGCCAAGCTCGCGGGCGGTCAGCACCAGGTCGAAGTGCCCTTCCAGCCCCACCCGCCCGAGGGCAGCGCGCACCAGCGCCTCGCCCGAGTCAGCGGCGTTGGTGAGCAGCCCCAGCCGGTAACGCTGGTGCAAGGTGGCCAAGGCGTGCTCCACGCCCGGAACCGCCTCCACCCGCGGCCAGTGCGCCATGGGCCCGGGAGACTGGGGGAACACTCGCATAACCGTGTCCCCCCAGTCGAAAAGCACTGCTGCTATCTGGTTCGCTCCCAGGCCTAGAGGGTGGACAGCCAGGCTACGATGTCGTAGACGTCAGAGTCGAAGATCGTGTCGCTGGAGAACGCGGGCATCCCGCCCGGGCCCGCGCGCACCTTCTCGAGCACGAACTCCACATCGAGCCCCCGTCCCGCCAGGGCAGGACCGCCGCCGCCGCCCGCCTGGGCGCCGTGGCAGCCGGAACAGCCGTTCCGCGCGAAGAGCTCGGCGCCGTATGCGGGGTCGCCTTCGGCGTCGGAGGTGTCCGGTGCCGCCACCGGGGCAGCGGTTGCCGCCGGCGCGTCAGTCGGCGCGAGCGTCGGCGCAGCCGTTGGCGCCGCGGTGGCCGGCGCCGGAACGACGGTAGCGGTCGGCGCGGCCGTCGAGCCGCAGGCCGAAAGCAGCACAGAGAACGCCAGAACCAGGGTCACTGCCAACAATCGCTTCATACAACATCGCCTCCCGATAGGATCGAGCAGAGCCGCCGGCAAGGATAGACTGTGAGGGCGGCCCAATCGCGCCATTAAGCATGACGGCTCCGTCCGATTCCGTCAAAGCGGCGCGGGTAGCGCTGCGCCGGGGAACCGGCTACGCTGGATCAGCGTCCTAGGGATAAGACCGCGCGGGGGAGGTGGAGAGTGCGAGTGAAAGTGCTGCGAATCATCGCTTTCGCCATGCTGACGGCGGCCTGCGGGAGCCTGCCTCTGCCGGCGACGGTTACCCCAACGCCCTCGGCCACGCTTAGCCCGTCCAACACCCCCCAGCCCGCCTCAACAGGCACGCCCAAGCCCACCGCCGCACCGACGCCGGTAGTGACGGTGCAGGGCCTGGCCGCCGCGCCGAGCCAGGCGGAGCCGTCCCTGTTAGCGGCAGCGGCCCACCTGGCCGAGCGGCTGGAACTGCCCGACGGCGCCGAGGTGAGGGTGAAGTCGGTGACCGCGCGCGAGTGGCCGGACGCGAGCCTGGGCTGCCCGCAGCCGGGGATGGTCTACGCTCAGGTGATAACGCCCGGGTACGAGGTAGCGATCGAGGTCGCCGGCGAGGAGTACATCTACCACACCGATAAGAGGGGGAATGCGGTGGCGTGCGAGGAGCGGGCGACGGACGGCGGCAAGGACGTGGACCGAACGGTGCAGGACGGCAATCCGAGCCAGCCAAAGGAACTCGGCAACGTTGACACCAGCCGCATCACGCCGGTGCCCAAACACTGACTCCCGGCCCGCCTTCGACGGCGGTAAGGCGACAGAGACGCGAAAGGGAGGGGCCTGTGCCCCTCCCTTGGGTTCGCTGACGTAGCCGGCTACCGCACGCTGAACAGGTAGTCCGACAAGAGTATGTGGTGGGCGTGGTTGCTGACGATGGCCACCTGCACCCGGCCGGACTTGGCCGGCGTCGCCGGCACCTTGGCCGAACCCACCTGCGTGATCGGATCGGTGGTCAGAGTGCGCACCCCGTGCACGGGCATGGCGCTGTTGCCCGCCGGCTCGGGGAACTGGGCCGTGCTCACGCCCTTGGTCTCCACCGTGACGACCTGGAACCCGTTGGCGAACTTGCCGTCGGTCACGGTCCAGCCGCTAGACGACCAGTCGGCCACCCCCGCCTCCACGTCGTCGTAGAAGCCGATCTCCGGTATGGCGATATCGTCAACGTACATCATCTGCAGGGTGAAGGCGCCGTCCTGCCAGGTGGTGAAGTACAAGTCAATGGTGTGCCCGGCAAAGGGCGTCAGGTCCATCTCCACCGGAATCCAGCCTCCGCTGCTGCCGGTGAAGGCGTTCCAGCGGGACTCGGGGGCATAGGCGTAGGCGTAAGCGGCCGGCTCGCGGTGGTTAGGGGTGTTTGGGTTGTCCTGCGGCTGAGCCAGGTAATCCACCGTGCCCAGGGCCGGGAGGGTGTACCACTGGTCGTCGTTGTGGTCATACACCTCGACGTAGCCGTAGTCCCAGTCCTCCTCAATGTCGTAGAAGGTGTTGAAGGTGAGCGTGGCGCCTCCGGCCGGGATATCGAAGCCCCGGGAGACACTGCGCCAGGCCCATGCCTCCGCGCCGGAGTACCAGAGGAGGGTGCCGTCCGGGTCGGGCGTGCCGGCGAAGTCCTGTCCGTCCAGGTACTCGGTGGCCGCTTTCTGGTTGGTGAAGCGGTAGTACTGGGCGGTATAGGGCTGCGGATCTCCGAACCACTGCGACGGAATGTCAATGGGGGCTTCGTCGGGCGGGCCCCACCACATGTTCTCGAGCGCGTAAGGGATGCTGTAGCCCCAGGTATCCATGGTGCCGATCTCGAGGGTGTCGTAGCCGTACTTGCCACCGGCCTTGCGGGTGTCGTCGGCGTAGTTGGCGATGGTCCAGTCGTCGAACACCTGTCCGAAGCTCACCTGGTGCCCCAGAGCCGCCAAGGTGTTCTGGACGCCCTCGATGCCGTTGGCCTGCTCCTGCACCAGGGCAGAGGAGAAGGCGGCCCCGCCGTACTTCTCATAGAGGTACAGCTGGAAGAGGTAGCTGGCGCCGTAGCTCTCCAGGCCGTCACCGAAGAAGGTGAGCGATGTATTGGGGTGGTAAACCATGTAGTAGGCGATGTGGCCGGACGGATGCCCGTAGCCGCAGAAGAAGGCGGCCATATCGGCCAGACCCTCATCCACCCAGGACTCCTCGTCGGGGTCCTGATCAAAATGGATGAGATGCTGGAACTCGTGGGCGAAGACTCCCTCATAGAGGTAGGGCTGCGTGCCGCCGGGGCCGGTGCGGTTGTCCCAGTCGTAGGAGTCGATGTGCATCATGTTCTTGTTGTTGACGGCGTCCTCGCTGGCGGAGAAGTAGCCGGCAACATAGGACTCAGCGGCGGGGTTGTAGTAGGCCTCGTCGCGGATGTTGTGGATGAGGATCCAAACCTTCTGGCCCTCGTCCCCTCGGGGCAGCGGTTGGCCGAACATGGCCGTATCGGTGGGGTAGATCACGGTGTCGAACTGGTCCAGCAGGTAGGTCAGCTGCTCCTGGCTGATGACGTCCTGCGTGCGAAGCCAGGGCTCGCTGTCGTCTCCCAGGGGGTTGGGGAAGTAGTAGTTCGTCCCGTCGAAGCTGTCGTAGGCGGACTTCTCCACCAGGATGATCCCGTGGATCCCGTCCATGACCACCATGAAGGTTTCGCTGTAGTTCTCGTTGAGGCCCATGTCGGAGACATTGACCGAGATCCCCTCGCCGATCACAGCAGGCAGGCCCGCGGGCGAGGCGTTGGTGGCCGCAGCCGACCCGACCACGGCCGCGTGTTTGCGGAGGGCAACTTCATGCTCTCCCAGCATGGAGACGGTGGCGTCCAGGGCGTAGGGGCCCGTGGGCGCCATGTCGTTGCGCGGGAAGAATGCCGGTCCCTCAGCGAAGACCGGGAGCGACACCAGCGCTAAGGCGGCCAGACACAGCAGTAGTGAGAACGTGAGCTGCAGCCTACGGTTCATTCTCCCCCTCCTCGGGCGCCTCGTTCTCTGTCCCTAATCGTCGCCGGCCGCGGGCGCAATCACACGCCATCGCTGGGCGTCGACGACTGAGATGGTACTGGGTTCGGACTAGTGGCGTCAAGAGATAGCACCATCTCATGGAGATTGTTGCCGAGGAATGTGTGGTTCCCTCGACCAGGAACGTTACCGAAGGGCAATACTGGCTAGGCCCGGCCCAGGTGATCTACGCGTACTACTGAACTCGCTGGACCGGGCCTATGTCACGGAGCGTCGCGTAGTCGCGCCCTACCGCTACTTCGCCAGCAGGGGCACGTACGTCCGCCAGGAGGCCTCGGCCCAGAGGGCGTACGTCCCCAGGTCGCTCAGGGTTGCGGACACGTACCGATGGTCCTGATCCACCGCGCTCTCCAGCGGCACCCACTGCCCGCCCGTCCAGCGGTAGATGCGCGCCGTGGTCGGGTCCGTGCCCGGCGCCAGGCCGGAGGCGTCGGAGTAGAACAGGCTCAGGGAGGCTCCCTTGCTCAGCGCATCGCCGCTCGAGGAGGTGACGCGGAAGGGTCCCACCAAGGGCACCAACTCCGTCCCCACGGCTTGCGCTGCCAGCGAACCCGCCGCGAGCGTGGCCACATTAGCCGGCTGGATGGTTACCCGGGCGCCGCCGGGCAGGGAGCCGGCGGGCAGGTACAGCTCCGCCTGGCCGTCCAGTGACCACAGGGTGGCGCTCTCCCCGGCCGCGATCGTCTCGATGGCGAAGGAGAAGATGTAGGGCGCCGTGCCGGCGGCGCCGGTAGCGCTCACCACCGCCTTGCCCTCCAAGGGCAGCGCCGCGCTCAGGGAGGCCGTGCCGGTGAAGGTGCCGCTCGGGCCACCCGCGCCCATCGACACCTCCACGCCCGCCGCCGCGCCCGTCTGGTAGACGGTGACGATGGGCAGCCCCTGCACGGCGCCGCTGGCGGTGATCTCGATCTCAACCTGGTTGGCGGCGGGGCCGGGCTCGGCGGAGAAGTCGAGGTAGAGGGGTGGGGTACCGGTGAGTATCGTCCGCGGATCGTCGCAGGTCATGAGGGCCGATCCACTGATACGGGTGCTGCTGGGCGGCCAGGACTGCCGGAAGATAAGTTGGTCGCCCTCGCCACCACCCAGCACCTGGATCCGCCCCCACTTGTCGGTGAGCCCCTGAGCGATGACCTGGCCACCGGCCCGGCGCAGTACCACAGCGAACACCATGGGAGTGCCGTCCGGTGACGCTAGCCTCACCGTCGGCGGGACGAGGCAGGCGCCGGCGTTGTGGGTGGGAGCGGTGGTCACCACGGACCACGCGCTCACCGGGATGGCCGCGGGGCCCACTACGACGGCAGACGGCAAGTGCATCGTCACACCGGCCCGGTCGAAGCGATCCGCCACCGCTTCCCAGTCGGACATGCCGTACTGCTGGTACTGGTGGGTGTCATAGCACGACTTCGACCACAGGCCCTCCACGTCCTCCATGGCCAACTCAGACGAGTTGCGCTGGTAGTCCATGATGGTGGCGTTGCTGTCGTAAGTGGTGTTGGTGACTATGTCGGGGCTCGTGCAACTGGAGGGCACTTTTGTGGCACCCCCATAGTAGAAGTAGGAGTCATAGAGCCACAGGCCGTAGTGCCCAAACTCGTGGATCATGGTGCGGAATCCAGACGGCTCCGACCAGGGACCGGAGTTGGCACTGCTCCCGTTGAAGTAACGGCCGAGCTTGATGTGCGCCCCGCTGCCACCAAAGACGCCGCCTGGGCGGGCGCGCGGCCACTCCTGATTGCTGGCACGGATCTGGTAGTCGGCCTCCGCCATATGCTGACCGTGTTCGTATATGGTGACGCGTTCGAACAGCATCTGACCGTTGGTGACGTCGTAGAGGTACTGGGAGGCGGAGGCGAAGGCCTGGCGCAGGTCGCGCATGTACTCGGCGGTGGTCTCCCACTCCACGCTGACGACGATGTTGAAGCCGAAGAGCGGGTTGGTCTCGCGCAGCACCAACACCTGCTCCCGGCCGACGTCGGCAACGATGAAGGGCGCCGGCTCACCCTTGGCGTCCCGATCCATGCTGGTGCGGTAGGCGCGGAAAGCCCAGTTGGCGTCGGAGTCCTGGTCGTGAGCGCCCTTAAGGGACGGCTGCTGCAACACCATCTCGCGGGCCACGAGCGCGTCATCGAGGTCCATCATGGTGCACAACTTGCCCTGGGCGTCGGTCTCGCCGACCAGGGTGTTGTTGACGAACACCTCGGCGCCGGCGATGTTGATGCCGCTGGAGTTCTGCACCCGAACGCAGGGCACCGGCACCAAGGAGATGTTGCCCGAGCCCCTAATGCTGCCGACCGCGGCCGTCACCGCCACCACCACCCGGCTCTGCCCGCCCAAGGCGGATTCCGGGGGAACGGTGTACTGGACGGTAGCGCGGCCGTCGGCGCCGGTGGTGGCCGTGGTCGCCGAGAGAGTGCCAAGCTGAGGGCTGAGGGAGAAGGCCACCGTCGCCCCCGCGAAGGGGCCGCCCTCCTGGTTGAGCACCCGCGCCGTCAGCGGCAGTGTGTTCAGCCCGTTGGCGATCTGCGGGTCGCCGGTCACCTCTACAGCCACGTTCTTGGGTACCGGCACGCTGTCGACGCAGTTACTGGTGGTCAGCCAGGGGCTGAAGAGGACTTTGCCGGACGCTGCCTGAATGCGGGAGCCTTCACCGGTTGGGTTGTCGGTGGCGTAGTACGGCCCGGTGTTGTGGCCCCACCAGTTGTTGCGCGCGTCCAGGGCCGTGGTACGCGAGGGACTGGTGTCGGTGATGAGCAAGCCCCTGAAGGTGCTGCTGGTGGTGCTGCTCACCAGGCAGTTCTGGTTCACCTTCACCGGGGAGTTGCCCCGCACCTCGATGGAGGCCGATGTCGTCCGCAGCGTATTGCCGGCGATGGTGCCGGTCACGTCCGGCAGCGCCTGGATTCCGTAGACGAAGTCCTTGACCACGTTCCCGGTGACGGACACGGCGCAGGCGGGCGAAGTCGAGAGCATTATGCCCACGCTGGTGTAGGCGGTGGGGGTCACCTGCAGGTAGTTGTCGCGAACGGTGGCCGTGCCACAGTTGCCCAACAGCGTGATGGCGGTGTGCGGTCGAGTAGACGGCGGGCCGAGGTAGAACTGGTTGCCCTCAATGGTGGCGATGGTGTCGCTTACCTGCACGAAGGTCGTGCCGCTAAAGGGCTCTTGGGTGCGGAAGGTGTTCCCGGTGACGCTCACCGAGGCCGGGACCTCCGGTGGCAGCACCTGAACCCGCGAGTTGGTGAACTGGGTGCCGGACACGACCACGCTGCCGGGATCGTAGAAGCGGGCGGTCACGCTCCCGCCGGTCACCGTGCCGTTCTGCAGCGACGAGCCGGGGCCCAGCACCAACCCAATGTCGCGCAGCGTCGCACCATCCACTCTGATCACCCCGCGCTTGGCCGGGTCCGAGAGGGCAGCGGAGAGGGTGACCGCAGTTCCTGCCGTGGCGCTGCGCACGGTGGTGGCGGCCGGGATGGTCAGGGTGGCGCCCAACTGGACGTAGACCTGCGCCTTCATAGTGTAGGTGCCGGCGGACCAGGTCAGGTCGCGGTACACGATGCCTTCCACCTGGCTGGTGGTGATGGACCCGCCGCCGGCGCAGGACTCGGCCACCCCCGAACGGGCCACGCATAGGCTGTACTGATACGTCTGGCCGGCCGGCCTTTCCGAGTCACGGTAGAACGTAGTTTGGGCGTCCGCGATGCGGGCGATCTCCGCTCCGTTGCGGAGGACGCGGTAATAGAGGAAGTCCGCGTTGCTGTTAGCGCCCCAACTGAGGTCGACCTCGGTGTTGCCCACGAAGACGACCGGGTAGGGGAGCGCTTGCGCGGAGAGATCAGCAGCGGAAGCCGGGTCGGTAGAGAAGAGGAGAAGCGCGGCGACCATCGCCACAAGTCGGAAGCAGACCTTCATCGCTCGTTCACCTCCCCGTGATTGGCGCATGTGGCCTGAGGCGGCCGACGCCGGGGCGTCAACCGCCTAGCTTCTCCACCGACTACTCAGCCCGGGGCTGCGCCGCCGAGCTACTTCGCCAGCAGGGGCACGTACGTCCGCCAGGAGGCCTCGGCCCAGAGGGCGTACACTCCCGGCTCGGTGATCACGGCGGCCACGTAGCGGTGGTCAATATCCACGTTGCTCTCCAGCGGCACCCAGTCGCTCCCGTTCCACCGGTAGATGCGCATGGTATCCGAGTCCGTGCCGGGCGCTAGCCCGGAGGCCTCGGAGTAGAAGAGGCTCAGAGAGGCGCCCTTGGTCAACGACGCGCCCGTCAGGGTCACCTCGAAGGGGCCCGCCAGGGGTAGCAACTCGGTCTTGGTGGCTTGTGCCTCCAGTGAAGCCGCGACTGCCCCCACGCTGATGGGTTGGATGCTCACCAGGCCGTCGGCGGAGAGGGTCGCGGCGGGGAGATACAGCTCTGCCTGCCCGTCCGCCGACCAGATAGTGGCGCTCTCCGTGGCGACCACCTGATTCACGGCGAATGGGGTGATGTAGTAGACGGGCACCGCCAGACTGCTGACGGCCGTCACCCGAGCGTTGCCCACCAGGGGCAGGGACCCGTCCAAAGCCCCGGTGCCGCGGTAGGCGCCGGAGCCGCCATCGTACGACATGGCCACGGCCACCGGCGCGGGAACGCCCCTCTGATGCAACGAGACGGTGGGCGGTGTCGAGAGCGGCTGAGCGGGCAGCACGCTCACGTGCACCTCGTTGGCGGCAGCGCCCGGGCGGATGACGATGTCCAGGTAGAGAGGCGGAGGCGGGAAGCCCATCACCTGGGGGCTGGCGCAGGTGAGAGCGCCGGTGCCGGTGAGGGGCTTGTCGGTGGGCGGCCAGGTCTGCTTGAACACCACGCGGTCGTCCTTGCCGCCGCCGAGGATCTCGATGCGGCCCCACTCGTCGGTTGTACCCTGCGGGATCACTACCTCCTCCCCCCGCACCAAGTCCACCGCGAACACCATCTTGCCCCCGTCGGGCGCCACGATCTGCACCGTGGGCGGGGAGGTGCAGACCCCGGTGTTGGCGTCCGCGCCGACGCTCACGTGCGACCAGGACGCCGCCGGGATGGTGTCCGGCCCCGGCACCACCCGGCTGGGGGCGCGGATGGTCACGGCGGCGCTGGTGAACCGCGCCCGCACCGCCTCCCAGTCCGACATCCCGTAGACTTGCCACTGGTGCCCTTGCTGGCAGTAGTCCGACCACAAGCCGGAGACCCCGCGCATGGCCAGTTCCGAGGCGTTGAACTGGAAGTCCATCACGCTGGCGTTGGCGTCGGCGCTGGTGTTGGTGCGGATTTCGGCGCCGGTGCAGTACGCCGGCCGCTTCTCCGTTCCGTAATACCCGAAGTAGGAGTCGTAGAGGGCCAGGCCGTAGTGCCCGAACTCGTGCACCATGGTGCGGTAGCCGTCGGGCTCCGGCCAGGGTCCAGTGCCGGCGCTCTTGCCGTCGAAGTAGCGGCCCAGCGTCACCTGCCACCCCGCTCCGTGGTCGATGCCCCCCACGTGGGCGCGGGGCCACTCCTGGTTGCTGGGGCGGATCTGGTAGTCGGCCCCGGCCAGGTTCTGCCCGTTGTCGTAGATGGTCACCCGCTCGAATAGCATCTGGCCATTGCTCACGTCGTACAGGTACTTGCTGGCTAACTCAAAGCCCTGCACCAGCTGGTCCAGGTAGGCAGACGTGGCGTCCCACGTCAACACGGCCACGACGTTAAACCCGATCAGCGGGTTGGTGCGCTTCACCACCAGCACCTGGTCAACTTTGGTGTCGGTGACGAGGAAGGGGGCCGGCTGGCCATCGGCGTCGGGGTCCATGCTGGTGATGTAGGCGCGGAACCTCCACTGGTTGAGTGAATCGATGGTGTGGGCCGCCTTCGCGCCGAGGTATTCGGCGGCCAGCCAGCGGGCAATCAGTTCGTCGTTGAGGGCAACGTAAGAGCACAGCTTGCCCTCGGAATCGGTCACCCCCTCGAGTTGTCCGTTGACGTACACCTCTGACTGCGGCAGGTCCCAGCCGGCCTCGTCTCGGACGCGAATGCACCGCTCCACCGCGAGCGGCAGCAGGCCCGTCCCCGCCACTCCCCCGGCCACCGCCATAATGGTGACCGAGTCACTGCCGGCGGGCAGGTCGATGGAACGGGGGACGGTGTACTGGACGGTGGCGCGACCGTCGGCGCCCGTCGTAGCGATGGCCTGCGAGAACCCACCCACCGTGGGCTGGACGCTGAAGGCCACCGCGGCACCGCCCATGGGAATCCCCTTCTGGTCGCGCACCAGGGCGGTGATGGGCACGGTGGTGGAGCCGTCCGCGGGCGGCGGCGAGGCGGGAAGGTCGAGGGTCACCGTCTGAACGCGGGGCAGGTCCACCCGACAGTTGTCTACGGTCAGCCAGTTGCGGTAGGCCACCCTTCCCGGCTGGGCGCTGATATCGGCGCCATTGCCGTCCGGATGGTCGCCTTCATACCTCGGCCCGGAGGCATCCCCCCACCAGTTGCCCTCGGCATCCACCACCGATGTGACATCGTCACTGTCCAGACTCACCCCGATGGGCCGCAGGTTCGGGATGTCGTCCCATAGGCAGTTGCCGTGAGCGGCGACGTTTGAGCCCGGCAGCACTCGGATGTCCTGGGAGGACAGCAGCGTGTTTCCGGTGAGTTCGACCGGCGCCTTCGTGGCGATCTGCACCGCCTGAGAGAAGTAGTCCGGCAGACTGATGATGTTGTCCCGGAGCGCCACCGGGCAAGCGCCCGGCAGCCCCATCCCGTAGATCTGCACCCCGTAATCCGCATCCAGCGTGCCGGTCATGGTGTTGCGGCTCAACTGGATGCCGGTGCATTGCTGCAGGGAAAGGCTCACGGCCACCGGTTCGGCGATGCCGGTGAACCGATTCTCGCCTATGGCGACGGAGTCGGCGCTCGTACCGTAGATGCTCAGGCCTGACCCAAGGAAGTCGTTATCGGTGATGCTCACATCCAACTGGGTATGGTTGGACTCAACCCGCAACGCCTGGAGCGGTACTCCGGCAGGCTTGGCGAAGAGCCCGCCCTCAATGCTGATCTGCGCGGCCACCTCCGCACGCACGGTCATTGTCGCGCCGGTGAGGTTGTTCTCGTCGGCGTCCAGGATGACCGGATCGGTGACGGTGATGGAGGCGTTATCGAAGGTGTTGCCCTCGAGAATCACCACTCCGGCCCCTCTGCCGGCGCTGACCCCGCCACCCTTCATGGTAGCTAGAGTCATCGAGAGCCCCAGTGTCCCGGAAGCGATCTCGATGTTCTCGAATGTGGCCGGCCCCTTCACGGCGATGTACCCGCCCTGGTCAGAGGAGTCAGCCCTGCCGCTGAGGTAGCGGACCACCGAGCTGTCGGAGCTCTTGACGAGGCAGCCCGACTCGACGGTCAGGTCGGCTCCCTCATTCAGGTGCACGCTGCCTACCAGGGTGTACGTGCCGCTGGGCCAGGTCATGTTCCGGCGGATGTAGCCCTGCACCTGGCCCATGGTCGCGCTCTGCACGCTGCCGCACTCGGTGCCGCTGCTCAGCACCTGGCAGACCTGGAAGCCGTAGGTCCCGCCCACCTTCAGGCCTTCCACTCGGTAGAAGTCGGTTGTCTGTCCCGCAACCGGGACGTCGGCCCGCCCGCTGACCTTCACCAGGTAGTGCTGGAAGCCGGCTCCGGTGTAGGGATACCACATGAGGTCCGCCACGGTGTTGCCCACGAAGCGAACCATGGCCACCGGCGCCTGGGCGGAGAGTTCGTCGGCCGATGCCGGAGTGGCGGAGAGTGAAACGGCAAGTGTGAGCAGCGCCGCGAGCCTGAGCCAAGCCTTCATCGGACCTCACCTCCGTGGTGAGCAGACAGACAAGGCGGCAGACACCGGCCTGTGCCGGGACGACAGCACGGCCCAAGCAGAGGTTGACCCGAATGCTACAGTTGGGGCACCGGCGCGTCAACGGCTCGGGAGCATCCGCCGGGCCTCGGCCCACACACAACGAGCCCCACTCAGAGAATGGGGCTCGCGCAACCGGTGACCGGGCAGCCAACCTTCAGTCCTAGCACTCCTGGCTTTCTGTGGGCATCTCCAGCACGTCCCAGATCCCGCCGCCGTGGTCTGCCACTATCAGCTCGGGGAGCTTGGCCCAATACTCCTTGCCCGCCGGATCAGCGCTGAAGGCGGCATACCACTGCTCCATGTCCGCGAGGCTTCCCCACTGCATCATGGCTACGACTCGAGTCCAGGCGGCCCCGTAGCCCCTGAGACTGAGTGGCTCAGGCGTCTCGGAGGGTGGATGCAGTTTCGACAGGGTGTCGGCCAGCAATGCCACGATCTTCTGAGTGTCGCCAACCTTAACCTGCCAGTCATGCACCTCTACAATGCCGCCCATGCCCGCCTTCTTAGCCGACCAGCCTGCGGGCGTCGGTAGCACGTTCCAGTACTCCGCCCCCCGGCTGACGGCCTTGATCTTGTGCCAGTTGCGCCAGAACTCGACGCCAACCCGGTCTGTGGCGAAGGCAGCGTACCACTGAGACATGGCGGTGTAGCTTTCCCACTCGATCACTTGGACGAACCGGGTGTCGGACGGAGCGTAGGCTTCGTAGCGTAAGTGGGTTGGTGTGCCCGGCGGCAGCCGGTACTCCGCGGCGGCCTGCTGCTGCAGGGCGACCATCCTCTTGGCGTCACCACGCTTGACCTGAAAGTCCCACACTTCGACGATCGCCATGATTCCACTCCTCACGACACGCGATGAGCTACTGCGGCGTGATGCCACAACATGCGCTTGCGATCGAGCGAGGGAGAGGCTTGTGTGCGTTTGGGAGCGTGACGCGATAGAGGAAAGGAAGCGGACAAGGACGAGGCGGCCCGGTCTGCGATCAGGCTAGCGCACACGGGCCTCCTGTCAAGCACGAGCCGTCGGCGAGAACGACTCCGTCGCCCCGGGCTCCCGTCCCTCACCCGAGAGTGGGTACCGACCGGAAGGGCGCGTCGGCGAGCGCTGCCAGCACCTCGGCTTGCACCGTTGCCTCGGTCTGTGCCGGCAGCCCGGCCGACTCCAGGCCGCGCATAACGAAAGGAAGATCGCAACCGTGGGCGGCCAGGTGGGCCAGGAGGGGTTGGTAGCGGTCCGGTCGCTGGCGGCGGAACTCGGTGATCAGCCGCAGTTCCAGCGCCACCGTGGGCACGAGGTAGGGCCCGCAGGGCAGCAAGGCGTAGTGCTCCCAGGGCCCACGTCCGAGGGTCTCGGAGTAATCCTGGTCGAAAGCGACCTCCACCGTGCTCATCTCCACCTTCACACCGTCCACGTCGAAGCGGGTGAAGTATTGGGGAGAGGACTCCAGCAAGGTGGGAGATTGGAGGCTGGGGAAAGCCGCGAGGGCGCCAGCGAAGGCGTCCACGGCGGCCCGGTCTTTCACCAGGATGTCCACGTCCCCGGTGAGCAGATCCACCCCGTGGAGCAGGGCGGCGCCCGTGCCCACCAGCCGCCACTCGAATGGCGCCAGCGCTTCCTGCGCGCGTTCGAGCACGGTGCTGAGGGTGGTAACCAGTCGTTCGCGATTCAGCGCGGGAGCCGGATAGCTCATCTCGTCCTCCATTTCGGTTCTGACGGTCTTGGCGGGGCGCCCTCACCCCCAACCCCTCTCCCATCGAGTGGGAGAGGGGAGACCGCCGTAGTGCGGTCGGGGTGAGGGCCTCACCTTAGGTCGCCCACCGCGTCACCCGCAGGCGCCCTTCCCGCAGCTCCCACACCTCGGTGGCCACCTTCTTCACGAAGGCCCGGTCGTGCACCACCGCCAGCACCGTGCCCGGGAACTGCAGCAGCGCCTCCTCGAAGCGCTCCCGGCTGGGGATGTCCAGGTGGTTCACCGGCTCATCCAGGACCAGGAAGTTGCAGCCGCGTCCCACTAGCTGGGCCAGCATGAGGCGAGCACGCTCGCCGAAGCTGAGGCTGCCCACCGGCACGAAGACGTCGTCGCCGGTGAAGAGGAAGCGGTGCAGGAAGGCGCGCACTTCCGTCTCCGTCATGCCCGCCGCCTCCGCGCGCACCAACTCGTAGGGAGTCGCTTCCGGATCGAGGGTCTCCTGCTCCTGGGCCAGGTACCCCAGACGGACGTTTGCCCCCAGCCGGACGACCCCGCGGTCGGGCTCCATTTCACCCACGATAAGCCGCAGCAGGGTAGTCTTGCCGGAGCCGTTGGGCCCCTGCAGCACCGCCCTCTTGCCGTGCGTCAGCGTGGCGTGCACGGCGCGCAGCAGATGCAGGTCGCCGAAGGACAGCCAGACGTCCTCCAGACGCAGAACCTCGCGGGCGCCACCGTCGTCCCGGGCCAAGTCCAGCTTCATTTGCCACTGCTGCCCCGGCTTCTCCACCCGCTCCACCGTCAGCAGCCGCTCTATGCGCCGCTCGAGCGCCTTGGCGCGCGCCACCGTTCCGGCGCTCTGGTCGGAGAAGAAGCCCTTGGCGAACTTGTCACCGCTGTCGCCCTTGCCGCCCTTCCTCTGTACCGCCAGCCCGCGCACGCGGTTGGCCGCCCGCCGCAGCCGGGCGATCTCATCCTGCTGGGCGAGGTAGGCCTGCCACTGCTGCTCGACCTCCCGCTCCCGCGCCCGGACGTAGTCGGAGTAGCCGCCGTCGTAGACCGTCAGCGACTGGTCGGCGGGGTCGAGTACCAGGGTCTGGGTGGTGGTGGCATCGAGGAAGGTGCGGTCGTGGGAGACGATGAGGGCGCCGCCATCGTAGGCCTGCAACCACTGCTCCAGCCAGGCGAGGGCCTCCACGTCCAGGTGGTTGGTGGGCTCGTCGAGCAGGAGGAGCGCCGGCCGAGTGGCTAGCAGGCCCGCCAGGCCCAGGCGCGTCTTCTGCCCCCCGCTGAGAACCGCCACCGGCAGGTTGTCCGGAAGGTCGGCCAGACCCAGTCCGGCCTTCGCCGCCTCCAGCCGGGCGCGCAGCTCGTAGCCCCCCGCCGCCTGGAAGCGCTCCTCCGCCTGGGCGTACTGCTCGGTGAGACGGAGCGCCTCTCCCGGGTCGGTGGTGCCGGCCATCGCTTCGGCAAGGCGCTCCATCTGGGCCTGGGCCCGTCCGTGGCTGCCGGTGGCGCGATCCAGGGCCTCGCGGACAGAGTCCTCCGGCGCGAAGGCGAGCGCCTGGCGCAGGTAGCCCACGGCCAACGTGGGAGGCGAGAGGCGCACCGATCCCTCGTCGGCCGGCTCCAGCCCGGCGATGATGCGCAGCAGCGTGGTCTTGCCCGAGCCGTTGGGGCCGACGAGGCCGGCCCGCTCGCCCGGGGAAAGGGTGAAGGAGACGGATCGGAGCACGGGCTGCGCCCCGTAGCTCTTGGAGATTCCCGACAGTTGCAGCACCTGGTCCTCCGCCGAAGCCGGCCGTCAGAAAGAAACGCCGCGGTGAGTGCCGCGGCGCGAGGGCTGGACCAGACTAAGGGGACCAACAGGAGCGCCGCGGCTGGGGCAAGGCGCTCGCCTCGGGCCTGGCGCGGATCGACGGCTGGCCGGTGGCGGTGTTCGCGAGCGACCCGTATCACTACGGCGGCGCCTTCGACCGCTTCGAGCCCGGCGCGGCCTCGGATCTGCTCCACCTGGGGGTGGGCGCGGAGCTCTGGTTCCAGCTCAGCCTCGGCTACTTCGCCCGCACGACCTTTCGGCTGGGCTGGGCGCGGGGCGTGAGCCCCTGGGCGCCGCCCCCGCAGACCTATTTCGTCGCGGCGAGCGCCTTCTGATTTCTTTCCCGAAAGCGCCCCCGCCTGATAACGGGAGGCGATGCTGCCCCGTCGAAGCCTGGCCCTGCTCGGGCTCTCGCTCTTGCTGTCCGGATGCCCGACGCCGCCTTCGCCGGCGGAGCCCTCGGCCAGGGCGTGGGGATCGAACCCACCGGTGACACCGTCGTCGCCCCTGCCGACGGCACCATTCTCACGGTGCAGAAGTCCGGCCACGCCGTCGGTCTGCGCCTGGACAGCGGTGTGGAACTGCTCATCCACATCGGCATCGACACCGTCCAGATGGCCGGCGACGGTTTCGAGGTGCTCGTGGAGAAGAAGCAGCGCGTCACCGCCGGTGACCCGCTCATCCGCTTCGACACCGCGAAGATCACCGAGGCCGGCTACTCGCCGATCACCCCGGTGCTGGTGGTCAACACGAAGAAGTTCGGCTCCGTCGAGGGTCACACCGGACGCGACGCCGCGATCGGCGACCACATCATCACCATCACGGCCAAGGATGAGTAAAAGCTAGACTCGGGTCCATGCTGCGCATCGGACTCACCGGCGGGATCGGCAGCGGTAAGACCACCGTTGCCGATCTCTTTCGTTCCCACGGCTTCCCCGTCATCGACGCCGACCTCATCGCCAGGCAGATCGTTGAGCCGGGCCAGCCGGCGCTGACCGAGCTGGCACAGGCCTTCGGTGCTGACATCCTCCACCCGGACGGCAGCCTCAACCGGGGGGAACTGGCCGCCCGCGCCTTCGTGGACCCCGAACGCACCGCGCTGCTCAACTCGATCACCCATCCCCGCATCCAGGCGGAGACGGCACGCCAGTTCGCGGCTGCGGAGGCGGCGGGGGAGCCCGCGGTGATCTATGACATGCCCCTGCTCGTGGACAACGGCCTGCATGAGGGAATGGACCTCGTGGTGGTGGTGGACGGCGATAAGCAGACGCGGCTGCGACGCCTCGTGGACAGCCGCGGGCTGAGCGAGGAGGACGCACTGCGGCGCATGGATGCGCAGGTCGCCGACGACGTCCGATTGGCGGCGGCCGACGAGGTCATCGACAACAACGGGCCCGTGGAAGGGCTGGCGGATCAGGTGGCGGCGGTCGTCGAGAAGATTCGTCGCTAGGATTGCCCCATGGGAACCTGGAACACCGGACCATTCGACAACGACGACGCCGCTGAGCTGCTCGAGCAGATCGATGCCGCGCGCCGTCGGGCTCATCTGCGCGCCGGACCGCACAATGAGCGGGTCCCCTGTGATCTTGCGCATCCGCGCCAGGGCGTTCGACGCTGCAGGTTGGGAAATGCCCATGCGCCGCGCGCCAATCGACAGGCTGGCCGACGCCAGAATGGCCTGCAGCACCGCCAACGTGCCGACATCGGTTCGCATTATACTCATTGACCAATAGTCTCCATCACGCAGGCTTCATAGCGTGAACCGGCGAG
>ENA-UOUL01001154-UOUL01001154.1-bioreactor-metagenome-genome-assembly--contig:-NODE-1154-length-39656-cov-5.482807_pt1 | contig 39656 bp, 29 predicted proteins | sample MGYA00249838_ERZ747220 | MGnify/ENA primary metagenome ERZ747220 (study PRJEB28778, sample SAMN05720191) | bioreactor metagenome | isolation source: Anaerobic biogas reactor | place: USA:Washington... | reverse complement strand
CTGGTCGGTGGTTGTCTCAACTATCCCGGCAAGGCGCGTGATATACGGAAGTCATCCTTGGGAGATCACGTCTATGAGAAATTGGATTGAATGCTCAGGCGCAGCGAGGTCGGTGTTCATTCTCGGTCTGTTTCTATTCTTGTGCACTCCGTGGATTGGTGGGGCGGTGGCCCAGTCCGCCTCTTCGTGGCAGGTCGGGACGCCGATTGCCACGTACTGGGCGGGTCCCGCGATCACCGACGCGGTCGCACGGCAGATGGTTGAAGGCGGCTTCAACCTCGTCTGGTGCGGCAGCGAAGCGGAACTCGACGTGGTGCATCATCACGGCCTGCGCGGCCAGCTCACCAGCGGTCTGTTCACGCCCGCATCGCTCGACGATCCTGACCGCCGCCAGCAGTTGGACGCCCTGATTGCCCGTGTCAGCAAGCACCCGGCGCTGTACTCCTATCACCTGATCGACGAGCCCAGCGCCGCGCAGTTCCCGGCGCTAGGCAAGCTGGTGGCATACCTGCGGCAGCGCGATCCTCTGCATCTGGCCTACATCAATCTGTTCCCGACCTACGCCAACAACCAACAACTGGGCACCAAAGGCGACACGGTCACTGCCTACGCGGAGCACCTGCGCCTCTACGTCGAGCAGGTCAAGCCCTCGCTCATCAGCTACGACCACTATCAGTTCCGGCTCAACGGCGACAGCGATCAGTACTTCCTGAACCTGGCGATGATCCGCCGCACCGCGCAGGAGGCGGGCGTGCCGTTCCTCAACATCGTGCAGGCCTGCACCTGGGCGCCCGACGCGATGCGCATTCCAAACGCGGACGAGCTGCGCTACCTGGTCTATACCACGGCGGCCTACGGTGCGCAGGGCATCAGCTACTATGTCTATGCCCACCCGAACCACCACGGCAGTCTCGTCGGCCTGGACGGAACGCCGGGACCGCTCTACTACGCAGTCAAATCGTACAATCGCGAGTTCGTCGCTATCGCGAAGGAGCTCCAGCCGTTGCGTTCGATCGGCGCGTATCACACCTTGATGCGCGAACGTGGCTGCGAGCCATTGCCATCGGATGCCGTCTTCCGCATCGATTCGGCGTCGTCGCCCGTCTCGCCGCGAGGCTTTCTGCTCGGTTTCTTCGGCGCTGGGCAGAGGCCGACTCACGTAGTCGTGGTGAACCTGGACTACACCACCGAGGCGCGTGCCACGTTCGTCGGCCCGGGCGTGCTGGAGCAGTTCGACGCCGCGACTGTGCAGTGGACGCCTGCGAACAAGGCCGCCGTCGAGTTGACCCTGCCCTCCGGCGGCGGAGTGCTCGTGCGAACGCGCTGATGGGAAATGTCTATGGGGACAGGGCGATACCTTCTTCTCGTTGTATTGGTCGCATGGCCGGCGCTGTGCGTTCAGCCGTTCCTACAGCCCGCCGCCGGCGAGGAGCCGGACAAAGACCCATTCACGTACCAGCACGGCGCCGTCGTGCGCGGTTCGCGATCGACGCGGCGGCTGGCGCTGGCGTTCAGTGGACATGAGTTTGCCGAAGGGGCCGAAGCCATCCTCGATGCGCTGGCCCTTCACGATGCCAAGGCGTCATTCTTCCTGACCGGCGACTTCCTGCGTAACGCCGAGTTCGCATCGCTGGTCCGGCGGATGCTGGCCGAGGGCCATTACGTGGGTCCGCATTCTGACCGACACCGGCTCTACTGCGATTGGACGCCGGACCGCCGGATGCTGCTGACACGAGAGGAGTTCGAAGCGGACCTGGACGCAAACCTGCGCGAGCTGGAGCGATTTAGCGTCCCGCGCCGTCAGGTGCAGTTCTTTCTGCCCGCCTACGAGCACCACAACCGCGACATCAGCGACTGGACGAACGCGATGGGTCTGACGCTGGTCAACCTCTCGCCCGGCACGCGCGCGGCGGCGGACTACACCTCCGAGAAAGACGGCAACTTCGTCTCGTCACAGGCGATCCTCGACAGCATCCTGCAACGCGAGCGGGAGGACCCGGCCGGACTCAACGGCTTTGTGCTGCTGATGCACCTGGGAGCCGGCCCCGAGCGGGCAGACAAGATGCACGCGCGCCTGCCGGAATTTCTCGACCGGCTCAAGGAAAGAAGTTATGCGTTCGAGCGCGTCGACCACCTGCTGGCGCGCCACGTTCGCGCCAGTCAGGTTGGCTACCCGGTGCAAGGCCCGAAGCTCGCTGTCGCCCTCGGCCATGAGCCGCTTGGCGAGCGTTTTGACGTCATCGAACCAGACTCGGGCCGATCGGTGTTCCAGGGTGTCACACGTCCGGCGGCGGGAATGAACTGGGGCCGATTCAGCCATGTCGCAGAACTGGACTTCTCGGCGCTGCGCCGGCCCGGGCGATACCGTCTTCGTCTTGGCGGCGCCGTCTCCGAGCCTGTCGTCATTGACGATGCGGTCTTTCAGCCACTTCCGGATGTCCTGCTGGAGTTCATGCGTCAGCAGCGTTGCGGATTCAATCCGTGGCTGGATACCGAATGTCACCAACTGGACGGGCGAACCGCCTACGGGCCGCTTCCGGCAGGAACCGAGATCGATGCTCGCGGTGGCTGGCACGACGCAGCGGACCTCCTGAAGTACCTGCTCACGTCGAGCAACGCCACCGCGCAGATGCTGCTCGCCTGGGAAGTGCACGATGCGGCTGCGGAACAACCGCGAACGACGATCTTTGCAGATCGGTTCGACGCCCTCGGCCGCCCCGGCGGCAACGGCTTGCCCGATCTTCTCGACGAAGCGCGCTGGGGTCTCGATTGGATGCTGAAGCTGCATCCGTCGCCGGAGGTGCTGTATCACCAGGTGGCGGACGATCGCGACCATTGCGGCTGGCGCCTGCCGCCGGACGACCCCGCCGACTACGGCTGGGGCAAAGGCGGGGCTCGCGTAGTGTACGCTGCCGACGGCCGGCCGCAGGGACTCGGACGCTACGCGAGCGAATCGACGGGCCTGGCCAACCTCGCCGGACGCTACGCCGCCGCGATGGCCCTGGCCTTCCAGGTCTGGAAGGACGACCCGGCTCACGCCGCGTTCGCGCGACGCTGCCTGACCGCGGGCGAAGAAGTCTACCGCCTCGGTCGCGCCCGCGAAGGCGTCCAGCAGGGCAACTCCTACGGCGCGCCCTATCGCTACGCCGAGACCACCTGGGCCGACGACATGGAGTGGGGCGCTGCCGAGCTGTTTCGGGCGACGGGCGACTCGCGCTACCTCGACGACGCCAGACGCTACGCGCACCTGGCCGGCTCGGAATCGTGGATGGGCCGCGAGCAGACCGGCCACTACGAGTTCTACCCGTTCTTCAACGCCGGCCATTTCCGCCTGCATGGCGTCGCGGACGCGGAGTTCCAGGTGCGGCTGGAAGGCTGGTATCGCGAGGGGATCGAACGCTGCCGCATCGCGAGCGAGCAGAATCCGTTCGGCATCGGCGTTCCGTTCATCTGGTGCTCGAATAATCTCGTGGTCGCGCTGGTGACCCAGTGTGAACTCTACGAACAGATGACCGGCGAGGCGCGCTATCGCGAATTCGCTGCTCGGCATCGCGACTGGCTGCTGGGTCGAAATCCCTGGGGTGTCGCGCAATTCATGGGCGTAGGCGTTGTGTCGCCGGGTAACGTGCACCTGATGACCACGCGCCTGACCGGACGGGCCCTGCGAGGCGGGCTGGTGGACGGCCCGGTCTACGAACGCATCTTCCAGTCTCTCAAGGGCGTCGGCATCAGCGAACCCGATCCGCTGGCTGAGTTCCAGGACGTCCGCGCCGTCTACCACGACGACCTCGCCGACTACAGCACCAATGAACCCACCATGGACGGGACTGCCTCCGCCATCCTGTTGTGGGCGGTGCTCCAATCATCGCCTGGGTCGGACGATACGTCGTTGAGCTGCTCATCCCCGCAGGCCGCACCTGGCCCGGTCCCATCTCCTTGAAAGGGGTGGGAGGTTTCGGCGGACTACTGGGGCTTGTCGGCGAGGTCGCTGTTAATGGCGGCGGCGGCGATGCGGCCCTGTCCCATGGCCAGGATGACCGTAGCGGCGCCGAGGACGATGTCGCCGCCGGCGTAGACGCCCGGCATCGAGGTGCGACAGCTCTCATCGACCACGATGTTGCCCCACCTGTTGAATTCGAGGTTCGGCGTGGTCTGACGGATCAGGGGATTGGCTTGGTTGCCGATAGCGATGATGACGGTATCGACGTCGATTCGGAACTCCGAACCGGCGATGGCCACGGGCCGTCTGCGGCCTGAATCGTCTGGCTCGCCCAGTTCGTATCGCAGGCACTCGATGGCCGTCGCACGGCTGTTCTCGTCGCCCACAATCCGGATGGGGCTCTGCAACAGGTGGAACTCCACGCCCTCCTGCTTGGCGTGGTGGACCTCCTCGACGCGCGCGGGCATCTCCTTCTCCGTACGCCGGTAGATCAGATAAACCTTCTCGGCCCCGAGGCGCACCGCCGTGCGGGCCGCATCCATCGCGACGTTGCCGCCTCCAACGACCGCGACCCTCCTGGAGACGGCAATGGGCGTGTCGGCGCCCGAGCCGAAGTCGTAGGCTCTCATCAGGTTGGCTCGGGTCAGGTATTCATTGGCGCTGTAGACGCCGACAAGTGATTCCCCTTCAATGCCCATGAAGCTGGGCAGGCCCGCGCCAACGCCGATATAGACGGCGTCGAAACCGTCTTCGGTCATGAGCTGTTCGATTGTCCGCGTGCGACCGACGATGAAGTTGGTCACGATCCGCACGCCCATGTTCTTCAGTGTCTCGATCTCGTTGTGAACGATGGCCTTGGGCAGCCGGAACTCCGGGATGCCGTAGACCATGACGCCGCCGGGCTTGTGAAAGGCCTCGAAGACCGTGACGTCATGGCCGGCCCTTCGTGTATCAGCCGCGGCCACGATGCCCCCGGGGCCGGAGCCGACGACGGCGACCTTCTTGCTCGTTGCCGGCGCAACGGCTGGTGTGGCAGCGCCGTTGCGGTCGAGGTCGGCAACGAATCGTTCAAGCCGTCCGATAGAGACGGCCTTCGAGACATCCTTGAACTTGAGCCCGACGGTGCATGTCTCCTGGCACTGCACCTCCTGCGGACAGACGCGCCCGCAGACCGCCGACAGAAGCGAGTTCTCTTTGATGATATCGAGAGCTTTGCCGTATTCGCCTTGTGCGATGGCGGTGACGAAATCCGGGATCCGAATGCGGACCGGACAGCCCTGTACGCACGGGGCGGTTTTGCATTGGAGACAGCGCATCGCTTCAAGACGGGCCTGTGTCTCGGTGTACCCCAGTGCGACCTCGCGGACGTTGCGGCGCCTCGCGCTGGCGTCCTGCTCGGGCATGTCCTGCGGCGGAATTCCGAACCGGTCCTTGGGCTTCAGTGTGCCGGTTCCCTGTTTGGCCAGCAGGCTCTCCAGCAGTTCCTGTCTCTCTTCGTGCGTCACAATGGGGATCCCTGCTCATGGGGCAACGGTGGTTGCGGTCATTCATCCAGGCCGATCTTGCATTGGTGCTGCTCATATTGCTCGTGCGCCTGTCGTTCCTGCGGCTTGTAGGCGTTCATGCGCTTGATCATCAGGTCGAAGTTGACGCGGTGGCCGTCGAATTCGGGCCCGTCGACGCAGACGAACTTGGGCTTGCCATCGACCTCGACGCGGCATCCGCCGCACATGCCGGTTCCGTCGATCATAATCGTGTTCAGCGAAACCTGGGTGGGCACGTCGAACTTCCTGGTTACATCGCAGCAGAACTTCATCATGATCGTTGGACCGATAATGAAGGCGTGGCCGGGCTTGGGATCGCGTCCGCAGACCTCTGCGAGTGGCTCGGTCACGAGGGCCTTGCGAGCGTAAGAGCCGTCGTCGGTGGTGACGATCAGCTCATCACTGATCCGGGCAAAGTCCTCTTCGAGAATCAGCCGGTCCTTCGAGCGGAAGCCGAGGATGCTGACGACCCTGTTGCCTGCGTCCTTCAAGGCGGTTGCGATCGGCAGCAGGGGAGCGGCCCCAATTCCCCCTCCGACGCAGACTACCGCTGCGAAGTTGGCGATGTGCGTGGGGGTGCCGAGCGGCCCCGAAATATTGGCGATCTCGTCGCCTTCGGCCAAGTCCGCCAGCTCAGCGGTCGTCTTGCCGACGCGCTGCCAGATCAACTCGATCGTGTCGTCCGACGGATCGGCCCCCGCGATGGTCAGTGGAATCCGCTCAGAGTAGTCGTTGCTGATACTGAGGATGACGAACTGACCCGGCTGCCGAGCCTTCGCGATCCAGGGGGCCTCGATGCGCGCCCAGAAGACGTCCGGGCCAAGTTCCTTTTTGCCTACGATTCGATGGGACATTCGGCTGATGGTCTCCTCTGAAGATTGCGGATCGATACGGCCACCAGGGGCTGGTCGCATGAGGATGCGTGAAGTGCGAATCCAACAATTGCGGCCTGCCCGGTGTATCGCCTTACAGCAGCTTGTCGATAGCTTCGGCGAGATCCTTCTTGGCTGTCAGGCCGACCCATTTCTTCTGAACCTGTCCGTCTTTGAATAGAATGATCGTCGGGATGGCGCTGATGCCGAATTCGACCGCGCTGTCGCGGGCATCATCGGTGTTCAGCTTGCATACCTTGGCCTTTCCGACGTATTCGCCGGCCAGTTCCTCGATGATGGGCCCGATCATTTTGCATGGGCCGCACCACGGCGCCCAGAAGTCGACCAGAACAGGGACTTCGGAGTTATGTACGATTTCGTCAAATGTGGCATCCGTCAGTTCGATAGTGTTGCCCGCCATGATCCTGTCCTTCCCATGCCCATCATTGCTCTCGAACAGCTCGACTGGTTCGGTCCGAAAAACCGGCGCATTCTAAGGGTGAGGCGGGGGGCTGTCAATTAACAAACCGTCGGCAGTGGCGGGTGGCTGGTCCTCGAGGGCCTGTGGTGCATCCGGCTGGGGTGTCGCCGATCTGCTTTTGGGAGGCAGTTCCAGAATAGGGATCGGCAGTTCATCGAAGGATTGGTCCTTGAGGCCGTTGTCATCCTCATCGCCGGGGAGTGTATCTCGTTCGGTAGACTTCTCCTGGGCGTGTTCTGTGGCCTTTCGATCCTCGGCACGGTCCGGCTCAACGGCGGTGCGACGCGGCCCGGCGGGCAATTCCTCGATTGGAATCGCCAGTTCATGGACCGGCCCGGCGTCCAACGGGGCCTGGCCTTCCTGGGGTGTCTCGGGCTCTTCCTCAGCAACGGAGAGAATGGCCTTCTGTACGGCCTGCTCGGCCGGCTCGTCGGTCAACGCCCGCAGGTAGATCTGGCTGGGCGAGGTGTCGCTCTGCTCGGCCCAGATCAGCTTGTCGCGAATCAGTTCGAGCATCGCCAGGAACAACCCCACCATGACAAGGCGATTGGGACGGGTGTCGAAAACACGCTCGAATGTCATCGGGCCTTCGGTCTGGAGGCGGTGCAGGATCTCGATCTGGTACAGATCGATCGGGGTGTCGTCCTTGATATGGCCTGTGTAGACGGTGTTGCCGATGGCCTTGCAGACGGTGTCGAAGGCTTCGAGCAGGTCCCAGATGCTGACCTGATCCATGTCCACCTCGGGCTCGGCATTGGGCGCCAGCCGGTCGATGAGGCTGGTGGGGCGGCCGAACCGCTCCTGGTGCTGCTCGGCGGCGGCATCGAGCAGATTGGCAGCGTCCTTGAACTTCTTGTACTCGAGCAGTTGGCGAATCAGCTCCGCGCGCGGGTCGCCGGCCTCATCGGCCGCCATCTCCTCCGGCGTGGCCTTCGGCAGCAACATGGCCGACTTGATCTCCATCAGCGTTGCGGCCATGACGAGAAAATCGCCGGCCAAGTCGATGTCGAACTGCTTGAGCATCTCGACATACCGCAGGTACTGATCGGTGATCTTCGCCAGGGGAATGTCGTAGATATCGACCTCCTCCTTGCGGACCAGGTAGAGTAGCAGGTCCAGCGGGCCGGCGAAGATCTCCAGATTGACACGGTAATCAGCCAGGGGGCTCTCCTGTCAGTCCTGCTCTCGCAGGATCTCCTGGGCCTTCTCGGCGTCGTGCGCGAACGTTTGGAGCTCGATATCCTGTACGACCGGCGCGCCGGCGTAGACGTTGCCGACGTTCTCGCCCATGACGACGGCCTTGATGCCGTTGTCGTCCAGTTGCTGCTTGGCCAACTCGGCCTCGATGTAGTTCTCGAATCGAGCGACGGTAACGAGTTTGTCTTCCATGATCAGGCTCCTAACCCAACGGCCTTTCGGGCCTCGCTCAGGGTCTGTGCGGCGACGGCCTTTGCGCGGGCGGCGCCGCGTTCGAGCATCTTTCTCACGTCGCCGGCGTTGTTTTCGAGCTCGGCTCGTCTGTGGCGGTATGGCTGGAAATAATCGATCATCAGTTCGGCCAGCCGCTTCTTGGCTTCACCATAGCCCATGCCTCCGTTGCGGTACCGGGCATCCCATTCGTCCAGCTCCTGCCGCGAGGCGACCAGCTTCAGCAGGGCGAAGACGTTGCATGTGGCCGGGTCCTTGGGCTCCTCCACGGGGGTCGAGTCCGTGACGATCTTCATGATCTTCTTCTTGACGCTCTTCTCCGGCTCGAAGATCTCGATCGTGTTGCCGTAGCTCTTGCTCATCTTGCGCCCATCGGTGCCGGGCACGACCGCCACCGATTCGATGATGTGCTCTTCGGGGATCGTGAAGACCTCCCCATAGGCGTTGTTGAACCGCATGGCGATGTCGCGGGTCACCTCGATGTGCTGCTTCTGGTCGGCCCCGACGGGTACGAGATTCGATTGGAAGATCAGAATGTCGGCCGCCTGAAGGACGGGATAGGCGAAGAGCCCATGGTTCGGCGTGAGTCCCTGGGCGACCTTGTCCTTGTAGCTGACGCACCGCTGAAGCAGGCCCAGCGGAGTGACGCAGCTCAGCAGCCAAGTCAGCTCGGTCACTTCGGGGACGTCGGACTGCCGCCAGAACACGGTTTTCTCCGTGTCGAGCCCCAACGCGATGTAGTCCATCGCGACATCGAGGGTATGCCGGGCCAAGGCCTCCGGCGACGGATTGCTCGTCAAGGCATGGTAATCGGCGATGAAATAGAAACCTTCATGCTCGGCCTGCAACTCGAGGTGCTGTCGCATCGCACCGAAATAATTGCCGACGTGCAGTCGCCCCGAGGGCTGAATGCCTGATAAAACTCTCAACGGCGCCTCCCGAACGCAAGAACATAAAAGAAGCAGGGTGGATCAGGACACTCCAAGAGCATACCGGCAACGGACTTCGGAGTCAAGCCCCTTGGAACTGGCTCCGGCGTCGGGGCGGAACCTCGATTTGTGTCTCCGCAGGCCCGTTGTCGCTTGGCATCGGCAGCCAACGGGAGACAAAGCTACGATTCCGGGGTGTGTTCACACAATCAGCGCAACCATTGCGCCGCGGCGCATGGCTTGCGTTGATGCGACTGGACGAGCGGAACCGGTTCCTACGACCGTCCCAGCGACCTCATGTACCCTCGGGCCTTCTTGAGTCCCATGCGGGAGGCCTTCTTTTTGACGGCTTCCGTCGGGCGACCCAGGCTTGAGGCCACTTCGGCCGTGGCGTGATTCGGGAAGAGTTTCCGGAGTTGCTTGACGTCGTCCTTCGACCACATCCCCTTGACAAGTGTCTTCCTTGCCATTTGGCGCCTCCTTTCAACGTATCGAACACCGTAACAGGTTGAGACACGCGCAAATAGTCTATGCTGCTGTTGGTGCGACAATCAAGGTTTTTTTGTTCTCAAGGGCCCGAAAAAAACACACAGCGACACAGGGACCGCGCGTCACGGGCTTCTACGAGACAATTGGCTACAGGTTCACCGTCCGAGGCGGGGTCTTCGGCGGTCTGCCAATCCGCATGTCGCGACGACGTCTCGTGCGATATCGCTGCAGGGGCCGGTCGCGACATCGTATGTTGGGTCTTGTCAGGGCAGCGCCCTGCGGGCGTCTGGTACGGTGTCCTGGGGCTTGACCTTATAGGAGGCCTGGAGAATCCGGCCCGTCTCGTCGATCAGGAAGGAGGAACGAATCACCCCCTCGTACGTCTTGCCGTACATTGATTTCTCCCCCCAGGCACCGTAGGCCTGGGCAACCTTGTGGTCGGGGTCGGACAGCAGCGGGAAACCGAGTCCGTACTTGTCGTCGAACTTCTTTTGCTTGGGCGGTGGGTCCGGGCTGATGCCTACCGCAACGGCCCCGGCCTCCGACAGTTCCTCCATAGAGTCGCGGACACTGCACGCCTGGGCCGTGCAGCCTGGGGTGTCTGCCTTAGGATAGAAGTACAAGAGGATCTTCCTGGCCCTGAAGTCGGCCAGCGAAACCTCGTGGCCGTCCTGGTCCTTCAGCCCGAATGCCGGCGCCAGGTCTCCCGCCTTGAGTTGTGCCATTGCGATCTCCTTCCCTTGACGCGACGATGCCGTTGGCCGGGCCGAGTCTTCAGGCCCGAGATGTCACGGTTGCCTGAAATTACGCCGCGACGGCGGACGTGTTCTCTTCGTCGGCTCATTCCCGTGAAAAAACCGGTCTTTTGCCGATGGGCGTGGGGGGAGATGGCCGCTGGAGGGCCTTCTTCATCGTCTGCCTGCGATCTGAAGAGTCTCGCCGGTATCGATCAGCTCGAACAGACAAGCCCGCTCGTTCGGGCTGCGGTTGGGGCCGTGCATCAGAAGCATCAACGTCCCGTCGAAGGCTCGAAAGATCATTCCGTGTCCCCCATCCCCTCGGAAGAGAGGCACAGGCATATGGACCCAGGGACCTTGGACTCGACCCGACTGCGAAGTGGCGATACCTGTGGTATACCCGGTTTCGGTGAAGCTCGACCAGATCATCAGCAGTCTTCCCGTCTGGGTCTGGTACAGATAGGGGCCGTCGGTGACGTACCGATCCCGGTCCTCAGGGGTCCAGGGCGCGTCGCTGGCCTTGAACAAGGTGACGGGCGGTCCTGCTACGTCGGACAGGTCTTCCTTGAGCCGGATCAAGGCGATCGTGCCGTCTTTGATCTGAACCCATTCATGGCAGTAGACCATATAGGGAACCCCATCCTCGACCCACAGGGTCCCATCCAGGGCCATGATGTTGGGATCGGTATGCGACCGATTGGCGAATGGCTGGAAAGGTCCCATCGGCGAATCGGCGACGAGCACTTGTGTGCCCCGTGCGGTCTTCTCGGGCCAGTCAGGCCAGGGTTCCTCGGGCAATCTTCGACTGCCGTTCATGGTGGCGAACAGGTAGTACTTGTCTCTGTAGCGGTGCATCTCGGGAGCCCAGACGTGGCCCTGAGCCCAGAAGTCCGGGCCGATCTCGAATACTGGGTAGGGCCCGGTCCACGTCTGCAGGTCCCTGCTCGTCAGTACGGACACGGCGTTGGCTGTCAGGCCGGCGGGCTTCACAGAGCACGTGACCAGGTAGTACGTCTGCGTCGCCTCGTCTGCCAGGATGAACGGATCGCGCAATCGCGTCTGGGCCAGTGTGAACGTGCGGATCTCTTGAGCCGACGAGGTGGCCAGGCAGCACAGAATCACAACGACACAAAGGGTCGTTCGTATCATCATCAGCCCTTCTGTTGTTCCGCGATGACTACTTGCCCTCGGTTGGGAACAGACGCAGGAGCATGACGCCGTGCCGAGGGATCTCGGACCCATACTGGCCAGCAAAAACGCCGACGTCCTGCTGTCGCCAGAGATCGCGGACCCGCATCCTGCCGCTGAGCTTCAGATCGGACCATTTGGCGACAACCGTCTTGGGCGTCTCGTCCCGGTTGAACAGGCCCACCGCCGTCGAGCCGTCTTCCATCGGCTTGGCCCAGACTTCGAGCATGCCGTCCTGTGCGATGCGTGCGGCCTGGTGGCCCAGCGGGTCCTGATTGACCTCCAGCACCTCATCGTTGGTCAGCAGGTTCATCGTGAACTCGTCCAACTGGGTCAGATCGCACCCGATCAGCAGCGGCGAACTCAGCAGGCACCACAGGCTGATGTGCGTGTACTGTTCGTTGGGCGTCAGACGGCTTTCACGCAGGCTGGGACCCCAGCCGACCCTGCCGACCACCAACATGTCCGGATCGTTCCAGTGGCCCGGCGACGCGTATGGCGAGCACTGAGCCTGGGCAAAGCCGATGCCGGCCATGCTGCCCCAGGAATCAACGATGTCGCCTGTGGTCCGCCAGCAGTTGCCGCCGACCTCGGCGCCCCATTTCCAGACCTCACCCATACCGTACTGGCACAGGCTATAGACGATATCGCGGTTGACGCGATCGAGGCAGCCTCGCATGAAGATGTAGGGCTCTTGCATCTGTTCGAGATTCGGCCGCTGGACGACCGAGCCGTAACCGCACCAGTCGTACTTGAGATAGTCGAAGCCCCAGTCCGCGAAGCTCTTGGCGTCGTGTAGTTCGTGTTGCCAGCTTCCTTCGTAGGTCTGGCACGTCCAGGGGCCGGGCGAGATGTAGATGCCCGCCTTCAGGCCGAGGTTGTGGATGTCGTCGGTCAGCGCCTTCATGTCGGGGAATCTGGCGTTCGTCAGGATGCGCCCGCACTCGTCGCGCGTGGGCCCGCCGACGACCGGATCGTCGGAATCGAGCTTCTTCATCCAGCAGTCGTCGATGTTGATGTACTGCCAGCCGTGGTTGATCAGCCCGCTGGAGACCATCGCCTCAGCCGCATGGCGGATCTTCTGCTCGTCGATCGCGCAGCCCCAGCAGTTCCAACTGTTCCAGCCCATTGGCGGCGTCAGTGCAATTGTGTCCCCAACAACCAGACGCAGCGTGCGACGGGCCTCGCCCAGATCGTTACGGGCGATCAGCGTGATCTTGTACTCGCCTCTACGGTCGAGGCTTCCCGTGATCCGGCCCGTCTCGGCGCTGATCGACAGCCCATCGGGGAGATTCTCCGCGTGGAATCCCATCGGCCGTTGTCCACTGGCGGCGATGGTATACAGCACGGGCGATCCCGGTCGGACGCCGAACACCTTGGGGCTGTTGATTCGGGGTTTGGGACCCGGCTTCGGCGTCAAAATGACGGCCTCCTCCTTCGGCCCATCGATTGTCTCGGGCATCTTCCCGACGACGGTAAATGCCGCGTCTGCCCAGTCGGCGTGGTCGTAGTTGATCCCGTCGCTGCCGCCGCTGACGAGCAGAACCAGCACATCGACGCCGGTGACGTCGACATCCACTTGCCGTGCCGGCTGGCCCGCTTCTATCGTGCCGGTCTTGAAAATCTCCTCGCCGTCAGCCAGGATGCGAAACTCGACGGTTCCGAAGCGCCCGGCCTCGTCGTCCAGGCCGACCATCGCGGTGAAGCGTGTGCTCCCTCCGGCCAGCTTGACGTAGAGAGCGCTGTCGGCATGCGTGCCCAGTCCGCGATCGAAGGAGCGCCCTGCGATCCGCAGGGCGTTGCCGTCCACGGATTTGTTCTTCTCGGGCTCGCCCCAGCCCTGCTGGGTCTTGCTGATATCCAGGTCGGAAAGCCAGACCTTCTTGCCCTGGGAAGAGGTTTCGGCGGCGGTGGCACAACTGGCGGCAACGATGCCCATGCACAGCAGAGCCGATACGTGGCGGAACTTCATGGTGGGTCCTTTCAAGGCCTTTCCTGCAAAAGCCCCAAGAATACCGGTGATCCAGGGGGGATTTCAAGCGATTTCTTTTGTCGTCCAGGGTCAGAAGACAAGCCGGGCTTCAGGCGATCGCGCATCTTCAGATCGTGTGTTTTTTGCTGCGGTCGTACTTATCCGGCTCGGTCGGAATGCCGATGAAACGTTGACGTCGCCCTGATGACCTGCGGGTCGTGCGTTCTCGCACGACGCTGCCCGGCGAACGAAGACGCTCACCCTGCGTTTGGGGAGGCATACCACCATGATCCATCACAATCTGATCGCTCCAAGGCTCGAAGAGAGCACCTGTCGCCGTTCGAGGTCCAATCGCTCGATCCTCGCGGCTTGCTGCCTTTGTATTGCCCTGATTCTCGGACTGACCAGCAGCTTCAGTCCAGCGCAGACCTCGATGGAACTGATTCGTTGGAGAGAGTTCTCCTACGGCATGGAGACGCGGCCTGTCGGAAGCGGGATGGCGGCCCTTGAGGCGGTCCACCGCACCGGGTATGTCGTGGTTGGCGAGGGCCAGTTCGCACGCTTGAACGGCTGGGTCGTCCACACCAGTTCGCCCGACGGCAAGCAATACCACCAGGGCTTCGTCGTCTATGACTTTCAGGACGGATCCAGCATTCTGGCCAAGATCGACGCCTCCGGCCAGCCCGGGGCCAAACAGATGGGATCTATCGTCTTCGTTGATGGGACGAAACGGTACAAGGGAATTACCGGTCGTGGGACCATCTCGGCGTGGATGCCCGTCAAGTGGGACATGTACACCGAGGTGGAAGCCAGCTTCTCCGTCTCCAAAGACTGAATCAAAGACGATCGCCGCTACGTATCGGTCTGTGCCCTCTCATTTTAGTCTGTGTGATTGCTCCTTACTGGAACAGTTGCGGCGCGAATTCGTTGAGGTAGTTCCGCCAGTTCGTCCACGTATGCGCGCCGTCCGTCTCCTTGTACACGACGTCCAGTTCATGCTTCTTGAGCATCTCGACCGTCGCGCGCGAGGTCTGGACCAGGAAGTCGTCTCTGCCCGTAGCGAACCAGACGAGCTTGAGGTCCTTCTTCAACTCCGTTCCGTCGAGAATGCTCTTCTGCTGCTCTTCCCACGACGGCCCTTCCGGCGCGCCGCCCATTCCGCCGGCGATGCCGAAGATGCCCGAGCTGAAGACGCCCACATAGGCGAACCTGTCCGGGTGGGGAACCGCGATACTGAGCGTTTGCGCTCCGCCCATGGACAGGCCTGCGATGGCGCGGTGGGTCTTGTCGGTGTAGACACGGTAGTTCTTCTCCACGTGCGGCATGATGTCGCCGATAAAGTCCTTGGTGAACTCATCGATGGGCAGCCGGCGGCCGAACGTGAACGGGCCCGTGTGCCCGGCCGGCATGACCACGACCATCGGCCTGGCCTTTCCGGTCGCGATCAGGTTGTCCAGGATGAAGCCCGCCCGGCCCACCGATGTCCAAGAGTCGTCGCTGTCGGAGGCCCCGTGCAGCAGGTAGAAGACCGGGTACTTGCCCTGGCCCGACTCATAGCCCGGGGGGGTGTACACATGCATCCTCCGAAAGCGCCCCAACGATGTGGACCAGTATGTCACCTCCGCCACGGCGCCGTGCGGCACCTGCTTGGTGTCCATGAACTCCGAACCCGGAACGTACACGAGGCTCCAGGTGTTCGCGTTGGATTCGCTGGTGGCCGGGCTGCGCGGGTCGATCACCGAGACGCCGTCCACGTTGAAGTTGTAGCGGTACGCACCCGCGTCGATCGGACCCAACGTCACTTCCCAGACGCCGTTCGGGTCCTTCTTCATCTGTGCCCCTCGGCCGAGGTCCGGGATGTCGCTGCCGGCCAGCAGCACAGTCTCCGCCTTCGGCGCCAGAATGCGGAACGTCACGTGCCGGCTGGCGGCCACTTCGGGCGACGTCACCTGTGGACCCTGCCGGCCGAACTGGGCCTGCAACGGGCACGCAAATACCAGTGCCATGACGGCTGCCAGCGGGATCCTTGCTCTCGGTGCGTTCATCGTTTTTCTCCTTTCAGGACTCGTTTGGTTTCGACGGCGGCGATGCCGCCGTTCTTCTGGGCCATGGCGTCGGAAATGCGCCGGAGGAAATCGATCAGCAGGTCAGCCTCGGTCGGGGTCAATGCAGATACCAGACGCTGCCGTACTGGCTCGCTGTCGATCCGCAATTGGTCGAGCGCTTGCCGGCCCTCGTGCGTCAGGGTGACACGGCGGGCACGGCGATCCGTGGGATGGGGTTCGCGTTCGATCAGCTCGCGGTCTTCCAGGAGCACGAGCATCGCCCGGACCGTATTGGCGTCCGAAGAGGCTCGACGGACGAGTTCCTGCTGCGTGATCCCGTCCTGCTCGGCCAACAGGGCCAGGAGCACGAACTGATCGATCGTCACACCGCGCCCGGCTACAGACATGTTGCTCTGGCGATGCATCCTCGCATACGCGGCTCGCAAACCCATCGCAATGTCATGCCCGCTGGCCATCACGACCTCCACGAATCATACGTATACGTACGATATGACCACGATGAACCTACCCCGCCTCCGGCCCGAAGTCAACAGGAAAACGCCAATAGTAGACGGCAGACGACCGCGACCGGGCGAGACGACCAGCGTGTTTCGGGAGCGCTTATCGCACGCTCCGAAACAGAATCTACGACCTATTCCACTTCGAGTCGTTCGATCTTGAAGCGGCCGAGGGCGCTGGCCATATTGAAGAAGTCGGCCGGGTCGCCGTTGCCGGCGGCCAGGGCGATGTGTCCGGGGCCGTAGCCGCCGCGACCGCTGCTCTTGAACGCCGCATCGAGGCCGATCCATTGGCCCGCAATGTACGCCTGCGCCCAGGCGTGGCCCCCGAAGCCCTGATGGCCCGCGAAATCGTCGACGTAGGCGACCCCGACGACGACCTGGGTGGGGATGCCCACGGCCCGACACAGCGCCGCCGTCAGGACGGCGAACTCGGAGCAGTCTCCCTGGCGGCTGGCCGCGACCTCGGCGGCTGACGCGTAGCCCACCGACAGGCTCTTGTCGTCGATGTAGTCGGCGACGAACGCCTCGATTCGCCGGGCCGCCTCGGCGGCGTCCTTCGTATCGCCGACCGCCTTCCCTGCGAGTTCGATGATCTCTTCGCGATCGCTCTGAAGGAACCGCGTCGGCGCCACGGCTTCGAGCAACGCTCGATCATCGCCTTCGTAGGGGAACGTCCCGCCGGTCGGCGCCGCAACGGATCGGACGACGAGCTTGATCGTTCCGCTATCGAGCCGCTCGGCCTTCTGGTTGTCCATCGTCGGGATGCTGAAGTCCTCGGCGCCCGTAGGCGCCAGCCAGTAGGTGATCGCTGTGACCGAGCGCGGATTTGGCAGTGGCGTCGGGCTGTCGATGAACATCGCGCCGATCATCTCGAGCACATCGTTGTCGCCCAGCGCGAATTCCCTGGCGCAGGAGATCATCTCGACCTCGATCCCCGCAATGAGCATGTTGTTCTTGAGCGCCCGCATGTCATCGTCAACGTAGCTGGTGCTGGAAATGCGGCCCGCACCGGGCATGGCCAGCGTGCTGGTGACCTCGGTGAGCTTCACGACCCGGCCGAGCAGGTCCACCTCCTGTTTGGCGCCGATGGATACGACCACGTCGATGGCTTGCATGACCCCGGCGTTGAATATTCGCGCGCGGTATTCGGCGCCCGGCGTGAGTCCCTTTTCAAGGGTCAGCCGTCGCAGACCCTCGGCCATAACGGCGCCCTCGGGCCAGTCCATCGTGTTCTTCTGCTGCATCCCCATGGAGGAATTGGTCACCTCGACGACGCCGTCATTGCGGATCGTCCCGGAGACGGTCATCTTCATGGCCCCGAGGAACTGGATCGACTCGAAACTCAGAGGCCTGCCCGCCGTGGTCTCCACGCTGGTCTCAGTCATCCGGACCGTTACCGGTATGCCGATGCGGCTGATGGTGATGCTCACCTCCTCGCTCGTCGTCACCTTGTCGCCCTCGACGGCCCGCATGTGGATTGCATGGCCGACCTTCTTGCCCTGCATGAAGACCGCGAAGTGCTCGGCTTCCTGCGCCGCCCAGGCCGGCGCGTACCCCGTCGCCAACAACACGATGATGCTCAGCACTTTTCTCATGGTCGTCGTGTCCCTCCCGATACGTCGCTGCGGACGTTCAAGATTGCCATTCGATTCGATACTCCATACCGATTACGTCGGGGCCTGTTCGCCCCACAACGCCGATTGTACGTGTAGCAGCCCCGTTTTTCATCCCAAATCGCCCCGATTGCCGATACATACAACCATGACGTTTGATGATCTGCTGGTCGCGGTTTCTTCCGACGCCTCGCCGGAGGTGCGCACCGACTCCCGGCTCGTCCGGCAGGGCGATGTCTTTGTCGCCATTGCGGGAAATGCTGCCGACGGCCATAGATTTATCGACCAGGCCGTCGCCAACGGCGCCCGGTATGTCGTTTGCCAGGACCGCGCCCACGGATCGGCCGCCGCTGTGACAGTGGTTGTGGAGAACTCGGCCCGGGCGGCGGGGCTCCTGGCCCAGGCGAGCAGGGGGCGGCCGGCCTCGAAGCTGACCAACCTTGCCGTGACAGGAACCAACGGCAAGACGACCGTCGCCTTTCTCGTCCACGCGTGCGTCACGCACGCCGGCAGACGCTGCGGCCTGATGGGAACCGTCGTCTATGACAGCGGATCGGGTGTGACCCCCGCCTCTCTGACGACGCCGGACGCGCTGACCATCGCACAGATGCAGCACAGCATGGTCGAGGCGGGTGCCGAATACATGGTGATCGAGGCCAGCAGCCACGCTCTGAGCCAGGACCGCCTGGCGGGCATCGACTTTCGAGCGGCTGCGTTCACCAATCTCTCCGGCGACCATCTCGACTACCACAAGACCGAAGAGAGTTATCTGGCCGCCAAGGCGCGTCTGTTCACCTCGCTGAGGCCGGACGCGACGGCGGTGCTGAACAGGCACGCGCCGCAGTCCGAGACTATCGCCAGGCAGACCTGCGCCCGGCTCTGCTGGTACGCGGTGGATGAGCCGGCCGACATCATCGCGCACGTTGAATCCATGACCGTCGCCGGCGCACGATTCACGCTCGAACACGACGGCCGCCGGGCCGAAGTGGTCACGCCTCTGCTCGGCGCCTACAACGTCGCCAATCACCTGGCGGCTGCGGGGCTTTGCTTGGCCGCCGGTTTCGATCTGGCCACCGTTGCAGCGGGGCTTTCGTCACTGAAAGCTATCCCCGGTCGTTTGGAGAAGGTCGGCGCCGACGAGTTCTCCGTCCTCGTCGACTACGCCCACACTGACGACGCCCTTCAAAATGTCCTGACCACGCTCAAACCGCTCTGCAAGGGCAGGCTGATCGTCGTCTTCGGCTGTGGCGGCGATCGCGACAGGACCAAGCGGCCTCGAATGGCCGCTGTCGCCCAACGCTTGGCCGATATGGTGATCGTCACGAGCGACAACCCACGCACCGAGAGGCCCGAAGCGATCATCGAAAACATTGTCGCGGGCTTCCCCGCCGGCACTTCCGACGCGATCCTGATCGAGGCAGACCGCGCGAAGGCCATCGAATGGGCCATTCAGAAGGCCCGCAAAGACGATATCGTTCTGATCGCAGGCAAAGGCCACGAAACCTACCAGATCATCGGCGCCGAGAAGATCCACTTCAGCGACAAAGAAGTCGCCCAGCAATGCCTCCGAGGACGCCGATGAAAGAGCTTTCGGTCGAAGCCGTCAGCCGCATTCTGAATGCGGAGATTGCGCAAGGCAATCCGGGCCATCTCTCCATCAGGGGAATCAGCACCGACTCGCGGACGATGAAGGCGGGGGATTGCTTCTTCGCCCTTGCGGGTGAGCGGTTCGACGGGCACGACCACGTGGCCGATGCGTTTGCCAGGGGGGCGGCCTGTGCCGTGGTCAGTCGCGATGTGCCGGCCGCCGGGCCTGTGCTGAAGGTCGAGGACACGATCATCGCCTTGGGCGATCTGGCGCAGGAGTACCGCAGGGCCGGCGGCTACAAGGTGGTCGCCATCACCGGCTCGGTCGGTAAGACCACGACCCGGCAGATCGTCCATCATGTCCTGAGCGGACACTTCAAGGCCCATCAGGCGCAGAAGAACTTCAACAACACGATCGGTCTGCCGCTGACGCTGCTGGCCGCCGAACCCGACGACGAAGTCATCGTCGCCGAGTTGGGCGCCAACCAGTTGGGCGAAATCGCGTATCTGACGCGGATCGCCCAGCCGAACGTGGCGGTTGTCACCAACGTTCACCCTGCCCACCTGGCCGGCTTCGGCGACATCGAGGCTATCGTCCGAGAAAAAACATCGATTGCCCAAGGCCTCGCGGAGGACGGCGTCTTCGTCGTCAACGGGGATATTGACATCTTGACGGCTGCCTGTCGCCGTCTCGGCAGACCGTTTCGCACCTTCGGCAGGTCGTCAAAAGTCGATTGCAGCGCCGAGGAAGTCGTCTATCACGGCCTGAGAAGCCGTTTCCGAATCTATGGTACGCCGGTCGAACTGCCGTTGCCGGGGCCGGGCAATGTAGACAACGCGCTGGCGGCCTGGGTGGTATGCGAGACGCTCGGCCTGACCGTCGAGCAGTTCGCCGACAGAATCCAGACGCTTCCCGGCGTGGCGATGCGCGCCGAGCCTTTGCAGATCGGCACGCTGACCGTGCTGAACGACTGTTACAACGCCAATCCCGCCTCGATGAAGAACGCTTTGGCGATCCTTGCCGCTCTACGTGCCAACGCCGGACCGGACGCGAAACGCCGCATGGTCTTCATTTGTGGCCACATGGCCGAACTTGGAGCGCAGAGTGAAACGCTGCACGCCGAACTGGGGCGCGAGGTCGCCCGGGTCGGTGTGGACTTGTTGGTCACCGTCGGTGAGGCGGCAAAGACCACCCTTGCCGCCGCCCGCGAGGCATCGAAACACGATCTGCAGACAGTTTGTTTTGACGACACGGCCGCTCTCTGTGATAATCTGGAGAGGCTCGTAAGGGAATACGACATAATACTGGTCAAGGGCTCGCGTGCGGCCCGGCTGGAGAACGTGGTCCAGGAACTGACAAAGGGTTATGGATGATAGGCTGTTGTCGGCTCTGCGCAACGGCCACACATCATTGATCGACTGCCGATGATCTACCATCTGCTTCGCCATTACAGCGACTTTCTGACTGAGACGCTGCACTTCTATGCGTATCAGTACGTCATGTTCCGAGCGGTCATGGCGATCCTGACTTCTCTGGTGATTGCGCTGGTGATTGGACCTCGAATCATCCGCTGGCTGATGCGAAAGAAGATCGGCGACCGGCCTGAGTTCCACCACGCCGCTCTGAACGAGTTGACCAAGGAAAAGGCCAATACGCCCACGATGGGCGGTCTGATCATCCTGTCTTCGGCAGCCGCAACCACGCTGCTGTGGGCCAGGCTCAACAACCCCTTCGTCCAGAAGGCCCTGTTCGTGCTGCTGTGGTTCGGCATCCTCGGCGGCATCGATGACTGGCTCAAGCTGACGGCTGCGGCACGTCAGCGCGGGCGGGATGGCCTTCATGCATGGGAGAAGTTGATCTTTCAGATCGCCGGCGCCGTGCTGATCGCGTCCTTCCTCTACTTCGACTTCGCAAACATCCCCGATGCCAAACTGCTGTGGGTGCCCTTTTATAAGAAAGGCCTGGTGCTCGCTACCTGGCCCTTCATCTTTATCGCCATCTTCTACATCTCGGCTACGAGCAACGCGGTGAACCTTGCCGATGGGATGGACGGACTGGCCTCCGGCTGTGTCGCGATCATGAGCCTTGTGCTGGCCTTCCTCTGCTATGTCGCGTCGGAGACGATGTCGCGGACGACGCCGATGACGTGGGCCAGCTACCTGCTGCTGCCTCACATTCCGCAAGCGGGCGAGTTGAGCATCTTCTTTGCCGCGATTCTTGGGGCGGTTCTGGGCTTTCTGTGGTTCAACTGCTACCCGGCTCAGACCTTCATGGGCGACATCGGCTCGCTGCCTCTCGGCGCTGCGATGGGCTACGGCGCCTTGGTCACGCGCAACGAGTTGCTGCTGCTGGTTATCGGGGGGGTCTTCGTCATCGAGTTGATGAGCGTGGTGCTCCAGGTGGGTTATTTCAAGTACACCCGCGGCAAGCGCCTCTTCCGTTGCGCCCCGCTGCACCACCATTTCCACCTGGCCGGCTGGAGCGAGCCACAGGTCGTCGTCCGCTTCTGGCTGCTGGCCGCCGCCTTCGCCGCCCTGGCTCTGGCCACTATCAAACTCCGCTGATCCCCGCTCGCCGTCTGCCGTCTGTCGTGTGCTCGCAGGAGCATAAGACCGAAGGCCTTATAGCGTCGCCAGGAACGCTTACGAACGCCCGTAACCGGCCTGGAGCTGGCCACAGGCGGCTTTGATCCGGCGGCCGAGCTTGAAGCGAGTGACGGTCTCGACCCCGGCGTCCTTGAGGATCGAAGCAAACCGCGCGATGCGATCGCGACTGCTGCCGGTCAACGCGCAGCCGGAGTAGGGATTGTGCTCGATCAGGTTGACGTTGCATGGGATGCCGTGCAGCAGCTTGACGAGTTGCCGGGCCTGTGCCGTTGAGTCATTGAGCCTGTCGATCAACACGTATTCGAAAGTTACTCGCTGCTTCGTCTTGGCCTGGTAGGCCCTCACGGCTTCGAGCAATTCGCTCAGTGGGTACCGCCGGGCGATCGGCATCATGCGAGCCCGCAGGGTATCACTCGATGCATTCAGTGAGATCGCCAGACGTGGTTGGACATTCTCGTCGGCCAGTCGCACGATCGCCGGCGCGATGCCACAGGTACTGATGGTTATGTGTCTGATGCCGATGTTCTTGCCCGAGGCATGGTTCAGGATGCGGACCGACTTCAGCACGGCGTCGTAGTTCTCGAACGGTTCGCCCATGCCCATGTAGACCACGTTGTGGATCTTGCCCGCATCTGCTTCCGCCCGATTGACCTGATCGGTGATTTCGCCGGCGGTAAGGTTGCGGCGCAGTCCGATTCGAGCAGTCGCACAGAACGCGCAACCCATCGCGCAACCGACCTGCGTCGAGACGCATAGCGTTTGCCGGTCGCCGTCACGCAGCAACACCGCCTCGACCCGCTCGCCGTCGGCCAGCTCGAAGAGGTACTTGCGCGACCCGTCCGGGTCGGCCGGGCAATCGAGCGTCTTGAGCTGCGAGATGAAGTAACCCCGTTCGCCCAGCGTCTGGCGAAACGCCTTGCTCAGCGGCGTGATATCCGAGACGGCCGCCGCGTTCTTGGTGTGCAGGAAGCTGAAGAGGTACTTGGCCACGTACTTCTTCTGCCGCAACTCCACCACGAGCCGCTCCAGTTCGTCCAACGTCTTGTCCTTGAGGTCCTTGTTCATCGCCCCATTCTACCAGAGGCGACCATCGCAGTCGATCTGACGATGGACTATGCGCGTCATATCCTGGCCTGGAATCGCACAGGGGTCGGGGCCAGTGCCGTGGTGCGTCGGTTCGACCGGGCAGCACTCAATCATCGTCGTCGGCACTGCTGGAGATGTATCCCTGCTGGCCTTCGCTGGCGTAGACGCGGGCATGCTCTTGCTCGTCGCCGGCGAGATCAGAGTAGCCGGCTTCGGCGTCCTCATCCATCTGGCGGCGGATCGCCTCGTATTCCTCCAGCGTCATCAGCACCTCGCGGGCCTGGCTGCCCTTGTACTCACCGAGAATGCCGGCGCCCGCCATCATTTCGATCATGCGCGAGGCGCGGGCGTAGCCGACGCTGAGCTTTCGCTGCAGCAGGGAGACGCTGCCCCGTTTGCTCTGCAGGACGACGCGCACCGCCTCGTCGAACAGATCGTCGCGCGGCATCTCGCCGGCGTCGACATGCTTGAGCTGCGTCAACTCAGGATGGAACTGCGGCTCGGCGACCTCCTTGAGGTGCTTGATGATGCCGCGAATCTCCGTTTCGTCCAGGAACGTGCCCTGGGCGCGGATCAGGTCGCTGGTTCCGGGCTTGAGGAACAGCATATCGCCCTCGCCCAACAGCGTCTCGGCGCCGTTCTGGTCGAGGATGATCCGGCTGTCCATGCGGGCGGCGACGCGGAATCCGATGCGGCAGGGCATGTTCGACTTGATTAAGCCGGTGACGACCGTTGCCTGTGGCCGCTGCGTCGCCAGAACGATGTGGATGCCGACGGCCCGGCTCTTCTGGGCCAGGCGGACGATGTACGCTTCGATCTCCTTCGAGGCGGTCATCATCAGGTCGGCCAGTTCGTCGATTACGATCATGATGTACGGGAGCTTCTTGGGGATCTGCGCCTCTTCGTCCTCCGTGGTGGGATTGAACCGCGCAACGACCTCTTCGGCCCCCAGCTTGTTGAACTCGGCAATGTTCTTCACCCTCGCCTCGGCCAACAGGGCGTATCGCTCATCCATTTTCACCGTCGCCCACTCGAGGATCTGCACCGCCATTTGTGTCTCGGTGACGATCGGGCACATCAGGTGCGGGACTGTGCTGTAAGCGGTCATCTCGACCATCTTGGGGTCGATCAGGATCATCTTGACCTCGTCCGGGCGTTTCGTCAGGAGGATGCTGACGATGATGCTGTTGATGCAGACGCTCTTTCCCGAGCCGGTCGTCCCGGCGATCAGCAGGTGCGGCATGCGGGTCAGGTCCGAGACCAGCGCCTCGCCCGACGAGTCCTTGCCGAGGAACAGCGGGATTTCCATTTTGCCCGCCCGTGTGCCGCCCAAGTCCATCAGGCTCTTGATACGGACCTTCTCTTTTTCGCTGTTGGGCACCTCGATGCCGATGGTGTGTTTGCCCGGCAGGGGGGCCACGACGCGGACGGCCCCGGCGCTGAGCGCCCGGGCGATGTCGTTGGACAGATTGGTGATGCGACTGACCTTGATGCCGGCGGCCAGCTCCAGCTCGAACATTGTCACCACCGGTCCGGTCTCGGCGGCGACCACGCGTGCGTTGATGTTGAATTCACTCAGCAGTTTCTCCAGGGCGCTGGCCTTGGCCTTGACCACCTTCTCCTGAATGGCCGCGTACCCATACTCCGGCTCAGCCAGAAGCTCCATCGGCGGAAGGGTATAGTCGTCGTAGGATGGCTGCACGAAGGCCGGCGGCTGGCGCTTTTCGGCGCGACGCCGTACCTCCATCGGCAATGGACGTTTCACCGGCGTTGCAGGGGGCTCCTGAGCCTCCTCGATCGGTTCCTCTTCGTCGTATTCCTCCTCGTCTTCATACTCCTCCTCCTCGGCCTCTTCCTCATCGGCGTAGGCATCGATCTGTTCTTCACGCACATCCGTGGCTGCGCCTCCGGTCAGAGACAGCGACCGTTGCCGGGCGCTGAGACGCTGCCAGATCTCGGTCAGGGCTTCGGAGTGCTCCTTCGCCACCGACCAGGCGGGCACGACGACGCCGATGACACGACGGACCGCGATCCCACAGGCCGCCAGAATGCCAATGATCACGCTGTCGGCCAGAAGCGCCAAGCCGACCACCCAGGTCGCCAACAGGAGAATAAACGTGCCGAGCACGGCGAAATGGTTGCGCAGATACGTTGCCGCCGAGACTCCAAGCACGCCTCCCGATCCGAGCGGGAACGTGTAGACCTTGTGCGGCCAGAAGACGTAGAATGTCGTCGAGACTGCCACCGTCAACAGGGCCATCCCGACAAAACGGAAGATCCCCTGGTCCACGGTGCGATCCGCCAGCCGAGCCAGAAGGTAGCACAGCAGCGCGCCAAGCAGAATGAAGGCCCCGGGGCCGATGTAGTACAGCAGATAGAATGCCGCAAAAGCCCCCATCGACCCGCACCAGTTGGCGGCCGGGTCATTCGCCGGGTGGACATAGGAACTGGGACGGTCGCCAATATCGAAACTCAGGCAACTGAACAGAAGCACCACGCAGACGACGACGCCGATGCTCAGCAGCGCCAGGCGGACACCCGCCCCGATAGCCTTATGCCTGTTCTTCTTCAATCGCGACTTCCTGGTCATGGCCACCGTACAGCACCCCCTTCAATAAGTCCTATAACATCGCATGCCGCAGGGGCGTACGCCCTTCCGGCTTCTGCTGAACCTATCTTATATCGGCACCGGACGGGCCTTTTCTGTACTATTGATTGAGGGCGCCCCGTGAAGGTCGCCTGAGGCGGGCATTGCCGTCTTCGAGTGGGGGGACAGACGAGAGCGGGGCCCGCCTCGCGGTGAGGGGGCCCCGAGAGATCTCTGTCCAATCAGGTCGCAGGGATGACTCAGTTCATGGCCGGGGCTGTCGGTGCCGGTCGGACGCTGGCCGGCGCGAAACCGTCGGCATAGACGATCGTCGCCTTGTCCTTGAGATCCTGGAGATACCCGCGGACAACCTCCTGCTTCTTCTGCGCGATCAACCGCTCCATGATCGCCTGTTTGGCCTCCTCGAGCGGCACCTTTTGAGAATCCTGATGGTCCGTGACCTTGATGATGTGATAGCCGAAGCGAGTCTCAACCACATCGCTGACCTCGCCCGGCTCCAGCGCAAAGGCAGCCTCCTCAAACGGCGGGACCATTTGACCGCGACCGAACAGGCCCAGGTCGCCGCCACCGGCCGCGGAAGGACAGCTTGAATTCGCCTTGGCCAACTCGGCGAAATCGCCGCCGTCGCGGACCTGCTTGAGCAGTTCCTCCGCCTTGGTTCTGGCCGCAACCTTTGCGTCGTTTGGATCGGGATTATTCGGGTCGGGAGCGATCAGGATATGGCTGGCCTGGATTTGCTCGGCCGTCTCGAATTCCTTGGGATGTCCGTCGTAGTAGGTTTGGGCGTCCGCATCGTTGACGTCGATCTTGCCGGTCCACTGGGTCTCCATGAGTTCCTGCCTGGCCAGATTCAACCGGTACTGCCGTTTGAACTCGTCGAAGCTCTCGCCCTGGGACTCCACCATCTGCTGGAGGGCCTGGATGGTGATCGGTGGTTTCTGTTGGGCCACGCGTTCTTCGATCGCTGCCATCGCTTCGGCCTCCGTCACCTCGATATTGGCCGCTTTGACCTGCTGATCGATGAGCGTTTCGCCGACCAGGGAATCGAGGATACGCTGTTTCATCTGCTTCTTGAACTGTTCAAGGTAGGCTGGCGGCAGGTTGCCCAGTTGGGCCCCGGCCATTTTCATTTGCCTATTGAGGTTCTGATCCAGTCGGCCCTGGGTGATTCGCTCGCCATTGACGGTAACAACCACGGCATTCGCATCGGGCTTTGGCTCGGGCTGGGGCGCCAGGCTGTCAAGAGCACCCGTCTCGGACAGTGTTGACGCCGGCTCGCCGCTGCTGACGGCGGGTTTGTTGGGATCGGGTGTTTCCGGCTCCTTCTGCCCACAACCGCTTGTGCCGAGAACAAGAACAACAGTCAGGCCTATCGTCAGGGCGGCAAGACTCAGATTCGTTCGGTTTATCGCTCTTCTCATGAATAACTCCTGATAAGATTGTCGTCAGTTCCGATTGATCATTGCGACAGGCTCCATCCCCGCGAAGGAAGGCCATGCGGCGCATTATTCCACACGCCACCTGGGAAGTCAAGGAATTCGCATTAATGGCGGGGCGTGTTTCGAACAGAGAACGGAGAACGGACCGCTGCGGCGAATTGCTCTTGAAGGCGATCCCGGCTGGCGATATACTGCGTCGTCCGGCCGGCCCGCCCGGCCGAATACGACGCCAACGTAGCTCAACGGTAGAGCTCTGGTTTTGTAAACCAGGGGTTGTCGGTTCGAATCCGACCGTTGGCTTTCGACACTCCGTTCCGGACAGTGCCGGAAACCCCCCTTGAATTCGTGGGCTCGAAGACCTACAATGGGCAGCACAGGGTCGATGCTTCCGCCAGAGCAGACGCGTGAAAGGAGGCCTTCACGATGAGCGCACACGAACATCGACAGGCACATCTGACGGATCGTTTCTGTTCCCGAATGGGGTGACGGTGGTGCATATTCCCAGCGGCGTTCTGATATGCTCGCGATGTGGCACCTGGGCCAGGACGGCTTGCCTCCCTTGGGCTGATCGACGCCGCTTCGACGGAGTTTTGTGATGCGACGAGGTCGAGGCTTCACACTGATCGAGCTTCTGGTCGTGATCGCCATCATCGCTCTGCTCATGTCGATTCTGATGCCTGCATTGCAGCGTGCGCGGGAGCAGGGCCGGCGTGCGGCGTGCCTGAACAACACCAAGAGCCTGGTTCTCGCCTGGCTGATGTACGCCGACGCCAACGAAGGCAGGTTGCCTCGGGCTCAGGCGAGTGAGGATCGGGCGGTCACGGACTGCTGGGTCCGGAAGCCGCCGGGAACGTTGCCCGTGGAATGGCCGGTGGAAGACCAGATCGAGGCCTTGAAGGCTGGCGTGCTGTTTGCCTATGCGCCGAACATCAAGGTGTTCCGCTGTCCCGTGGCCGCCAAGACCGAGATGCGGACGTACAGCATCGTTCACGCGATGAACGGCTACGACTTCGGGGCGACCGCTCCGGTCTGCAAACGGATCCATGACATCAAGCAGCCGGGCATGCGGGTTGTGTTCATCGATGATTACGGCGAGGACTACGATGCCGCCTGGGCCGTATATTACGATCTGCCCAGGTGGTGGAATCCGATTCCCATGCGGCATGGCAAAGGAACGGTCGCCTCACATGCCGACGGGCACGCGGAGTTCTATAGCTGGACCGACCCGCGGACCATCGAATGGGCGCAGTTGACCTGGCAGGAGGCCGAGGCCCAGAAGGGCAGCGACCTGACCACCCAGCCGGGCAACCACGACCTCGAACAGATCCAGAAGGCCTGCTGGGGTCGGCTGGGTTACGATCCATAAGCAAGATGGATGGGGCTGTCTATCGGACGCACTGTATTGGAGTTTCATGATGCGAAGGAATCGAGGTTTTACACTGATCGAGCTTCTCGTGGTGATTGCCATTATCGCTCTGCTGATGTCGATCCTGATGCCGGCGCTGGCACGGGTGCGCGAGCAGGCCCGTATGATCGGGTGCATGGCGAATGTGCGGCAGTGGGGCCTAGTGTCCACGATGTACGCCGAGGCCAACGACGGCAAACTCTGGAGCGAGATCGGCGCCAGTGCCTGGTGGTGGATCTACCAACTCCCCGAGTCGCAGAGGGACTGGAAACAGAACAAGACCTGGTTCTGCCCCACGGCCACCAAGCCGATTGTGGATGAGTATGGCGTGAACGCCCCCACGCTGAACATCTTCAATGCCTGGGGGATCTTCCGCGATCCCTACGAAGGATATGAGGCCGGCCCGAACGGTGTGGCCGGCAGCTACGGGTTCAACGGCTTCCTGATGGGCCGGACCCTGGATCCCGGCAGCAGCCAGAGTTATTGGGGCACCCTCACCAACGTCAGGAATGCAAACAATGTCCCATTGTTCATCGACGCCCTGCGGTTCGACCTGTGGCCTCAGCATACAACCGCCCCCGCGACGTACGAGTTCGAGGCCTGGACGGATCAGGACATGGCCCGATGCTGCATCAACCGCCATGGTGGATTCGTCGGTTGTGTCTTTGCGGATGCCTCGGCCCGCAAGGTGGGCCTGAAGGAACTCTGGACGCTCAAGTGGCACAAGACCTTTGACACCGCGGGACCCTGGACTCTGGCGGGAGGTGTTACCGCGAGCGACTGGCCCGACTGGATCGTGAGGTTCAAGGACTACTGATCCGCAGGACTGCGACGTCGTCGGCCGCCAGTGTGATCGTTGTCTGGCTATTGCGCCATTCGATATTGCGCCCGGAGACGAGGTCAGGCGTGGAGCCGGCGACGTCGATCTCTGCGGTGATGGTCACTTCCTGGGAACGGCCGCTGTCGTTGAAGACGGTCAGATACTGCCGGCCGAATCGCTCGACGTAGACGTCCTCGCAATTCGAGCGGGCATGTGGGATCGGCTCCCAGCCAGCCTCCGCGACGGCCTTGCACAGCGGCACGTATTTCCTGAAAAGATCGCGGTCCCTTTCGTACAGTTCCGGGCGCGTGAAGTAGTGTCCTTCCGAGGCGTTGTGGCTGAAGAAGCCCGGAAACATGCCATAGGCCAGGCAGCGCTTCATGTACCTGGCGACCAACTCGTGCGAGAAACGCTCGAACTCGGTGTTCATCAGGAAGCAGTAGGGTTTGCCTCTGCAAAGGGCCCGGCGAAACAGCAGATCACCATCCGACATGGGCCGCCACACCCCCGCGGGATTCCAGTCGGTCTCACTGCCGAGGACGTCGAGCAGGGGGGCCAGCCAGCAGAGCTGGATCGGCGTCGAGTTGGCCATCATCAGCTTTTCCATCGCGTGAACGTCATCGGCCAGAGCACGGGCGTACTCGAAGGCGATTAATCCCCGGAAGATAGCCGGCTTGTGCTCCGTCGGCGAGAATGTCAGAGGCGTCTGTGCGATGGCGAAGTGGTCGCGCCGGAAGTTCAGTTCGTCGGTGACGTATCCTTCGCTCGAGTCGATGTATTCGCCGTCGAGATCGGCCGTCCGCTGCGAGCCATAGAGTCGCTCGCGCAGCGTCGGGTTCCACTTGTTCTTGAAATCCGTCGCTTCGCCGCGCACGTTGGGCATGGAGTTGATGCTCCACACGGCGCCGTCGTTCCAGGGCAGGTTCAGCAGGCGAGCGGGGAATCGGCCCTGCTCATCGTGAAAGCCGCTGGTCAGCAGGGCCTGGGCACGCGAGTCATTCTCTTGCTGAGCGAGCCGCATCGCCTCCGCCAGGGCCGCGTCCAGAGTGCGGGGCAGCTCTCTCGGCATGCGCATCCACCAGGTCATCGGTTCGGTGTAGCGAAAGGTGAGAATGCCATGCTCGTCGTCCCACGCGGTCTCGTTATTGCCTTCCTTGAAGCGGAAGCCGAAGTCCTGCCAGCCCTTCACTTCGCTGATCTTCGCAAACGGCATCCAAAGTCCCTGATCGGCGACCCGCCGGACGAAATGCCGGGGAAAAGCCTCGTAGTAGACTTCGAGCGCTGCGCGGAAGCCCCATTCCGGCTCGAAATGGAACTTGCAGAATCGCAGACGGGCGGTGGGCTTTTCGGGGGTCAGGCCGATGTCGCAGGCCAGAAACAGCTCTTCGGTCCCTGCGTTGTATCCGGCGCGGAAGAAGGCCGGCCAGGCCATGTCGATCCCCAGCGCTGTTGCCTCGCTTGCATTGGCGACAGCCGCAAAGGGGTATCGCGACAACTGTCCGTTGACCCCAACGGCGAAACGTGAGGCATTGAGGTATTCGCGTCCCGGCTCGACGGACATGCTGTGCCGCGGGTCGCGGAACCACCGGCATTGCTCGGCCGCGACGGGGATCGCGTAGATCAGGGTCACGGCGCGATCGCCTCCGGCCGTATCGGAAAGAACCACGTCAAAGAACGTGACGCCGTCTTCTTCCGTGGTCTGGCATTCGAGCTGTAGATCGAGCGCGGAATCTTCGAGCCTAACGAAATCCGTCCCGGCGGCCACGTCGCGCACCTGGAATCCCTCCCGTTGGGGTGCCGTCGGCTCGATCACCATTCCGTCGAACAGGATCGCGCCGGCCGGGGGACTGAGGACGCGCAGCTCGGCACCGCGAAAGAGGGCTCGACCAGTATGTCGGCGCAGGAGCATGTAGAAGGCGACCGACTTGACCGGCTTGTCCGGGAACACCATCACCTCGGCCTTCTCCCAGTCATGTGAGCCGACGTTGAAACTATCGATCTGGCCCCACAGCGGCGTGCCGTCCTGGTAGGTCAGATCGAGATACAGCGAATAATCGCTGTCGCGGCTGCCACCCACCCCTTCGGCCTTGCTCCAGGCGACGGCGACGATCGGCTCGGCCTCCTCCTGGTCGAGCGTCACCACCTGCGAGATGCCCCGCTGCGCTTGCGAATCCCCTTCATTGTCGCAGACGAAGGTATCGTCCTGCCGGACAAAACCTCTCCCCCAAGGCCTCCAGCCGTCCGCCTTCAGCAGGTTCTCTCCCGCATCCTGCGCATCCAGCACGCGCTTGATCACCTGGGCGTCCGAGGTCTGGGCCTGGATCGCCCGGGACCATCCGATGGGCACACCCAGGATCATGGTCGTCAACACGCAACACGGCAGCCGTCTCGTTCCATGTCCGTTCCGGTTCATTCCTGACCTCCAACGCATTTGTTGTCGGCAGCAGGTTGCGGCATTCCACCTGCGCACGACTCACTGGTCCTTTAACCAGACGGATGAACTGAGCGTACGGCGACCGCGCCCACGACGGCCGGGACCGTCCTGGCCGTCCTCGACGGCGCCGGTGCCGCGATTGTCCCTGGCGTAGTTGGGGATCGCGCGGAAAGCGGAGCCGTCCGCCCATGTGCCCTCGATCGCCATCACGCCCCTGAGCAAATCGTCCATCCACTTCGCCGTCAGGGCCGACGTCGGACTCAGAACGTTGTTCAGGTTCTGATCGACGCTTTCGGCACTGTAGATCAGCGGGCCGTATCGCAGGGCCACCTGGCCTCGAGTCGCCTCGATTTTGTCGCTGCCTTTGATCCGCTGGACCTTCATCGGCAAGGTCAGGGTGATCTCGTCTCCTGCCTGCCACGTGCGCGTAATCACGGCGTAGCCGTTCTCGATGGTCGGGGACATCTTCGCTCCGTTGACGGCGATGGAGCTGATGCCGTTGGCTGCAGGCGTTGCGCTGTATAACTCGCTGACACTGCGGTTCGGCGTGCGAATCTTGATGCTGAAGCTCCTGGGGGCGGCGGGGCGGACGGTGATGGACACCTCGCCGGACCAGGGGTAGTCGGTCTTCTGGACCATCTCGACGTCGGTGCCGGCGACGCCCTCGACCGTCACGGCGCTGCCGATGAACAGGTTCACGTAGATGCTGTCGTCGCTCGTGACGTAGGTCCAGGTGGGCAGCATCAGCAGCGTCCGGGGGATGTTGCCGACGCAGCAGGGGCAGACGTGCCAGTCGTAACGCGAACCGTACGAATCAAGCGGGTTCTGATAATAGAAGTTCTTCGCATCGAGATCGACCGAGCCGAGCAGGGCGTTGAAGAGCGTCTCCTCGTAAAGGTCGGCGAAGCGTGCGTCGTGGTAGGTCATGTTGAGCTTGTGCTGGAAGAAGATCAGGCCGCAGCTCGAACACGATTCGCAGTAGGCGTTGTGGCGCAGGGAATAGTCAGGGCCGAATCCCTCGGACGTTTCGCCGCTGCCGATTCCGCCCGTCACGTAGTACTTGCGGTTGACCATGTTGTCCCAGAGGCTCATCACGGCGCTGTGATAGTCGATGTCGCCCGTCTCCATCGCCACATCGGCCATGCCCGCGTAGGAATACGATGCCCGCACGGCGTGACCGACCGCCTCGTACTGCTGGATGACCGGGACGTGGCTCTGGTCGTATTCCGAACCGTCCTTGCGGCAGTCCAGGAGGAACTTGGCCAGTTGGATGTATCTGTCGCCTTGGCCCTGTCCCTCGGTGTCGTTGACGAAACGCCCGAACCGAACCAGAGCGATCTCCATCGCCTGATGGCCGTCGTACCATTCCTTCTTCGGGGCCGGCCCGATGTGGGCGTCCCAGCAGTCGGCGAGCTTCTTGGCCGCGTTGTAGAGACGCAGGTCCTGGCCCCTGGTGAGGTTGTGGTGGGCCACCGCGGCTTCGAGGAAGTAGCCCGCGACGTAGCCCTCGTGATCTGCCCGATACCGTGGCGACCATCGCTGGCGGTCACTGAGCGTATAAGCCGTCTGGATGTAGCCGTCCGGCTCCTGAGCGGCCAGAACCTTGGGAATCCAATCCTCCAGCGTCGCCTTCAGAGCCTGCTGGGCCTGGATGATCTCCCGGTCGCCCTGTGGATCGACCATCAGGGCCACGCAGATCGATTCGATCGTGTTGTAGACCCAGGCATTGGAGAAGACGTAGCCGCGATGCCGGCTGTGGGGCTTGCCGGCCAGCTTGTTGGCCGCATCGATGAAGTTGTTGATTCCGCCTTCCCTGAGGTTCGGATCGGAGATCTTCGCGATGCAGTGCGGAATCCAGTTGACGATCAGGGCCTTGGCCCGGTCGTTCCACAGGCGACTGTCGATCCGGTACGGCTTGGTATCGACCAGATGGAGGTTCTCCGCCGCCGGCGGCGTCACGACCTGGACATTCACGGTCGATGAGCCGCTCAGCGGGCCTCTGGCGGCTGCGAGCTTGAGTACGTATTCGCCGACGGCCGAGAATGTCGCACTCGTCGTCTCGGCGCCTGCGTATTCGAAGACGACCGACCCCGGACCCGACTGTTTGCTCCAGGTCACCTTCATCGGTGGTGCGTCCTTCTTCGGCAGCGACTTCGTCTGGCCTGACAGGTAGGTCCTGCCGCCAATCACGACTACGCGATCGACGCCTGCATCGACCCTGGGCGGAAAATCGGGCGACCGGCCCGAGTCGTAGACCTTCCATTCGAGGACGCCGGTGGAGAAGGTGTCGTTCGAGTCGATCTCCAGCCGGAGCTTCGACGTGCGGACCTCGTCGAAGGTCGTTGTGTTGTATCGGTCGCCTGCTACGCCCAGGCCGGAAGGACTGCTCACGGCAACGAAGGCGGTGTCATCCCAGTACAGCAGGCGGCAGGCCTTGGGCAGACGGACGCCTTGGCGGTCGTCCCACCAGTACACGTCGATTTTGTCTGTGGTGATCGGCTGGCTCCATTCGTACTGTACCCACTGCGTGCCCCTCGTGGGCCAGTTGCCATACGAACCCCGGCGATTGTCGCGCGAGCTTCGCGGGTCATACTCGTCGTTGAGCGCCGCATTGGAGGTGTCGCCGGAAACGTAGGAACTCGACGGCTCAGCGACAACGGCCAGGTTCGCGCCGGTCGATGACTCGGCCGAGTTGTGTCCCTGGGCGGAAACCAAGCCACCCAACGTCAGAGCAAGTGATAGGGCAATGAATGTTGTCTTCCTCATGGCGGCCTCCTGCAGGTCGTGCGTCCGCGCACGACGGTTCGTAATCGTTCGACGGCATTGCTGGATCGAATCTTAGATCAAGTCCACTGGCAATTTCAAGGCTGTCTTTTCACCATTTCCCGTACATCGCGTTGCTGAACAGGAGGATGTCCCCATGAGTTGTCACAGATCGTCGCAACAAAAAAGGGTGGCAACCTCAAGTCCGCAGGACCCAAGGCTGCCACCCTTGGATATTCTGGTGCCATTGGCGTTCGTCAGATTTCGGTCCACTGGCCGGGGATGGGGACGGGGAACCAGCCGTCGGCGTCGGCCTTGACCGGCGGCGGGCTGTCGTAGTCCAGGTCGTCGAGATAGTCGCAGAACTGGAAGCGCGACTTCATCATGTCGTCCCACGTGATGGTCTGGCCCGTATGGCAGGCGGCACGGCCCATGCACGAGGTGAGGTCCGAGTAGACGGCGCGCTTGACCTCGTTGTGTGGCCGGTCGTTGCGAATGCTGTCGATGAAGACGTTCCACTCATATTGCCACGGGCTGTACCGGTCTCTCGTGGGCGTCCAGGCGATGTTGCCTTTTTCGATGCGCTGGTCTTTGAACATGTGAACCGTTGCGGCGTGGACGTCGCCGGAGAACTGCGCGGCGCACTTGGTCCCGTGGATGAAGGTGGCGAACTCACTGCGGCAGTGGTTCATCCGCCGGAACCCGCAGAGCGCCTTGGTCCCGTCGGCGAAGGTGTACTCCATCGAGTAGACGTCGATGTTCTGTCCGTGGTCCTGGCTGCGCGGCACGCGCCCGCCCAGGCCCACCGCCTGCACCGGCCAGGCGTCCTTGATCCAGCAGCATTCGTCGATCTGGTGGATCAGGTTGTCGACCATGTGGCCCGATCCGACCCAGTACAGCTCGGCCCGGCCGAATTCGAGCTGGCTCATCAGCTTGTTGGCGTTGGCGCCCTGGTTGCCCAGCCAGCCGGTGCCGCCCAGGCGGTTGGCGCGAATCAGCGGGATATCGCCCATCTCGCCGTTGCGGATCTTCTCGATCAGGGCCTGGCGGGCCGGTGAGTGGCGGCATTGCACGCCCGCCAGCACCTTGACGCCCTTACGATCCGCCTCCTCACCGGCACGGAGCAGGCGATGCAGGCCACCCGGATCGGAGGCAAAGGGCTTCTCCATGAACACGTTGATGCCCTTCTGGATGGCGTACTCGACGTGGAGCGGCCGGATGTAGGATCGCGTGGTGCACATCGCCACATCGCCCGGACGGAGGATGTCGATCGCCTTCTGGTAGCCCTTGAAGCCGATGAACCTGCGGTCCTCCGGCACGTCGATGCGGTCGCCGAACTGCTCCTTGAGCGATTTGTACGCGTTGGTCATACGGCTCTCCACGACGTCGGCCATGGCGTAGAGCTTGATCGGCCCGCCGTCGGGCACGCCGAGGGCATCGCCAACGGCGCCGGTGCCGCGCCCGCCGCAGCCGAGCAGCGCCAAGCGAATCGTGTTGTCCTGGCCGGCGAACGCGGCCGGTGAGAGACCCCCGAGTACGGCGGCGCCCGCCGCAAGCGAACCGGTCGCCTGGAGAAACTGTCTGCGATTGACGGTGGAACTGCTGATGGGTTGAGTCATGGCGGTTTCCTCAATAGACGGTCAAACGATTAGAGGTTTTCCTTCCTGGGATACGCGGAAAGACGATATGTTCGAAAGCGGGTGGGCGGGCGATGCATCAAATCAATCGTATCGATCATAGCGACCCCAAGTGTAGTCTTCGCCGGGGTCGGACGCAAGCGAAGAATCCTCCCTGCTTCGGTGAATCGCGCCCCTTGGACTACGGCCGGCGGGATTCGTTGCATTCTGGCGCCGGATGTGGTATAAGGCCTTATCAAACAGCGAATTGCAGATCGTGGATTTGTGATTCGCCTGTGGGGCTGTGCTCCGGCATGTTGGAATGACCCATTGGGAGGTTATATGGAAGTAGCGGAACTGAAAGGTTTGATCGGCGAACTTGAGGCCCGGGTCGTGAAGATTCGGGACTGGCTTTGACTTGGTCGGCAAGAGGGCGCAACTGGATCAACTGGAACAGCAGATGTCTCGCGAGGGCTTCTGGGACAACCCGGAAGCGGCCCAGCGCGTGACCAGTCAGCTCAGCGCGCTGAAGGCGGTCGTCGAGCCCGTCGAGGAGTTGCAGCACGAGGTGGCGGACCTGAGCGAGTTGTATCAACTGGCGGCCGAGGAAGAAGACGGCGACGAGCTGGAGCAGTTGGAGGAGGATGTCGAGTCGCTGATGCACCGCTGCGATAAGATCGAGTTGGCGGGCCTGCTTTCGCGTCCGGAGGACACGAAGAACTGCTTCATCAGCATTCACGCCGGGGCAGGGGGCACCGAGAGTTGCGACTGGGCGAACATGCTGCTGCGAATGTATACGCGGTTCTTCGACGCCAACAAGTTCAAATATGAAGAGCTGGACATCACGCCCGGCGAGGAGGCGGGCATTCGCTCGATCACGCTGCGGGTGATCGGACCGTTTGCGTTTGGCAAGCTCTCGTGCGAGGTGGGCGTTCATCGGCTCGTCCGGATCAGCCCGTTCGATTCGCAGAAGCGAAGGCACACAAGCTTTGCGGCCGTCGATTGTGTCCCGGAGTTCGATGAGGACATCGAGATCGAGATCAGCGAGGACGATCTTCGCATCGACACCTATCGCGCCGGCGGTGCCGGCGGTCAGCACGTCAACAAGGTCAGTTCGGCGGTCCGCATCACGCACATACCGACCGGCCTGGTTGTGCAGTGTCAGAACGAGCGAAGCCAGCACAAGAACAAGGCGCAGGCGCTGAAGGTTCTCAAGAGCCGGCTCTACATGCTCGAGCAGCAGAAGCGCGACGCCGAGGTGGCCAAGCTCTATGGTGACAAGGGCGAAATCGCCTGGGGCAACCAGATTCGCAGCTATGTGCTGCAGCCGTATCAGATGGTCAAAGACCATCGAACGAACTACCAGACGGGCAATGTCGAAGCCGTGCTGGATGGCGACCTGGACGCCCTCATCGAGAGCTTCCTGCGGCATCGGGCCAAAGACAAGACGAAGAGCGCGTAGAAAGTGGAGCAAATGAAGCAGATCATTACGGTGGACATCAAGACACGGAGGGTCGATCCGGCCCGGTGCAAAACGGACATGCTGGTTCTGGGGCGTTTCTCCGATGGGCCCGGACTGGACAGGACGCAAAAGGCCCTGGACGACAAACTGGGTGGAGCGATCCGCCGGCTGGCCAAGCTGGGCGACTTCGTTGGAAAGGCCGGGACCAGCGTGGTCCTTTATGGCGACGGCAAAATCCCCGCGCAGCGCGTGATGCTGATCGGCTTGGGCGAGCGGAAGAAAGCCACCTTCGAGACGATTCGCAAGGCCGCGGCGATGGCTGCCAACCAAGCCGTCAACATGAAGCTCCAAACGCTGTCGCTGGCCCTGCATGGGGCGGCGCAAGGCAAGCTCGACACGGCGGGGATGGACAAGGCGATGGCCGAAGGGGCGTATTTCGGCAGCTATCGCTACGACGAGTTCATCACTGAGAGCCAGAATGGACGGCGCGGGGCGCTGAAGGTCGAAGTCGTGGACGCCGAAGCGGGCCCGATCAGGGCGCTGAACCAGGGGCTTGCCGCCGGGGCGGTCATCGGCCGGGCCCAGAGCTACGCCAGAACCATCGCCAACCGGCCGGGCAACGTCATCACCCCCCCGACGCTCGCCAAGGCCGCTGTGGAGATGGCTCGGGGCACCAAGGGGCTCAGTTGCACCGTCTTCGATGCCCGGCAGCTCAAGACCAGCAAGATGGGCGGAATCCTGGCCGTCGGCGCCGGATCGAAAAACGAGCCGAGACTCATCATTCTCAAGTACACTCCTGCCAGGAAGCCGGCCAAGGGATCGCCGCGAGTGGCCCTGGTGGGAAAGGCGATCACGTTCGACTCGGGCGGGATCAGCATCAAGCCGTCGGCGGATATGGATCAGATGAAGCTGGACAAGAGCGGCGGGATCGCGGTTCTGGCGACGATGAAGGCGGTGGCGGAACTGGGACTTCCGGTGAACGTCTGGGGTCTGATCCCGTCGGCGGAGAACCTGCCGAGCGGATCGAGCTATCGACCCGGCGACATCGTCACCACGTACAGCGGCAAGACCGTGGAAATCCTCAACACCGATGCCGAGGGGCGGATGATCCTCTGCGACGCCCTGGCCTATGCGGCCCGGCAGAAGTTCGAGACCATCATCGACATCGCGACACTGACGGGTGCGTGCATGGTCGCGCTGGGGCAATACAAAGCCGGCCTGATGAGCAACAATGACGATCTGGTCGCGCAGCTTCGCCTCGCCGCGGACGATAGTGGCGAAAACGTCTGGCACCTGCCCAGCGGCGACGAGTACGCCGACGAGATGAAGAGCAAGATCGCCGACCTGCGCAACACGGGCGGGCGATGGGGCGGCGCCTGCACGGCGGCCGCCTTCCTGCGGCAGTTCGTCGGTGAAACGAAATGGGCGCATCTGGACATCGCTGGGATGGATATCCTCCAGAAGGGAACCGACTACGCCGCACCGGGTTCGACTGGCTTCGGTGTGCGGCTGCTCGTGACCTATTTGATGAATCTCACCACGTAGGGGCGACGCATGCGTCGCTCGCCACGATTTGGATGGACGGGAAGCAATGGCTAAGAAAGTGATGAAGGTGGACCAGGAGCGCATCCGCAAGGCGGTGCGTGAGATCCTGCTGGCGGTCGGTGAGGACGTGGATCGCGAGGGACTCCAGAAGACGCCGGATCGTGTGGCGCGGATGTACGCCGAACTATTGGGCGGGATGTTCGAAGACCCGAACGTGCACCTTCGCAGCGTCTTCACCGAAGCGTACGACGAGATCGTCCTGCTGCGCGACATTCCCTTCTACTCGCTCTGCGAGCACCATCTGCTGCCGTTCATCGGCAAGGCCCACGTCGCATATCTGCCGACGGGCAAGGTCCTCGGCGTCAGTAAGCTGGCGCGGATCGTTGATTGCTACGCGCATCGCCTGCACACACAGGAGCGGCTGACGGGCCAGATCGCCGACTTCCTCATGCAGAACCTCAAGCCGCAGGGCGTGGCGGTCGTGCTCCAGGCGTCGCACAGTTGCATGACGATTCGCGGCATCAA
>ENA-UOUL01001153-UOUL01001153.1-bioreactor-metagenome-genome-assembly--contig:-NODE-1153-length-39657-cov-4.334866_pt1 | contig 39657 bp, 35 predicted proteins | sample MGYA00249838_ERZ747220 | MGnify/ENA primary metagenome ERZ747220 (study PRJEB28778, sample SAMN05720191) | bioreactor metagenome | isolation source: Anaerobic biogas reactor | place: USA:Washington... | reverse complement strand
CAAAGGCGGTAGGGGCCGGACGCTGTCCGGCCCGCGGCATGAGGCGGCGCGCACCGGCGTGCGCGCCCTACACCCACATCCCGCGACATCGCCGGGACGACCGCTAACGCCCTGAGGCTCTTGTCTCGCCACGCGGCGCTACGACGCAAAGGCGGTAGGGGCCGGACGCTGTCCGGCCCGCGGCGCCCCGCGGCGCGCACCGGCGTGCGCGCCCTACACCCGCGTTCGGCGACCTTGCCGGGCCGACAATCAGCCCCGTCGGGGCCTCTATGGTGCCACGGCGTGGCGCCATAGCCAGAGGGTTCACCCCCTGGCTCTGCCGCCGTTGCCGGCCGAACTCATCCCCCGGTCCCCGCCGGCGGCAGCCCGCGTGGGTTCTCGTCGAGCGGCACCACGTCCGCCGTGCGGAGGTACCAGTCCAACAGGCGCGACTCGAGTTCCGCCCGAACCGCGCCATAGCGCGCGTCCCCATAGATGTTACACAGCTCTTGTGGGTCTGCCCGCAGGTCGTAAAGCTCGCACACGTCGGCGGTGCGGCGCACGAGCTTCCACTCACGCGTGCGGATCATCGCCGAGCGGCACACGCTCGCGGGGTGCTCCTGTTGCTGCAGCCCCTTGGGCCAATAGATGTGCTCCGGCGACCGCGGGATGTCGTACTCGGCCCAGCGCCCCTCGAAGCAGTGCGGCTCGTGGGGGTCATAGCCCCCCTCGGCAAAGGCGGCCCGCCCCGCATCCCCTGGCGCGCCACCCAACTGGGGCACGAGGGACCGGGCGAAATGGGTGTGTCGCGCCTCCACGCCGGTCAGCTCCAACGCCGTGGCCATGATGTCGAACAGCTCCACCGGCTCCTCGACCACGTGCCCCGCCCGGTTGCCGGGCGACCGGATGATGAGCGGCACGCGCGTCAGGCAGTCGTCGAGAGCGCTGGGCCATTTCTCCACCAGGCCATAGTCGCCGGCCCAGTCGCCGTGGTCGGCGGTGGCCACCACCGTCGTCTCCTCGGACAGGCCGGTCTCGTCCAGAGCGTCCAGCAGCTGCCCCAGCATCCAGTCCACGTAGGCGTTCATTCCCAGGTACACCGCCTGGATGCGCTCCAGGTGTCCCTCGGGCAGGGCATCGAGTTCGCGATAGCGCCGGATCAGCTCGTGGAACGACGGCTTGCCGTCCAGCCCCGCCGGTCGCAGGGGCGGCACGTCCTCGGGCCGGAACATGCTGTGAAACGGCTCGGGCGCACCGTAGGGCGGGTGCGGCATGCTCAGGGGCAGATAGAGCACAAAGGGTGGGTCGCCCGGCCGCCGCGACCGCACAAAGTCGATCCCCGCCTGGACGTTGCGCATGTCGGCGGTGTCTTCCAGGCCGCCAGGGAACGGCTCGCATAGGAAAGAGTAGTGGCCGGGCTCGCCGTAGGCGCCCAGGTTGGGGCCGGCGTGCCCGCCGTCCGCGTGAGCGTAGCGGTCGACGCACGAGGCGAAACACTCGGGCGCATACAGATCGTTCTTGCCGTGCCACTCGATATGGTAGCCCGCCTCGCGCAGGTACCCAAAGAGGCTCGGCTCGTGGGGACGCAGCAGGTGCCAGAGGGTACGGTGCCCCGCGGTGTGCGGGTACCAGCCGGTCATGAAGGAGCAGCGCGACGGAGAGCAGACGGTATGGGCCACGTGGCACTGGTCAAAGCGCACCCCATCCGCCGCGAGACGATCGTAGTTGGGCATCCGCACCAGCGGATGCCCATAACACGAGACGCTCTCGGCGCGCTGTTCGTCGGGGATGAACAGCACCAGGTTCATCTCAGTACGTCATCACCCGGGGCAGTTCCTTCGCCTGGGCGATCCAACTCGCCACCTGGGCGCGACCGGGCATGTGGCGCACGAGCTTTTTCTCGGCGTTCAGCGCCACCAGCGCCTCATAGAGGTTGTCGGGGTTGCGCTGGGCGAGCTCGGGCACCGTGTCGACGCCGGCCGCCTCGAGCAGGTCCGAGTACTCTTCGCCCACGCCCTTGATGCGGTACAGATCGGCACGGTTTACCCACTCTAGGATGAGCGTGCCGCTGATGCCCGTCTTCTCTTCGAGTTCCTTGCGCCCCTTGGCGCTGGCGCCCTTCTCCAAGAGGGCCTCGGTGGTGTTGATGTCAACGGCCTGCAGCTTGGCGCGATACACCTCGCCGATCCCCTCGATGGTGATGATGTCAGCCATGGTATGTCTCCTCGCGTAGGTGATAGAGTGTGGTGCCGACGCCCATCCGGGTCCGTTCGATGGCCTCCTCCCTCTTTGCCGCCCGATGCGCGGCATGATATCTGTCCTAGTCTCCGACGTCTACCACGACCTTCAGACTGTCGCCCTTGTGTTCGTCGGCGAAGCGCAGGGCGCGCTCTGCCTGACGCAGTGAGAAATGATGGGTGACCAGGGACGCCACATCTACCCGGCCGGCCGCCGTCAGCGCGATGCCGGCCGGATAGCGGTTGGCGTAGCGGAACAGCCCGCGGATATCGATCGCCTTGCTGGCCGCCGCCACGATGTCGAGTTCCACGGTGGGCTGTGGCGGGAGCCCGACCAACACCGCCACGCCGCCGGGGCGCGTCGCCGCCAGGGCGTTGCGCGTTGTGACGACCGAGCCGGCGGTCTCGAACGCCACATCGGCGCCGCTGTGACGCGGCGGAAAGCCCTGCAGGGCGCTGGTGATGGCGCGCACCTGCTCTACCGCCCGACCGTCGGCGTCGTTCACCACGTGTGTCGCGCCGAGGCGCCGGGCGTGCTCCAGGCGGAAATCCATGACATCGATGGCGATGAGCGTCGTCGCCCCGGCCGCGCGCGCCGCCTGTAACGTCAGGAGACCGATGGGCCCGCACCCGAGCACGGCCACGGCATCCCCTGGCGCCACGCCACCTCGCTCGACGGCAGCCAGGCCCACCGCCAGCGGCTCCATCATGGCGCCGTCCTCCAGCGTCATCGCCTCTGGCAGGGGAAAGACGTAATCGGCGGGCCAGGCCACGTACTCGCAGAACGCCCCATCGATGGGCGGCGTCGCCATGAACACCACGTCGGGGCAGAGGTTGTAGCGACCCGTCTTGCAGTAGTGGCAGCGCCGGCAGGTGTAGCCCGGCTCCACCGTGACACGATCGCCCTTCGCAAACCCCTGGACCCCCTCGCCCAGCGCCGCCACCGTGCCGGCGCTCTCATGCCCCAGGATCATGGGCGCGCGCACCACGAAATCGCCGATGCGACCGTGCGTATAATAGTGCACGTCGCTGCCACACACGCCCACGCGAGAAACCGCCACCAGCACTTGGCCGGGCCCCGGCTCGGGCACCGGCCGCTCCTCGATGCGCACGTCTCGCACGCCGTACAGTACGGCGCAGGTCATCGTTTTCGGGATCGCCACGTCGTTGCTCCTCGTATGCACTGCCCCGGCCTTACCAGCGCGTCTTGTACTCCTCGAGCCGGCCATCGGCGGCCGCCGCTGCAACGCGGTCGCGCAGGCTGGCCTGATCTTCGAGGTCCATCGGCTGCCAGTTGCGCACGATGCGCAGGTTCTGCTCTAGTACCTCCAGCGACTCCATGCCGCAGATGAGACTCGCGATGGGCTGCGAGAGCGCGTACGACAGCGCCTCCTGCACCGAGACCCCCGCCTCCATGATGCGCCCGGCGGCCAGCCCCTTCATACCGATCACGCCGATGCTGCGCGCCTGAGCGATGGGCAGGACCTCGGCGGCAAAGCTGCGATAGTGGGCGTCCAGCAGATTCACGGGCATCTGCAGAGTGTCCCACTGAAACTCGTGCGCCAGCATCTGCTTGAGGAGATGGGGCCAGCGGTGCCCCGTGAAGCCAATGTAGCGGATCTTGCCCGCGGTGCGCGCTGCCACCGCCGCCTCGATGGCGCCCTCGCTAAAGATGCGGTCGGGCTCCCCCTCGTGGATGATCTCGTGGAACTGCAGCAGGTCGATATGGTCCGTCTGCAGTCGGCGCAGGCTCTCATCGAGCTGCTGGCGGAACGTCTCGCCGTCGCGCCCGTGGTTCTTGGTCATCAGGAAGGCGCGCTGCCGGTAGCCGTCGCGCAGCGCCCGCCCCATGATCTCCTCACTGCGACCGTCGTGGTAACACCAGGCGTTGTCCAGCAGGTTGATGCCCGCGTCGATCGCAGTGCGGATGATGCGAATGCCCGTCTCGGCGTCCGCCGGTCGCCCGATGTGGTGACCGCCGACGCCGATGATCGACACGCGCTCGCGGGTCGCCCCCAGAAGACGCGTGGGAATGCCGCTAGAAGGTTCGCTCGCCATTGCTTGCACCTCGTCTACCCCTGCACCCGAGCCAGGTCGGGCCCGTCACCTCGATAGAAGCGCCGCTATGTTAGCCCAGGCGTACGCCTGGGTCAACCGGAGCGTGTCCTTCCGACCACCCCCTGTGTCAGGCGCCGCGCGATGGTCGGCCGCGGCGAATGGCATGAGACGCAGAGCGTCACGGCGGTGGACCATGAGGGGCGCCCACGCTCGCATATCACAGCGCCGCGGCTCGGTTTCCCAGCGCGTCGCGGACCTATCCCAGGGGCGATGGGGCATTAGCCAAGGAATATCACAAAAATCGCAAACTATATAGCTTACGAGATAACTATTGACACGAGAGCTAAGCCGTGCTAGAATGTTCGTAGAACAAGCGTTCTACTCCCGCCCTGCATCAGCCCCATAGGTGAAGCATCATGCCACGATGGAAGAACCTGCTCGACCGGCGGGGCGCCGGCACTCACTATGCCGACCGCCTCCACCGCATCTTGGGCGTGTGCCGCGACTGCGGCCTCCTCTGGCACAACGAGCGCGTCGCCCGCCGCGATGGGGGCGTCGAGGTTCGCCGCGTAGACGACATCGCGCCGACGGACAGCGTCCTCGTCACCCCCCTCTATGAAAAGTATGGCCTGCAGGTGAATCCTCGTGTTCTGACGCGCCTGGGTAACCTGGGCCCGCAGTTCGCTTACGCCCTGAACGTCCCCGGCGTCAGCGTCGAGATCGACGGCAACGTCGTCTATGTGCGCGTGCCCCGCCCCGACGCAGAGCGCGGCGACACGGTGCTCTATGAGGACGCCTGGGACGCCGCGCCCGACATCCCCGTCGGCAGCCTCCTCCTGGGGATCGACGAGGATCAGCACCAACTCGTGCTGGAACTCGTGGCGCCCACCAACGTACACGCCGCCGTCATCGGCATGACGGGCAGCGGCAAATCGACGCTCATGCGCACCATGATCCTGTCGGCCCAGATGATCGGAGGCGCCCGCGTGGCCCTGTTCGACCCCAGCGGCGGGTTCGAGCCGCTCTCGGGCCACCCCTCGGTGTGGCGCGGGGGCCTGTTCCACACCCCCGAGGAGTGCGAGGTCGGGCTGCGGGTGCTCGCCGAGGCGATCGGCCGGCGGCGCGAGGGCCTCACCTATGTCTTTGTCGACGAGGTGCCCGACCTCGTGATGCAGCGCCCGCGCATCAAGGACCATCTGGCGCGCCTCACGCAAGCTGGGCGGCATGCGGGAATGCACGTCATCCTGGGGGCGCAACACCCCCTCGCCAGGGACCTGGGCCCCACCACCATGCGCAACGTCGCCGTGCGGCTGGTGGGGCGCGTGGCCGACCGCTCCGCGGCCTACAACGCCACCGGCCGGAATGACAGCGGCGCCGAGGCGCTGCGTGGCCGCGGCGATTTCGTGGTCGTCAACGGCAGCCTGCGCCGTCACTTCCAGGCCGCCATGGTGTCGCCCGAGCTGTTGGGGGAGTGGCGTCGACGCTATCCACCCCGCGCCGCGCGCCTCCCCGCGGGGCCCGTCACGACGTCGCCCCTGGCGGCGCCGGTCGTCCGCGGCGCCGGCGGCGGCCGGCCGGTGGACGACATCCCCTCCTTCGTGGTGCAAGAGATCCGCCGCTACCACGCACGCCACGGCCATCCGCCATCATCGAACTGGATCTACCGCTACACCCGGCAAAAGCTCCCCACCGGCGGGTTCAACCGCGCCAAGGCCGAGCGCGCGCTGCAGGCAGCGCAGGAGGGGTAGTTATCAGTATTCAGTAGTCAGTTGTGAGTTGTGCGTTGTGCGTTGTGCGCGGTTGATGGTTGCTGTGCCGTATACGAATGACGCGGCGTGGTCAGGCGTCACGCGTCACTGATCACTAACCCCTGAGAGCTGGTAACTGCCCACTACTCGAGGAGTACGCCATGTCCCGCAACACCTTCCTACTATTCGTCGCCGCCGTCGGCGCCGCGCTGGTGCTGGCCGTCGCGCAGGTGCCTCAGCCGTGGCGCGGCGTCCTGGTGGCCTGGCTCATCTTTGGCGGTTCGGTGGGCTATGTGGCGGTACGGCTGGCCCACAGCTACTACGTCTATCGCGCCGCGCCTACGGCCAGCCGTCGGCCGGCGCCGCGCCCGAGCGCCGAAACCGCCAGACCACGCGCCGCGTCGCTCAAGGTGGTCGTCTCCCGCGCCGCCGCCAACGGCCGCCGCACCATCTAGGCCACATCGGATCGGAGGTGGCGCGCTGGCGCTTGCCGCGTCGCGGCGCTATACTCCGCGCTACATCCGACCCACCCACCCTGAGGAGCGCAGCGACCATGAAGATCAGCGACGTACAGGCCTGCGTCATCGGCCGACCCGAGCCGCACAGCGGCGGCAGCGTGTGGACCTTTGTACGCGTCTACACCGACTCGGGCATCGTGGGCACCGGCGAGTGCAGCTCCGCCGGCCTCATCGCTGGGGGCTTTTCCACCAAGGAGCAGGTGCTGGCCCTCAAGCCCCTCCTGGTGGGGCAGGACCCCCTGCGCATCGGGCCACTGTATGAGACGATGCGCCGCCGCCACCGCTACTCGGGCGGCTGCACCGCGCCCACCATCTTTGCCCTCACCGGCATCGAGAACGCCCTCTATGACATCGCCGGCAAGGCCATGGGCGTGCCGGTACATCAGTTGCTGGGCGGCAAGTTCCGTGACGCGATCCGCCTCTACGCCGACTGCCACGCCGGTGAGGACCACTCGCCAGCCTCGTACGCTGAAAAGGCGCTCGAGGTGCTGGCGGAAGGGTACAACGCCGTCAAGTTCGACGTGGACCACGTCAGCCCCGGCAAGAAGGACCCCTTCAACTGGACCGTCTCCGCCGCCGAGATGACGCACATCATCAGCCTCATTCAGGGGGTGCGCGAGGCGATCGGCTACGACATCGACCTGGCCATCGACTGCCACGGCCAGTTCGACATGGGCTCGGCCATCACCCTGGCCAGGGCGGTGGAGCCGCTGCGGCTCATGTGGCTCGAGGAGCCGATCCCCGCCGAGAACGTCGACGCCCTCGCCCAGGTGCGCGCCGCCACCTCCACCCTCATCTGCACCGGCGAGAACCAGTACTCGCGCTTTGACTTTCGGCAGTTGCTGGAGCGGGCCGCCGTGGACGTCATCATGCCCGACCTGGCCAAGGCGGGCGGCATCATGGAGGGCAAGCGCATCGCCGATATGGCAGACACGTACTATGTGCCCATGGCGCCGCACAACGTCTCGTCCGCCCTGGGGATGATGGCGGCCTGCCACGTGTGCGCCAGCGTGCCCAACTTTCTCGTGCTCGAGTTCCACGGCCGCGAGATCGCCTGGTGGGAGGATCTCTGCGAGGGGGACAAGCCCTTCATCCGCAACGGGACGATGGTGGTCTCCGACCGCCCCGGCGTGGGCGTAGAACTCGACGACGCCGTGGCCCGGACGCTGGTGTGGAACGGCGACAAGTACTTTGACTGAGCGGCCCCGCGCCCTGCGCTAGCCGAGTCTTCTATAGCACCCTTCGTAGTAACGACTTTAGTCGTTTATCGTCCTTTAGAGTGGGAAAAACGACTAAAGTCGTTACTACATAGGGCGCTAGCATTGGTTTGGGCGTTAGTACGGAAAGTTCCTCATGCGTGAGCGGCGATAGAGGCCGAGCCCCGGGTGCTCCGTCTCGATCATCCACGCCTCGAGCCGCTCTCGCATCTCTTGCACCACGCCGGCGCAGGCCGGGTCCCCGATGAGGTTGTGCATCTCGTGAGGGTCCGCCTCGAGGTCGTACAGGTCGTCCTCGCTGGTGCTGTTCCAGCCATATTTGTAGCGGCCATGGCGCGCGCTCGCCATGGTGGTGATCAGCGAGTTGACGCCAAAGAACTCGACAAAGGCGCTGTCGCGCCACGCCGTCTCGCGCCCCTCCAGCAGCGGCCGCAGCGACCGCCCGGGAAGCCCCTCGTCCTCGGTCGCCGGCGCCCCGGCATAGTCCAGCAGCGTCGGATACACGTCCACCAGTGACGCCCACTCGGTCACCACCGCGCCGCCCCGTCCTTGCGCCAGCGCCGGCGGCAACCAGGCCACGAAGGGGATGCGCTGGATCTCTTCGAAATGATGGAACCCCTTGTCCGTCAGGCCGGCGTGCGTCCCCAGCGTCTCCCCGTGGTCGGCGGTAAAGATGATGATGGTGTTCTCCCGCAGGCCCGACGCGTCGAGGTACTCCACCAGCCGCCCGATCTGCCGGTCGATGAGGGTGGCAAAGGCATAGTAGTAGCGCACCGCCTCCGCCCAGTCGGCCCAGGTGAGTTCGTCGGCATGGGTGTGGCGCTTGATGTGGTAGGGCCGGTTGCCGCCCACCTCCGCCCAGCGATAGTTGGGCCACTCGGGGATGTCTACGTCGCGATAGAGATCATAGTACGCTTGCGGCACATAGTAGGGACCGTGCGGCCCCCAGAAGTTGTGCCACAGGAAGAAGGGCTGCCCCGCCTGCCGAAAGCGGTCCATGAGCCCGATAGAGTGCTCTGCGAGAAAGTAGGGCACCGTCGACTCTTCCGGGCCCTCTACGATGCCATAGGTCCAGGCATGGTAGGGCCGCCCGTCCTTTGGCTTGAGCCGATGCTCCCAGCCGTGCGCCGCCAGGTAGGCATGGTATTCGGGGTAGTGGAATCCCCCGTTGCCGTGCCCGGCGAACTGCTGCCCCTCGAACCCCACGTCTTGGGGCAGCGCCCGCGCGTTCGACAGCCCATACGACATCTCACGGTCGCGCCCCAGGTGCCACTTGCCCGTGTAGCCCAACCGGTAGCCCGCCGCCTCGAGGCGCCTCGACAGCAGCGACGGCCGGTCGACCAGCTCCTGCACCGAGCAGCCCAGGTCCTCCGTGTTGCAGCACATGCCGTGGCCATGGGGGTACAGCCCCGTCATGATGGTCCCCCGCGCGGGTGTGCACACCGGGCAGGAGGTATAGGCCGTCTCGAAACGGACGCCGTCCCGCGCCAGGGCGTCGATGTGGGGCGTCCGGCAGGGGGTTTCCCCGTAGCAGCTCACCGCAGAGAGCTTGTGTTGATCGGTAAAGATGAACAGGATGTTGGGTTGGCGGTTCGGGCTCATGGGGCGTCTCCTTTGGATCACGCGCCGCGATCGTCTGGGCGACGCGGAAATGGCCGAGGCCCCGGGGGAGCCGGGGCCTCGGGTTGGGTCGCGGCGCATCGCGTCCACAGCGATGCCGGCATGCGCCGGCGCTGGTTTCAACGGACGGTGCGGGCCTCGGGCACGCCCTAGACGGCCGCCAGCCCCTCCTCGGTGTCCGTCGTGTCCATCTCGGTCATCTCGCCCGTGACGGTGAACACGACGCGCTCGCAGATGTTGGTCACGCGGTCCGCGGCGCGCTCCAGGTTGTGGGCCGCCCACAGGAGCTGGTTGGCCTGCTCCATCCGCGAGGGGTCCTCGATGATGTAGGTAAGCAGCTCGCGGTACACCTGGTTATAGAGCGCGTCGACCTCGTCATCCTCTTTGGGAATGGCGCGTGCCGCCACCACGTCCTGCCGCACGAAGGCGTCCAGGGAGCGGTGCAACATGTCCAGCGCCTTGGCCGACATGCGCGGGATATCCACCAGCGGCTTGATGAGGGGGGCATCGCCGATCATCTGACTGATACGGCTGATCCCCTTGGCATAGTCGCCGATGCGCTCCAGTTCGGTAGCGGTCTCGAGCACTGCGGCGAGCACGCGCAGGTCGCTGGCCATCGGTTGCTGGGTGGCGATGAGCACCAACACCTCACCCTCGATGGCGAATCGCTTGGCGTTGATCTTGCGGTCGTCCGCGATGATGCGGTGCGCGGCCACGAGGTCCCGCCTCTTGAGCGCGTCCACCGACTCGGCCAGGGCACGCTCGACCATGCTCCCAAGAGCCAACACCTCGTCCTGCAGCCGTTGCAGATCGCGCTCGAATGTCTGTCTCAGCATGCTCGTGTCCTTTCAGAGCTTGTACACCTCAAAGAGTCGAGGCTCCGTCTCCCCTTCGATGCGCGCCACCACCTCGACGTAGGGCGCCAACGTCGAGTTCCGCAGCTTGCGCCGCAGCAACTCGTCCACCTGAAAGATCCCCGCCGAGGCGCTCAGGAGCACCGAGACACGCACCGGTCGCTCCTCACCTCTCTCGATCGCTACCGACTTGACCGCCAGCGCCGACACCGAATGGATGTTGACTTGGCCCGCCTCGAAGGGGATGCGCGACCTGCCCTGGCTCATGTCCAGCGCATCCGCCACCTTGAGTACCCCCGCCTCGATGGTCAGGCAGCGCTCGTCGGCGCTGTGGGCGATCACGGCGTGCATGACATCCGCCGCCATGACCGTGAGGTTCGGCTCCTCATAGATGCCGGCCAGCAGCTGTCGCGCCTTGGGGTAGCCCAGGATGAGGCTGTAGCGCTCGTGGTCGTCGCGATGGAAGGCGATTCCAAGGTCGTGCAGCCAGGCGGCCAGCACCACCACGACCTCGGCGTCCTCGCGCGTCAGGCCATAGTTCGTCACCACGCTGGGTTCGATCCCCGCCTCCGCCAGGTAACGTAGGATGCGCAGCGCGGCGTTCGCCACGATGCGCACGTGCACCTCGCCGTGGTCGTTGATGCCGCTGCGGTCCACGGCGTTCACATTGGCCGACTTGAACAGCTGCCCAAGCTCGGCGTCGGCCTCCCCCAGGCGCACGAGTTCGGCCAGTCGTTCGTTATGTCGCGAAGGAACCGTCAGACTTACCATTTGCCCTCGCTCATCGGCTCGACGATCCGCCGCCGGATGGCGTCGCGGACCTCACGGAAAGCCTGCAGGCGCTCCTCCTCGGCACCCTCTGCCGCGGCGGGGTCGGGCAGGCTCACATGCTCGACGCGCCCCTGTCCCAGCCACAGGGGACACGCTTCCGCCGCCTGATCGCACACGGTAACCACGAGGTCGAGATCCACCCCTCGGAACTCGTCCACTGACTTGGACCGATGCGCGCTGATATCGATCCCCAGCTCGGCCATGGCGCGCACCGCCAGGGGGTGCACATAGCCGGCAGGCCGCACCCCGGCCGATACCGCCTCCCACTCCCCCGCCAGGAACCGGTTCACCAACCCCTCAGCCATCGGGCTCCGCGCCGAGTTGCCGGTGCAGAGAAAGAGAACGCGCTTCATAGCGTTTGCTCCGAGGACCAGTTGTCAGTTATCCGTTCTCAGTGATCAGCCTCGAACACATGACAAGCACGCTTCTTGCCACTAGCACAGTCCTACACCACCAGGCAGCGTCTGAGAACCGATAACTGACAACTGAAAACTGATAACCAATAACTATCCATACCTGCCCGTAATATAGTCTTCCGTCCGCTTGTCCCTTGGCTTGGTGAACACCTGGCCCGTCTCGCCGTACTCTACCAGCGTGCCCGCGCCCTCGTCGTCGATCATGAAAAAGGCGGTATAGTCCGAGACGCGCGCCGCCTGCTGCATGTTGTGCGTCACGATCACGATGGTATAGTCGCGCACCAACAGCTGCATCAGGTCCTCAATCCTGAGCGTCGCGATGGGATCGAGCGCCGACGCCGGCTCGTCCATCAGGATGACGTCCGGTTTGGTTGCTATAACCCGCGCGATGCACAGGCGTTGCTGCTGCCCCAGCGAGAGGCTGAGCGCGTCCTGATTGAGGACGTCCTTTACCTCGTCCCAGAGGTCCGCCCCGCGCAGGCTCTCCTCGACGATGTCGTTGAGCCCGCCGTTGCGACCGAGGGAGAGGATGCGCGGCCCAAAGGCGACGTTATCAAAGATCGATTGGGGAAAGGGGTTGGGGCGCTGAAACACCATCCCTACCCGGCGTCGCAGGTCGACCACGTCCACGTCGGGCGCATAGATGTTGTCGCCGTCCAGCATCACCTTTCCCTCGACGCGCGCCCCACGAATCGTGTCGTTCATGCGATTGAGGCAACGCAGAAAGGAGGACTTGCCGCACCCCGACGGCCCGATGAGCGCAGTGATCTGGCGCTCGTTGATCGACACGTTGATGTCGCTGAGGGCCAGCTTGCGGCCGTAGAGTAAGTTCAGGTGCTCGACATCTATCCTAGCCACTTAGCCAAACCGTCCCGTGATATAGTCCTGGGTCTGCTTCCTCTGGGGCGCGGTAAACATCTGCCGGCCAGGCCCGGTCTCGACCAGCTCGCCCATCAGGAAAAAGGCGGCATAGTCGGCCACACGCCCTGCCTGCTGGATACTGTGGGGCACGAGTACGATGGTGTACTGCTGCTTTAGCTCGTACAGCGACTGCTCGACCTTGGCCGTGGAGATGGGGTCCAACCCCGACGTAGGCTCGTCGAGGAGCAACACTTCCGGCTCCAGCGCCAGACTGCGGGCGATGCACAGCCGCTGCTGCTGGCCTCCCGAGAGGGCATAGGCGGAGGCGTGCAGCCGATCGCGCACTTCGTCCCACAGGGCGGCCTGCGTCAGGCTGCGCTCGACAATCTCGTCGAGCCGCGCCGCGTTCCGCTCGCCGGCCAGTCGCGGACCATAGATCACGTTCTCATAGATGGTGCCCGGCAGGGGCAGCGGCAGCGCGAACACCATTCCCACGCGCCGCCGCAGGGCGGGCAGATCGACGCCGGGGGCATAGATGTCCTCGCCGCCCAGGTAGACCTTGCCCAACCTCGTCGTGTTCTCGACGAGGTCGTTCAGGCGATTGATGAGTCGCAGCACCGTCGTCTTGCCGCCCCCCGCCGGCCCGAATAGCACGGTGATTGCCCGAGCGGGGATGTCCAGCGTCACGTGGCGCAGCGCCTCGTTGTCGCCATAGGCATAGCTCACGTCTTCGATGTGTATCTTGGTCTCGGCTCGTTCAGTTATCATCGTCGGTCTCGGTCCGGCGCGAAGAAATTGCTCCAACCCAGGGATCACCACTGGCGGCGCTTGCGGAAGTGGCGCCGCATGATGGTTGCCACGACGTTGAGGGACAGCACCAGCGCCAGGAGCACCAGCGCGGTCCCATACTGAATCTCGGACGGCATGCCCGGCACCTGCGTGCTGATCACGAACAGGTGATAGGGCAGGGCCATCGTCTGATCAAAGGGGCTCCGCGGCAGGCGCGGCAAGTAGAACGCGGCAACCGTAAAGAGGATGGGCGCCGTCTCCCCCGCCGCCCGCAGCAGCCCGAGGATCACGCCCGTGATGATGCCCGGCAGCGCCTGCGGCAGCACCACGTTGCGTATCCCCTGCCAGCGCGTGCCGCCCAGGCTCTCGCTCACGGTACGAAACTCGACCGGAACGGCCCGCAGCGCCTCCTCGGCGGTGCTGATGATGATGGGCAGCGTCATGATGGCTAGCGTCAGCGAGCCCGCTAGGATCGACGTGCCCATGTTCAGAAACAGGACGAACAGCGACAGCCCGAACAGGCCGTAAACCACCGATGGCACGCCGGCCAGGTTGACGATGGCCAGGCGGATGGCGCGCGTCAGCCACGTGTCACGGGCGTACTCGGCGAGGTAGATCGCCCCGCCGACGCCCACCGGGATGGCCGCCAGCGCCGTGCCGAGGGTCAGGAGCAGGGTGCCCACGATGGCCGGCATGATGCCGCCCGCCGTCATCCCCTCCCGCGGCATCGCCGTCAGGAACTCCCAGTTGATGGCGCCGATGCCGCGCACCACGACAATGCCGACCACGGCCAGGATCGGCAGCACGACGATCAGCGCCATGGCCGTGAGAAGGCCAAATCCCAGGCGTTGCATCCGATAGCGGCTCATCAGCGCAACCCTCCCCGGCGTCGCTTCTGGAACAGGGCGCGCGCCGCCGTCAGGTTGATGAGAAAAGTGGCGACGAACAGCACGATGCCGATGGCAAAGAGGGCGTGATAGTGCACGCTCCCTTGGGCCACCTCGCCCATCTCGGCGGCGACGGTGGCCGTCATGGTGCGCACCGGCCGGAAGAGTGAGTCGAGCGTCAGCGGCATGCGCGCTGCGTTGCCCGTGATCATCATCACGGCCATCGTCTCGCCGATGGCGCGCCCCATGCCGAGCATCACCGCCGTGACGATCCCCGAGCGCGCCGCGGGCACCACCACGCGCCAGATGGTCTGCCATTGCGTCGCGCCCATGGCCAGGGCGCCGTCCCGATAGCCCCGCGGCACGGTGTCCAGGGCGTCCTCCGCCACGCTGATGATGGTGGGGAGCGCCATGTAGGCCAGCACGATCGCGCCGGAGAACGCCGTCAAGCCGGTGGGGACGTTCAGCACCTCACGCACCAGCGGCGCCACTAGCGTCATGCCAAAGAAGCCGAGCACCACCGAGGGGATTCCCGCCAGCACCTCGATCATCGGCTTGAGCACCTCGCGCGCCCACTCGGGCGCCACCTCCCGGATGTACACGGCGGTGGCCACGCCCAGCGGCAGCCCGATGACGATGGCGACGACGGTGACGAGGGCCGACCCGAGGATGAGCGGCAGCGAGCCGAACAGGCCAAAGGTTGGATACCACCGCACGCCGGCGAGATTGTCCAGCGGCACCTCGCTGAATATCGGCATGCCCTCGCGCAACAGAAACAGGAAGATCAACAGCACAAAGCCGATGGTCGACACCCCCAGCACGCGGACCAGCGACTCGACTACGAACTCGCCCCAGCGCTTGGATCGGGCGCCCGCTCGTGGCTGGACTCCCGGCATCAGCTGCGCGTCATCGCTCATTCGCCGCCCTCCATGACGGATCCCAGCGGCACAAAGCCGATGTCGGCGACGAGTTCCTGTCCGTCCGTCAGGATCCAGTCGAGGTATGCCGCCACGTCGCCCGTGGGCTCTCCGGCCGAGTACATGTACAGGGGGCGCGAGATGGGGTAGGTGCCGTGGTTCACCGTCTCGATGGACGGCATCACGTACGGCTCACCCTCCGCCACGGCGATGGCCACCGTTTTTTGGTCGGGGGTCACGTATCCCAGGCCGTCGTAGCCTATGGCGTTGGGATTGTGGCGTACCTCCTCGCTGATCCCCTCGGACGACGGCATGAGCAGCGTGTCGGGGGAAAAGAGGAGATCGCTGTCGCTGCGCCCCTGGCGGATGACGTTCTCGAGAAAGTAGACGTAGGTGCCCGAGTTGGACTCGCGCGACAGGAGCACGATGGGGCGGTCCTCCCCGCCCACCTCGCTCCAGTTGGTGATCGCGCCGGTATAGATGGCCGCGATCTGGGGGATCGTCAGTCGATCCACGGGGTTGGCGGGGTTCACGACAACCGCGATGGCGTCGAGGGCCACGGTGTACTCCACCGGCTCGATGCCGTTGCGGCGGGCATTCGCGGCCTCCTCCGGCGTGATACCACGCGAGGCGTTGGCCAGGTCGACGGTTCCGTTGATGAGGGCGGCGATCCCCGTACCCGAGCCGCCGCCGGTGACCGAGATGCGCACCTCGGGGTGCACTTGCATGTACCTCTCCGCCCACGCCAGGGCCAGATTCACGAGCGTGTCGGAGCCCTTGTTCACGACCCCCGTACCCGTGGCCGTCTGGGGTCCCTCGGCGGAGGCGTCACGGCCGCAGCCGACGACGAGCAATGCCAGAACAATGAGTAGCGCCGCTCCCAGGAGGGGGCGCGCACGAACCGGAAACCGCGCCCGCGGAGGGCTGGTCTCGCGGCGATCGTAGCGAGTCGAAGCGATGAACGACACCAGGCGAACCCCTTCAACAGGATACTGCCGCCGGCGCACCGGCGGCACACACACCCCCTCTCGATTCTACCGAATCATACCCGTGCGTCAAGTGTCGGCGCAAGGCGAAAAGCGGATCCCTTGGCTCACGACTGCCCCTTGACGCCGCGCCCATCTCCCGCTACAATGCGAGTATCCGTTCATTTCTGCACATGTGTTCATGGGAGCGATGGCGAGCGTGGACGCCGAGTCGCAGCGGCTCCTCTACCGCGTGGCCCAGGCCTATTATGACGAGGCTCTGACGCAGCAACAGATCGCCCGTCGCTTCGGCCTGTCTCGCCCCAAGGTGTCGCGCCTCCTTCAACGGGCACGCGCGTCGGGGGTCGTCAAGATCGTGCTCGTGCCGCCGTCCAGCGATATGTCATCCCTGGAGCGCGGCCTGGAAGCGCGCTACGGCCTCGACGAGGCGGTGGTCGTGGCGGTCACCGACCCGCGCGACGCCGCCGGCGTGGCCCGCGAACTCGGCCCGGCCGCCGCCGAGTGCCTGGCGCGCTCCATTCGCGGCAACGAGGTGGTGGGCATCACCTGGGGCTCGACGCTCCTTGCCATGGTCGATGCCCTCCCCGCGCGCTCCTGGCCCGACGTCACCATCGTGCAGATCATGGGCGGGCTCGGCCCCGTGGACGCGCGCGAGCACTCGGCCGACCTCACGCGGCGCGTGGCGCGGCGTTTCGGCGCCCGCCTGGAGCTGCTTCCCGCCCCCGGCCTCGTCTCGTCCGTGGCCGCCGCCGAGGCGTTGCGCGCCGACCCCCAGATCGCCGCCACCCTGCGTCTGGCGGCCCGCGCCGACATCGCCATCGTCGGGCTGGGGGTGCCCTCGCCCGATTCGGTGGTCATGCGCCACGGCACCATCATCAGCCCCGCCGAAGCCGAGGCCGCCCGAGAGGCGGGCGCCGTCGGCGACATCGCCCTGCGCTTCATCGACGCCGACGGCCGGCCCGTCCGGCTGCCGCTCAACGAGCCGTTCGGAGAACCGTTCGCAGAACCGTTCGGAGAACCGTTCGGAGAACGCATCATCGGGCTGACCCTGGACGAGATCCGCGCCATCCCGCGCACCATCGGTGTGGCGGGGGGCGAAGTCAAGTATGCCGTGGTCCGGGCCGCCCTGCGCGCCCACCTGATCGACGTCCTGGTGACCGATCACGTCACCGCTCAGCGCCTCCTCGATGCGACGGAGGATAACGGGGCAGAGTCACGGAGAGTGGGCCATGAACGACGACCTGAACGCTGACGCCCTCGTCTCGCGCGCGCGGGCCATCGTCCACCGCGAGGCCAGGGCCGTGCAGCACCTCGGCCAGCAGCTTGACGAGCAACTCGCCGACGTGGTACGCATGTTGCTCGCGTGCCGCGGCCACGTACTGGTCACGGGAGCCGGCACCTCGCGCGCCGTCGCCGAGAGGTTCGCCCACCTCCTGTCGTGCTGTGGGACGCCCGCCCTGTTCATCCACTCCGCCGATTGCCTCCACGGCGGCTCGGGCGCCATCACCGCTAACGACCTGCTCTATGTCATCTCCAAAGGGGGGCGCAGCGCCGAGATCAACCAGCTCGCCGAGATCGCCCGCGCCCGCGGGGCCCGCATCATCGCCCAGACGGAGGACCCAGACGCCCCGCTGGGTCGCCTCAGCGACCTCGTATACCACATCTCCGCGCCGGCGGAGGTCGACCCGTACGGCATGATCGCCACGGGGAGTTCTCTGGTGAATGCCGCCGCGGGCGACATCCTTTGCGTGCTGCTGCTCGAACTGCGCGGCTACACCCGCGACCAGTTCGGCGACACCCACCCCGGTGGCGCGGTGGGACACAAGCTCGCCACCGACGAACGCGCCGACGATGTTTCCGTCTAGCCCAATGGCTGTACGCCGCGATCGCGCGTCACGATGGTCACACCGGCCCGCGCTGCTATCACGAGTCTGGGGGAGTGAGTCCATGCGTGCGGCATTCCTGGTAGCACCCTCCACCATCGCCCTGCGCGAGGTGCCCGATCCCGTCTGCCCGGAGGACGGACTGCTCCTCGCCGTGCGCGCCTGCGGCGTGTGCGGGTCCGACCTGCGCCGCTGGCGTGAGGGGCCGACGGGTGCCTTCGCGCTGACGAACAGCGGCGACAGCGGCAGTAACACCGCCCAAGGCGACATCATTCCCGGCCACGAGGTATCGGGGATCGTGTTGGAGGTCGGCCCGGGCGTCACCGACTGGGCCCCCGGCGACCACCTGGCGCTGGCGCCCGACGTGCACTGCGGGCGCTGCTACTTTTGCCTGCACGGTCGCTACAACCTGTGCGACAACCTGCGCGCCGTGGGGATCACGCCCGGCTACCCCGGCGGCCTGGCGGAAAAGATGGCGCTGACGGGCGAGATCCTCACCAACGGCATCGTCCATCACGCGCCGCCGCGCATGGCCCACGCCCACGCCGCCCTGGCCGAGCCGTGCGCCTCGGTGCTGGCCGCCCACGAGTATGCCGGCACCTCCCCCGCCGACACCGTGGTGGTCATCGGCGCCGGGCCGATAGGCTGCGCCCACATCGCCATCGCCAAGGCGCGCGGCGCACGCGTCATCGTCTCACAGCGCAGCCAACGCCGCCGCGAATTGGCGCTGCGCTTCTCGCCCGATTATGTCATCGACCCGCTGCGCGACGACGTCGTCTCGCGCGTCCGGGCGCTCACCGGCGGCCGCGGCGCCGATATCGTCATCTGCGCCAACCCGGTGGCCGAGACCCAGGCCCAGGCCGTCGAGATGGTGCGCAAGGGGGGACAGGTGCTCCTCTTCGGCGGGCTGCCCAAGGCGGCGCCCACGGTGACGCTCGACGCAAACCGCATCCATTACGGCGAGATCGCGGTGGTGGGATCGTTCTCCTACCATCCGTGCATGCACGCCCAGGCGCTGGACGTCCTCCGGCGTCGCCTCGTGCCCGCCGACCGCCTCATCACGCATACCTACCCCCTGGATCGCGTGGCGGAGGCGTTCGACATGGCCGCCAGCGGCGAGGCGCTCAAGGTGGTCGTGACGATGGGGGAGTAGAACGAGGGCTGTCGGCTGTCGGCGTTCGGCGGTCAGCTCGCTACTGACCGCCGAACGCCGACAGCCGACAGCCGTACACCAGGAGCAGCGACATGTCCACCTATCTACTCGGCCTCGATTACGGCACCGGCGGCGCCAAGGCGTGCGTCATTGACGATGAGGGGCAGGTGCTGGGGTTCTCCTTCGAGGAGTACCCCTTTATCCACGAGCGCCCCGGATGGTCGGAGCACGACGCCGACAACTACTGGGCGGCGTGCTGCCGGCTGATTCGCGCCGCGCTGGCCCAGGCGCGCGTCGAGCCGCGCGCCATCCGCGGCGTGGCGGTGTCGTCGGCGCTGCCTTCCCTCGTGATGGTCGACGCCGAGGGGCGGCCCCTCCACCGCGCCTACAACCTCATGGACCGCCGCGCTACGGAAGAGGTCGCCTGGCTCAAGGAGCACGTGGGCGAGGAGCGCATCTTTTCCGTGTCGGCCAACCGGCTGGAGGACCACCCCACCCTGGTGAACCTGCTGTGGGAAAAGCGCCGTCGCCCCGAGGATTACCGCCGCATCGCCAAGGCGCTCACCATCGACGGCTATATCACGCGATGCCTCACCGGCCGCGCCACCCTGCACTACTCGGGGGCCGGGTTCTATGGCGTGGCCTATGACGTGCAGCGCGGGCGTTTCGACGCCGGCATCCTCGACGCCATCGGCATCGACCCCGCCATCCTGCCCGACCTCTACCGCTGCGAGGAGATCGTCGGTGAGGTGACGGCCAAAGCCGCCGCCGAGACGGGGTTGGCGGCGGGCACGCCCGTGGCCGCGGGGCAGGTGGACTGCAACGCCGGCTGGGTGGGCGGCGGCGCCATCGCCCCCGGCGCCATCCAGATGAACCTGGGCACCTGCGGCAACTTTGGCGTCGTGCACCGCGACGTGGGGTTCATGTTCTCCGACGTAGGCCGCGCCATGATCAACGTCGCCTATACCATCGACTCGGCCAACACCTACATCACCATCCCGACCACCACCACCGGCGGCCAGTCGATCCGCTACCTGCGCGACCGGTTCTCGCAGTACGAGATGGAGGTCGAGCGCGTCCTGGGCGTCGACGCCTACGACCTGCTGAACCTGGAGGCGGAAAAGGTGCCCCTGGGGAGCGAGGGGCTCGTCATCCTCCCCTATCTCATGGGCGAGCGCACCCCCATCTGGGACGTGCACGCCCGCGGCGTGATCTTTGGCCTGTCGCTCCACCACGGCAAGGGGCACCTGGTGCGCGCCATGATGGAGGCGGTGGCCTATGCCCTCTACGACTCCTACCGGCTCATCCGTCAGTCGGGCATTCCCATCGACTATCCCATCGTCCTGAACGAGGGGGGCGCCAAGAGCCGCCTCTGGCGGCGCATCATCACCGACGTGTTCGACGTGCCCACCGTCCTGCTCGAGCGCCGCACCGGCGCGCCCTATGGCGACGCCATCCTGGCAGGCGTGGCCACCGGCGTGTTCCCCGATTTCGGCGTCGCCCGGCAGTGGGCCGAGTACATCGAGCCGGTGGAGCCCATCGCCGAGAACCACCAGCGCTACATGGCCTACTTCCACCTCTACAAGCGCATCTATGAGCACGTCAAGGACGACTTTGGCGCGTTGGCGGCGCTGCGGGGGTAGCGTGCGTGGACGTGAGCGCATGGCGACCAGGGCTGTTGGCGGCTAGCTCTTGGCTCCTGGCCCTCGCGCAGGATTGCTTTTGGTCCTGATCGGAACGCGCCCAGGCTGACCCAACAGCTGATAGCCAAGAGCTAATAGCCCATATCCAAGAGACATACGGGAGAGAACGACCTCATGGAACTCTACGACCGCTTGCTCGCCCGCGAGGCCGCCGGCAACCCCATTCGCGTGGGGCTGGTGGGATGCGGGCAGATGGGCTCGGGGTTCGTCCACGTCACGCACCAGATGGCGGGGATGATCACCGCCGCCATCTCGGACATTGACGTGCGCCGGCCCCTGGCCACCTTCGAGGCGCTGGGCCTGCCCAAGGACGCCGTGACCGTCACGAACCGGCGCGGCGAGGCGGAGGACGCCCTGCGCGGCGGCAAGCGCGTCGTCACCGAGGACGCCCTGCTCCTCACCCAGCTCGACGGCCTCGAGTGCCTGGTGGAGGCCACCGGCATGACGGAGGTCGGCGCCCAGGTGGCCTGGAACGCCGTCATGCGTCAGCGCCACGTGGTGATGCTCAACGTCGAGACCGACGTCACCGTGGGCCTCTACCTCAGCCGCCTGGCGGAGCGGACCGGCTGCATCTATACCGTCGCCGCCGGCGACGAGCCGGGCGTGCTCAAGGGGCTGTACGATTTCGCCTCCTCCCTCGGGTTCGAGGTAGTGTGCCTGGGCAAGGGCAAGAACAACCCCATCGACTATGCCGCCACCCCCGAATCATGCCGCGCCGAGGCCGAGGCGCGCGGCATGAGCCCCAAGATGCTGGCCTCGTTCGTCGACGGCAGCAAGACGATGGTCGAGATGTGCGCCGTGTCCAACGCCACCGGTCTGACGCCCGACGTCGCCGGCATGCACGGGCCGCGCGTCGACATCCCCGACCTCACCAAGGTGTTCGTACCCGCCGAGGACGGCGGCATCCTGACCAAGCGGGGCTGCGTCGAGTACTCGACCGGCAAGGTGGCCCCCGGCGTGTTCGCCATCGTCACGAGCCACGGCGAGCGGGTGCGCACCGACATGCGCTTCCTGGGGATGGGCGATGGCCCCAACTACCTCCTCTACCGCCCCTACCACCTGTGCAACATCGAGACGCCCCACGCCGTGGCCGAGGCGGTGCTCTATGGCGAGCGCACCGTAGTGGCAAAACGGCCCGTCTCGGAGGTGGTGGCGATCGCCAAGCGCGACCTGCGCCCCGGCGACGTGCTGGGCGACATCGGCGGGCCCGAGTTCTACAACCGCATCTACCTGGCCGACGAGGCGCGGCGCCTGGACGCCATCCCCATGGGCCTGGCCACCGGCGGCACGGTCACCCGCGCCATCGCCAAGGGCGAGGCGATCACCGCCGACGCCCTGCGGCCGGACGCGTCGCGCTTTGTGTACCAACTGCGCCAGATGCAGGACGCCATGTTGGCCGCAGAGCGCGACGAGGGAGGTGAGCCATCGTGACAGAGAGCGCCCCCCTCCCCTTCCTGGCGAACGGCGTCGCCCAGGTTGCCCTGGTGGTCGAGGACCTGGACGCCACCGTAGAGAACTACTGGCGGCTGTTCGGCATCGGGCCGTGGCATTTCTACACCTACGCCCGGCCCCTGGTGAAAGAGATGAGCTACCGCGGGCGGCCGGCCGACTATGCCATGCGCGTGGCGCTGGCCAACATCGGTCCCCTGCGCATCGAACTCATCGAAATGGCCTCCGGCGACACGATCTATGCCGAGCATGTGGCCGAGCACGGCTACGGCGTGCACCATCTCGGCGTGCTGGTCGACGACATGCGCGCCGCCCTCGCCCAGGCCGAGGCCGCCGGCCTGACCATGACGCAGGACGGCGCCGGTTTCGGCCGCGACGGCGACGGCCACTATGCCTACTTGGACAGCGAGGAGGCCATCGGCGTGACGCTCGAGCTGATCGAGCGCCCCAAGGGGCGCGTGGCCCCGGAAAAGGTGTATCCGCCGGAGGAGTAGGGACTCCCCTCAGCCCCACCCTCTCGCCGAGTACGGGGAGAGGGAGTAGGCTCGCGTGTCACCTGCTTTGTAGTGACGAATTCATTCGTTTCTAACTCGTATAGAGAGAAGGACGACTAAAGTCGTTACTACAAAGGGACATTACGCTGATGTGGTGTTAGTGCATCCATTCGTTGTTGTTCCGTCAGCTCGCACTTCAGGGCAGAGTCATAACGGCAAGTCCGAGTTAGACAGCAGAGATCAGCGTTCATCTGCGCTCATCTGCGTCCGAGAATCCGTGCAAACAGCGTCCCATCTCCCGAAAGGAGCTGAAGCCATGTCCAAGACGACCCTCGCCGTGATCATCGGCAACCGCGATTTCTTTCCCGATGAACTCTGCGCCGAGGCGCGGCGCGACGTGCTGGCGGTGTTCGACGAACTCGGCATCGAGGCCGTCATTCTGTCCGAGGACGCCACGCCCCTCGGCGCCGTCGAGACGTGGGACCACGCCAAGGCCTGCGCCGACCTGTTCCGCGCCCATCGGTCGCGCATCGACGGCGTGCTCGTGGTGCTGCCCAACTTTGGCACCGAAAAGGGCGTGGCCGACGCCATCAAGCTGGCCGACCTGGACGTGCCGATCCTGGTGCAGGCCTACCCCGACGACCTGGATCAGTTCACCGTGGAGCGCCGCCGTGACGCCTTTTGCGGCAAGATCTCGGTGTGCAACGACCTGCGGCAGTACGGCTATGCCTATACTCTGACGCAGCTCCACACCGTCGATCCCCGCTCCGAGTCGTTCAAGCGGGACCTGCGCGATTTCATCGGCGTCTGCCGGGTGGTCAACGGGCTCAGGTCGGCGCGGCTGGGCGCCATCGGCGCGCGACCCGGGGCGTTCAACACCGTGCGTTACAGCGAAAAGCTCCTGCAGGCGTATGGCATCAGCGTTACCACCATCGACCTGTCCGAGGTGCTGGGCAACGCCGGCCGCCTGAGCGACGATGACGCCCGTGTCAAGGCCAAGCTCGATGCCGTGCGGAAATATGTGCCTACCGAGGGGATCCCGACAGAGCCCCTGGTGCGCATGGCGCGCCTGGGCGTGGTCATCGACGCCTGGATGGCGGCCAACGACCTGCACGCCACCGCCATCCAGTGCTGGAACTCGATCCAGGAGAACGCCGGCATCAACGCCTGCATGCTCATGAGCATGATGAGCGAACGATTCATGCCCAGCGCCTGCGAGGTCGACGTCACCGGCGCCGTAGCCATGTACGCCCTGCAGCTGGCATCCGGCCGCCCCAGCGCCCTCGTCGACTGGAACAACAACTATGACGGGGACCCGAACAAGTGCGTGCTGTTCCACTGCGGCAACTGGGCGCGCAGCTTTCTCGCCGAGCCCAAGATGGCCTACGCCGAGATCCTGGCCACGACCCTCGGCCAGGCGAACACCTACGGCACCATCGCGGGGCGCGTGCCCGAGGGCCCCATGAGCTACGCCCGCATCAGCACCGACGACCTGGAGGGTGAGGTGCGTAGCTATGTCGGCGACGCCCGCTACACCGCCGACCCGCTGGACACCTTTGGCAGCCGCGCCGTGGTGGAGGTGGCCGACCTGCAGAGCCTGCTGCACTATATCTGCAAGAACGGTTTCGAGCATCACGTGGCCATGAACCCGGCCCACACGGCCGCCGTTCTCGCCGAGGCGTTCGACACGTATCTGGGGTGGGATGTGTATCGGCACTCGTAGCGTTGTTGCGGGTTGTGCGGTGTGCGTTGTGGGTTCCGGCCGCGCCTTGCCCCGCGCCACTGTAGGGCGCGCACGCTGTGCGCGCCGCGGGTGCTCTGGAATGGGCGCCGCTCGCTCGGCATCGCCGCCGCCGCGCACCGGCCCCGCGCCCTGCGGCACGACCTTGTGGGGCGCGTACGCCCTGCGCGCCGCGCCATCGCGTCCATTGGGAGGCGCTATGAAGGTACTCATCATCGGCGGTACGGGCCTCATTAGCACCGCCATCACCCAACAACTGCTGGATCGCGGCGACGCCGTCACCCTCTACAATCGCGGGCAACGCGCGCTGCGCGTCTCCGGCCGCCCTACGGTCATCCTCGGCGACCGCAAGGAATTCGCCGCCTTTGAGGCGCGTATGCGCGAGGCCGGCCCCTTTGACGCCGTCATCGACATGGTGTGCTTTCAGCGCGAGGAAGCCGAGAGCCTCATCCGCGCCTTGGCGGGGCGCACGCCACAGGTGGTGTTCTGCTCCTCGGTGGACGTCTACTCCAAGCCTGCCCATCGCTACCCCTACCGCGAGGACGAGCCCTACGGCCCGCTCAACGCCTACGGCCAGGGTAAGGTGGACTGCGAACGGGCCCTCCTGGCCTCCCACGCCCGCGGCGATTTCGCCGTGACCGTCATCCGCCCCGCGCTGACCTACGGCGAGGGCGGCAACCTCGTCCACTCTTTCGGGCGGGGCACCGCCTACTATGACCGCATGCGCAAGGGCAAGCCGATCGTCGTCCACGGCGACGGCAACTCGCTCTGGGTGTCGTGCCACATCGACGACGTCGCCCGCGCCTTTGTGGGCGCCCTGGGCAACCCTCGCGCCTACGGCAAGGCCTACCACGCCACCGGCGAGGAGTGGATGACGTGGAATCAGCTCCATGCGCAGGTCGCCGAGGCCCTCGCGGCGCCGCTCCCCGAGCTGGTGCACATCCCGTCCGGGCTCCTCGCCTCAGTCTCGCGTCGCGCCGCGAGCTGCGCCGACAATTTCCAGTTCAACAATATCTTATACAACGCCGCCGCCCACGAGGACCTCGGCTTTCGCTACACCGTCCCCTTTATCGAGGGGGTGCGGCGCACGGTGGCCTGGCTCGACGCCAACGGCAGGATCGAGGACAGCGACCTGGACCCCTACGACGACCGCATCATCGCCGCCTGGAGGCGCTGCGGCGCCGCCATGGCGCGCGAGCTTCAGGGCCTCGACGACTGATCCGCAAAGAGATGGAACGCGGATCTCCGCGGATTCGACGGATTTCCGCGGATCAGAAGATGGATAGTAATCATCCGATCCGCGGTAATCCGCAGAATCCGTGTTCATCCGCGTTCCCATCCTATCCGCACGAGGGGCATGACCCATGGCACTGATAGGCCTCGATATCGGCACCACCGGCTGCAAGGCGATCGTCTTTCGCAAGGACGGCGTCATCCTGGGCCGCGCCTCCCGCGAGTACCCCGTCCTCACCCCCCGCCGCAATTGGGCGGAGCAGGACGCCGAGCGCGTCTGGCGCCTGGCCATCGAGGCGCTGCGGAGCGCGGTGGGGGCGGCCCGCGACGCGGCCCCCGACGACCCTCCGGCGGCCATGGCGCTCTCGGTGCAGGGCGAGGCGGTGATGCCGGTGGACGCCCACGGCCGCCCGCTGCGCGCCGCCATCCTGGGGATGGACGCCCGCACCGTCGCGCAGAACGCCTGGCTGGCGGAACGCTTTGGCGCCGAGGCCCTCTATGCCCGCACCGGCATGCCGCTGCACACCGTCAACACCCTGCCCAAGCTCCTGTGGTTACGGCGCCACGAGCCCGAACTCTGGGAGGCCGCCGACCGCTTTCTGCTCTACGAGGACTATATCCTGGGGCGCCTGGGCGGCGGGCGGTGCGCCGCCATCAGCCACTGCCTCGCCTCACGCACCCAGATGTACGACCTTGCGGCGGGCGACTGGGCGGACGACATCCTCGCGGCGTGCGGCATCGACCCCGGGCGCCTGGCCCCGCTGGCCCCGGCCCATGGGGGCGTGGTCGGTGAGATAGCGCCCGACGTTGCCAAGGAGGTGGGCCTGCCCGGTCCCATCCCCCTGGTGAGCGGCGGCCACGACCAGGCCTGCGCCGCCCTGGGGAGCGGCGTCACGTCCCCCGGCGCCGCCATGGTCTCGACGGGCACCGCCGAGGTGGTCGAGGTGGCCATGGAGCGCCCCGCCCTGACGGAGGGGCTGCAACGCGGCAACATCTCGGTCTACCGCCACGTGGTGCCGGGGCTCTACCTGGCGATGACGCTCAACCACAGCGGCGGCCTGACGCTGCGCTGGTTCCGCGACACCATGTGCGCAGAAGAGGTGCGCGTCGCCGAAGCGCTGGGCAGAGACGCCTATGACCTGGTGCTGGCCGACGCCCCCGACGGCCCCACCGACCTGCTGGTGCTGCCCCATCTGGCCGGGAGCGGCACCCCCTGGTTCGACACGCGCTCCCGCGGCGCGGTGCTGGGCCTCTCCTTCGCCACCACGCGGGCGGCCCTGGCCAAGGCGATCCTCGAGGGGTTGACGTTCGAGCTGCGCCTCAACATCGACCTGCTGCGCGAGAACGGCGTCGCCATCGACGCGCTCAGCGCCGTGGGCGGCGGCGCCAAGAGCCGCCTCTGGCTGCAGATCAAGGCCGACATCTGCCGCCTCCCCCTGCGCGTCCCGCGGGTGACCGAGGCCGCCTGCCTCGGCGCCGCCCTCCTGGCGGGCGTGGGCGCCGGCGTCTACCCCGATCTGGCCTCTGCGGTGGAGAGAGCGGTACACCCCGGTGCGACGGTGACGCCCACGCCCGCCTCCAGCGCCGCCTACGAGGCCCGCTACGCCCTCTACCGCCAGATCTACCCCGCCATCAAGCCTCTGCAGGACGCCCTGGTGGCCGGGGCGTAGCACGCCCCTGGCGTCACCGGCGACTAGTACTACAACCGTACGTCGCGCAAAACGCCGCACTTGTGGGGGCCGCACGCCTGTGCGGCCCGGTGCGCACAGGCGTGCGCGCCCTACGGCAACCCGAGGCGCTCTCCGCCCCTCCTGCATAGCACCTGGATCGCTCCCAGCCCCGACATGCGGTAAAAGCCGCACCGGCGCTAGCCCGTGAGGACGATGATGGTGCCACTCATGAGCGCTCACCCCCAAGCCGAGTTCGATGACACGGACGGACCACACAGCGCCTGGAACTTGCCGCTGTGCGCAGAATACCGCGGGCGATGGGCAGCACAGGGTAGCGGCCGCAGTATACCGAATGCGCCAGATTCCGCGACAGGTGTCAGTGGGGTTTGGCGCCTGGCCGGATGACCAGGCGCATCTCCGCCCTCTCGTCTAGACCCGATTCTCACCACGTGCAGGGCGCGCCGTCTCCCCCTTGCTCCTATGATGATCACCAGACGACGGCCCACATCGCCCACGCGGGATGTCGGCCGTCTCATGGGCAAGCCCCGCGCTCGCCACGAGCGCTCAGCCATGTGATCCGTTTGGAGGCCGTCATGTTCAAGTTGTTCGGTGGAAAAAGAAACCAGGCCCTTGCAGGCTGCGATAGGACCGGCGACCGGCACCTCATCGATGTGCGCGACGTCGTCAAGACCTACACCGGCGCCGCCGGCAGCTTTACCGCGCTCAAGGGGGTGGACCTGGAGGTCGATTCTCACGAGTTCGTCGCCGTAGTGGGCAAGTCGGGCAGCGGCAAGTCGACGCTGGTCAACATGCTTACCGGCATCGACCGTCCCACCTCGGGAGAGGTGCTGGTCGGCGACACCGCCGTCCACACCCTCAACGAGGGGCGCATGGCCGTGTGGCGGGGAAAGAACGTCGGCGTCATCTTTCAGTTCTTCCAGCTCCTTCCGACCCTGACCATCGCCGAGAACGTCATGCTGCCCATGGATTTCTGCGGCATGTACGCCCCACGCGACCGCCGCGAGCGCGCCCTGGCCCTGCTGGAGCAGGTGGAGATGGCCGATCAGGCCGACAAGCTCCCCTCGCAGGTCTCTGGCGGGCAGCAGCAGCGCGCCGCCATCGCCCGGGCGCTGGCCAACGATCCGCCCATCCTGGCGGCGGACGAGCCGACGGGCAACCTGGATAGCAAGACCGCCGACGCCGTCTTTCGCCTCTTTGAGGATATGGTGGACGCCGGCAAGACGATCCTCATGGTGACGCACGACCGCGACCTGGCGCGCCGTGTCACGCGCACCATCACCCTGGCCGACGGCGAGATCGTCGACGAGGAGAGGTTCGTCCCTCGCGGCGCCCGTCGCCCCGTGGAGGACGGCGCCATGGTGCGCCTGCCGCAGAGGGAGGGGGCTTATGCTTAGCGTGCGCTGGGGCAAGGTGCTGCGCGACCTGTGGATGAGCAAGACGCGCACCGTACTGGTGGTGCTCTCGATCGCCGTGGGCGTCTTTGCCTTTGGCATGATCGCCACCTGCGAGGCGGTGTTCAACCGTGAGATGACGGTCAGTTATCTCGCCATCAACCCACCCAGCTTTCACATCTACTGCGACCTCTTTGATGACGAGCTGGTGAACGTGGTGGAGCGGGTGCCGGGGGTCAGCCAGGCCGAGGGGCGCAGCAGCTACACGTTGCCCGTCGCGGTGGGTGACGACGAGTGGCGTAGCCTGTACCTGACCGGCATCGCCGATTTCGACGACATACGCATGAGCCGCATCACCCCCAGCGCCGGCGCCTGGCCGCCTCCTCGACGAGAGATACTCATCGAGAGGGCCTCGCTGCCCGCCTTGAACACCGCCGTGGGCGAGGAGATCGTCCTGCAGGGCGCCGACGGCAAGGAGCGGACCTTGCGCGTGGCCGGCTCGGCCCACGACATCAACAAGCCGCCGGCGGCCTTTACGGGAGGGGGATTCGGCTATGTGACCATGGACACCCTCGAGTGGTTGGGCTACCCGACCCTCTACAGCGAGCTGATGGTCAAGGCGGAGGAGACCAGCGACATCGACATCATCCGCCAGGTGTCCAAGCGCGTCGAGGCCAAGGTCGAGAAGAGCGGCTTGACCGTGTACACGACCTGGATCCCGACGCCGGGCAAACACCCCGCGAATGACAGCATCGAGCCCATCACGCTGGTCATGCGGTTCGTGGGCATGCTCTCGCTGGCGCTGAGCGGCTTTCTCGTTATCAACACCATCTCGGCGCTGCTGGCACAGCAGAGGCGGCAGATCGGCATCATGAAGGCCGTAGGTGCTCGCGCCCCGCAGGTCATGGGGCTCTATGTCGGGATGGTCGCGCTCTTTGGGGTCCTCTCGTTGGGCGTGGCGCTCCCCCTGGGCAGCCTGGCCGCCCGGGCGCTGACCAGCTATATGGCCGACCTGGTGAACTTTGACGTGACCGACTATGGCGCGCCCGCCAGCGTTCTGGCAACGGAGGTGGCGGTGGGCCTCGTGACGCCCCTCGTCGCCGCCCTCTATCCCGTGCTATCGGGGACGCGCACCAGCGTCCGCCAGGCGCTGTCCGACTATGCCATGCCCAAGACGGGGGCGCGCCAGGGGTTCTTTTCGCGGGTAATGACGCGCCTGCGCCTGATCCCGCGGCCTCTGATGCTGTCGCTGCGCAACACGTTCCGGCGCAAGGGGCGTCTCGTCCTGACGCTCGCCACCCTGACGCTCGCCGGCGCCATCTTTATCGCCGTGTTCTCGGTGCGCGCCTCGCTCCTGCTGACGCTCGACGACGCCCTGCGCTACTGGGGCGAGGACGCCACCATCCAGTTCGCCCGCCCCTATCGCACCGAACTCCTAGAGCGCGAGGCGCGCTCGGTGCCGGGCGTGGTGTCGGCCGAAACGTGGGATTTCGCCAGCGCGCGCTGGGAGCGCCCCGACGGCACCCAGAGCGATGCCGTCACCATCGTGGGGGCGCCCAACCCGACGCACATGATCGATCCCATCATGGTCGAGGGGCGCTGGCTGCTGCCGGAGGACGAGAACGCCATCGTCATCAACTCGATCGTCCTCAAGGACGACGCCGGCATCCGCGTGGGCGACGCCATCACCCTGTCGATCAACGATCGCGAGTCCACCTGGCGGGTGGTGGGCATCGCCAAGGGCCTGGCCACGGGGTGCACCGGCTATGTGAACCGCGACTATCTCGGGTTCAGCCAGGGGCGCGTTGGGCGCGCCAGTTCGGTACGCGTCACCACCGTGCTCCACGACCGCGAGACGCAGGACCGCGTGGCGCGGGCGCTGGAGGGGCATTTTGAGGGGCTCGGTGTGCGGGTGCACTCACGCTCCATCACCGCCGACACCCGCGACACCATCGAGTACCAGTTCAACATCGTCATCGTCCTGCTCCTCATCATGGCCGTGCTGCTGGCCGTGGTGGGTGGGTTGGGCCTCATGGGCACCATGAGCATCAACGTCATCGAGCGCACGCGTGAGGTGGGCGTGATGCGCGCCATCGGCGCCTCGGACGGCGCGGTGCTGCGCATCGTCATCGCCGAGGGGATGCTCATCGGCGCCATCAGTTGGGTGCTGGGAGGGCTGCTCGGCATCCCCCTCAGCCAGGGGCTCAGCAGCTCCCTGGGTGAGGCGCTCTTTCGCAGCAGCATGAGCACGGCGTTCTCCGTGGGCGGCGTCCTGCTGTGGCTGGGTCTGGTCCTGGGCCTCTCGGCCCTGGCCAGCTTTCTCCCCGCCCACAACGCGTCGCGGCTGACGGTACGAGAAGTGTTGGCGTACGAATAGCTTTCAGCAGTCGGCTGTCAGCGATCAGCCGCCACTAGCGGGGCGGCTGGTACCAGCCGAAAGCTGACAGCCGACTGCTGATAGCCGAGTGCCCAACAACAAGCGTAGATACAGGAGCACAGTCATGAAAAAGTGGATCATCGCGCTGGTTATCGTATCGCTGCTGGCGGGGGGGATGTACCTGGCGCTCGGACGCGCCAACCCCACCATGGCCGAGACCACCACCACGCCCGGCGCGGTGGCGGGTGAGCCCGTCACCGCCAGCAACGACATCATCGCCGAGGCGATCGTCGTGCCCGATCGCAGCGCGGCGTTGAGCCTCGCCGCCGGCGGCATCGTCACCGCGGTGCCCGTCGCCGAGGGTGACGTGGTCGAGGAGGGGCAGTTGCTGGTGCAGCTCGACAGCGACAGCCTTGCGACCGCCCTGTCCGAGGCACGCGCCGCCCTGGCCGGCGCCGAGGCTCGGCTGGCCCAGACGCTAGCCGACGCCTCTGCCGAGGACGTCGCCGCCCTCGACGCCGCCGTGGCGGTCGCCGCCACCGGCGTGCGGAACGCCGAGAGTGCCGTCGCCACCGCCCGGGCCAACCTGGCCAGGGTGCAGGCTCCGGCCGCCGCCGAGGAGATCGCGATCGCCCAGCGACGTGTCGAGGTCGCCAAGAACGCCCTCTGGGGCGCCCAGGCGCAGCGCGATGCGGCATGCGGACGCGCCAACAACGGCGGGTCTTCCGCCGACTGCGACGCCGGCCAGGCCGCGACACAGCGCTACGAGGAAGAGGTGCGTATCGCCGAGCTACAACTCCAGCAGCTTCAGATCGGCGCCACGGCGCACGACATCGCCGCGGCTCAGGCCCAGGTCAACACGGCCCTGGCGCAGCTCGAGACGGCCCAGGCGCAGGTGCTCCAGGCCGAGGCCGAGCGCAACCGCGCCGTCCGCCCGGCCACCGCGGAAGAGGTCGCCATCGCCGAGTCGCAGGTCGAGCAGGCCAAGGCCGCCGTGGCCCGCGCCGAGTTCGCCGTCACCGACGCCGGGCTGCGCGCTCCCTTCGCCGGCGCCGTGGTCAAGCTCGATGCCAAGGTGGGCGAGTACGTCGCTCCGGCCAAGCCGCTGGTGCACCTGGCTGACCTCTCGGCCTGGCGCGTAGAGACCACCGACCTGACGGAACTCAGCGTGGTGCGCATCAAGGAGGGCGACCGGGCGACCATCACCTTCGACGCCCTGCCCGGCGTCGAGATCCCTGGCACCGTCACCCGCATCAACGCCCTGGGAGTGAACAACCGCGGCGACATCACCTACACCGCCGTGGTGACGCCCGACACGCTCGACGCCCGCCTACGCTGGAACATGACGGCGTCGGTGACTATCGAGCCGGCGGAGTAACGCCGTCGGCTCTCGGCTCTCGGCCATCGGCCGATAGCGCACACACGAACACCTCCCGGACGTCGGTCGACGTCCGGGAGGTGTTCGCATTCGTGGCGTCGTCGGCCGGCGCTCCGACGCAGTTGTGCGACCACTCGGCATCGTGCATACTGCGCCCTATGAGATACCCTGCGCATATGCGCCGCGACGGCGTGCCCGCCCAGAGGAGGACCCGAGATGCCCCGAAGGCGTTGCGCGATAGCCCTGTCAGCTCTGGCCGCGATTGCGCTGCTGGCGCTCCTGGCGCCAAAGGCCCCCCAACCGGTGCTGGCCGACTCCACAGGCGGCGCGGCGCGACACCCCGCCGCGGAGGACGCGACCCTGATCCTCACCAAAACGGTCGGCATCGAGCCGGGGGTGTGTAGCGCTACCGACGCTATCACCGTCGCGGGGGGGACCGAGGTCACCTACTGCTACCAGGTCCTCAACGCCGGACCGATCACGCTCGGCATGCATGACCTGGTCGACAGCGAACTGGGCGACATCGTGGACGAACTCGAGTACCCCATGGCGCCGGGTACCGGCCTCACGATCACCGTGGCGGCGGCCATCACCAGGTCCACCACGAACACGGCCACCTGGACCGCCTACAACCCGGGACCGGGGGACACGGTCATCGCCGAGGATACCGCCACGGTGACCGTTATGGACGCCGTACGTCGGCTCTACATGCCGGCCATCCGGGTGCCGTGAGGGGCGCGCCTCACATCGCACTCCCTGGCGACTTCACTGCCGCAGCTCGCCGGCGGTGCACGCGCCGATTTGCCCTTCCACCCCAACGCTGGTAGAATCATCGGTCTCGCTTCCGACCAGTCAGGCGCACCGCCCCTCGCAGGCCAAGAGCCAACAGCCGTTCCCCGGAGGCCCCATGCCGCAGATCGTCGTCGAGAACCTGGCCAAGGCGTTCCGCGTCGCCGAGCGTACCCCGGGGATCCTGGGATCGCTGGTCGGTGTCGTGCATCGCCGCTACCGCACGGTGCAGGCGTTGGCCGACATCTCTTTCGCGCTGGATGCCGGCGAACTCGTCGGCTATATCGGGCCCAACGGCGCCGGCAAGTCCACCACCGTGAAGGTGCTCAGCGGCATCCTGGTGCCCGACGGTGGCCACGTCTCGGTTCTCGGGCGCGTACCCTGGCGCCAGCGCGTCGAGCACGTACGCCACATCGGCGTCGTGTTCGGCCAGCGCACCCAGTTGTGGTGGGACCTGCCCGTCATCGAATCGTTCGATCTGCTGCGCGACATCTACCGCGTACCCCAAGCCGACTATGCCCGGGCTCGCGACGAGCTGGTCGACCTGATGGACCTGGGCCCGCTGCTCGACACGCCGGCGCGCCAACTCAGCCTGGGCCAGCGTATGCGGTGCGATCTGGCGGCGTCGCTGCTCCACGCCCCGCCCATCCTGTTCCTCGACGAGCCCACCATCGGCCTCGATGCCGTCTCCAAGCTCGCCGTGCGCGATTTCGTCCTGCGACTGAACCGCGAGCGCGGCGTCACCGTCATCCTCACCACCCACGATATGGACGACATCGAGGCCCTCTGCAGCCGCATCATCGTCATCAACCGTGGCGCGATCCTGCTGGACGGCACCCTGGCCGACCTTCGGGCCCAGGTCAGCCACGACCGCCACCTCATCGTGGACCTGGCCGACGAGAACGGTGACGTGAGCGACCCCGACGCCGTGGTCTTTCGCCGCGACGGCCGGCGCGTGCACTTACGGTTCGACCCAGAGCGCGTGCCCGCCGCCACCCTCATCGGCCGCATCGCCGCGCGGCACCCCATCCGCGACCTGTACGTTGAGAACCCGCCCATCGAGGAGATCGTCTCGCGACTCTATGCAGAGGAGGCCCGGAGTACCGGGTCCGCCCGGCAAGCCGAGGGTACCCAGCGATGACGGCTGTCCTCCCCCTCGCGCGGACGCTCAAGCCCTACGTGGCGCTCACCGGCGCGCGCTTTCGCGTCCTGCTCCAGTACCGCGCGGCGGCGCTGGCGGGATTCGGCACGCAGCTCTTCTGGGGCCTCATCCGCGTGATGATCTTTGAGGCGTTCTACCGCTCAACCACCGTGCCGCAGCCCATGAGCTATCCGCAGACCGTCACGTATCTCTGGCTCATCCAGGCGATGCTGCTCCTCATTCCTTGGTCCATCGATGGCGAGCTGCGCGCCATGATCCGCTCCGGCGGCGTGGCCTACGAGCTGCTGCGCCCCGCCGACCTCTACTGGTTCTGGTACAGCCGCGCCCTCGCCGGCCGCATCGCGCCCGTCATGCTGCGCTGCATCCCCCTGTTCGTCATAGCGGGCCTCTTTTTGGGGTTACAGCCTCCCGCGTCCGTGGCCGCGGCGGCGGCCTGGCTGCTGGCGACGGGCGGCGCCGTGCTCCTGTCGTGCGCCATCACCAACCTGCTGGCCATCTCACTTATGTGGACCGTCGCCGGAGACGGCGCGATGCGCCTGCTCGCCCTCATGGCGTCGCTCCTCTCCGGCAGCATCGTGCCGCTCCCCTTCTTCCCCGAGTGGTCGCAGCCCATCCTGGCCTTCCTGCCCTTCCGCGGGCTCATGGACACACCCTTTCGCCTCTACACCGGCCATCTGCCGCCGGAGCAGGTGTTCGGCGTGGTGGGCCATCAGCTCGCGTGGACCGCCGCCCTGGTGCTGCTGGGACGCTGGCTGCTGAACCGCGGCACGCGGCGCATGGTCATCCAAGGGGGCTGACGTGATCGACGCGATCCGGCTGTACGCCCGTTTTGTCGGCGCCTCCATTCGCAGTCAGATGCAGTACCGCGCGTCGTTCATCATGCTCGCCATCGGCCACTTTTTGGGGACCGGCGTCGAGTTCCTGGCACTGTGGGCGGTGTTCGACCGTTTTGGCTCGCTCCAGGGCTGGACGCTGGCCGAGATCGCCCTCTTTTACGGCATCATCAGCGTCGCCTTTGCCTCCGCCGAGAGCGTGGCGCGTGGGTTCGACATCTTTGGCGACCTGGTCAGGAGCGGCGACTTTGACCGCTTTATGTTGCGCCCCCGCAGCACCGCCCTGCAGGTGGCCGGACACCAGGTCCAGCTCATGCGCATCGGGCGTTTGTCGCAGGGCCTGATCGTCCTCCTGTGGGCTACCACCGCTCTCGGTGTGCGCTGGACGGCGCCGCGCGTCGTACTGCTCATCGCCAGCGTTCTGGGCGGCACCTGTCTGTTCGTGGGCCTGTTCGTGCTGCAGGCGACCATGGCCTTCTGGACCACCGAGACGCTCGAGATCTGGAACACCGTCACCTACGGCGGCGTCGAGACGGCTCAGTTCCCCATCAGTATCTACCGCCCCTGGTTCCGCGGCATCTTTACGTTCGTCGTGCCCCTCGCCGCGGTGACCTACTTTCCCGCCCTGCCGATCCTGGGCCGCGCCGACGTCCTCGGCTCGCCGGTGTGGTTCCAGTGGGCGGCGCCCCTCATCGGCGTAGCGTTCCTCGTGGCGGCGCTTCAGGTGTGGCGCATCGGCGTGCGCCACTACCATTCTACGGGGAGCTGAGACGCCGAATCGAGCGCACTCGGCCCGCGAGCGACCGCCATGAGCACGAGGTGGGACGTGATCTCATCGCCTGCGCCTGGCCGCCTACGGGCTGGTCCGCGTGCCTCCGGCCGTCGGCGCTGGCCCGTCGCCTAGGGAGACACAGGAGATGGTGACTACCCACAGGAGGCGGCCGTGCATTGGGCGTTGTCTTGGGTAAGTCCTCCTGGCCGTGAGGACTACTGTGGCTGGAGACCGGCCTTCCTGTGCCCATGGAGCGTTTTGATGCCATCTACTTCACCGCCAACGCCACGAGGATCTCCTGGATCGTGTCCTGCAACACCGGGCCACGACAGAGAGCACGCGCACCACTGTGGGGCAGCCGTGGAGGCGGTGCGAGGTTGCCTTCGACACCCTGAGCGATGCCATCCCCAGGCCGACGCCGTGCCTTGGCACGACCACCGGCAGTTCATCGAGGTCGACACGCCGCGGGATTTCTCCTTCGTCGAGGGACTGGTCTATCTGGGGCGCTCCAGTCTGGAGTGTATGCACCGGGTGAAGGGGGGTGCCCTCTACAGGCGCCTCCGCATCGACACTTGGGATCTGGTGGTCAAGATCGAGATGCCCGGTGAGCGACTCTGCGTCCATTTCCTCAACGCTACCCCGCCCCAATGGGCTAGGGCCGAGGTCGCCCACACTGTCTGGGCGATGTTCGACCTGGGAGTCGAGATCGACGCCTTTTACGAGCTGGCGGAGGCCGATCCCATCCTGAGAGGCCTCTGCCGCAAATACCGGGGGCTGCGCATCGTCAAAATGGAGGACCTCTTTGAGGCTCTCTGCTGGGCCATCATCGGCCAGCAGATCACCTTGGGGTTTGCCTACACGATGAAACGGCGGCTGGTGGAAACGTACGGGCAGCGCCTCGTCTTTGGGGGCGAACCCTACTATCTCTTCCCCACGCCCCAGGCCCTGGCTCCGCTGGCGGAGGAGGATCTGAGGGTGCTGCAGTTCTCGCGGAGCAAGGCGGGCTATATCATCGAGATCGCCAGGCGCTTTGACGGTGGTCAACTGCGTCAGACCGACCTCGCGGACCTGGAAGACTACCAGGAGCTCAAGGCGAGGCTGATGGCTCTGAAAGGGGTGGGCCCCTGGACGGCAGACTATGTGATCCTCAAGTGCTTCCGCCATCGGCAGGCCTTTCCCATCGCCGATGTCGGCCTACAGCGGGCACTTCAGATCGTCCTGGGCAGAGACAACAAGCCGTCCCTCTCTGAGATTAGGGCCCTGGCCAAGCCGTGGACTGGGTGGGAGGCCTATGCCGCGTTCTACCTCTGGAGGGTGCTCTATGACTAGTGAATGCACGGGCTACTATGCATCGCCCATCGGCCTGCTAGAGATCGTCGCCACGTCTGAGGCCGTGGTCTCTGTGCTGTTTGTTAACGATCTAGGGAAAGGGGAGGCCCCCGCCCGCCCCACCACCCTCGTCCTGGAGGAGGCCATCCGGCAGTTGGACGAGTATTTCCAGGGCAAACGCCGCGAGTTCGAGCTACGCCATGATTTCCGCGGCACTCCCTTTCAGAAGCGGGTCTGGCAGGCGCTCTTGGAGATCCCTTACGGCCAGACTATTTCTTACCAGGAGTTGGCGGCCGCCATCGGCAACCACAAAGCGGTCCGAGCCGTGGGTCACGCCAACGGTCGGAATCCGATCAGTATCATGGCACCCTGCCATCGCGTTATCGGCAAGAACGGTCACCTGACCGGCTATGGCGGCGGCCTGGAGAGAAAGGAGTGGCTCCTGAACCACGAGCGGCGCTGACCGGCCGACCACGGCGCGCCTGGCTCGCCCTCTCCTCCTCATTAACGTCGCGCCCACGCGCGGCTGACTGGCACGGTTCCAGTGGCTGGCGCCCTCGATCCATTGGGCGTTCCTGGCGGCCGCGCTGCAGTGGTGGCGCTCCATAGCACGCCCCCATTGCTCCACCGGGAACTGAAGCGTTGGACGGTGCGATGTGTTTTTGGGTAAAGGATCGCCCATCCTAACGCTAGGGCCCTGCTGCCGGACCGCGCCAAGACCCTCCCCCGCGGCGAAGCCGCTCTGCGCGAGGGCTTGCCGCGGGGGACCTTCGCGAGGTGTTCGGCCCAAGTCCCCAGGCCCGCGTCACCTTGCCTTCCACCGGCTATCGCGGCATAATGCCGTTACCCGTGGGTTCGCTTCGCGCATTCTCCTCTGCTACCCGGCCCACTGCTGCGGCGCACATCGGATCATGCCGAGCAGGCGCTCGAGTGGAGGTCCCCTATGTCTCGTGCCCTGGATCACAAGGCCTACTATCGCCTTCCATGGACGTGGGCCGATAACGCCATCACCTGGCTGGAGCCGACGACCCACTGTAACCTGTACTGCGAGGGGTGCTACCGCGAGAACGATCCCCACGGCCACAAGCCCCTGGAGACCGTCATCGAGGAACTCGACGTCGTCAAGCGCCTGCGCAACACCGACGGCATCTCGATCGCCGGCGGTGAGCCCCTCATCTACCCACACATCGTCGAGCTGGTACGCTATGTTGCGGCCCAGGGGTGGAAGCCCATCGTCAACTCGAACGGCCAGGCCCTGACGCCCGAGCTGCTGGCCGACCTGCGCGACGCCGGCGTCACCGGGTTCACCTTTCACGTCGACTCGCACCAGGTGCGGCCCGGCTGGAGGGACAAGACCGAGGCCGAGCTGAACGAACTCCGCCTGCAGCTGGCCACCATGGTGCACCAGGTGGGGCGTGGCCGCATCGCCTGCGCCTTTAACGCCACCATCTACCGCGACACCCTGGACGACGTGCCCATGCTCGCCCGCTGGGCCCAGGAACACATGGACATCGTTCACTCGATGGTGTTCATCCTCTTTCGCTCGGCCCGCAAAAAGGGCGCCTTTGACGCCTACGTGGCCGGCCGGCGCGTCGATCTCGGCGACCTCGTTTACCACCTGGAGCACCAGGAGGGGCATCGCGACATCGTCGCACAAGAGGTGGTGGACCGGCTGCGCGACGTCTACCCCGAGTATGAGCCGTGCGCCTACCTCAACGGCACCGAGGATCCCGCCTCATTCAAGTGGCTCCTCGGGCTGCGCTTTGGCAACGCCGAGCGCGTCTACGGGTACGCCAACCCCCGCTTCATGGAGTGGGTGCAGCCCGCCCATCACGCCATCCGTGGCAGCTACCTCGCCTACACGCGCCCCTGGCTGCTGCGCAACGCCTGGGCGCTGCTCCCCCTGGCGGCCGTGAACGGCGGGCTGCGGCGCATCGCTTGGCGCCGTCTCACCCGTCCCTCCGAGTGGCTCAGGCCGCTGCGGCTGCAGTCCCTCATGGTCATCCAGCCGTGCGACATCCTCCCCGACGGCCGCCAGAACATGTGCGACGGCTGCCCCGACGCTATCCCCTACGACGGCCGCCTCGTGTGGAGCTGCCGCCTCGACGAGCTGCAAAAGTACGGCGCCCTGGTCACTTTTGTCCCGCGGGAGGCGGCCAACGCGCTCACGCCCGAAGGCGAACGGATCGCCTTACCCACCCCCCACGATGCCTCAGGCCCGCCCCGGACGCCCGCATAGCGGGTAACGTCCGCGGCCCCAATCCACGGCCCACCATCCGCGGCTCAAGCCCGCGGCTGGGTGGCCCAGAGTACTGGGCCGAAAAGCGCGCCGAGGCGCGCTGACGGGACGCGTGAGGTAGA
>ENA-UOUL01001148-UOUL01001148.1-bioreactor-metagenome-genome-assembly--contig:-NODE-1148-length-39748-cov-4.562955_pt1 | contig 39748 bp, 26 predicted proteins | sample MGYA00249838_ERZ747220 | MGnify/ENA primary metagenome ERZ747220 (study PRJEB28778, sample SAMN05720191) | bioreactor metagenome | isolation source: Anaerobic biogas reactor | place: USA:Washington... | reverse complement strand
GACGGCGGTACAATGATGCGGCGAATTTTCACCGGTTTGACGGCGGCGGCGATCCTCCTGGTCTGCGGATGCGGGTCCAAGGCCAAATCGGACGGGCCTGACCGCGAGGGCCGGGTCGCCGATTGGCGTAACACCAGTCGCCACAATGAGTTATCCTACAGCCAGACGCCCGCCACCCGCCCCGCCGGGTCGATCGAGGCCGGCGTCCTGGTGGTCAGCGGCGAGAACCTGACCGCCGACGAGGTCATCCGCCGGGCCCGGCCCGAACTGGAGCGGCTGGCCCGCACCTTCGACGAGCAGGGCTTCCGCGAGCGGGTCGGCATGTCGGTGTTCAACACCCTTCGCGACCTGGTCTCGGAGGTCATGCTCTACAAGCAGATAGCCAACCGGCTGACCGAAGAGCAGGATCCGCTGCTGGAAAAGGCGGTGAACAAGGCGGTCGAGGAGATGGTCGCCCGCGAGGCCGGGGGCTCGACGGTCCGCTTCGAAAAGCTCCTGATCGCCCGGGATTCCAACATGGACGCCCTGCGGAGCCAGCTCCGGCGGCAGATCCTCAACCAGCAGTACCTCCGCGAGCAGATCCGCCCGAAGGTCGTGGTCACCCGCGAAGAGCTCTGGCACTACTACCAGACCCACCAGCCCAAGTTCCAGCATCCGGCGCGCGCCCACGTCCTGCTGATCGAGGTGGACCCAGCGGCCCTGGCCGCCGCGTCCTCCCAGCCGGCGGATATGGCCGCCCTCGCACAGCAGCGGCTGGCCGAGATCCAGCGGCGCCTGGACGCCGGCGAGGATTTCCGGACGGTGGCCGCCGACCTCTCGACCGGATCGCTCCGCAAGCTCTCCGGCGATATCGGCTGGATCACCCAGGGCAGCCACCGCCACCAGGAAATCGACGAACGGGCGTTCGCCCAGCCGATCGGCCTGCCCGGCGAACCCGTCGCCATTGGGCGGCGATTCTACTTCGTACTGGTCGAGCAGCGTGAAAACGCCAGGCAGGTGCCCTTCGCCGACGCTCAGGACGAGATACGACCGATCCTCGAACGCGAGCGCTACATCCAACTCGTCAACGACCACGTGACCGACCTGTGGCGCAAAGCCGCGGTCGGCCCCGTCGAACCCTTCATGCGAACGGTCCTCTCGCGAATGCCAACCTACGAAGCCCTCCGAACCAACCCCCTCCTGAGCGCCGCCGCGACCCCGGACGGACCCGCAACCAACGGAGTCGAACCCCTGCCGTAGTCTGTTCAGCCTCGGCGATCAACCGCAGCGGCTATCGACACGATCCGGTTGAGAGTGGCCTCCGTGGTCTCGGAGGCGCGGGTGTCGATGACATGGACGGCGCGGCCAAGAGGCCGCCAGTTCCGCGGATTGGTCGCGGTAAAGACGGTAATGGTCGGCGCCCCTACCGCCGCGGCCAGATGGCTGATGCCGCTGTCGTTGCCGACGTAGGCGCGGCATCGGTGAAGAACGGCGGCTGCGTTCGGCAGATCCAGGCCGGTCATTACCGTATCGCTCCGCCGAAGGGATTCGATCTCTGCCGATGAAAACTGCTCCTGTTCGACTTCGCCGAGAAGAAACGACGGCGTCATCCCCTCTTGCCGCAGCCGATCCGCAAGACGCACGAAGTTGGCCAACGGCCAGCGCTTGGCGGCCGATGACGCGCCCGGATGGATGACAACGGTGTCTCGCGAGTCAGCGGCCAAGGCAATGCACGCCGGACGAAGGCCAAACGCGCTCGCCGGAAGCGCGGCTGTGTGGCAATCCGCAATCTGGCCCGCCAGATGCTGCCAGCAATGGCCGCCAAAGCCCTCGGGAAGTCTGGGATCGACATGGTGGACGCAGCCGCGGCAAAGGCGGTCAAGGTTGCGAGAAAAGGTCTCGCCGGGGCCGGCGACGACGTTAAGCACGATCTCGAAATGAGCGACGAAATCGACGACTGAGGAATTGGGCCGCGGATCGGGGCCAAAGAGCCTGTACCAATCGCCCGCGTCAAAATCCTCAAACGCCTCAGCCGCGCCGAGCGACCATGCCAGCCGCCCGAGAGTCGAACGCGACAGGACCGTCCAGCGCACGCCGGCAAAGCACTCCGTCAGACGCAAAGCGATCAGGAAATCCCCGATCGCGGCGTGGTGAACAAGCAGACCCGCCCGTTCACTCATCGGTGCGTATCCACCCGCCGCCCAAAACCAGGTCATCCTGATAGAGGACGACGGCCTGGCCCGGCGTGACCGCGAACTGCGGCTGATCGAACGTCACGCGCAGCCGGTCGGCCCCGATCAGCTCCAGCCCAGCCGGAGCCGCCTTGTGCGTAGAGCGAATCTGCGCCAGCGCCCGCGACGGAAGCTGGGCCGGGTCGATGTGCCAGTTCAGATCGCGGGCGACGAGATGCGTGGCGGCCAGCGCCTCGCGAGGACCGGTCACCACCGTGTTGGTCAGCGGATCGATCCGGACCACGTAGATCGGCTCGCCCGCCGCCACCTTCAAGCCGCGCCGCTGGCCGATCGTATAGCGAAACACGCCCTCGTGCTCCCCGATCACCCGCCCTTCCATGTCCACGATTGGACCCGGCTGATTCAGCTCAGTCTGATAGCGGGCGAGGAATGCGGCATAGTCATCGTTCGGCACGAAGCAAATCTCCTGGCTGTCCTCCTTGTCGTGCACGGGCAAATCGAGTTCGCGAGCCCGCTGTCGCACCGCATCCTTCGAAGCCATTTCGCCGTTGGGCAGCCGGATGCTCGGCAGGTCGGCCCGCCGAATGCCGAACAGCACGTATGACTGGTCCTTCTCGACGGCCCGCCCGCGGCCCAGCCGCCAATGGCCTTCAACGTCGACCATCCGGGCATAGTGGCCGGTCGCCAGCCAGGCGGCCCCGAGTTGACGGCTGAACGCCAGAAGCCGCCCGAACTTGAGCACCGCGTTGCACTTGGCGCACGGGTTGGGCGTGCGGCCGTGCGCGTACTCGTACTTGAAGTACTCGATGATCTGCGACAGATCCCAACTGTAATCGACCACGTGGAGCTCGACGTCGAGCAGCTTGGCGATCCGCTGAACGTCGGCCAGATGCCCCTTGACGCTGCTGCGGGCCGGCTGATCCGGCGCGGTCATCCGCACGAACACCGCCAGCACCTCATGCCCAGCGGACTTCAGCTCCGCGCAGGCAACCGCGCTGTCGACTCCCCCACTAAGGGCAACCACAACCTTTCCGCTTGCACTCATAGCGACAATTATAGCGCAAAACCGCCAAAGGCGGTAGTGACTTGGGCTCGAAGCCGAACCGCGATCAGGAAGGTCCGATAAGCTGATGCCGGCGGAGCTTGTGATACAGCGTCCGCCGATTCAGGTGCAGGTGCGAAGCCAGCCGCATGCCCTTCAGGCCGAACCGCGAAATCGCCGTCTCGAGCACCTGCTGCTCGCAGTCGGTCAGGAACTGATCCAGATCGAGCGGCCCCTTTTCCAGCATGGCTGCGATGTAAGAGGCGAGGTCGGCGGGCATGTGCCCGCCGGTCGGCTGCTCAGCCTGTTCGAGCACCTGCTCGGGCAGATCGGCGAGGGTCAGGCTCGAACCGGAGGTCTTGAACGCCAGCGTCTGACGCACGATGTTCTCGAGTTCGCGGACGTTCCCCTCCCCTACCGCCCGCTGAAGGACGCGATAGACCGCCGGGTCCACGGCCTCGATCCGGCCGCCGTAGTATCCGGCGTACTTCTCCAGAAAATGGGCGACCAAAAGCGGAATGTCCTGCAGCCGCTCGCGCAGCGCCGGCACCCGCAGACGGATCACGTTGAGCCGCTGGTACAGATCCAGGCGAAATCGCCCCGCAACCACCTGTTCTGCCAGCGGCTTGTTCGAAGCAGTGATCACCCGGACGTCGATCGGGTATTCCCGATCATCCCCTACCGGAAGCACCCTGCCTTCCTGCAGAACCCGCAACAGCTTCGGCTGAAGGGCCGGGTCCAGCTCGGAAATCTCATCGAGCATCAAGGTCCCGCCGTCCGCCGTACGGAAATAGCCCTTGCGGTCCTCGGTTGCGCCGGTAAAGGCGCCTTTCCGGTGGCCGAATAGGGCGCTCTCAGCCAGCGTGCCGGTGATCGCGGCACAGTTGACCGAGACAAACGGCCGACCGGAGCGTTTCGGATCCATGCGGTGGATCGCTTCGGCCAGTAACTGTTTTCCAGTCCCCGACTCGCCTTCGATGACGATCGGGGCGTCACAGACATTGGCTGCTTTCCGGGCCTGGGCCAGCAACCTGAGCATATTCTCCGACTGTGTCGCAATGCCCGTCTGATCGAGCACCTCGGCGGCGCCCGACGGGAAACTCTGATCCCGCTCGCGCTGCCAGTGCGACAACAGGTCGATGACTTTCCGATGGATCTCTTCTACGGCGTCCGGACCACCCGCCTCGACAAAGCCCGCTGCTCCAAGCCGAACCGCCTGACAACTCGTTTCGAGGTCAAGATCACGATCGACCAGAAACAGCAGACGACAACAGACCTGGACCCTGTGAATGGACCTCGCGGTCTCAAGGTCCAGGCCTGTTGTTTCTTTCCCTTCCGGAGAAGCACCGGAGGCCAAGATGGCCACTGCGTACGTGTGATTGGCCAGAAGCTCGGTCAATTGCCCAACACTGCCGACATCGTCTACGGCAACTCCGGACCCCAACGCCTTTAAGACCGGCGTCTTCCAGCTCGCCGTGTGGTCGACCAGCAGGACACGCGCCATCAACGTCGCGTTTGAACAAGCGCACAGACCCCTCTCGACGGTCATTACGCTCCTACCCGCTCGGCTCTCCTACCCGACAGGCAATCTCCCAAGTTGAGAAGGGCATTCTCTTGTTCGTGGTTAGGACATCCGCATTATCCAAAACTCCCGTCAGACTGTCAAGGGGATTTTCTACTTTCACATTCCGATTTCCATTCGACCTTTATTTTCGCCGCCAAACGGCTACAATGCCTTCTGATAAGCCCTTGACGCGGTATAAACACCGGCCGCCAGGCCATTCTCAAGCCGTTTCGCATAAGAAGGATAAAATGGGATACAGTAACACAATAGGCAAACTGGGCAAGAACAACGCCGCCCTTCTGGGGCTCCTCACGCTGTTGAGTTCATGCACGCAAACGCCGACACGAACCGGCCCGGCTTCCGCGGTCCCTGCGGGGCCGGCGCCGGACAGCCTCTTTGCCCAACAGACGCTGGCGTATCCCGCATTCGAGGAGAGCGCCGACTTCCTGGTCCTCTGCGATTTCGAAAGCCCCAGACAGCTCCAGCACTTCGACGCCTCCGCCAACCAGCCGGCGCCCTCGCACGTGACAACGCCAACCGCCACCGGTCAGGGGGCGATGGCGGTCGATCCCACGGGCCGCGAAACGCAACTGGTATTCCAGCCGAACATCAGCCGCTGGGAAGGCTACAACCTGTTTCTGACCGCGATCCACAGCGGGTCGGACGGCGCAATCTGCCGCGTTGAATTCCAGCCGCTCGACGGGCCTGCACGCACCCGCAGCTATCTGCTGCAGCGAGGGTGGAACAAACTCCAGATCGACCTGGTCGAGCTGTTCGGGCCCGGCGGACCCGGACGGATGAGCAAGGTCGTCTACGCCTTCTCCAGCCTCGCCGACCAACCGCTCCACGTCGACGACATCATGCTGCTGGACCACCGGCGCTACGTGCTGGGCGCCCAGGAGGGACACGAAGGCGCGATGTACGCGGTCAAGCAGGGCAAGTACTTCCGAATCGGCGCGCACGGACGCTTCGAGCTGGTGTTCCTCAACGGCCGCATCGATCAGTGGTACGACCTGAGCACCGATCCGCAGCAACAGCGGAACCTGGCGGGCCGGCGAGGACTCGGACCTTTCATCCATGACGCGCCAGCCGACGCCGAACAGGACGTCGTCAGCGCGCGGAATCTCGTCTCCGCCAAGAAACGGCTCAACGCGGTGCGGCTCGAAACCCAGGTGTTCTTCGGAACCGAACCGACGACAACGCGCTCGCCCGATCAGGCCTGGCGATACGCCGTGACCGACGACGGACGGATCGGCCTGGAGTGCGACCTTGACGGCGAGGCGGCCGTGCTCGCGTTCGAAACCGCCGCCGACGCCGGCTTCGAAGCGGTCGAAGGCAAGGTACGCACCACTGCGGGAAATGCCGAGGCCGTGGTCGAATACGTCCTGCTCCGCCGGATGGGCGAGCAGCGAGGGGCGGACCTTCTGGCGTCGCTTCGGCCGTGGAAGGCGGCGCACCTGCCGGTAGACGCCGCGACACGCCTCGAAGACGGCCGCCTGATTGTCGAGTTCCGCAGCGAGCCAGCGGGCGGCCGGACCCGCGTAAGAGGGATGCTGCGCGTCTGGCCCGAGAATCTGGACCATCTGGGCAACGCCGAACCCCACGTCCGCAGCTTCGTCAATCGCGTCCCGCTCGTCCCAGGCGGACCGGAAACGACGAACGACGGAGCCAACTGGTCGCCGGCGTGGGAAGGACGGCAGGACAAACCTTCGGCGGAACCGGAACTGGAATAACCACACGCGGTGTCAGCCGCCCTATTCCCCGAGGCGGTCCAACTCGGCCTGGCAGAGATTTCGCTGAGTCGGATCGCCAAGCGTCCGCCGCGCCTCTTCCAGCATCGCCCGCGCCCGATCCGGATGGCCCAGATGCCGGCCGTAGAGGATACCCAGCAGCAGCCGCACCTGCGCGATCTGCTCGCCCGCGGGAAACGCGCGAATGTACTTCTCATACGCCTCTGCCGCCTCGCCGAACTGACGGTTCGACATGAGCTGATTGGCCACGTCGAGCTGCTGGCGGCGAGGCAAAACCGCGTCGGGATTGTGGTCGATCAGCTTGAGGTACAACTCTGCCGCCGTCGCCAAATCGTACCGGTCGATCGACTCGGCGATCTTGGCCACCAGATGGCGGCTGTGCTCGTCGGCCGGAAGCGCCTCTTCCTCCGCCGGCCGCGACGCGCCTACGTCGGGCCGCACCGGACGGGCCTGCTTCATCCCGACCCACAGCGGTTTCTGAGCGGTTCGAACCATCTGCCGATACCGATACCGCCGGTACGCCTGCTTCCACAGCGAAAAGATGTCGAACTGGTCGCGCGGAAGAATGCCGGCCGCCAGCAGCACCAGCGGAATGACAAACCCGAACAGGTACCCGAACAGGTGGGCCTCATGGGCCACGTTGCCCGCCCCTCCGATCATCGGGATCAGCACGTTGTCCCACAAAATCATCTTGAACCCGATCAGCACCAGGCTCGAGACCTCAAACGTGGTGATGATATACAGCCAGAACAGCACGAGGATGCGGCTGCGAGGAAACAGCACCAGAAAACCCGTGGTCACCGCTGCGATCGCACCGGACGCCCCGACCACCAGACTGACCGACACCAGGCAGTAACCCGCTCCGGAAAAAATCGCACCGGCCAGATAGAACAGCAGGTACTCCACGTGCCCGAGCTTGTCATTGAGGCTGTTGCCGAAAATATAGAGAAAGACCATGTTGCCGATCAGGTGCATCCAGCCGCCGTGGAGAAAGGCGTAGCTGACGAACTGGTGGAGCTGCGGACTGGCGGTATCGAGGGTGCCGAACTGCTTGATAAGGCCTGCCAAGGGCACAGGCACCGCGAACTCCAGGGCCAGAAAGATCGCCACGTTCAGTCCGATCAGGACGTAGTTGACGGTCGGACGGTGGCGAGGCGGTCGGTCTGTTCGGATCGGCAGCAGCATGCTCGGCGTCTTAAGTCCCGGTGGGCCTGGCCCCGCTTCGTTTCCGCACTTTGATCATGCAGACCTCATTGCCCTGCTCGTTGAACCGCAGCTCGGTCATGTACGCCCGCATCAGCATGACCCCCCGGCCGTAAGGTTTCTCCCGATTCTCCTCGCGCCGCGGGTCCGGCACCGCCGAAGGATCGAACCCGTCGCCCTCGTCCGCGACGCAAATCACCGCTACGTCCTCCCGAATCGCCCAGCGGGCGGAGATGCGCTTGTCCGGATCGCATCCGTTTCCGTGACGGAACGCGTTGCACAGCGACTCCTCGAGGGCGAGCCGCAGGGCAAACTGGTCCTGGCTGCAATACCCGCACCGGGACGCCTGCGTCAGGATCGGCCGCACCACGCGCTCGGCCGCCACCTTCAGATCGTTGCCGATCACCACGCTCTCGAACGCCAGTTTGGTCAGGTCGATGTCTACCATAGGGTTGCGCGCGTCACCTCAGACTGGCCAGGGCTTCGGTCACCGTCGGCTGGATCACGAACAGCTTGTCCAGCCCGGTGATCTTGAAGACCTCGTATATCTCGGGACGGATGTTGCACAGACGCATATCCCCCTTGACCTGACTGAGGCCCTGACGGACGGTGATCAGCATGCCCAGAGCCGAACTGGAGAGATGATCCACGCGGGAAAAATCGACGACCAGCCGACGGGCGCCCTGGTCGACCAGATCGGTCAACTGACGCCCGATGCCGGTGATCTGGAGTTCGTCAAGCACGTTGCTGGGCACGAGCCTGGCGATACACGCCCCATTGTCCGTCTGCTCCACCACCACCAGCTCGTCGGCTCTGCTCATACGTCGCACTCCTTTTCGCACGGACCGCCCAGCCCGACCATCCGCAACGATGCCGCAGCGACCGAGCCTCAGTTCCGCTCGTCGGTCTCGCCGAACGAGATCGTATCCTTGATCTTCGCCGCATCGGTTAGCAAATCGTTGACCGTCGGTTTCTCTATGGATTCGCCGCGGACGACGCGAAGCACGTCCTCCGCATCGAGCGTTTCGTACTTGAGCAGCGCCTCGGCCAGCAGGTCGAGCTTCTGCCGGTTCTCCGACAGCAGATTGCGCACCTTCTCGTGGGCCTCGCGCACCACCTTCTGAATCTCCGCGTCGATCGCCTTGGCGGTCTCCTCGGAGTAGTCGCGGCCCGCCCCGTCCATCGGCCAGCCGTTCTGGTTGTCCTGGCCGTAGCGGATCGGACCGACCCGGTCCGACATGCCCCACTCGCAGACCATCGTCCGGGCCAGTTGCGTCGCCCGCTTGATGTCGTCCGACGCCCCGCTCGAGATGTCCTCGCAGGCCAACTCCTCCGCCACTCGCCCGGCCAGCATGGCCTGCATCGTCGCCATGATGAACCGGCGGCTGTACATGTGACGGTCGCCCTCGGGCAGCATCATGGTCATGCCCCCCGCTTGCCCGCGGGGAATGATGCTGACCTTGTGCAGCGGGTCGCCTTCCGGAATCAGCGCCGACGCCAGGGCGTGCCCGCCCTCGTGGTACGCCACGATCTTCTTCTCGTGCTCGTCGATCACACGGCTCCGCTTCGCCCGGCCCCACCGCACCCGGTCGCGGGCCTCCTCGAGGTCCTCCTGCTCGACGCGCTCCTTGCCCGCGAGAGTCGCCGTGATGGCCGCCTCATTGATGATGGCGGCCAGGTCCGCTCCGGAAAACATCGGCGTGCCGCGGGCCAGCTTCCAGAGATCGACGTTCTCAGCCGTCTTGATGCCCTTGGCGTGGACCTTCAGGATCTCGTGGCGGCCCTTGATGTCCGGCAGCGGCACGTACACCTGCCGGTCGAAACGGCCCGGCCGCGTCAACGCCGGGTCCAGAACGTCGGCCCGGTTCGTCGCCGCGATCACGATCACCTGGTCCGACGTGTCGAAGCCGTCCATCTCCACCAGGATCGCGTTGAGGGTCTGCTCGCGCTCGTCGTGCCCACCGCCGTTGAAGTTGACGCCGCGCCGCCGGCCCACCGCGTCGATCTCATCGAGGAAGATGATGCACGGCGCGTTCGACTTCGCCTGGCTGAAAAGGTCGCGCACCCGCGACGCCCCGACGCCCACGAACATCTCGACGAAGTCCGACCCGCTGATCGAAAAGAACGGCACCTCCGCCTCGCCCGCGATCGCCTTGGCCAGCAGCGTCTTGCCGCAGCCGGGATCGCCGATCAGCAACACGCCGCGCGGGATCCGTCCCCCGAGCTTCTGGAACTTGCCCGGATTCTTGAGGAACTCGACGATCTCCGAGACCTCGTCCTTCGCCTCGTCGATGCCCGCCACGTCGTTGAACGTGACGTTGGTCCGTTCCTTGGTCAGCACGCGATGGCGGCTTCGCCCGAAACTCCCGAGCATCCCCGCTCCGCCCGCCGAACTGCGAAGCTGCCGGAATATCAAAAACCAGATCAACCCGAAAATCAGCAGGTAGATCAGCAGCGGCGAGAGGAACACCTCCAGAAAAATGTTCCGCGACGTCTCATAGCGAAGCTCCGCCCCGCCCGCCGTCGCCTTCTGCGTCAGGTCCTGCACGAACTCGAAGTTCATCGCGTCCGGCGGGAAGTCCACCTTGAATTCCTTGGTGCTCCCCTTCGGCTGGCCGCTGAGGCTCTTGAGCTCGCCCCGGATGTTGTTGTCGCCGATGATAATCTCCTCGACGTTGGCGTTCTCCAACTCCGTGTAGAACCCGCTGATCGTCATCGTCTGGGCCGAGTCGTAGTTCTTGTTAAAGAGCATCAGCAGCAGCAGCGCCAGGCCCAGAAACACCAGCCAGCCGATCCCGCCTCGGAAAAACCGCACCGGCGAAGGCCCTCCCTGCTCCGGGCGACGCCCCTTCGGATCGTCCGGCGACCCCTTCTCCTCGGGCAGGCCGTCATCATTCGGATTTCTTTCGTTTTTCTGGTACTTCATAAAAATTAGAGAGTTCTATTCGCCTCTATACCTATTCTATCTCGCCTCTGGGGCCAAATAAACCCCAAACCAACAACTATGACTTTTACAACACCATTACGCATCCGTATGGTACATCGGCGACGGCGACACTTCACTTATAATAAATCTCTGTGGTTTAGCCGCCGCACACACCCTTGCCCTACCTGCGGCCCTACTTCGAACCAGGCGCTGCCGGCGCGGCCCGGCGATGCTCCCAGAACCTCTCGATCCGCTTCGGCCGATACCACTTGGGCAACTGGTCCGGCTCAACGCCCCGCCACAGGCCCGCCAGTCGATCGCGGGCCTGGGCCTCGAGTTCCAGAAACTCCTCGCGGCGCGGATGCGGATACCGAGGGTCCGCGTACGCATAACCCAATTCTATGGCCAGACGGTTATAAAGTCGTTCGTCCGGCAGAAAAATGTAGGTCAAAAGCCGCCCGTAATAGCCCCGCGTCTCGTCCGGCACCAACTCGAGCCGAACCATCTTGCCCTGCATGAGCTTGCGGGCGAACTCGGCCGACTCCAGGCCGAAGTACGCAGCCGGCTGGCCGTGGTGGGCCAGTTCCGGCGTGTCGATCCCCCACAGACGCAGACGCGTGTACGCCTGAAACTTCTCAGCCTTCGGGTCCGGAATCTCGATGTCGATCGTGTCCCCATCAACCACCTTGACGCAACGGAAGCTCTTGCCGTGGTACCGCTGGTAATCGTCGAGAGGTCCGCCGACGATCGGTCCGTTCAGACGCGAAACGATCCAGATCACCAGGGCGATCACGCCGGCAATCAAAGCGGTCAGGCTCCGCCGGCGACGCTGGTATCGCCGCAGGCGGCTGCGATAGTCGGATTGGCTTGCTCCGCTCATCAACCCCAGACGCTTCTATCCTCGCTGCGCATCGCCCCGGGCCAGGATCGGCAGAAGCAGCAGACGCGAGGGAATGTGCGACTGATCCTGCCGAACGAACTCCGCCTGCAGATAGATGCCCGGCCCCGCCACCTTCACGCCCTTCCAGTACAGCGACATCTGGTAGCACAGGAAACCGAACTGGTCGCGCCCCAGCGAACCGGCCAACTGCTCCTCCGAAAGCTCCCAGCGCTTCAGCTCCTCATCGCTCGGAGCCCCTTCCGGGCTTTTCGTCCGCTTGATCAGGCGGAACGTGATCGGGCCGCGGGCGGCCACCGGATCCTTGCTCGCCTGACGATACAGGTACGTCCGCACCGCCACCCCTTCGGGACGCTTGTCGTGATCCAGGTCCAGCAGCGGCGTCTTGGCGAAAATCGCGACGTACGCCACGTCATCGTGGTGGGTGATCCGGCCCGGTCCCGGACCCTCCGACGTCCCCTTCCAACCCGGGCCCTGGCACCCGGCCAAACCGACCGCCAGCACCCAGACCGCCGACGCCGCAACTCGCCGGACCGATGCGGAACGGCAAATGAGCGAGAAACTACCCATCACTCCTCCGGCACTTCCAGTTCGGGTTCCGGCGGAGCGGGCGGCGGATTGAACAGCCGATACAGCGGGTCGAGCTTCTTGGCGTCCGGCTTCAACGGGGCCGGGCGCGTCGCCAACTCCTCCGGCGTGACCTGCAGGCCCTGCATCAACTCCGACGTCAGAATATCGCCCGGCAGCAGATGCAGCAGGTCGCGCTCCTGAACCGAGTACTCCCGGTGTTCGCGGATCATATCGAGCTCGGCCGGCGTCAGGTGCCCTTCCTCGACCGGCGTGCCGATCACCCGCGGCGTCATGACAATCAGCAGTTCCGACTGCTCGTCCGTGGCCGTCGCGGACTTGAAGAAAAGGCCCAGCAGCGGAACGTCGCCCAGGAACGGCACCTTCGTCTCCCGCTGCTCCTTCCGCGACCGCAACAACCCGCCGATCACCACCGTCTCCCCGTCGTGAACGGTGATCTCCGTGGTCAGCTTCCGCTGGTTGTAGATCGGCGCGTTGAACCCTTCGCTGATCTGGACCGTCGAACCGCTCAAGTCCGAAATCTCCGTCGCCACCTCCATGTTCACAAACCCGTACGGGTTCACGTGCGGCGTAACCTCCAGACTCAGGGCCACGTCCTCGTACTGAATCTGCGTGGTAATCACGCCCGTATCGCCCGAAGTGACCGAGGCCGTCGGGAACGGCACCCGCGAGCCGCTCGTGATCAACCCGGCCGCGTTGTCGCGGGCCGAAATGTGCGGGCGGGAAAGCACGCTGAGCCGCCCGTCCGACGACAGCGCCCGGAACAGAAGGTTCAGGTCCTCGCTGTTGAGGGCGAAGGTGAACCCAGCCACCCCGGTACCCGCCGCGCCCACGTCCGTGCCGACCACCACGTCGTGGCCCGGCCCGATGCCCGGAGTCCCCTGGGCATTGCTCGCCTTGGTGAAGGCCAGATCCTGCCCGACCGCCTCAAAACCGTATTCGAGCCGGTCGTTGAGCGTCACCTCGACCAGCACCGCGTCGATCATCACCTGCAGCGGCATCTCATCGAGCTCGCTGATGATCTCCCGGACCGTCTTGAAGTACTTGGGCGACGCCTGTAAGATGATCTTCTGCGTGTCCTCGTAGGCGACGACGTTCACCTGCTGTTCGAGCAGCCGTTCGGGAGCCATCCCCTCCGCCCCATACACCTCGCGAAGCATGTTGAGCTGGTTCTCCACGAACGTCGAGACCGCCTGCTGGATGTCCGGAGCCTTCGCGTTCCGCAGCGAGATGACCTCGGTGATCTGTTCCTTGGCTTCCTGTTCGTCGAGATGCTTGACGATCCGCTCCACCAGCTTCAGATACTCCGGAGTGCCGGTGACGATCACCGAGTTGGTTCGCGTATCCGCGGTCACCGAGAACGTCTCCTGTACGATCCGGCCCGCCGCCGTCACGCCCTCAGCCGTGATGGCCGGCGCCGCCCCCTCGCCGCGGCCGCCGCGTTCCTCGCCGAAGAGTTCCGAAAGCATCTCCTCCATCTGGCCCGCGTCCGCGTTCTCGAGCGGGAAAATCCGCATCTCAATCGTCGGCGCGACCTCGTCGATGTGCTTGACCAGGGCCTGGACCAGTCCGACCGTCTCTTCCGCAGCAATCACGATGATGAAATTGTTCTCTTCGTCGCCGTAGATGAACACCTGGTCCTTGACCGCCTGCTGCACCAGCCGCTCGCCTTCGGGCGTCTGACGCATGAACTCCAGAATGACCGACTGCCGCAGCCCCTGCCCGCCCTCCTGCGGCGAGAGCATATCGCGAAGCGCCTCGGCGAGCTGACCGGCGTCGGCCGAAATCACCGGAATCACCGCGATCTGCAGCCGCTTGGTGATCTCGATCGTGTCCAGCCGCTGCACCAGGTTGCCGATCGTCTGCATGTCGTCCGGCGCGGCGTAGACGATCAGCGAGTTGGTCCGCTCGTCGACCACCACGGTCACCGCCTCGGCCTCGGCCCCCGCCGCCGCCCGCTCCGTGTAGATCTCGTCAATGATCTCCTTGATGGCCTCCGCGTCGGCCTTCTCGAGCGGAAATACACGCACCCGCTGGTCCGCGCTCCCCGGCTGATCGAGTTGCTTGACGATTCCCGCCATGAGGGCCTGATCCGACTTGCTGCCGTAGACGATCAGCGAGTTGGTCCGCTGGTCGGCCAACACGGTCGGCGAGGGCGCCTTCGCCGTTCGCTTCTGTTCCTCCAGCAGCGTCTCGATCATCGGCTGAAGAGCCGCCGCCGACGCCGTCTCCAGCGGATAGACCCGCACCGTCACGCCCGGCTCCGCGGGCAGACGGTCGATCTCGTCGATCAGCCGTTTGGTCTCCTCGAGCCCCTGACGCGTGGCCACCACGATCAGACTGTTGCTCGCCGGATCCGGAATGATGACCGGCGCCGGTTCCACCTCGCCTTCTCTCACCGCCTCCCGGCGGACCCGGGCCTGGGCCTCGAACACGTCGTTTATCAGTTCCGCGACCTCGATCGCGTCGAGATTCTGAAGGTTCATGACCGTCGGCGCGAACCCAGCCGTCGGAGCCTGATCCAGACGCTGAACCAGATCCTTGATCGTCTCCACCGTCTCCGGCGCCGCGCTGACCAGAAGGTTGTTGGTCCGCGGATCGGCCTTGATGATCACCCGCATCCGCTCAGCCGCCCGGCCCGTGCCCAACTGCGCCGCCCGCTCCACCCGCCGGTCCATGATCTCCTGGATGACGTTGGCCACCCCGCTGGCGTCCGCGTGCTCAAGCGGAATCATCTCGATCGGATAGATGTCCGCCGGACGGTCCTCGTCCAGCTTCATAATCAACACCTCTGCCAGCGCGATGCTCACCTCGTGACCGCTGACAATCACCGTGTTGGTCCGCGGATCGGCCGCGAACGCCGTGCTGTACACCACCGCCGCCCCCGTCGGATTCTCCGGCACGCCCGCCTGCCGCCCCGTACCCGGCACGTCGGTCAGCGTGCCGCCCTTGTTGAAAAGATTCTCCAGCACCCCCACCAGTTCCTGCGCGTCGGCGTTCTTCAGCGGAAACGCCCGGACCCGAAGCTCCTCGAACAGCGGAACGCGGTCGTACAGCGACACCAGCGCCTTGATGCCCACCAGATTCTCCGGCGTCGACAGGATCGCCAGCGTCTGGGTCGGCTGACCCGGCAAAATCATGATCGGCTTCTCCAGGTCCAGCGTGAATTTCCCGCCCTCACGCTCCGCCGCCATCTCCAGCCGCCGAAAAATCTCGAACTGCCCGGACTTCGGCTGCCCCTGTCCGCTCGCCGGCGTCAACAGCTCCATCAGCGTCGCCGCCAGCGACCGCGCGTCCGTCTGCTTGAGCCGGATAATCTCCATCGTCGCCGTCGCGAATGACGGCACCGAGTCCAGCATCTCAATGATCCGCTCGATGTGGTCGAAGTAGTTGGCCGGAGCGCTGACCAGAATCGTGTTCGTGCGGTCGTCCGCCGTGATCGTCAGCGGCGGAGCCGTCACGCCGCGGGCCGTCATGATCTGCTGCACCATCTCCTGCAGCCGCCCGGCCACCTCCGACGCCCGCGCGTTCCGCAGCATGTACGTGCGGAACTCGATCTCCAGCGGCTGCTCCTGGCTGTCGAGCGACTGGATCATCGCCGCGATCTCGTCGATGTCCTCCGAACTCGCCGAGACGATGATCGAGTTGCTCGTCTTGTCCGCCGTAAAGGTGATCGGCGGGAGTCCCGGCGGCTGCGGACGCCGGCCGTAAATGCTGCTCAGCACCGGAGCCAGATCGGCCGCACGAGCGCTCTGCAGCTTGATCACCTTCACCTCCGGACGCGACTGCGACCGGTCCAAAAACTCCAGAATCCGCTGAATCGCCTGGTAGTCCTCCTCACTGCCGTAGACCAGCAGCGCGCCCTGCTCCGGCAGCGCGGTAATCTCCACGTCCGGCGAAACGCCCTGGATCAATCCGTGAAGGTCAGCCGCCGCCTCAGGCGAAATCGACGGCACACGCGGCTGAGTCGTCGCCGCCGGTCCGGCCGCGGGCTGCGTCGAGGTCTGATGCCTCGCCACGATCTCGCGAATGACCTCTTCGAGCTCCTTCCCGCTGAGAACCGGCCGGGTCGTCGGCGATGCCGGAACTGCCGGTGCCTCAAACTGCTGGCTCAGCACCTCCGGCCGCTCGATCGGCAACTGCACCGCGCCCGTCGCCACCGCCGCGACCGCCCCGACGATCAACGGGCTGACACCCGGCGCATCGAACGGGACCTGCGCCATCGACCGGTACAGCCCACCCTCCGAGGCGTCGCCGCGCGTCTTGTCCGGCAGCAGTTCCTCCAGCAATTGCTTGGCCCGCTCGGGCGGAATTCTCCGAACCGGTATGATCCACGGCCGGCCGTTGCCGCCCGCCCGCACCCCGTCCAGCTCATTGACCAGCCGCTTGACCTCTTCGAATACTCGCGCCGGCCCGACAAAAACCAGCGAATTCGTCATGGCGTCCGCGCTCAGCGCGATCGGCTGAGGCCTCAGGCCCAGCCCGCCCGCACGAATCTGCTCCGCCTGGTTCAACAGCGTCTGGATCATCCGGGCCAACTCATCCGCCCGCCCGCGCTTCAGCGGCAGCACCTGCATCGCCACTTCGGTATCCGTCGGATGATCGAGCGCCGCAATGATCGCCTCGATCTGCTCGGTCTCCGCCTTGTCCGCCGAGACGATCACGGCGTTGCTGGCCGGATCGGCGCTGATGCTGAACGATGTGTCGAAACCCATCCCGCTTCGCGCAACGCGCCCCGCCCGACGGGTGCCGAGAACTTCGCTGATGTTCTTGACCACGGCCTCCGCCCGCGCGTACCGCAGATGGAAAATGCGGATGTCAGCCGACTGCGGCTGGTCCAGTTGCTCTATGAGCTTCTTGACCGGCTCGAAATCCCGCGGCTCGGCCCGGATAATCACCGCGGACATGGTATCGAGAGGAATGGCGCGGATGCGGCGATTGACCGTGGTCCGGGCGACGGCCTGACGCGGCGTGCGGGCCTGCCGCGCCTGCGGCGGCTGAGGCTGGCCCGGAGGCGCCGGCGGCTGGGGAGGCTGGTTCGCCTGAGGCTGAGGCTGAGGCGGCGGGACCGGCCCAACCGTCACGTCATTGAATACGGCCTCGAGGTTCTGCGCCACCTCCGACGGGTTGGCGTACTGCAGGGCGTAAATCTCAAACTCGACATCATCCTCGACGTCCGTGGTCAGCGTGGTGATCACGGAACTGATCTGCTCGACCTCCCACGGCCGGCTGCGGATCAGCAGGTTGTTGTTCTTCCGGTCAACCCCGATCACGATCCGCGTCCGCTCGTCGTCCGGCTGCGTCGAAGGAACGTCCATCAGCTTCTTGAGGTCCGACTCCTCGCCGCCCACGTCGATCTCGACGATCTGCACGTTCGCCCCGAGCAACTCCGGGATCACCACCTCGAGCATCTGGGCCAGCCGCGCCGCCGAAATCTTCTGAATCGCCTTGACCGTCAACGCGTCCGGTATCTTCGACGCCACCTCGTCGATCTGCTTGGCCAACTGCCGGACCCGCTCCACCTGCTTCTCCGGTCCGGTCACCACCAGGTAGTTGCCCGACTTCGAGGCGTCAATGTCCGCGGTCTGCGCGGGCTTGGTCCCGGCCGGCGTTCCCGCCGTCGGATACAGCATCTCCTCGATCTGATCCGCCGCCTCTTCCGCCGACGCGTACCGCAGGTGAATAAAGTCGATATTGCCCATCGGCGTCTCAGCCTCGGCTTCGGTCGCCTCCACCGGCTGATCCATCCGCGCCAGCAACTCCTCTATCTCCGCCCGCATGGCCCCGGCCCCGCTGACAAACAGCGTGTTGGTCCACGCGTCCGCCACGATCTTCAGCCGGCTGCTCTTGCCGCCGTAAAGGTTGTTGATCGTCTTGACCACCTCGTCCACGCTGGCGTGCTGAAGGGTATACGTCTTGATCTCGTCGGTCTGGCGAACTTCCTCGTCCAGCCGCTCGATCAACTCCACCGTCGCCTGAACGTCCTCGCGCGGACCGGACACCACGATCGCGTTCGACTGCGGGTGCTCCGAAACGCTCACCGGCGATCGGTTGGCCGGACGCTTCACCCCGCTCTGAACCTGCTTGAGCGTCCGCGACACGTCCGTCGCGTCGGCATACTGAAGCTTCACCAGCCGCGTCTCGTCGAGCTGGCCGAGCTTCGACCGCAACTCCTCGATCACCGGCTCGATCCGCCCGTGCTGCTCGTCCGGAGCCGCCACGATCAGCAGGTTGGCCACCCGGTCCATCGCGAACGTCACGCTCGCCGTCTCCCCGAAAATGTCCTGCAGCGTCTTGACCAGCGCGGCCAGGTCCACCTCCTCAAGACGATATGTCCGGACCACCGGAACCGGCCGGCCTCCGATCGCCGTCTCGTCCAACTCCTGGATCAGCGCCGTGAGCTCCTCCTTCTCCTTGCCCGTCGCCCAGATCGCGATGCTGTTGCTCACCTTGTCAGCCGCCGCCGGCAGCGGACGCTTCATCTCCCGGTAGTACGGCTGAAGCACCCGGTTGTAGATGTCCTCCGCCTTCGCGTTCCGCAGCGCCACGATCTCCACGTCCTCGCCCGCCTCGCCCGGCACGTCGATCATCTCGACGAGCTGACTGACGTAGTCCATCATGCTCGCCGGCGCCTTGACCACCACGATGCCCGCCTTCTCGTCCGCGGCAATCGACACCGCGTCGCCCATCGCCGCCGCAGCCGGAGCCCGCCCGCGCGGCGCGGGCGACGGCGTGTCGTCCAGCGGCACGTCGCCCGGGCCCACCACCGCCTGCGGCAAGACCTTCTCCAGCGCCGTGGCCAGTCCCGTCGCCGTGATGTATTTCGGCTGGAACACCCGCACCGTCAACCCCGGGTCGGTCACGTCGATCCGCTGATCGAGTTCCAAAGCGAGAACAACCACGTCCCGAACTTCCGAAGCCAGGCCCACCGCCTGAATGAAGTTGGATGTCTTCCACGCCGCCAGCGTGACCCGGCCTACCGGCAGCGCTTGGGCGACCAGGTTCACCAACTCGTTGGCCGGAAGATTCTCAACCCGGAACAACACCCGCACCACCACGCTGGGCGAAACGTCCGACTCCAGAAACTCCTCAGCCCCGATGAAGTACCGGCCCACCTCGCGCAGCACGTCGGGAAACTTCGAGATCCGAAGATACCCGTCCTGCCGCACCACCACCGACGGCTCGGGCAACAGCAGGTTGACTTCCGAGATCGCCTCCTCGACCGTCATTCCCTTCGTGCTGACGTACGTCGTCTCGCCCTGGATGTCGCGGTCGCCGATGATCGGCAATCCCGTCTGCCGTTCGAGCAGGTCCAGCAGCGCCGAGTACGGCGCGTTCTGGAACGAAAAATAGATCAGTCCGTCACCCCTCGCGCCGGGCAGCGTCTCGACGTCGATGGGCTGCGTCGTGTCCTCGGTAATACCGGGCCCAAGCTCGACCGGACCAGTGACCGGCTGCGTCACCGGAATCTCCACCATAGGCTCGCCGCCCTCCTCCGTGGCGGTCTGGGTGGTGCGATCTTGCGCCTGCTGACGGCGCTGGGCTTGGATGAGACGGCGTAGCTGCGTGATGTCCGGCGGTTGCTCGCCGAAAGGCTGCGTGGCAGGCTCCTGAGCAAGACAAAACCCGCTGATAAGGAGCGCGAAAATCAACGTCGGCGAAACCAAAGTCGTAGGTCTTTGTTTCGCAGACCTGGGCATAGAAAACTCCTTCCTTCTACGAACCGACCGGCAGCTCCGTCTTATGGGCGCACATTGTCCCACTTCCGAAGCCGGAACACCAGTAAAATTCTATAATCTTCAGTGGGATGCCGACTGCCAGGCGTCGTAGAGTTCCAGAAGCTCGTCGGCGGCCAAATTCTCTCGGGTGAGGGCTTTCGGCTGGTCCACGCTCTGGCCGATCTCGATATAAAAATGCTGTCCCCGCTGGTCTCTGACGACCGCGCCCAGGGGATGGACGAACACCAGCGTATGCGGTTGTCGGCTTCCAATGCTCTCACCCAAATTATACCACGGCGTCTCGTTGTGGTTTCGCACGTAGACCCCCGTCGTCGGCCCGTGGATCACCGTCCCCACCAGCGTGCCGGGACCGCGGCGAACGCTCGGCCGCTGTCCCACTGCCGGACGCGGCTCCACCGGCTCGACCGGGGCGACCGGCGCGGGCATCGGCGTCGGTGTCGGTCGCGGCGGACCGAAAATGTTCTTCGCCGTCAGTTGGGCGTACGCGTTGCGGACCTGCGGCGCCGGAAGCGGATCGGGAACCTTCCGCTCCGCACCAGACTGCGCCCGCCGAAGGACCGGCCGCGCCGGAATCAGCGCCTCGATCCGGCACGGGTTCAGCGAGATGATCTCGCTCTTCTCCTGCGGGTTCAGCGTAAAACTCGTCACCTTCACCAGGTACGGCTCCTGGTCGAGCATGTCGAAGAATTTGACGATCTGTTCCAGCGTCCCTTTGCACGTCAGCGACAGCGCCACCGGATAGTAGCTCGCGTCGCTGCCCGTCTTGACCGGCGATCCCGCCTGCGGCGTCACCTGCTTGTCCGCCAGGCCCGCTTGAAGCAGCAGGACGTTGACCCGCGACATCAGCAGGCCCTTGGCCGCGTCGGGATCGTCAGCCATGCTCTGCTCGTGGATCGATCGCCACTGCCGAACCAGCTTGCGGCTGCCCTCGAGCTCCTCCTCCTTCTCGATGATGGCGGTCCGAAGCTCATCGATCTGACTCCCGCCGCCTCCGAAGACCGAACGGAGGATCGGCCGCGCCGCTACCAGCGCGACCACCGCGATCGCCGCGATCAGCAATACCCGCTCTCGACGTTGTATCGTCATGGGTTCCTTTCGGATTCTCTGGAGGTCACTCCGCCGTCTCCGCCGCGTCGTCCGCCGGCTTGGTCGCCGCGCCCGCCTCGCTCGAAGCCGCCACGATCTCGAAGTTGAAACTCTCCGGATACTCTCGCGAGGTGCGGGCGGTGGACTCCGCGCGGCGATCCACCTCAAGATACTCGCCGCTCTGGAGCAGCGTCTGGTACATCTGGTTCACCACCTGCGCCGACTTGGCCTGTCCCTGGATGCTGATCCTGGCCGCCCCCTCGCCCTTGCGGGCCTCGGAAAGACGAACCACCTCCACGTACGCCTGCTGCGGGTCCGGCATCCGCTCGGTCAACTCCGACAGTTGATCGAGCCAGTTCACCTTCCCCTCGCTCCACTCCGCCATCTGGCGAACCTGACGCTCGAACCGCTTGTGCTCCTTGAGCTCGTCCTGCAACTCCTCGTCGATCGCGATCAGCCGCGCCAGCTCCGCCTGCCGATCCGACCGAACCCGCCGCATCGTTACAAAACCCACGATCAGCAGTACGATCAGCAGCGCCGCCACGAGCTGGTACCGCCGGTTCCGCTGGGCCACCGGATCGACCGCCCGCTTGGGATTCAAAAAGTCGAACTGCGACGCCCGCGACTCGTACTGACCGACCGCCAGTCCGTAGCACGCCGAATACTCCACGCCGCCCGACTCGCCCGGCAACGCGAACAGCCGGCCCGTCAGCTTGAGCTGCTCCTGGACCTTCTCGAGAAACTCCCCCTCCGAGCCCGTCTCACCCGCCACCACCACCTGACCCAGCGGCTTGGCGCGGCCCTCCGCATGGTACGCCGGCAACGTCCGATGAAGCTGCAGAATCCCACGCTCGACCGCCGACTGCTCCTCGACGCCTTCCGTCAGCCCGGCGCTCCGCGAAAACAGCAGCCCTTCCTCGCGGTCGAACACGTCGATCTCGATCGTCTCGTGGGCCAGGTACACGAACAAGGTCGCACCTTCGGCAAGCAACCCAGCCTGACGGCACGCCAGATACGACGTGTACGGGCGAAAACCGATCCGCCGGATCGACAGCCCAGCCGCCCGCGCCACGTGCCGGAGACGGTCCAGATGCTCCAGCTTCACCGCGCCCGCGATTAACCGCGACGCCAGACCGCCCTCGGCACGCGCCGTGACCACGTAATCGACCGACGACTCCTCGATCGCGAACGGCAACTCCTGCGAAAGCTGGAACCGCACCAGATTCGCCAGCTCATCGTCCGGGGTCGCCGGCACCGACAGGTGGTGCATCATTCCCTCGTCGCGGGCGATGGCGAAATCCACCGTCCGCGTCGCGATGCCCTCCCGCGCCATCAGCTCCGACAGGTGCTTGCCGAACCCCTCCGGATCGTCCACCGACACGCCCTCCGGCAACCGCCCGGCGCACCGCCGGTGAACGCTCACCGTCCCGCCCCGCTCCCGCGAAAACTCCAGCAGGCGGACGTCCTTCGAGTCGTAGTCAATCGCGACCGCTTTCCTGTGTAACGATAACATCATCCTGTTCGAATTCTCCAAGCCGGTAACTGGCCCCAAACTCCGTCAGATCGCGAAAATACACGTACTGGACCCGCGGCAGACGCAGTTCCATCACCGTCTGAAGACGGCACTGAAGGCCATCATAGTCGCCGTACCCGATCGACTCTACCGTAAACTGGTAAGACCGCGCAGTGAATAAATAGGCCACCTCTTTGTATTTGTCCAGCGTCAGCACCTTTTCCGTAACCAGCCACGCCGTCGTCTTCCTCGCCTCGTCGGTCAGCCGGTTCCGGACGCTGAGGATCGCATCGATCTCCTCCGGCGTCAGTTTCCCGATCGTCCCAAGCACCGTCCGCGACGCCGTGTTCACGTTGATCCGCCCGTACACGAACCCGTCGTCGTGCACGTGATACCCCGTCGTCAGCAGGTCCATCACCGCCGGTAAATCCTCCTCCGTCGCCGGTGAAACGAACGTGCTGCCGCCCTTGCCGACCTGCATGCCGACCAGGTTGGCCGGCGTCTTCCCGAAATCCGCCTTGCCGTCCCGCGCCTGAACCAGAAACGCCGCCAGCTCCGGCCGCAGCTTGTCCGCGACGCCCTCCGGCCAGATCGTCATGTTCACCCGCGGCATGTACGGATTGCCGTCCGTCACCTCCGGCTCGCGGCTGTACACCGTCACGTAAGGGTACAACCCCCGGTCCAGCACGCCGTCGCCGTTGTCCAGCGGCAGCGACCCGTCGCCGTCGTCCTCGTTCGCGTCCAGCATCCCGTTGCGATTCATGTCCTCGCCGTACACGATATCCGCCGTGAACCCCTTGACCAGCAGCAGTTCCTCAACCGTGTCCAGCGGCCCCTGCTTGCAGCGGTACGGCGGCGTGAGCATCATGTAATACGTGTCCTTCGCCCCGCCCGGCCGGGCCTCGCTCCCCGACTCCCGCCAGTCCAGCAGCGACGCCACCAGCGACTCCGCCATCCCCGGCGCGCACCGCGGCGCGATCAGCCGGTAAAGCTGATCCGGACTCGCCACGTTCAGGTTCAACTTGCCCGCCTCATCCGTGATCCCGTACCGAGTCGCCTGGTCGCTGTCGAGGTTGTACCCGACCAGGCTGAACCGCCACGCCCGCCGATCCTCCTCCGATCCCTCGCCGTACACCTCCCGGTCCTGGAACAACGCCGGATTGTTGTACCACAACGCCGGCTCGTTGAAGTGCTGCCGAAGCAGCAGCGCCGCACCCTCCAGACCGCCCATCGCGCAGAACCGCGCCTGCTGAAGCCGCGCCTGCGCCGCCATCCCCGAATACTCCGCCCGGGCCAGAAACCCGAAGCTGATCGCCAGCATAGCCAGCAGAATGAAAATCACCAGCACGATCGGCAAAATGACCCCGCGCCGCCACGATGACCGACGACGGCGGCGAAGGCCCCGGAATGTCCGACCGCTCGTCCTCATTGCCCCTCCGTCCCGCCGCTCTCGGCGTTTCGGGCCTTCAGTTCCTCCGAAAGCCGCAGCGAAACCACCAGGTCATACTGGTCCTCGCGGTACGGCCGGTCTTCCCACGCCAGCATCAGTTCGTCCCGCAACGCCTCTTCCGGAACCTCCGAAAAACCCACCACGATCCGAATCGCCCGCGGCAGAACGTCCGCCTCCCACTGGCTGCTCCATCCCAGCCCGTTGTAGAACTGAAACTCCAGGTACCGGATGTCTTCCGCGACGATCTGCTCCTCGGCCACCTCCACGTTATCCATCACCTCGTCGACGCTCACCTCCGCGGCCGCGTCCACCGACTCCGACGCCTCGCCCGCAGCCAACTCCTCGTCCCCGGTCTCCTCCACCGTCGGCGCCAGCAGCACCCGCAACTCCGACCGCCGCAGACCCAGCACCTCCTCCTCGTCGCTCTCCGCCAGCCGGTATTCCACCCGACGCAAATCGTGCTCCACCGCCACCGTCGACTCCATGAAGTCACGAGGGAAAAACACCAGCCGCGACGGATTCACCGTGCTGATAAACAAGATCCGGTCGTGCTCGCCGCGCAGCACCGGCCCGAAATGCGTGCCCAATCCCGGTATCGATCGAATCTCCGACGCAACCTGCTGAAGCACCGTCCTCGCCACCAGCGACTCCTGGAGGTGCCGGTTGCCCGCCTCCACCAGCCGCAGCGAATACGTGTAAAACGAGTACACCGCCCCGATAATCAGAATGATCACCGAGACCGCCAGCATGGCTTCCAGCAATGTAAACGCCCGGGTCGTCCTGCTCATCGCTTCTCACGCGCCATTCTTCCCAGCAGGCGGGTGATCTCTCGCATCGCATCCTCGCGCGACATCCCCTGCCGCCCGCTCGGAGCCGGACTCGGCTCGGCCGCCTCTCCCTCTTCGCCCGGCGCCAGAGTCCGCGAACGCGGACGCGCAGCCGTCGGGTCATCGGGAGGCGGCTCGCCCTCCGCCAACGTCGGTTCACCCGTCTCCCCTTCGCCCCCCGCGAACCCTGCCTCCGGCGAAATCACCGCCGTGTCGTCGTCGCTCCAGACCGGACCGTACGGAGTCTCCTCCGCCGCCCCGCCCGCCAGCAGCGTGCCCATGAACGCGTCCTCGTCATCAGCCATCTCCGGCTGAAGCAACTCCATCAGTTGCTCCGGCGAAAGCTGGCCCGTCGTGATCTGGTTGAACAACCGAATCATCTCGCCCACCCCGCCCGCCATCAGCGCCTTGACCAGCCGATCCGCGCCCGGAAACTCCGCCTCGTTCATCTGCGTCAGCAAATCCTGCAGGCCCGGCGTCTGAATCTCCATCAACTGCGACGTGTCCGTCGATATCTCCATCAGCTTCTCATACGAGTAGTTCAGCGACGGGCTGAACAACGTGTGCACCGGCATCGAAAACCCCTCGCTCGGATCGTCGCAGATCACGGTCAGCGTCAACCGCTCCAACTCCTCGATCTCCGTCGGCTCGGTCTCGACCATCCAGTAAAACCCAGCCGGCCGCCCGTCGAACGAGCCCTCCGTCCCCTCCGTCATGTCCGCCAACCCCAACTGCAGCTCCGCCAGCTTGTTCTCCGCCAGCAGCATCGCCCGGCTCCGAAGCCGCGCCTCCCGAATCCGCGAGATCGAATTCTGGAAAAACCCCGACATCACCCCCAGCGCAATCGCGATGACCAGCAGCGCCGTCATCGTCTCCAGCAGGATGCTGGCACGCCGCCGCCCGCTCGTCCACCGCCCTATTCCTGACGTTCTCCCTGCCATGATTCGACCATCCTTACCTGGCCGGTCAGGCCGTTGATTGCCATCTGCGCTTCACGCCCGCCCTTCGACTTCAACACGATCACGCCCGAGTCGCACCGGCCGTCCGGCCGGAACGTCACCGGCTCCAGCAACGCCGCCGGCGGCTCCTCGCCCACCACGTCGCGCTCGCGAACCCGAATCGCCTTGAACACCCCGCTCAAATCCACCATCTCGCACCGAACCCCCTCTTTCGCCAAATCCAGCCTCGCCCAACTCCCTTCGACCGGCTCGAATTCCCCCGCCCCGTCGAACGGCTCGGGCTCCCACTCCACCCGCATCCTCCCGCCGCCCTCGTCGAACACGCACCGGTGCGTCCGGCCCGACATCATCGCGCCGCTGCGGGCCAGCGACATCATCGTCGAAACCCGCAGCACCACGTGGTCGAACCGCGCCTGCTCCCGGCGGCCCATCACGTTCGGCCAGATCAGACCCGCCAGCATCACCAGCACCGCGATCACCAGCAGAATCTCGATCAACGTGAACGATCGAACTCCGCCTCGCACGCGGCCCGCAGCCAACCGCCTAGTCGTCGTCTTCCCAGTTCGTGACGTCGTCATCGTTGCCTTCCCGGCCGTCCGGACCGTTGCTCCAAAGGTCGAAGCTCCGCTCGTTGTGGCGGCCCGGACTCTCATAGTTCAGCTTCCGGCCCCACGGGTCCCGCAGGTCCGTGCTCTTCCTGAGGTACGGCCCGTCCCACTTCTTGGCCATCTCCTCGTCCTGTACGTCGTCCTTGTCCGTCAACGCGCCAAGCCCCTCGTCCGTCGTCGGATACGAACCAACCTTCAGCTTGTAATACTCCAGCGCCTCCTCCACGCTGTTCATCTGAATCTTCGTCGTACCGATCTTGGCGCTCTCGCCCTGGCCCAGCAGGTTCGGCAAAATCACCGCGCCCAGCGCCACGATGATCCCGATCACCAGCAGAATCTCCAACAGCGTGAACGCCTTCACCCGGTACGTCCTCGACTTCCTCGACATCGCTGAAACTCCTTCCTATCGCTGTCTCCGATTACGTCGTTATGCCTTACTACATGCTCATGATGCTTCGCATCCGCATGATCGGAAGCAGAAGCGCCATGGCGATCACCATGACCATCGAGAACACCACCAGCAGCAACGCCGGCTCCAGCATCCGCACCGCCACGTCCACCTTCCGCGCCACCCGCTGCTCGTGACGGTCCGCCATCTCCACCAGCACCACGTCCAACCGGTTCGTCTGCTCCGCCACCGCCATCGGCTCGATAATGTCCAGCGGAAACAGATTGCCCGCCCGCAGCGTCTGCGACAGACTCTTGCCCGAACGAACCGCCTCCGCCGCGTCCGCGATCGACTCCGCCAGCACCACGTTGCCCGCCGACTCCCGCGAAATCGTCAACGCCGGCATCATCGACACCCCGTTGCCCAGCAGCGTCCCCAGCACCCGGCAGAACCGGCACACCCCCACCATCCGGAACACGTTCCCCACCACCGGCAGTCGGAACTGGACCCGGTGCCACGCCTTCCGGCCCGCCGGCGACCGCAGATACGGCAGCACCAGCATCGCCGACAGCGCGATCCCCGGAATAATCAGCAGGTAATACTCCCGCAAGAAGTTGCCGAACCCCATCACCCCCTTGGTCAACGCCGGCAGCTCCATCCCCGCGAACATCGGCTCCAGCTTCGGCATGAAGTACGTCACCGCCACCAGCACCACCGTCAATCCCACCGCCAGCAGAAACAGCGGATAGATCATCGCCCCGATCACCTTGTTCCGCAGCTCGTCCCGCTGCTCCACGAACGACGCCAGACGGTGCAGCACCGAATTCAGAAAACCGCCCTGCTCGCCCGCCCGCACCATCCCCACGTGCAGCTCCGGAAACACCAGCGTGTGCTTCTCCATCGCGTCCGCGATGCTCGCCCCGCCCGCCACGTCCTCCCGCAGCTCGCCCGTCACCACCGCCATCACGCCCGCCCGCTGCTGACGCGCCAGAACGTCCAGCGCCCGCAGCATCGGAACCCCCGCCGCCAGCAAATCCCCCAACTGGTTGTAAAAACCCGCCAGCTCCGACAGCTTCACCCGCCGGCCGATCTGCAGCGACGACGTCTCGACCTTGTCCTCCCAAACCCGAATCGGAAACAGACCACGCTCGTCCAGCACCCGCACCGCCGCCGCCTGCGAATCCGCCACCAGGCTGCCCTGCTGCTCGACGCCGCGAAGGTCTCGCGCTTTGTACTTGAACGTCGCCATAAACGATCACTACTTCCCTTGAAATACCGTCGCCCGCAACACCTCGTCCGGCACCGTCAACCCGGCCCGGACCTTGTTCCAGCCGTCCTCGCGCAACATCCGCGCGCCCTGCCGGCACGCGATCTTCAACAGCTTGTCCGCGCTCGCACCGTCCGTGATCGCCTCCCGAATCTCCCCGCCGAACGGCACCAGCTCAAACAGCCCCACCCGGCCGCGCAACCCCGTATGCCGGCACTCCCGGCACCCGCGGCCGTGATACAGCACCGCCCCCGCCTCCAACGCGAAATCCTTCGGAAGCTTGTCCCGATCAATCGTCATCGGCTCCCGGCAGAATTCGCAGTTCGTCCGCACCAGCCGCTGCGCCATCACCCCCACCACCGACGACGACACCAGATAAGGCTCCACCCCCATGTCCGTCAACCGCGTCGCCGCGCTGCACGCGTCGTTCGTGTGCAGCGTCGAAAACACCAGGTGACCCGTCAGCGACGCCTGAATCGCCGCCTCCGCCGTCTCCAAATCGCGAATCTCGCCGATCATGATCACGTCCGGGTCGTGACGCAGAATGCTCCGCAACGCCGCCGCGAACGTCAAATCGATCCCAGGATGCACCTGAATCTGATTGACTCCCATCAGCCGGTACTCCACCGGGTCTTCCACCGTGATCACCTTGATCTGGTCCGAAACGATCGCGTTCAGCGCCGCGTACAGCGTCGTCGTCTTGCCCGAACCCGTCGGACCCGTCACCAGAATGATCCCGTGCGGCAGATTGATCAGCTCGTCGAACGCCGTGTACGTGTCCTCGTCCATCCCCAGTTCCGTCAGGCTGATCACCGCCGCGCTGCGGTCCAGAATACGAAGCACCACGCCCTCGCCGAACACCGACGGCAGCACGCTCACCCGGATGTCGATCTCGCGGCCCTCGTGGCGAATCTTGAACCCGCCGTCCTGAGGCCGCCGCTTCTCCGCGATGTTCATCGACGCCATGATCTTGATGCGCGAAATGATCGCCGCCTGGAACCGTTTGATCTGCTCCGGAACGTTCGTCGTGTGCAACACCCCGTCCACCCGGTACCGAATCCGCAAATCCTCCTCGAATGGCTCGAAGTGGATGTCGCTCGCCCGGTCGTTGATCGCCTCCCGCAAAATCTCGTTGACCAGCTTGACCACCGTCGCTTCCTGCGCCTGCTCCAGCAACGCCGCGTCCGAGACCTCGACGTCGTGGACCTCCTCCCCGCTCTCCAGCATCATCTGGTCGATCGCCGCCCCGCCCACCCCGAAGTACCGCTTGATCAGCGCCGCGATCTCACGCTCCGCCGCCAGCACCGGCTCCACGTGCTTGCCCGTCATCGCCCGCAGCTCATCCAACGCGAAAACGTCGAACGGGTCGCTCGTCGCCACGATCAGGTTCCCGTTCCGCGCCGCAAACGGCAAAATCCGCCGCCGATGGATCAGCCGGGCCGGCATCGACTTGAGCAGCTCCGTGTCGATCGGCTCGCTCAGCAAGTCCACCACCGGAATCGAAAACTGATCCGAAAGAACCCGCAGCAAGTCCGCCTCCCCCACGAACCCAAGCTTCAGCAGCACGCGGTCAAGCCGGTTCCCCGACCCCTCGCACACCGCCTGAGCCTCGGCTAACTGGGCCTGGCTGACCAGCTCCTTCGCGACTAATACTTCGCCTAAACTCATATCCGCAAAAACCTTAGAAACAATGACCGCTCCATAAGCATTATACGTGGATCTGCTGCCACAGTTTCAGTATCGGCCAATCGGGCGGGAACGGCCCACTTCCCACCACTCCGATTCTATCGCTCCCGCCACCCCGATCAAGGCGGTCGGTCCGATAAATGGCAAAAAGTACCCCTGATGTTTCCTCATCCCCACTGCCGCAAACGCCGATTCCCGACGTCTCTACGGATTCACCGGCGACGGCTCAGCCTTCGAATCGCCCCCTGCCGCGTCACCAAGCCGCTCACGCAGCCGCTGCGACAGCTCCGGCGGCAACGCCGCGTACGCCTGCTCACGCGTCTTACGCACCATCTCCGGCCACGACGGCATCGCCACCCGCTTCGCCGCCATCTCCCCGCTCCAACTCCGCTCATCCTGATATGAATCGTACAGCGTCTTGGCCAGACGCTCCATCCCCATCGCCGAATAGTCGTCGCCCAGCGCGTAACGACGGTACGCGTCCATCAGGAAAAACTGCACGCTCGCGTTCACGTCCGGCAGACCCGGCGACAGCAAATCCTCCAGGATCAGCTTGTGAACGTAAGCCTCCATCCCCACGCCGTATTCCGGCAGTGGATACATCTCCGTCATGGTGTCCCAGTACTCCCGCGCCTTGTCCGTCCGGCCGTACTGGTAGTACAGCGTGATCCCCTTCCGCAGGAAGTTCACGTGCCCCGACCGGAACGTCTCGCCCGCCGTCCCGTCCCACTCCTCCTCGTTGATCTGGGCCCACTTCTTGCCGAACGCCACGTACCAGTGGTGAACCACCGGAATGAACCGCACGTCCGGCGAAATCAGCGGCAGCGGCGACTCCTTGCTCACGTGGATCCGCCCGCGACGCACCAGGTCCTGCAGCGAGCCGTACACCACCCGGTCCGCGCTCAGCGCCTCGAACGACGCGTCGTCCCCGCTCATCTCCTGGCCCAGGTACGACCAGTAAATCGCGTGCGCCTGCGGCGTCCGAAAGTCCAGCGGCCCGAACATATCATCCGTCCGAAGCTTCGCGATCTTCTCCGCGTCCAGCTTCCATTCCTTGTACAGCCGGTCGCGCCGCAGGTGCCCTTCCAGCATCTGAAGGTCTTCCTGATTCGCCGGGTCGGCCAGGAACGCCTGAACCTTCTCGCCGTACTCCTGCGGCTTGGCCAGCAGGGCGAACAGGTCCTTGCGAGCATCCAGCCCGAACCCCTCGAACTGCGCCAGAATCCCCGCCATCCCCGGCCGCGCCATCAACGCCTCCCACGTCCGCGGCGAACGCGCCATCAGGGCGTACTGCTCCTCCGGCCAGCCCACGATGTCCTCGATCGCCAACGCCAACTGCGACTTGTAATACCAGTGGCAGTCGTCCGACAGCCCGCCCACCTTGTGGTGGTAGATCCACGCCAACTGCTGATACAGCTTCACCGTCTGCGGATTCAGCGCAATCCCGCGGTCCCGCAGAATCTCGATCCCGTTCAGCACCCACCGCCAGCGGTCCTCCTCGCTGTTCATCGCCACCGAAATGTTGTACGAAAGGTTCCACGAGTGGAAAATCCACACCGCCGGGAAATGCGGCTGCAAGTGGCAGATCCACTCGGCCCGCTGCATCGCGTCGAAATACCGGCCCTCCTGCTGCATGTTCTGAAGGCCGATCCACAGGTAGTCCACCGCCAGCGCCCGTCCCACACTCAGCAACACGTTGGTCAGCAGGTCCGGCCGAGCCTGGGCCGGAAGCTCCATCCGCGCCAGACCCTGCTCCGTCCGAATCCCGTTGGTCCGCTGCGACAGGACAAATCCCGCGCCCAGCAGCACCACGATCATCACCGCCGACAATAGCTTCTTCGTCTTCGTTGACATGCCTATACGATCACCCTGCCCAGTTCGCGACGACGGAAAATCATTACCGCGAAAATCGCCAGCAGAAAACTCTGAACCGCCACCAGCTTCACAAAGCCCGCCATCACCTCAACCCAGCCGATCATCCGCCCGTCGATCAACCGGTCCGTGAATATCCCCACGTCCAGAATCGGGATCAGGTGCAACAGCAGAAACGTGATGGTGTGGCTCACCCGCGCCCAGACCGTCCCCTCGCGCACGATCTTGCCGAACACCTCCAAAAACGTCGCCGTCCCCTGGTCCGTCCCCCACAGCCCGATCGAATCCCACAAAAAACCGCCCGCCAACCCCACAAAGAAAATCGAAACCGTCAGCAGCGACGCCACCGGGAACGACAAAAACGTGCTGCACGCCAGCGCCAGCGTCGTCAAAAACACCAGCGTCAGCAACACCAGCAGGAACGCCCGCACGAAGTTCGGACCGAAACGCCCCGACCGAACCAGGACCTCGATCCCGTCCTCCATGGGAAAGTTCACCGCCACCCCGCGAGGGTCCCGATTGATAAACGACAGCTCCAGCGTCCCGTCCGCCTCGATCGCGTTGATCGGAACACGAATCTCGTTCGCCGTCCGATACGGCTTGGCGTCCAACCACATGTGCTGGTTCGGCGACTCCCGCCGGCCGATGATCCATTGGCCAAGGATCGTGTTGCTGTGCAACTGATACTCCGCCACCCCTTCCGTGTTCTTCGACGGCTCATACTTGAACCGCAGCGTGAGCAGGTCCGTCGCGTCGCTTGACCCCTCCTGCGGTTTGGGCAACCCCGTCAGCGTCCACGTCCGCCCCTGCTGCGGACCCACCGTACGTGACGCCGTAATCAGCCGGTCCCGGACCAGCTCACGCATCTTCCGCGGTGTCAGTTCCGCCAACTCCTCGTCCTGGCCCCGCTCACGGACGATCCGCTCCACCTGCTCCGAAACGTCCGGAAGCGACGGCCGGTACGACGTCCGCGCCACCAGAACCTGGTTCTCCAGCTTGACCGCGTCAACCCCCGTCGCCTCACGCGAGAAAAACCGCACCACCCCGTAGCTCGCCCCCATCACCAACCCCAGCAGGAACGTCGCCAGCAGAAGAATCCCCAGCCACCGGCCCGCCAGAAACTGCCACCGCGCCAGCGGCTTGGTCATCAGGCTGTCGATCCGCTGCGTCCGGATGTCCTGGTCCACCATCCGCGCCGCCAGAAAAATCACCAGAAGACTCAGCAGCAGATGCGTGATCCCGATCGTGTGCGACATGAACATCTGCACCTTGCCCGCCACCGTCCCGTCCCCCGACGCCGTCGCCACGATCAATACGATCAGACCCGCCAGCAACGCCATGAACGAAATCGCCAGACGCGTCCGGATCGCCTCCGAAATCGTCAGCCGCGCTATCGCCCAGATCCGTCCCATCTACCGGTTCCCCTTCTCCACGCCGCCCTCCTGGCCGCCCGACCCGTCCACCAGTCCGTCCAACACCGACCGATCCACCTCCGCCTTCTCCGGATGGACCTCCTTCACCGAATCCCCCTCCGCTTCGCGCGACTCCGGCTCCCGCCCCTGCGCCAGTTGCTCCAGCACGTCCGTCCGTACCGGTTCCCGACGAATCTCCTTCACCGCCGATCCCTCAGCCGCCCTGGGCTCCTCTACCGAACTGAGCTGGTCCAGCAATGCCGCCCCCTCGATCGGCTCATCCCCTCGCGCCCGAAGAAACTCGCTCACCTGACCGCCCGCCAGCGCCCCGCTCGTCTTGAGCTGCATCTCCTCCTGCGCCTGGCGAACGATCCGTAAAAAGAACTGCTCCAGCCGGTCGCGCGGCGTCCCCACCGACACCACGTTCGTCCCCAGCGTCTCCGCCATGTACGCCGTCAACTCCCGAACCTGCTCCCCGCTCAACCGCTCCGTCACCACCTGCGTCATCTCCTGCTGCGCCAACAGCTCCGACACCGGTCCGCAGCACAGCAGCTTCCCCCCGTACATGATCGCCACCCGGTCGCACACGTCCTCCACGTCCGACAGCAGGTGGCTCGAAAGCAGAATCGTCTTACCCCGCGTCTTGAGCTCCAAAATCAGGTCCTTGATGCTCCGGGTCCCGATCGGGTCCATGCCCGACGTCGGCTCGTCCAGGATCAAAAAGTCCGGATCGTTGATCAGCGACTGCGCCAGCCCGATCCGACGCGCCATCCCCTTCGAATATTGCCCCACCGGCCGCGTCGCCGCCGCCGACAGCCCCACCATCTCCACCAGCGCATCCGTCCGGCGATCGCGCTCCGAACCGTCCAGCTTGAACAGCCGGCCGTAAAAATCCAACGTCTCCACGCTGTCCAGAAACTGATAAAGCCGAGTCTCTTCCGGCAGATACCCGATCCGCGACTTGGCCGACACGTCGCTTGGATCCTTCCCAAAAAGCCGCGCCCGGCCACGGCTCGGATACAGCAATCCCAACAGCATCTTGATCGTCGTCGTCTTCCCCGAACCGTTCGGGCCCAGAAGCCCGAACACCTCGCCCTGGTGAATCTGAAGGTTCAAATCGTCCACCGCGCGGACCTTGTCCCGGCCCCAGAAGTCCTTGAAGTTCTTCGTCAGGGCCACCGTCTCGACCACCACGTCACGTTGTCTGTGATCCATCGTTCCTTTTCCGTCCTGCCGATCGGACCGGCGTCAAACCACCCTACCGATTCTGTGACTGCTGCGTCGGCTTCTTCTGCAGATCCCGCGGGTCCTTGTCCACCATGATCCGAACCTGATCCACCCGCGTCGGAACGTACCACTTCTCCACCTGAGGGAACAGATCCTCCAGCGTGCTCAGCAACAGCCGCGTCAACACGACCTGCTGGTTCGCACGCACCTCGGGCAGCAACGCCTCGAAGTACTCCGCGTCCGCCTTCGCCGACGCCTCGATCTGGGTCCGGTACACCTTCGCGTCCGAAAGAATCGACTGCACCTCGCCCTGCCCCTGGTCCAGCAGCGAAGCGATCCGCAACTTGGCCTCCTCCACGCCGTCCCCCCCGCTCGACCGCAGACCCTCCTCCTCTTCGATCGCCGCGATCAGCTCCTCATACCCGGTCCCCGCCGTCTCCGTCAGCAGTTTGACCGCTTCGCCCTCCGCGCTCTTGACCATCGCCCCCTTCTCGTCCGCCGCGTTCCGCACGTCGTTGAAATGAGCCTGCACCTGACGCGGCGGCGTGATCTCCCGAACCAGTACGTCGTCCAGCGTCAGTCCCGCACGCAGCTCCCGAAGCGACTCCTGAAGGTACTTCTCCACCCGGTCGCTGAACACCTGGCTGCGCGTCAGAAGCTGATCCACCTCGAACTGACCCGCCGCCTGGATGATCGCCTCCCGCGCCAACGCCTCGACCAGCCCCTTCTCCGGCATCCGCAACTCGCCCGGCTTGCCCTCCACCCCCGCGTCCATGATGTTCTCCACGTACTCAGCCGCGTCCGCAATCCGGTAGTTCACCCGAACCACCACGTGGATGATGTTCCCGTCGCCCGTCAGCACGAAGTTGTCCTTGCCCGGCACCAGCGACCCGCCCGCGAACGGACTGGGGCCCTGGACCTTCTCCTGCTCCGTCATCTGGTACTGGAACTCCACGTTCACGCCGCGCTGAGTCCCCTTCGGAATCACAATCCACTGGTCGATCGGCCACGGCAACGCCCACTTGAAACCCGGACCTGCTTCCGCCGTCTCAGCCGACTTGACGATCTTGCCGAACCGGACCTTCAGACCCACCTCGTTCTGGTTGATCTGCTTGATCCCGCTCGCCAGGTACAACACCACCAGCGCCAGCATCGCCAGCTTGAGCACCCAGAACAGCACCCGAAGACCGTCCATCAACGACTTCTGGGCCTCGTCGCCGCTCTCCATCTGCCCGCCAGGGCCCGCTTTGATCGTATTGTCTTGTTCCATGCGAGTCTCATCCATTCCTGATTTCCTGATCGATCAGCTTGCCGCCCGGTCGCCCGCCCGACTACTTGCTCGACAACAGAGGATCCGACGCCGCCGGCTGCGTCGCCGTCGCCGGCGCCGGATTCTGCAGCAACCACTGCAGCGTCTGAGACCCGATCAGGTCAAACGGCGGAACCTGATCGGCCTCCAAAATCAAAGTCGTCCGCTTCGGCAGCATCTGCTTGAGCGCCTCAAGACGCTTGATGAACGTGTGCAGCTCCGGATACGAAGCGAATATCGCGTAGTACTTCGCCGCCTCCGCGTCGCCCTCGCCCCGAATCGCGATCGCCTCCGCCTGCGCCCGGTCCCGAATCTTGCTCGCCTGCTCCTCCGCACGGGTCTTGATCCGACGGGCCTCCGCCTCCCCCTCCGCGCGATACCGCTTGGCCAGACGCTGACGCTCCTCCTTCATGTGATCGAACACCTTCTTGGTCGCCTCCTCCGGCAACTCAAGCCGCTCGATCCCCACCGCCGTCACCTCGATCCCGTAATTCTCCAGCGCGCGGCCCTGAATCATCTCCTTCAGCTCCGCTTCGATATCCGTGAACTTCATCCGCTCCGGGTCCATGCTCACAAAGCTCTCGAACCGGTGGCGACCCACCACCGCCCCGATCGCGTCGTGCACCAGCGTCGTCAAAATCTGCTCCGCCTTCTCCCGCGTGCGAATCTCCTTCAGGTAACGCTCCACCTGCTCCTCGCCCTCCGGTACCCGCCACGACGTGAACGCCATCACCGTCACGCTCTGCTCGTCCTGCGTGTAGAGCTGCTCCAGCTTGCTCTCGTGAACCCGAAGCCGGTTGTCGAACGTGATCACCTGCTCCACCGGCCACGGCCACTTCAGGTGCCAGTCCGGATCGCTGTACGTCCGCGTCACCTTCCCGAACGTCGTCACCACCGCCGTCTCCGAAAACGATACCGTGAACACCACCATGTACAGCACGAACGCCGCCGACACGATGATTCCCAACACGATCGTTGCCAGACTTCGCTTCGACTCCATGAGCTTTGTCCCTCTGTAACCTGGATCGGATGTCCCTACTGGTTTCTCTCGTTCAGAATCTCTTCGCCCAGCCCCAGCAATCCCGGGGGCAGCTTCTCCTGCTCGTCCACGATCAGCAGCACCTTCCCGGGGTCCTTCAGCGTCACCACGAACTTCCGGACGTCCTCCGTCGCCGACGCCAGCACGTCCAGATAGTGCCGCAGATAGAACACCTCCGGCGCCGCCTGATACCCCTTGAGCTGCTCGTTGAACCGCGCCGCCGCCGCCTGCTCCACAATCACCCGCCCGTATCGGTCCGCCGACGCCTCGCTCAACACCTCATCCGCCATCGCCGCGGCCCTGGGAAGAATCGCGTTCTCGTCGCCCACCGCGCGCCACACCGTCGCCTTCCGCTCGTGCCGGGCGTTGATCGCCGCCTCGTACGCGTCCGCGATCTCCGTCGACGGATGAAGACCCAGCACGGCAATCTGCAGCACCTTCAACCCCAACTGCCGCCCGTCCGCTTCCTTCTGGATCGCGTCCCGCAACGCCACGCTCGCCGCCGCCCGACCCGTCGTCATCACCTCCATCGGATCCACGCTCGCCATGTACTGCGTCCACTGCCGATACGCGATCGCCTCCAGCGCCTGGCCCGGCTCCGCGTAGTTCTCCACGTACTCCATCAACCCCGCTTCCCCGCCCTTGATCTGGTAGTTCACCACCAGCGCGCCCGCCAGGATGTTCACCGGAGCCAGACTCCCTTCCGCGTCCGCCTGCGACTCCGCCGGCTGACTCGCCGTCCGCTCACGCGCCACCTCCAGTATCCGCTCGCTCGCCACCAGAAGCTGGAACTCCTCGCCCGTCACGTGCTTGACCGTCCACAGGATCGGCTTGTCCTCCTCCCCCTTCCACGTGCTCTCGCCCGTGTACCCGATCCAGATCGTCTGCACCTCCTTGACCGGATAGAACTCCGGCGTCCGCTCGATCGGCCACGGCCACTTCAGGTACAACCCCTCCTCCAGCACCCGGTCGATCCGACCGAACTGCAGCACCACCGTCTGGTACCCCGGTCGCACGATCACAAAACAACTCAGCAGATACAGCATCACCGCCCCGAACAGCACCAGCGGAACCACCGCCTGCTGAAGAAGCTGGTAAAACCACGTCTCCGACACCTTGAACCCGAACTGGTAGTCGATCGTGTGGGCGATCGACCGCATCACCCCTTCCGGCTCCGAAAACAACCCCAGAAAACGCGACTCGTAAACCGGCTGATACTCCTCCCCGGGAATCCGAGGCCGGTAAACGTTCAACAGCAGATTCAGCAGTATCTCCAACCCCAACACCGCCATCACCGCCGGAATCGCCACCGCCAGAACCCGCTCCGCGTTCCCCGCCCCGAAATACGCGAACGCCATCACCACCAGCAGCACAAAACACGCGATCGCGTTCCCCATGATGTAGTTCGCGCCCGCACGCACCACCCGCAATCCCGGTACCCGGCTCAGGCCCAGCACGTAACGCGAAACCAGAAAACACGGCAGCGTGATCACCGCCAGAACGACCATCGTCAACTGCTCGTTCCGGACCCCCGTCTCCGTCGCGTCCTGCATCCACGCCATCGGAACCCAGTACGGCAGCAGGCGAAACGCCAAATACCCCAACACCCCCGCAATCCCCAGCGACGCAATCGGAACGAACCATTTCTTCGTCCACGCCAGCCGCTTCTCCATCGACAGCGGCTCGCCCTCCGGCAAACCCGAAAACACGCTCGCAGACCCGCCGATCCGACGCAGCCGCTCGCGCTCAAGCTCCTCCGCCTCGTTCCGCTGCTGCACCGACAGCCGATGCAGGTACACCTCCACAAAAATCAAAAACCAGATCCCCACACCCGCCAGAAAGTGCCAGCTCTCCGCCAGTGTCGCCGCGCTCCCGTTGCTCCGGAACAACACCAGGAGCACCGCGAAGAACACCACCTGAAGGACCAGGCCCGCCAGGGCCGCCCACTCTGCTCGCCTGTCCACTCGATGCATGGTCGCTCCTTACTTCCCAACGCCGGGGCCGTCGCCGACGACGGAACCCCTGTCCGTTCTCCTCTGGGTTAGCTGGGCAGGTCCCTGCCCCGTCCGGCCGCTCGCCGAACGATTCTCCGCTACTCCACGCCCATCGCCGCCACCCGTCTATCGCGCGACAACAGGCGCCTCGCCGGAACTTTTCCTTGTATTCCGACGTAGTTCAAAACAATATAGCGGCATCCGGGTCCGTTTCAAATTCTATTAACAAAATTTAGCACTATGAAGATCTACGCCATAGCCAAAGTCACGTTCTTACAGGTCATACGTCAGCCGATTTACGGGGTTCTCCTTTTACTCTGCCTCGGTTTGATGGTCCTGGCCCCCTCCCTGACCATGCTCACCATGGACGACGACAACAAAATGCTCCAGGACCTCTGCCTCTCAACCATCCTCGTCGCCGGGGTCGTCCTCGCCGCCGTCGCCGGCTCCGAAGCCGTCTCAGCCGAAATCGAAGACCAGACCATCCTCACCATCATCTCAAAACCCGTCAATCGACTCGAACTCCTCGTCGCAAAGTTTCTCGCCGTCATGGCCGCACTTGCATTAGCCTGCACTTTTATGACTGTCACTTTCCTCATGGTCCTGCGACACGGCGTCATGTGGGCCGCCTACCTCGAACGCGACTGGCCCATCATCGTCTTCGGCCTCAGTGCAGCCGTCATCACCCTCTTCGTCGCCGCCATCGGAAATTACCTCTTCGACTGGCAATTCGGACCCGCCGCCTTGGGAATCGGACTCCCCCTCCTCTCCGCAGCCGCCGTCACCGCCGGATTCTTCGACAAATCCTGGAAAATCCAGTCCTTCGGTCAGGGCTATTCCATCGAAGTCGTCTCCGCCTGCTTCCTCCTCCTCCTGGCCATATGGGTCCTCGCTGCCGTCTGTATCGCCTGTTCCACCCGACTCCCCGTGGTCCGGACCCTCCTGATCGCCGTGGTCATCCTCTGCCTCGGTATGGTCTGGGACTACCTCGTCCTCGCCCACGTCCAGAACGCCCCTTCCGACCTCGCCCGCGCCGGATGGTCCGCCCTCTACGCCCTAGTCCCCAATTTCCAGATCTTCTGGATGCTCGACGCCCTCGACCTCGAAAAACACATCAGCCTCACTTACATCCTCTTCGCCGCCGGATACGCCGCTACTTACATTCTCGCAATGCTCTTCCTCGCCTACGCACTCTTCCTCGACCGCCAGGTCGGAGCCGCCGCCAAGTT
>ENA-UOUL01001141-UOUL01001141.1-bioreactor-metagenome-genome-assembly--contig:-NODE-1141-length-40036-cov-5.589980_pt1 | contig 40036 bp, 37 predicted proteins | sample MGYA00249838_ERZ747220 | MGnify/ENA primary metagenome ERZ747220 (study PRJEB28778, sample SAMN05720191) | bioreactor metagenome | isolation source: Anaerobic biogas reactor | place: USA:Washington... | reverse complement strand
TCGGAGCCACCGCCACGCCGCCGGCAACCGCCATCGCCCAGGGTCCTCTGCCCACGCCGGCAGTGCCGGCCGAGCGCAGAACGCCCGTGCCCAACCCGGCCGGGCCGGTGCTGCCCACGCTGCCGCCCACCGCGCAGCCCACGCCCACACCCCGGCCCGCCCTGGTCATCCAGATCCCCGAGGACTATGTCAACATCGTGCTCCTGGGCTCTGACAAGCGGCCTGGCAGCGGCGCCTGGCGCACCGACAGCATGATCGTCGTCTCGGTCGATCCCCAGGCCAACCTGGTACGCCTCCTGTCCATCCCGCGCGACCTATGGGTCTTTATCCCGGGCCACGGCAACAACCGGGTCAACACCGCCGACCTGTGGGGCGAGCTGGACCGCCAGGGCAGCGGGCCGGAGCGGGTCAAGCAGACCATCCATCACAACCTGGGCATTCCCATACACTACTATGTGCGCATCGATTTCGCGGGGTTCATAAGCATCATCGACGCCGTGGGAGGCATCGACGTGGACGTCGAGTGTCCCGCGGGAGCCATCGAGGCGGTGATTCGGGGGCTTGCCGGCGTTGGGTATGAGCATGAGGGCGACAAGGGCATACCGGGGCGTGAGGCATTTCGTCCACGGCCCGGTTCCGTGGTGGAGAAGCTCCCGCCGCACCATCTCTACGCGTGTGAGGAATCGGCGCTGGAGCTTCGCAGGCACCTGGCCTTCCGGGATTACCTTCTTGCGCGTCGTGAGAGGATGATCTGGCTTGCCGAGCAGAAACGTCTGGCTGACCGGATGGCTCGCTGTCGAGATGAGTATATCCGGAACAAGGCTCAGGCGTATGCAGCGATAACGGCCGAGGCGCTGGCGTGGACCGCGGCGAATCCGGCGGCAGCGCCGCCGGAATAGAGCGGGAGACGAAGGCTGGCGCCTTGGCGACGCCCTTGGCCGGTCATCGTTGCGGGGGAGCGGCCGGTGGTGGTACTATACGGGCAATGAGGGTGCGGATCGGATTGTGCTGAGACGGGATGCGCGGACGTGCAGTGGCTCAGATTACTCGTCGGTTTGTCGGTGTTGGCGGTCGGTCCGGTTGCGGTGCGGGTTGAGGCGTCGGAGGCACAGCGGTGCGTGGTCTGCCACCGGTATGCGGACGCGGAGGAGGCTGATGGGGCCGATCGAGTCGTGCGGAGATATCACGTCAGCGAGACGGATCGGGACGCGACGGCGTCGCCGCACTCGCGGCTGAGCTGCACCGATTGCCACGACGAGGAGGAAGTGGGGGTAGTCCCGCATTCAGCGGTCAGCTTCGTGGATTGCAGTCGCACGTGCCATCTGACCGAGGCGGACGGGTCGATGACGATAACGTCGCATCAGCCGGCCAAGCAGATGCTCCGTGCGTCGGTGCACAGTCAAGGTGTTCTGGATGCGTCGAACGCTTTGCTCGGGCGGCCGCTGAGGGCGGGCCAGTCGCGGTGTCTGCTGTGTCATGATGAAGGAACGATCCGGCGTGCGGGCGATGAGCCCGGCAGGTCGAATCGCGACGCGGCCCGGTTGTGCGCCACCTGTCACCACAATTCCGCGATCAGGAACGAATATGAACTGCCGGATGCGATCGCCAGCTACCTGTCGAGTTTTCACGGCAAGGCGATGCTGCTGGGCAACTGGCGGACGGCGGGTTGCCTGGACTGCCACGCGCGTCATGGGCGAGACGTGCATCTGATTTTGTCCGACGGCAATCGGCTGTCGTCGACGCATCCGGGCAATCTGGCTGGTACGTGCCGCAGTCCGCAATGCCATCCGTCAGCCGGGGAGCGCATCAGTTCAGCGGCGGTGCATCTGGACCTGTCCACGAGTCTGGGCGTCGAGTTTCTGGTTGCGGTGCTGTTTGTCGTACTGATCGTCACGACGTTCGGCCCGTCGATCGTGCTGACGGCACTGGAGATGTTCCATATCGTGGTCGGGCGCGAGAGCGTGGACCATCGCCGCCATCGCCGGCTGGCGGAGCGTCTGGCGGCCGACCCGGTGGGGCGTGTGAGGCTCAAGCGTTTCACGGTTCATCAGCGAGTCCAGCACTGGCTGCTGGCGGTCTGCTTTGTGGTTCTGGTCATCACCGGGTTTCCGATGAAGTTCGCCGACCGGGCGTGGTCGGCGTGGGTTATCGAGCATCTCGGCGGGCTTGACCGCGCCCGCCTGATTCACCACGGAGCGGGGTTGGTTTTAATTCTGGGATTCCTCTATCACGTTTTGTATCTGAGGTGGATCATCCGGCGGCGGCAAAAAAAGAGCCGGGCGACCCTCAAGGGGGATCGCCACGGCTCGTGATATGCCCTCGGCGCGGATTGCGGGGGCTGGGCCGTCTTGTTGGGCGAGCAGGCCGCACCGCCCTGTTGCCAGGTTGCGGGATCAGGCTTCGAGAGCCGCTTTGACCCGCTCGACCACGGCGGTGAAGCCTTCCGGGTCGTGGATCGCCAACTCGGAGAGCATCTTGCGGTCCAATTCGATCCGGGCCTTGGCCAGGCCGTTGATGAATTGGCTGTAGCGGAGGCCGTGCGCGCGCACGGCTGCGTTGATGCGGATGATCCACAAGCGGCGGAATTCCCGCTTGCGGACCCGGCGGTCGCGGTAGGCGTACTGGCCGCTGCGCTGGACCTGCTCCTTGGCCCGCTTGTAGCTGGAGGTCTTGGTCGCGCGGTAACCCTTGGCCTGCTCCAGCACCTTGCGGCGCTTCTTGCGCGCGCTGATGCTTCGTTTGACACGAGACATTGTGCGTACTCCTTGGAACGTGCGGGCTCAGCGGAGCCCGAGCAGGCGCTTGATCCCCTTGGTATCGGCCTGGCTGACGTCGTACATCTTGCGGAAGCCACGCTTACGCTTCGCGGTCTTGTGCTCGAGGATATGGCTCTTCATCCCGTGGCGACGGAGCACCTTGCCGTTGGCGGTGACGCGGAAGCGCTTCTTGGAGGCGCTGTGGGTCTTGGTCTTGGGCATCCGTACCTCCTCCCGACTACTTCACCGGCGCGAGCATCATGACCATGTTGCGCCCGTCCTGGACGGGCATGGACTCGATCACGCCGTACTCCTTGACGTCCTCGGCGAGCCGCATCAGCAGCTGCTCGCCGCGCTCCGGATGCACCATCTCACGACCCCGGAACATGATCGTCACTTTCACCTTGTCCTTGTGCCCCAGGAAGCGGAGCACGTGCCCCTTCTTGGTCTCGTAGTCATGCTGACCGACCTTGGGCCGGAACTTGATCTCCTTGACCACGATCTGGCTCTGGTGCTTGCGCGCCTGCTTCGCCTTGAGCTCCAGCTCGTACCGGTACTTGCTGTAGTTCATGACCCGGCACACGGGCGGGTCGGCGTTCGGGGCGACCTCGACCAGGTCGAGGCTCTTGTCGGCCGCGTAGTCCTGGGCGAAGCGGATCGGCTTGATGCCCAACTGCTCACCGGTCTCGCTGATGAGGCGGACTTGCGGCACCGTGATGCCGTCGTTGATGCGGATGCGGGGCTCGTTGGCCCGATCCCTCATGAACCTGTCTCTTGGATTGAATGGTCTGCCCATAGACGAAAAAAGGCTCGCCGACGGCGAGCCCTCACGATCTCCTTTCTCGTGAGTCGACCCTGTCGACCGACTGATGGGCGCAGGGTGGGGCGCTCGCGGAGCTCCCGCTTTCGGCGCCCTGCAGTATACACGACCGGCGTTGCGCCGGTCGAGCGTCTCCCGTATGCTCGGGTCAGTCACGGCGACCGAGGGCATCCGGACGATGTGCACTCCGGCCCCCTCCATGGTCGCCGCTTCGGAGGAGAGCCCGCATGAAGTACGTGTTCATCGCGGCCCGCACCCTCGAGCAGGGGCGCCAGGAGATCCTCGGCAAGCATAGCGACGAGTACGCCTCCGTGGTGGGCACCCTGCAGATGAACGAGGCCGACCTCGCGGAGGCCGGCCTCACCGAGGGCGACCGCGTGCGGGTGCGCACCGAATGGGGCGAGAGCGTCTTCGTCTGCGCCGCCGGGGACCTGCCGCCGGGCATCGTCTTCGCCCCCTACGGCCCACCCACCAGCAGGATGATGGGCGGCGAGACCGACGGGACCGGCATGCCCGACTCCAAGCAATGGGAGGTCGAGCTGGAGCCGGTCTCCGACTGACGGCGGCGGACGTCGCCGGAAGGATCGACAAGGAGCACGACGAGCATGAAGAGAGACGGTCACGACGAGGCAGTGGCGCGGACTGCGGCGCCGTCCTTCGAGAGTGCCACGACGGGAGAGCGCGACGACCTCCCGGCCTGGCAGCCGATCGGCGACGGCTACTGGCTGCCGCAGCGTGTCCGCGGGAGCAACCGCGGTCGCGCCCTCGGCTGAGCGTTCCAGGCTCCGCCCCGTGAGGGCGACGCGTAACCGGACCGAACGTAAGCGCCGACGGAGGAGAACGCGACGGTGGCTATCGTCAGTGACGCGGTCTGCACCTTCTGCGGGTGCACCTGCGACGACATCGAACTGCATACCGAGGGCGACCGCATCGTCAAGGCGAAGCGCGCCTGCCGATTGGGCACCACGTGGTTCACGAGCCACGGCGCCGGAGCAGGGCAGCCGGCGGCGCTGGTCGACGGCCGCGAGGCGACCCTCGACGAGGCCGTGGAGCGCGCGGTCGACATCCTCGCCGCGGCCGACTATCCGCTCCTGTACGGGCTCAGCAACACGACCTGCGAGACCCAGCGCCTGACGGTGCTCCTCGCCGAGCGCCTGAGGGGGGCGATCGACAGCCACTCGAGCCTCTGACACGGCCCCACGGAGTTAGCCTCCCAGTTGGGAGGCCGGTCGAAGGCGACGCTCGGCGAGATCAAGGACCGGGCCGACCTCGTCATCTACTGGGGCGCCAACCCCATGGAGTGCCACCCGCGCCACATCACCCGTTACTCGACCATGCCCAAGGGGCAGTACGTGCCGGAGGGTCGCAAGGGCCGGACGCTGGTCTGTGTCGACATCCGGCCCACGCCGAGCACCAAGACGGCCGACCTCTTCCTGCAGATCCGGCCCGGCCGGGACTTCGACGCCCTCACCGCCCTGATCGCACTGGTCAAGGGCCACGAGGTGGACGCCGAGCGTCTCGCCGAGACAGGACTCACGCTCGAGCAGCTCACTGACCTGGCTGAGCGCATGAAGGCGGCGCGCTACGGAGCCATGTTCTTCGGCATGGGTCTCACCATGACCCGCGGCAAGCACCACAACACGCTCGCGATCCTCACGCTCGGGGTCGAGCTCAACGACCACACGCGTTTCATCGCCATGCCGTTGCGCGGACACGGCAACGTGACCGGCGCCGACGCGGTCTCGGGCTGGCTCACGGGCTACCCGTTCGGCGTCGACTTCAGCCGCGGGTACCCACGCTACAACCCCGGCGAGTTCACCTGCATCGACCTGCTCACGCGCCGCGAGGTCGACGCGGTGCTCGTCCTCGCCGCGGATCCCGGAGCCACCATGCCCGGACCGGCCATCGACACCATGGCGGCGGTGCCGACGATCGCCATCGACCCGCACGTCTCGCACACGAGCAGGCTGGCCAAGGTGCACATCACGACCGCCACCACGGGCATCACCGCGCCCGGCACCGTGTACCGGATGGATGAACTGCCCCTCAAGGTCAGGCCGCCGTTCGAGGGTCCGTACCCGACCGACGAGCAGGTCATCACGCGCATCCTCGCCGGGGTCGAGGCGCGCTTGCCGCGGCCGGGCGGGCTCCGCACCGAGCGTCGTCCAGTGACCGACCTCCGACCGGAGCCCAGGGCACAGGCCCCGCGCAGCGGCACGGTGAAGCTCACCCTGACGGCGAAGCTGGCCACGCCGATCGAGGCCGAGGTCCTCACCCCTGACGTCCTCGGGACCCTCAGCAACGCCGAGATCCTCGATCTGCCGGTGTTCGCCGGCAAGCGGCCGGCGCGGGTCGGCGATTTCTTCAGCGTGGAGGGAGACGGCGGAGATGCCGTCGAGCTGCACGGCGACCTCGCCAAGGTCAAGTGGATCGGCAGGGAGATGAGCACCGGCACCCTCACCGTCCACGGCAACGCCGGTATGCACCTGGGCTCGGGGATGAAGGGCGGCGTCATCACAGTCCACGGCAACGTGGCGGACTGGGTGGGCGCCGAGATGCGTGGCGGCGAGATCCACGTGCACGGGGACGCCGGCGGCCAGGTCGGCGCCGCATACCGCGGGAGCCCGACCGGCATGCGGGGCGGCGAGATCCACATTGACGGCAGGGCGGGCGTCGAGGTGGCCATGCGCATGCGGCGCGGCCTGATCACCATTATGGGGCCGTGCGGCGACGCCGCCGGACTGGAGATGAAGGGCGGCACGCTCGTCCTGGGCGGCGCAGTCGGCGTCCGTGCGGGTGCCTGGATGAGGCGCGGCACGATCGTCGCCTACGAGCCGCTCAAGGTCCTGCCGACGTTCCTGCACGCCTGCGACTACGCGCCGACGTATCTCCGCGTGTACCTGAAGCACCTGCGGTCGCAGGGAGTGAAGCTCCCCGCGCACGCCTGGGACGCAAGCTACCGACGCTATACGGGCGACACCTTCGGGCTCGGTCGCGGCGAGATCCTCGTCTGCGCGACGCCGGCGGACACGGCTGCCTGAACTGCGCGTCCGGACCCGCGTCGGCGTGACCGCCGGCGCGACCGGGCGCACCGGCAGGTAGGAAAGGCCGGCCCCGGCGCGAATGGCGTCGCATGGCCATCCATCATGCCGGCTTCCTCCTCGACGTCGACGGCGCCGAGGGGGACGTGAGCGCTGCGCTGGTGCGCCGACGCCTGGAGCGGGGCGACTTCTTCTGGCTCGATCTCCATGACCCGTCGCCGGAGCAGCTCGACCTCCTGCGCGACCCCTTCGGCCTGCATCCGCTCGCCGTGGAGGACGCCGAGCACTTCGGCCAGCGGCCCAAGCTCGAGGTGTTCGACGACTTCGTCTTCCTGGTCGCCTACGGAGCCGGCGGCCGCCACGGCGCTCTCGTGGAGGTGCACTGCTTCCTCTCCGGACGCTGGCTGATCACCGTACACCGCACCGACTGCCCCGCGTTCGAGGAGCTGCGTCGGGCGACCGTCGAGGGCCGGGCCCCGGCGCCCGGTCCGGCCCTTGCCCTCCATCGCGTCGTCGACGCGCTCGCGGACAGCTTCTTCCCCGAGCTGGCGAGGCTCGACGACCAGATCGACCGCCTCGAGGACGGCGTCCTGCGGGAGCCTGACGAGAAGCAGCTGCAGCAGGTGTTCAGGCTCAAACGCCGCCTCGTCCAGTGGCGCAAGGTGATCACGCCGGAGCGCGACCTCTTCGCCCGCCTGGCCGCCGGCGTCGTCGAGATCCCCGGGATGACGTCCGACGTCGAGCGCTACTACCGCGACGTCTACGACCATCTCATCCGCATCAGCGACCTGGTGGACAGCTACCGCGACCTTCTCACGGGGGCGATGGACGTCTACCTGTCCACGGTCTCCAATCGCCTCAACGAGATCATGAAGCGACTGACGATCGTCGCCACCGTGTTCCTGCCGCTCATGTTCATCGTCGGGTTCTTCGGCATGAACTTCGGCTGGATGGTGCGCCACATGACCGGGTTCTGGCCGTTCTTCTGGCTGGCGCTGGTGGCGGAGGTCGCGATCGTCCTCGTGATGCTGCTCTGGTTCCGTCGCCGGCGCTGGATCTGAATCCGCGCGACGCGGAACGTCCGCGACCCGCTCAGGTGCCGGATGCGACGACCGCGGCGAGGTCGTCGAGGAAGCGGCGCTGCGCCGGGACGATCGCCCGACGGGCGTCCTCCAGCGTGAACCAGGCGGCGCGGTCGACCTCCGGGAACTCCGCCTGCCGGCCCGACCGCGGCGGCCATTCCATGGTGAAGGTGGTGCTGGTGATGGCCGCGGCGTCGCAGTCGTGCTCCACGGCCCAGGCGAAGACCAGCTTGTGGCCGTGCATCTTGACCCCGCCGAGCGGCCGGAACGGGCCTTCGGGCTCGAGGCCCGTCTCCTCGCGCACCTCGCGCAGGGCGACCGACAGCAGGTCGGGGTGGGCGGCGCGGACGCGGGCCTTGGCACCCGTCACGGTGGTCGGCTCGGGCCCGAGCTCGTCCGGCTCGGCCATACCTTTGGGGATGCTCCAGGCCCCGGCGTCCTTCTTGGCCCAGTAAGGGCCGCCAGGGTGGACGAGCAGGACCTCGAGGCCGACCTCCCCGGCACGCGGGCCCTGCGACCGGCGATAGAGCAGCAGTCCTGCGCTGATGACGGGCATGACGCCGAGCTATTACCCGGGCTGCAGCGACGCGCGGGAGCGACGACCGATGCGGCCGGGCAGGGAAGGCGACGGGTCCATCATGGCGGTCATCGCTCGCGACTCAATCCCGCCCGGTGGCGCTGTTGCGGGCCGCGTAGCGGCCGTACAGCGCGAGGACGCCGCGCGACACGGGATCGGGACGACGTCCCCGCTCCCGCGCCCGGTCGCCGGCCTCGTGCGCCCAGGCCGTCGTCTGGACGAGGGGCCAGCGGAGGGGCTCCGGCGGCACCTGTACGAGCGGCGGACCGACCACCGGCAGGCGGCTCCACTCGTCGTCGACCCCCAGGACGAGCGACGCCAGGATCCTGCCCCCGACCCTGGTGCCCGTGAGCCCGTGGCCGGAGAAGCCGAGGCCCGCATGCACGCGCCCGCCCGGCGCCGACTCGAAGAACGGCAGCGCCGTCCCGGTGATGTCCATCGGGCCGCTCCAGGCGGCGTCGAAGCGCACGCCCTCGAGCTGCGGGAAGAGCCAGGCCAGGCCACGCGCCGCGGCCCGCGCGAGCCGCGGCGCGGTGAGCACGCGGCCCCGGATGCGCCCGCCGGGGACGATGCCCATCGCGCCGCCGCCGATGGCGATGCGGTCGTCGGCGGTGCGTCGCAGGTAGAAGAGCATCTCGCGCAGGTCGGCCACGCCCATGTGCGAGCCCCATCCGAGCCGGCGCTCGAGGTCGGGGATCGGCTCCGTCACGACCATGAAGTCGGTGCAGACGGCGAAGGCGCGGCGGAAGTGCCGCTGCCGCGCCGCCCAGGCGCCCTGCGTGAGCACCACGGCGCCGGCCGTCACGACTCCGTCCGGCGTGACCACCCGGGGGCGGGACCCGCCCTCCACGCGCAGCATCGGCGTGCCCTCGTGGATGCGCACTCCACGCTCGAGCAGGACGCGTCGCAACTCTCGCGCGAGCTTCGCGGGCTGCAGCACGGTGAGGTCGGGCGTCACGACACCCCCGACGAAGCGGGGCGAATCCGCGATCGCCCGCGCCCCGGCGGCGTCGACTGCTCGCAGCCGGTCCGCGTAGCCGTGGGCCTCGAGCAGACGGAACGTCTCGGCGCCGGGGCCAGGCTGCCACTCCCCGGCCCGGGCGTACAGGATGCCCTCGTGCCAGGCGTCGACGCGGGCCGCATGGCGGGCGATCCAGCCGTCGAGCTCGTCGACCGCCGCGGCGAGGGCGGCGGCGTACGCCACCCCGCCCTCCTCACCCAGCGCCGCGCAGAGCCCGGCGAGCTGCGTCCACGAAGGCGAGAAGAAGCCGCCGTTGGCGCCGCTGGCCCCGGCGCCGACGATGTCGGCCTCCACGACGACCAGGCCCAGGTCCGGGCGGCGTTCGTGGAGCTCGTAGGCCGTCCAGAGGCCGGCGAACCCGCCGCCCACGATACAGACGTCGGCGGCCAGCTCACCGGCCGCCGCCGGGCACGGCTCGCCGGGGTCGGCACGCAGCGCCTCCTCCAGCCACCAGCTGCGTCGCCCGACCGGCGGCACGTCGAGCCGTGCGGGATCGCGACGCCGCCGGCCGATCACCTCGGAGAGGCGCATCCGCTCAGCCACGGGCGCTCACCGCTCCGCCGGACGGTCGCGGTAGCTCGCCGCGAAGGCCAGGAACCGGTACGCGTCGCCGAAATCGGAGACCAGGCCGAGCGACACGCGGATCGTGTTCGGGACCTTGCCGGTGGCGTCGGCGATCGCCTGCTGGCACTGCAGGAGAGTGACGGTGGCGGTCGGGTCCTCGAAGCACGGCTCCATCTCATCCCGCGTGATGCGATGGGCGACTTCACCGTCGCCGGGGTTGCAGAAGCAGCCGCTGCGCACCGAGATCCGTGCCTCCGCGGCCCGGCGCTCGACCTCGTACACGTCGTACGGCTGCCCGTCGGGCGCCACCAGGTACAACGCGACGGTGGCGCCCCGGCGGTCGAGGTCCCGTGGCCCGAACACCCGCACCAGCGGCGTCCCGTCACTGTGCCGCAGGGCGGTCAGCTCCTCGAGGAGCCAGCCGGTCAGGGCGAGCACGCGCTCGTGGATCAGCCCCAGGCCGATGCGCTCGAGATGCTCTATGCCGACCGTCACCGCCGGGAGGCCGAGGTAGTCGATGGTGCCGTCCTCGAATCCCGTGGCGCCGGGGGCGAGACGGTACCACTCCTCCTCCTGCACCGAGGCGAACGTGATCGTGCCGCCGGCGAACCAGGGGCGGCGGAGCCTGGCGAGCGCCTCCCGGCGCGCGATCAGGCAACCCGCGCCGGTGGGGTACCCGAACAGCTTGTAGAACGAGATGGGGATGAAGTCGGCGCCGATCGCAGATGCATCGACCGGATTGGTCGGCGCGAACGCGGCGCAGTCCAGGATCACGTCCCATCCGAGGCCGCGCGCCTCCGTCACCCAGTCCAGCGGATGCTGCACACCGCTGAAGTTGGACTGCGCCGGGTAGGCGAACAACCTGGGGCCGCCGCCTCCGGCGCCACGCAGCGCGGCGCTGACCTGTGCGGGGTCGAGACGCAGATCCTGCTCGCGCACCGGGATGTAGGAGACGGTGGCCTCTCTGCGCACCGCGAACTCGCGGATGCCGTTGACCGAGTTGTGGTTGTCGTAGCTGAGCAGGTAGATGGAGCCCGGCCCGAACGGGTACGCCTCGCCCACCAGCTTGAGGGCGCCGCTCGCGTTGGCCGTGAAGACGATCTCGAACTCGTCCTCCGGCGCGTTGAAGAAGCGGCGGACGGCGTCGCGCGCCTCGCGGGCGAGGGCCGACGACGAGAGCGAGGCCGGGTTCTGCGAGTGCGGGTTGCCGAGGACGGCGCCGGCGAGCACCTCGTGGTGACGGCGGAGCTGCGACTCCCCGTAGAGGCCGGCGCCGGTGTAGTCCAGATAGACGTGGCCCTCGCGGTCGAGCCGGGCGTAGTCGGCGGCGCGCAGGTCGTCGAGGGCGGCGGTCGCCGCGTAGGCGGGGAACCGCCGCAGGAAGTCCCGGTACGCGACCGCCTCGTCTCCGCTCACGCGTCCGCTGCTCCCTCGCCCATCCGCCGTCGCCCCGCACTCACCCCGGAGTCACTCACCGTCGATGAGCCAGAGGACGACCTCCCCGGGGCCGTGGACTCCGCGGCAGGTCACGCTGGCGATGTCCGCGCTGTGGCTCACCCCGGTCATGAACGTGATGCAGGCAGGCGCGGGGAGGCCCGCGACCTCCCGCAGGACCGCGGCCAGATCCAGCCGCAGACGCGAGACGGGAAGCAGGATCGCGACCGTGGCCGGCAGCAGGGAGCAGGACCGGCCCCGAGAGCCCTCGTGCCGGAACACCACGCCGCCGGTCACGGCGATGCCCCAGTCCGCCTCGCTCAGACCGACCGTCGCCATCCTGGGATCCGACGCCCATCGCCCGCCGAGACCCGGCCGGCGCAGGTCCTCCGGACAGGCCAGGGTCGCGGCCTCGCCGCGGCCCGCCAGGAGGCCGGCCACCGCCTCAAGGGCGTCCGCCCGTGTCTCGACGCGGTCCACCGCCACACCGGCCTCCGCGGCCCGGCGCGTGAACAGCGGGATGAGCCCTTCGTCCTCCCCCACCGTCGGCGGCAGCACGGGCGGTTCGAGCGCCGGGCCACGGCTCGCAGCGTCTCCCAACCGGGCCGAGATCCTCCGCACGAAAGCTTCGCGCTCCATGCCTAGCACCCCCGTCCCCGGCGTCCGCCCCGGCCGCCTGCCCAGATCCTGCGGAAGCTGCGCGGGGCCACGGCGGGAAGCTCGCGCGACCCGGTCCACGGAGCCAGGAGCCGCAGCCACTGCAGCGGCAGGCGCGCGACCGCCGGCCACGCCGCACCGGCCGCCGCCAGCGCGCCTCCCCAGAGACGCGGCCGCTCGCTGAGGGCGGCGAAGCCTCTGAACCCGAGCCCCCAGGACGAGGCCGCCGACTCGCGCGCCGCCACGTCGCTGCGCAGCTCGAGGAGGAGTTCCGTGAGCGGCACGCGCGCGGGACAGGCGGCATCGCAGGCCCCGCAGAGCGTCGACGCGAAGGGGAGGTGGGCGTGACCGTCGAGGCCGTCGAGCAGGGGCGTGATCACGGCGCCGATGGGCCCGCTGTAGACGGACTGGTAGGCGTGGCCGCCGATCGTCCGATACACCGGGCACGTATCGGCGCAACACCCGCAGCGGATGCAGGTGAGGGCGTTCTGATACTTGGTGCCGAGCAGCGCGGAGCGGCCGTTGTCCACGATCACCACGTGCAGTTCGTCGGGTCCGTCGACATCGGAGGCGCGGCGCGGGCCGGTGATCGCCGAGACGTAGGTCGTGGCCCTCTCCCCGGTCCCCGCCCGCGTGAGCATGGTCAGGACCGGCGCCAGGCTGGGCCAATCCGGCACCAGGCGCTCGATGCCCATGACGGCGATGTGGGTCCGGGGCAGGGTGGTGGACATGCGGCCGTTGCCCTCGTTGGTGACCAGCACCACGGTCCCGGTCGCGGCGACGCCCAGGTTGACGCCCGAGATCCCGACGTCGGCGGTGAGGAACCTGTCGCGCAGCACCCGGCGGGCGAACGCCGCCAGCGCCTCCACGTCGTCCGGCAGTTCCTCGCCGGCGACCTCGGAGAACAGAGCACGGATCTCCGGCAGCCGCTTGTGCAGGGCCGGTCCCGTGATGTGATAGGGCGGCTCCCCGCTCAGCTGCACGATGTACTCGCCGAGGTCCGTCTCGACGACCTCCACGCCCATCTCTTCGAGGGCGGGGTTCAACCCGATCTCGGCCGTCACCATGGACTTGGCCTTGACGACGCGGCGCGCGCCCCTGGCGCGCACGATCGCGGCGATGTGCTCACGCGCCTCCGTCGCCGTGGCGGCCAGGAACACCTCTCCGCCGGCCTCCTGCACCTTGTCGACGAACTGCACGAGATACTCGTCGAGGTGGGCCACCGTGTGCCGGCGGACGGCGGCGACCGCGTCACGCCACGCCTCGGGGGCGCCCAGTTCGGCCATCGCGGCGTCGCGCCAGCGCTTGGCGTCCAGCTGATAGTCGTGCAGCCAGCGCTGGAGGTCCTCGTCCCCGGTCGTCAGGGCGACGAGAGCGTCGAAGCCGGCCGGGGTGGCGGTCATCCCTGCCACCCTTCGGCCAGGATCTCGGCCAGGTGCTTGACCCGCATCCGCGCGCCGCGCCGTCGCAGCCTGCCGCCGATGTTCATGAGGCAGCTCATGTCGAGGCCCGTGAGCACCTCCGCCCCGGTCTCCAGGACCGCGTCGACCTTGTCGTCGACCAGAGAGGCTGAGATCGGCGCCATCTTGAGGGCGAAGGTACCGCCGAACCCGCAGCATTCGTCGGCCCGCGCCAGCGGTACGTACTCGAGGCCCTCGACCATGCTCAGCAGCCGCTCAGGTTGATCCTTGACGCCCAGCATCCGCAGCGTATGGCACGAATGGTGCAGGGTCACGCGGGCGTCGTATCGCGCGGGGAGTCGGTCGACGTTGAGCACATCTGTGAGAAACTGGGAGAACTCGTAGGTCCGCTCCGCCAGAGCGCCGGCGTCGGCCTCCAGCGCCGACCCTGCGAAGAGGCCGGGATAGTGGTGGCACACCATCGCCGCACAGGAGCCCGAGATGGAGACCACATGTTCGCTGGCGGCGAAGGCGCGCAGGTAGGCCTCCGCCGAACGCCGCGCCTCCGCGCGGTAGCCGCTGTTGAAGGCCGCCTGGCCGCAGCATACCTGCGTCGCCGGGAAGTCGACGGCGACGCCGAGCGCACGGAGTACGTTCACGGCGGCGAGCCCCACCCGGGGGAACAAGGCGTCCCCCAGACAGGTGATCATGAGCGAGGCCTTCACACCAGCCTCGACTGCAACGTCCCGTCGTCGTCGAAAGCCAGCGGCACGGCGTCGTCCGCGACCTCGACCGTCCAGGGGGCGGTGAGGTGCGACACGCATCCGGGGGACAGCTCGATCAGGTCGAGAGCCAGCGTGTTGCGGATGTGCACGAGGCGCAGGTCGTCGAGCGTGTACGGCCGCAGCGTGCCGAGCGCCGCCGCGACGGCCTCGCGGTCGTTCGCGAAGCAGAGCGGCACCTTGCCGTCTTCGGGAGCGCAGGAGGCGAGGGCGTTGGCGACGGTCGCGTCGAGGTCGATCTGCTCGACCATGCGCCTCGAGGCGCAGTCGACCAGGCCCATCCCGCTGGCGTTGCCCTCCGTGGCCTCCGTGAGCGAGCGCATGACGATGCGCCCGATGCGCGGCGACGGGCGTGCAATGCTCCAGCCCGCCGAGCGGCCGGTGACGTTGGGGTCCATGCCCGCGCCGCTGATGTCCTTGCCCATCTCGTCGACCACCAGGACGTCGATCTCGTCGAGGGGCAGGCGCGGCAGCAGGCCGCGCGCCCGCTCGAGAAGCTCCGGCTCGACCCGTTCCCAGTCCGCCGCCGGCACGAGCCTCAAGGCGGCGGCCTCGTGACGCTGGTTCTCCACGATGGCCGCGCCGAGCACCACCCGGCTGCGCTCCAGCAGCGCCGGACCGGCGGTCGCCACCACATCGGCCAGACCTCGGTCGAGCGCGTAGCGGTGGTATCCGTTGGCGCCGACCTCGTTGCCCAGGCCGATGACGAGCATCTTCATGAGGCCGCTCTCGAAGCGTCCGACGAAGTCGGTGTGCGGCTTGACCCTGTTCACGAGGATGACGCCGTCGGCCGCAGCGGCGAGGCGGTCCATGACGAGGGGCAGACCTCCGACTTCGCCGAGCCGCACGACCTCCATGCCCGCGCGCACGGGGGCGCCGACGCTCCGCTCGGTGACACCGCGCTCCGCGAGCACGGCGGCCTGCCCCTCGGCGGTGGCGCCGCCGTGCGAGCCCATCGCCGGGACGACGAACGGCCGACACCCTTCCCGCTTGAGCCCGTCCACCACCGTGCGCACCACGGTCGGCAGCCCGTCGATGCCGCGGCTGCCGACCGCGACGGCGACCGACGCGCCGGGCGCGAGGCCGATCGACGACCAGGCCGCCTCCCACTGGCGCCGCACCTCCGCCCCCACATCGACCGGATCCGGCACGACGAAACGCTGCCGCGCCAGCAGCATCGGCGGCAGCTCCACCGCAGCCCAGCCCGCCGGCAGGCGGGCCACCGAGACGGACCTCATCCGATCTCCTCCCTGAGCGCCGCCAGGAAACGCTCGTTCTGCTCGCGCGTCCCGACGCTCACCCTGATCCACGTGTCCAGGCCCCACCCGGAGGCCGGACGGACGATGACGCCGCGACGCAGCAGGCGCTCGAAGAGCGCGTCGCCGTCGCGGCCGCTGTCGAAGAGCACGAAGTTGGCCTGGCTCGGCACGACCGTCAACCCCATGTCCCGCAGCTCACGACTGAGGAAGGCGCGCCCGTCGCGCGTCTCCGCGACGCAGCGCCGCATCCAGTCCTGGTCGGCCAGGGCCGCCGGGCCGGCGATCACGGACAACCGGTTGAGGTTGAACGGCTCCTTGATCGTGTCCAGGAGACGCCGGACGGGCGGCGCCGCGATGCCGTACCCCAGCCGCAGGCCGGCGAGCCCGTACGCCTTGGAGAAGGTGCGCAGCACGATCACGTTGTCGAAACCCGCCTTGAGGAAGTCGAGGCCGTCCCCGTACTCCGGGTCGTCGACGAACTCGAAGTAGGCCTGGTCGAAGACGACCGCGACGTGCCGCGGGATCGTCTCGAGGAAGGCGGCCGCGCGCTCGCGCGGCACGACGGTCCCCGTGGGGTTGTTCGGGTTGCAGATCCACATGAGCCTGGTGCGCCCGGTGACGGCCGCCGCCATCGCCTCCAGGTCATGCCTCCAGTCGGCCAGCGGCACCCGGACGATACGCCCGTCCATCAGCTTGCTGGCCTCCTCGTAGCGCCCGAAGGTCACGTCCGCCACCACGACCTCGTCTCCGGGGCGCACGCAGAGCTGGGGGATCAGCTGGATGATGGTCTCGGAGCCGTGCCCCACGCAGACGGTGTCGGCCGCCACGCCGTTCGCATCGGCGATCGCCTCTTTGAGCTCGTGGAAGCTCCGCTCCGGATAGGTGCCGAGCCTGGGCAGCATCCCTGCGATCGCCTCCAGCACGCGCGGCGAGGGCCCCCAAGCGTTCTCGTTGGACGACAGCTTGACGATATCGTCGATGTGCAGCTCCCGCCGCACCTCCTCGACCGTCTTGCCGGCGACGTACTCGACCAGCGTGAGGACGGCGGGGCGGCACCCCGCGGCGACGTCGTTGTCCGTCATGACTCCGCCCCGCGGCTCGCAGCGGACTCGCGCGCAAGCCGCCGCACGGCGTACTCGCCCGGGTCGCCGGTCGGTGTCTCGTCGGTCGATCCCAGAGCCTCCCCCTCCCACCTGTAGTTGAACTTCTCGGTGCGCATGACCAGGAACGTCTCGACCGACGCGACCCCTTCGATCGGCGTGATGACCTCGGTGACGAAGCGGAACAGGTGGTCGTTGTCGCGCAGAAAAGCCTCCACCTGGATGTCGCAGGACCCTATCGTATAACCCACGTAGGAGACGTGTTCCAGCGCCGAGATCTCCTCGCCGACCTCGCGCACATCGCGGCCCGAGACGCGCAGGTTCAGGATGACGTCGATCGGGAAGCCGATCGCGGCAGGGTTGACGCGGACGGTCACGTAGGCCGCGCCGCCACGCAGGATGCGGTCCAGGCGCTGGCGCACGGTGGGCTGGGAGACGCCGACCTCGCGGGCGATGTCGGCGTTCGACCTGCGGCCGTCCTCGCGCAGCAGAAGGAGGATCGCGCGGTCGAGATCGTCGAGAGTGATGCTGCCGAACGGGGCCGACCCTTGTCGAACCAAACGCTCCACCCCCTTCCTGCTTGCCGCCTCGGTAAGTATACATGGATGTCAACTTTATTATTCAACGTCAAACCCGCGGCTCTCTTCACAATGCGTGCATGAGTACGTTGACAAAGCCTGGGGCGTGCACGACAATGCCGCCGACACTGGCTGCGGACGAGGGGGCGAAGATGGCATTCGACGACACGTTGACGCGGCGGCAGCTGCTCAAGGGGGCCGTGGTGCTCGGGGCCGCGAGCGCTGTCGGCGGGCCCGTCCTCGCCGCCTGCGGCGGCGGTGGCGAGACGACGGAGCCGTCGCCGACGGCCGCCGGCGCGCCCAAGAAGGGCGGCCACATCATGTCCGGGGTCAGCGGGGGCAGCGCCAAGGACGAGCTCGACGCCCACACCGCCTACCGCACCGTGCCCCAGATCGCCATGCAGTGGCAGCTCTACGACGCCCTGCTGGGGTTCGACCCGGAGCACAAGCTCATCAATCTGCTGGCCGAGTCGTACGAGGCCAGCGACGACGCCGTCGTCCACACCGTGCGGCTCAAGTCGGGGCTCGTCTTCCACGACGGCAAGCCGGTCACGGCCGACGACGTCGTCTTCACGTACAAGCGCATCCTCGACCCGAAGACCAACGCCTCGGGCGCCGACCAGTTGAGCGACCTGAGCCCCAGCGGCATCGAGAAGCTCGACGACCTGACGGTCCGGTTCACCCTCGACAGGCCCAACGCGGTCTTCTGGGAGGCGCTGGCCTTCTTCCCCAACGCCATCGTGCCCGTGGGCTACAGCCCCCGCGTCGGAGAAGGCCTCATCGGCACCGGCCCCTGGGTCATGAAGAACTACGTCCCCGGCGAGCGGGCCGACTTCACCGCCAACCCGGACTACTGGGGCGAGGGTCCCTTCGCCGACGAGCTCTCCATGATCCAGTTCGCGGATGCCACGGCCCGTCTCAACGCGCTGATCGACGGCCAGGTGGACCACATCGAGCTCGTCGAGCCGGCGCAGGTCCCCATCATCGAGAGCAACAGCGACCTCGTGCTCCTCCAGGCGAAGTCCGGCGGCTGGAAGCCGTTCACGATGCGGATCGACCAGAAGCCGTTCGACGACGTGCGCGTGCGCCAGGCCATGCGGCTGATCGCCGACCGCGAGCAGATGATCTCCCACGCGCTGTCGGGCTACGCGTGGCTCGGCAACGACATGTACGCGCCGTTCGACCCCGGCACGCCCGACCTGCCGCAGCGCGAGCAGGACCTCGAGCAGGCCAAGTCGTTGCTCAAGCAGGCCGGCTACGACAACAACCTCACGGTGGAGCTGATCACCTCCGACGCGGTCGGGTCGGGCATGGTTGCGGCGGCCCAGGTGCTCGCCGAGCAGGCCAAGGGCGCCGGCGTGACCGTCAACGTCAAGAACGTCAACGCCGACATCTTCTACGGCACCGACTACCTCAAGTGGACCTTCGCCCAGGACTACTGGGGGACGCGCAACTACCTGCCGCAGACGACGCTGGTCACGCGCCGCAAGGCGCCGTACAACGAGACCCACTGGCGCGACGACGAGTGGGAGAAGATCGTCGACGAGGCGTTCGCCACGGTCGACGACGGCAAGCGCAACGACCTGGTCGCGGCGGCCCAGAACATCGAGTACGAGCGCGGCGGTCTGATCGTGTGGCAGTTCAACACCCTGCTCGACGCCTACCGTGACACGCTCGGCGGCGTGATCCCCGACACCTGGGGCCAGTCCGCCTGCAAGAGCCGCTACAACCTGATGTACTTCAAGTGAGCGGGCGCGCACCCACATCCTCGCCGCGGACGCGCACGCCCACCGCGCCCCGCTCCACCTCGCGGTCGCCGACCACGAGGATGTAGGGCACCTTCTGGAGCTGCGCGTCGCGGATGCGCCGGCCGATGCTCTCCGAGCGGTCGTCGACGTCTGCGTACACGGTGACCGCCGGCTGCGCGCCCTCCGCCGCGCCGGCGGACCGCAGGGCGCGCAGCACCTCACGTGCGTAGTCTGCGTGCCGGTCGGCGATCGGCAACACCACGACCTGCTCCGGCGCCAGCCAGGTGGGCAGGTTGCCGCCGTAGTGCTCGAGCAGGATGCCCATGAAGCGCTCGATGCTGCCCAGCAGGGCGCGGTGGATCATCACAGGCCGGTGCTCCTCGTTGTCGGCCCCCATGTAGGTGATGTCGAGCCGCTCGGGCATGGCGAAGTCGACCTGGATGGTGCCGCACTGCCAGGTGCGGCCCATGACGTCGCGGATGTGGAAGTCGATCTTGGGGCCGTAGAAGGCGCCGTCGCCGGGGTTGAGGACGTAGTCGATGCCCTCGCCCTCGAGGACACGCTGGAGAACGCCCTCGGCCAGCTCCCAGACCTCGTCCGAGCCGATGCTCTTCTCCGGCCGGGTGCTGAGCTCGATCTTGACGTCGCTGAACCCGAAGGCGGCGTAGATGCGGTGCATGAAGCGGACCACGCCGAGCACCTCGTCCTCGAGCTGCTCCGGGGTGCAGTAGATGTGCGCGTCGTCCTGGGTGAAGTAGCGCACGCGGAAGAGGCCGTGCAGCACGCCGCTCATCTCGTGGCGGTGCACGCGGCCGAGCTCGGCCATGCGCAGCGGCAGGTCGCGGTAGCTGCGCCGGCGGCTCTTGTAGACGAGCAGCCCACCGGGGCAGTTCATGGGCTTCACCGCGTACGGCTGCTCGTCGATCTCGGTGAAGTACATGTTCTCCTTGTAGTTGTCCCAGTGGCCGCTGCGCTCCCACAGCTCGCGGCGCAGGATCATCGGGGTGCTGATCTCCTCGTAGCCGGCTCGCACGTGCTCGGCGCGCCAGAAGTCGACCATCGCGTTCCACAGGCGCATGCCCCTGGGGTGGAAGAAGGGGAAACCGGGGCCTTCCTCGTGGAAGCTGAACAGGTCGAGGTCCCGACCGATGCGGCGGTGGTCGCGCTGCCGGGCGAGCTCGAGCGCCTCGAGATGCGCGGCCAGCTCCTCCTTGCGCGGGAAGGCGGTGCCGTAGACACGGGTGAGCATCTGGTTCTTCTCGTCGCCGCGCCAGTACGCTCCGGCGATGCTGGTGAGCTTGAAGGTCCCCTTGCCGAGCTTGCCGGTGCTGGGCAGGTGCGGCCCGCGGCACAGGTCGACGAACTCGCCCTGGCGGTAGACGCTGATCGTCGGGACCTCGTCGCCGGTCGCCTCGGCGGCGGCCAGGAGGTCCTCGATCAGCGCCACCTTGTACCACTGGTCCAGCCCGAGTGGGAGCCCGGAAGGGCCGGCGCCGGTCTCACCGGCGCCGAACACGGCCAGCGCCTCGTCCACCGGCAGTTCGTGACGCTCGACCGGCAGATCCTGGCTCACGATCCTGGCCATCTCCTTCTCGATGCGGGCCAGGTCGGCGTCGCTGATGGGCTCGGGCAACTCGAGGTCGTAGTAGAACCCGTTGTCGATCGTCGGCCCGATGGCGTACTTCGCCCCCGGGAAGATTCGTGTGACGGCCTGCGCCATGACGTGGGAGGCGGAGTGCCGCTGGATGTCCACCGCGTCCGGGTCGTCGACCCTGAGGGTGACGATGTCGACGCGGTCGCCGTCGTGGAGCGGCGCCGCTGCGTCGACCAGAAGGGTGACGTCCGGGTCGGCGGCAGCGGTGACGCGGCCCGCGATGGCGGCTTTCGCCAGTCGCGGCCCGATCGCCGCCGCCGCGTCCGCCACGCTGGCGCCGTCGTCGAGTTCCAGGGGGGAGCCGTCGGGAAGGGTGACGTGCAGGGTCATGGGATCGACCGGTCCTTTCTCCGCTTGCGCGCCCGCGCACCTTGCGGGGGCTGTTGACCGGGTGAGTCTAGCAGACGCGGCAGGCGGACCCGTTCCGCCTCGCGGACGATGGACGTCGCCACCGTGCGGCCGCCGCGCGACGCAGCTCGCGCCGGCCGCCGTGAGGCGCGTTCAGCGACGCACGAGTCTACGAACGGTGAAGCGGCGGGCGGCGAAGAGACGTGCCTGCACCTCATATCCGGACGCGCCGGACATCAGGCAATCGTCGGCGCCGGCGGCGAAGGCCTCGCCGGCCCGCTCCTGGTCCGGAACAAGGAGGATGATGTAGGGCGCGCCGAATCGGCGACGGGCGCGGGCCAGCCGGCAGACATCCCGTCCCCCCAGACCGGGCAGATCCCAGTCGACCAGCGCAAGCTCGGGGGCGTCGTCGCCGGTGAGCAGGTGGAGCGCATCCTCCCCATCGCCGGACTCCGACACGGCGAGGCCGAGCCCACCGTCGTCCTCCGCGATCCGGCGCAGACGCTCCCTGGACGCGGCGTCGCCGTGCGCGATCAGCGCCTTCATGTGTCACCCCATGGGTCGAGCCGCTTGTCCGGGTCGCAGTCCTTCATTCCTCACATTCTCGCCCCGATCGTCCCCGATGTGTATGGGACAGTCGCCCACTCCGTGCGGCTCACGCCCCACCGCGATGATGCGGATGGCGGAGGGCGTCCGTCGGAGTCCGCGGCATGCGGCCTTCGCTCAGAGGGCGATCCTCGTCCGCTACAGCAGCGCCGGGAGATCGACCCCGCGCGCGTCGATGCCCGTGCCGGCCTGCAGGGAGTCGGTCGGCCGCCGCACCCGGGGCAGTCGTCCGATGGACGGAGCGTTCATGCCGATGCGACCGGTTGCCGATGGGTGCGTCGGAGGACGCGTGGAGTCGCCGCAGAACGACATACGAACGCCGCCGGCGCCGCCGCCCTTGGAGCGGGCGGCCGGCGTCAGGCAGCCGCCGACGCCGGCCGCCCGCGCCGGCGCGAGCCTCGGCGGCCTGAGCACATGGCTCCCCGTCGCCGACCGCCCCGAGCCTCGGCCGATGACCACCCCTTGGCTGCGCACGTGGCAGTGGGTGGCCGCGGCCGTCGTCACGGTCGCGCTCGCCTGGCTCACGTACTCGCGCGACGGCTGGATCCCGCTGCTCTCGGCCTTCGACCTCGCCGTACACGAGTTCGGCCACCTGCTCACCCTCTGGGCGCCGGCGATCCTGTGCTCGGCGGCGGGGTCCGCGCTGCAGGTCGCCGCGCCGCTCGCTCTCGCCGGCTACTTCCGGTGGCGCCGCGACCAGTTCGCCGTGATCCTCATGGTGGCGTGGGCGGCCGAGAACCTGCACAACGTCTCCGTGTACGTCGCCGACGCGCAGGTCATGCTCCTCCCCCTGTTCGGCGACGACGGCTCCGGCGCCGGACACGACTGGCACAACATCCTGCTCGAGCTGGGCGCCCTGGGCAGCGCCGACCGACTCGCCCTCGTGCTCAAGACGGCCTCGGTCATGCTCTTCGTCGTGGCTCTGGGGCTCGCAACACTCGGCTTCTGCCGCACCCGACGAAGCTGACGCCGGCCGCCCGCGTGATACCCCCCTCTCGTATACTCTCGCCGTGACGGCGGCGAGGCGAGGGGGCCGGATGGGCAGACTGCAGAGAGTGATCGACCCCGGCAGGGAGTACCACCGGCCCCTGGCCGAGATCGAGGACGCGGTCTTCCTCGACGTCGGCGCGACCCGTGGCAAGACCACCAGGTTCTGGGCGCAGCTCGTGCTGGCCAGCGTCATCGCCGCCGGCGGCGTGATCGGCGACGCCACGCCGGCGGTGATCGGCGCGATGATCATCGCGCCCCTCGGGACCCCGATCTACGGGCTGGCGCTGGCCGCAGTCGCCGGCCGTCGCCGCGCCCTGCGCAGCAGCCTGACGTTGCTCCTGAGCGGCATCGTCGTGAACATCCTCATCGGTGTGCTGATCGGGCTCGTCACCGTGAACCGGGTGGCCGTCGACGTCAATCCCCAGATCGTCGGCCGCACGGCGCCGACCGTGCTCGACCTCACCGTCGCCATCGCGGTCGGCGTCGCCGGCTCGTTCGCGCTCGCCCGCAAGGATGTCGCCGACATCCTCGCCGGAGTGGCGATCGCGATCTCCCTGGTGCCGGTGCTCGCCGTCGTCGGCATCACGCTCGGCTCCGGGCACTTCCGGCTGGCGGCGGGCGCCTTCATCCTCTTCGTCACCAACGCGGCCGCCATCCTGATCGCCGGCGCGGTGGTGTTCACACTCGCCGGCTACAAGCAGGAGGCGACCGACAGGGACGAACGCGCCGGGCAGCGTGCGCGCCTCGCCATCATCGGCCTCGTCGTCGTCCTCCTGATCCCGCTCACCGCCTCGTCGTTCCAGATCCTTCTCTACGAGGTGTGGACCCGGAAGGCGGAGGGGATCACGCGGCGATGGCTCGACGGCACGGAGTGGAAGGTGCAGGACGTCTCGCAGACGAGCGACCAGATCGTCATCACCGTGATCGGGCCCGATACGGCGCCGCCGATGGAGGATCTCAAGGCCGCGCTGCGCGAGGAGATCCCGGAACGGGTCCCGATCAGCATCGTCGAGGACTCGGGACGCACCGGGGACCTGTAGGGGCCGGTCGGCGGTCACCCCCGTCAGGAGGATCCGCAGCGGCCGGGGCGCAGCGCGCGCTCGGCAGAGTCGGTCGGGCGGGCCGACGAGGGGTGCGGTGCGCGTCGTCCCGCTCCCGGGACGCGCGCGGGGCCGCCGCGGCCATCGCCCGCCGTCGACTTGCCTGGGCGGGCGTTCCCCGGCGGCCCCACGACCGCACGGACGGTCGCCGCGGGCGGCTACGCCGCGCGGCGCTCCCGTCGGCTGCGGTCTTCGATCGTCGCGGGACGCTCCTCGCTCCCGGCGTCGATGCCTTCGGGCCGGGAGATGGACGAGGTGGCCGCCGTCTCGCGGACGCCGTACACCGCGAGCCCGTAGACGGCCAGCAGGTAGACGCCCATGATCATCAGCGACCAGAGCGGATAGGCCTGCGCGGTCAGCAGCTGACCGAGCGCGCCCAGGCCGGCGATACCGATGCCGGTCCAGCGCGCCCACTCACGTCCGCCGAACACGGCGAGACCCGAGGCGACGGCGAGCACGCCGAGCCCGAAGGTGATCCAGCCCCACGTCTCGAGACCGCCGAATGCGAAGACGGCGTCGCCGGCGAAGAACGTCGACCGGTAGACGGCCATGAGGCCGTACACCAGCGCGAAGATACCGCCGAGCGAGAGGACGAACCCTGAGAAGGTCCGCCAGCCGGCGGTGAGATTGTCACGGATGTCCATGAGAGGACTCCTTGGATCGAGTGTGGATGAGAGATGAGTGCATCGAACGGCCCATCATCGTTTTGTTCCCTTCCGGGGTCAAAACCTCACCGATCCGCAAGCCGGTCGAGCACGCCCCGCGCGGCGCGCGGGGTCAGTAGGAGCGGACGACGCCGACCGCGACCAGCAGGGTCCAGGCCATGAGCAGCCCGACGAAGACGCGCTGGAGAAGGCCCGCGTAAGGGGCCAAAGCGTCGAAAACGGAGAGCGGGTCGCGGGCACGGTCGCCGGGTCCTCTCCGGACCGTCGGCGCCCTGCCGGACCGGGCCCCTGGCGGGGTCTGGCCCGCGGCCGTCAACTGCGGCGGCACGCCGGCCGGAGGCGCGGCCGCGTCCGGCGTGACCGCGGTGGTCGCGACTCCGGCGGCGGCGGCCAGGGCCGCGCCCTCGGCCGCCGTGCGCCCCTCCCCCGCAGCGACCCCGAACGCGACGAACTGCACCACCATGGTGACCGCCGCCGCCAGCGCCAGCAGAAGCGCCAGGACGGATGCCCCGCCGAGAGCGTGCATGCGCAGCACCACGACCGAGAGCACCACGGCCCCGACGACCCCACACACGTAGGCCAACATGGCGACCGTGATGTGCACCGCCCCCATCTGCGAGGGCGGCTCCCCGGGCATGTCGGTGTCGATGAGAGCCAGCGCCGCCGAGGCGACGCCCCACACCCAGAAGGCCAGGACGCCCGAGAGCGTGAGCCCGGCCACACCCACGACCGCGGGCAGCGCGATGAGGAGCATGAGAGCCGCTCCACCCCGACACAGGAAGGCGGACTTCATCACCCACGGGCAGTGGCCGCGAGCGAGCCCGCTCATCCCCATCGACAGCGGGCTCTGGTCCGGGTTGAGCTGCTGGGCGACGATCACGAGCACGGCCCAGGCGACGACGAGGGCGGCGGCGAGAGCGGCGGTGAACACGTTCATGAGTGAAGCCTACAGGATGGCATGCCCGCGGCGCGCCCCGGATAGAATCGGGGCCGGCGAGAGAAGGGGGCCTGGGATGCCGGAGGACGGCGGAGTCAGCCGTAACGATGTAGGCGATACGACGGACGCCGGCGCCTCGCGCGCGCGGAACGACGAGTCGGGGCTGGAGGCGGAGGGCCCCCGGAGACCCGTGACGGTGGTCGGGGCAGGCCTGACCGGTGCGAGCTGGGCGGGCCTGTTCGCCGCCGCCGGCCTCGAGGTGCGGCTGCAGGACGTCGACGAGAAACGCCTCACGGCCGCCGTGGACCGCGCCGGCGCGGCGGCCCGCTTCCTCGTCGAGAACGGTCTGGCCGACGCCACCGCCGCGGAGCGCGGCATCGGGCTGCTCACGGCGACCACGGAACTCGCGGAGGCGGTCGCCGACGCCGTACACGTGCAGGAGTGCGTGCGCGAGGACCTCGCGCTCAAACGCCGCCTGTTCGCCGCCGCCGACAGGGCCGCCCCTTCCGACGCACTCGTCTGCACCAGTTCGTCGGGTCTCTCCATCAGCGAGATCCAGACGGCGGCGGCGCATCACCCCGAGCGCTGCCTCGCCGCCCACCCCTACAACCCGCCGCACCTCGTGCCTCTGGTGGAGCTGGCGCCCGGCCGGCTGACCACGCCGGACGCGCTGACGCGCGCCGCCGCGTTCTTCGCCGGCGTCGGCAAGGAGCCGGTCACGCTCACCCACGACCTGCCGGGCTACATCGCCAACCGGCTCTCCGCGGCGCTGTGGCGCGAGGCCGTGGACCTCGTGCTGCGCGGCGTCGCGACCGTGGAGGACGTGGACACGGCGGTGCGTTGCGGCCCCGGTCTGCGCTGGGCGGCCATGGGCCCGCATCTGCTGTACGACCTCGGTGGCGGCGAGGAGGGCATCCGCGGCCACATGGAGCACCTGGCCGCGAGCAAGGAGGGCATGCTGCGCGACCTCGCCACCTGGACGGCGTTCCCGGCCGAGGCCGCCGAGACCCTCGACGCCGGCCTCGTGCGGGAGAAGGCGGGCCGGGGTTACGCCGAGCTGACCGCCGAGCGCGACTCCCTGCTGGTCAGCTTCATGCGTGCCCGCCACAGGCTGCGCCGCTGACGCGGAACGGCCCGGCCCTCTCCACGCCGCATGTGGAGGTCCCGCGGCAGGCCGAGAAGCCTCGCGGCGCCGTCGTCGTCGAAGCCGTTGACGAGGGTCAAGCCTCCGCCGTCGTGCGCGCGGGTATGTCTCGCGTAGCAGCTCTGCCGGAAGGGGGCATCATGGACGATCGACAGCCACGCGAACCGGACCTCACCCCGACGGCCGACCTCGTGCACGAGCACGAGGTGGTGCTCCGGGTGGTGACCGCCATGGAGCGGGAGGCGGCGCGCATCCGCGCCGGAGAGCAGCTGGACGGCGACGGTATCGAGAAGATGGTGCGGTTCACGCGGGAGTTCACCGACGGCTGCCACCACCACAAGGAGGAGCAGGTGCTCTTCCCGCTGCTGCGCGAGAAGGCGCCCATGGCGGCCGGGCCGGTGAGCGTGATGCTCGCCGAGCACGACCAGGGCCGCGCCCACATCCGCGCCGTCGCCGACGGCCTGTCCGCGGCGAGCGCCGGTGACGCCGATGCGCGGGACGCCGTCGCGGCGGGTCTGGAGGGCTACGCCGCGTTGCTACGGGCGCACATCTCCAAGGAGAACAAGGTGCTCTTCCCGCTCGCGGAGCGCGCCCTCCGCGCCGACGACAAGGCCAGGCTGGCCGCGGAGTTCGACCGCGTCGAGCGCGAGGAGACCGGCGAGGGCGTCCACGAGACGTACCACGCCCTCGCCCACGAACTGAGCGACGGCTGACGCCGCGGGGCACCACGGGCTGCGGATGGGCCGGGTGAGGCGCCGCCGGACGACTCAGGCCGACGACGTCAGCTCGATCACCCGCGCCGCGCCGCCGGACTGCTCGAGCACGAGCTCGACCGTCTCCGGGTGGCAGGTGAACAGCAGACACTGACCGTCGCGGGCCGACTCGACGAGCAGCCGCGCCACCTGCGCGGCGCGACGCGGGTCGAAGTTGACGAGGCAGTCGTCCATGACCAGAGGCAACGGCTCGCTGCGCCGGGCGAACTCGTGGGCCAACGCCAGCCGGATGGTCAGGTAGAGCTGCTCGGCCGTGCCGCGGCTGAGCTGCTCGGGGGTGAGCCGGGCGTCGGCCGACACGACGACCACGGACTCGTCGCCGGCCTCGTCCTGCTCGACGCTCGTGTAGCGGCCGTCGGTGACGCGCGCGAAAGCCTCGGAGGCGCGCGCGAGCACGGCCGGCTGCCGCTCCCGGACGAAGGTCTGCAGCGTGCCGGCGACAAGCTCGCGTGCCGTGACCAGCTCTCGGTATTCGCGCACCCGCACGGCCAGCTCGGCGCGCAGGGACTCCAGTTCGTTCTGGAGCTGCGCGACGTCGGCGGACCGTTCGATCTCCTCGCGCCGCTGACGGACCCGGGCCCGCTCCTCGAGGATCGCCTCGCGCTCCTCCTTGACGCGGGCGGCCTGATCCGCGAGCCGGCTCTCCTCCTCCTGCCAGGCGACCACCGTGCCCGACGCCAGCTCCGCGCGGGACTCGGCGGCCGTCTCGTCCGCGCCGAACCGCGCCGTGAGCGACTCTTCTCCGCGCCTGATGTCGGCGAGGACCACCAGGCGCCGCTGGAGATCTCCGTGCAGGCCCAGCAGCGCGGCGCGCAGGGTCTCGCGGTCGTGTGAGACGTGCGCACGACCGGCGGACACGAGCGCATCCGCGGCGGCCTCGTCCCATCTGCGCGCCTCGGCCTCGATGCCGGCCAGCTCACGGCCGGCGTTACGCACCACGGCGTCCGCGGCGCGCGCCTCCCCGATGACTCCCACCAGATCGATGAAGCCGGCCGGCGACAGCTCCGAGAGCCCTCGTTCCGCGAGCTGAGCGTCCCACCCGTCGGACAGGGAGCCACGCTCCGCCGCAGCCCGCGTGGCGGCTTCGACCAGCCGGGCCGCGGTGGCGGCCTCACTGCTGAGCCGTCGCTCGGCGTCGCGGAGCCGCGCGCTCGCCGCATCCCACTCACCGCGCGCCCGGCGCTCGCCGTCCAGCCCCGCCTGGACCCCCTCGAGGTCCGCCCGGGCGGGGACGGGCGGAAGCCCGAAGGTCGCCGCAGCCGCGGCGACGCGCACGGCGAGGTCGTCGGCTGCGGAAGATGCGGACCGGGCGCCCGGCGCGCCTTCGCCTCCTGCCCGCGGACCGCGGGCCGCCCTCCCGCCACGGGACGCCGAACCGAGAGCCGCCACGACGCCGAGCAGAACCGCGGCGACCAGCAGGCCGACGGCGAGCTGGCCGTACCCGAGGGCGGAAGCGACCGCCGCTCCCGCTCCGGCCAGCACGGCGGCGACCAGCCCCACCCGGGCGCCCGGTGCGACCGGAGAGCGCGTGCTCTGCTCGATCAGCCGCTGCTGCTGCAAATCCTGGACGTCTGACCGGAGACCGGAGAGCCGCCGCGCGTCGGCGTCGATCGCGTCGGCCGGGCGCGGCTCCTGCTCGGGCACCTCCGCGGCGACGCCGTCGCGCTCGTGTTGCAGCGCGGCGACGCGTCCGGCGGCCGCGTCCCGTTCGCGCGCGGCGGCGTCGGACTCGCCTTCGGCCGCCTCGAGCCGTTCGCGCCACCCCCGGGCCTCATCGCGCACGGCGACCGAATCGTCGAAGGCACGCACGCGCTCGACCGTCCAGCCCGCCCCGAGGCGGCCGAGATGGACGGCGAGGTCGTCGCGCGCGCGCGCCTCGTCGGCCGCCAGCACGGTGATCCGCTCCTCGCGCGCGCGCTGGCCCGTGAGCGACTCGACAAGACCGGCGACGCGATCGGGCAGGCTCTCGTCGGCGACCTCCGGGAGCGCGGCCAGCTCGGCGCCGAGCTCCCGCAGCTTGAGCCACTGGGGGTGCATCTCGACCAGCGCCTCGAGTCGGCGTCGGCGCGTCTCCAGAGGCTCCGTCTGCGACTCCAGCTCGTGGAGCTGGAGGTCGAGCGCGCCCTCCTCCTTCAGCAGACCCCCGTATCCGCCGGCCGCGCGCTCCGCCTCGCTGACTTCAGCCCGCTTCGCGTTGATGTCGCGCACCAGATCGTTGATGACCGCTTGTCCACGCCCTTGCTTGAGCAGCTCGGCGGCGCGTTGGTCGAGCCGCTTGATGACGTCGCGGGCGGACTTGCCGGCGCCGGTCACCCCGGCCGAGAAGATGCGGTCGCGCACCCCCTGGTCGTCGAGGCTGCGGAGGTCCTGCAGCTCGCTGAGGCTGAATGCGAAGACCGACTTGAACAGGCCGGCGTCGACGTTGCCGAGCAGCCGCCGGAGTTCGCCGTCGCCGGCCTCGCGTCCGTCGGGCGCCCGCAGGGCCACGGTCTTGCGCGCGCCGTCGGCGAACCGCTCGAGCGTCCAGACGCCGCCGGCGCCGTCCCGCAGCCGGAGACGCCCGCCGTGCCGACCGCCGCGGAGCGGCTCGTACAGCTTCTCGCCGGTGCGGCGGTCGGCGAACCCGAAGAGCACGGCGCGCAGGAAGCCCAGCAGCGTGCTCTTGCCGGCTTCGTTGGCGCCGACCACGACAGTGACGCCGGTCCCCAGGCCGGCGACCTCGTGGTCGTGCAGGCAGCCGAAGCCGTCGACCCACCAGCCGTCGATGATCACGACGCCCCCTTCTCGACGGCGTCCAGCGCCAGATCGGTGGCGGCGGCGAGGACCTCCCCGGGATCGTCGTCCTCGAGGTCGCGGACCGCGCGCTCCACCTGTCCGACCGAGAGCAGCCGGCTTGAGTCGGCGACGAACCGCTGCGCGGCCTCGGGGTCGGCGGCGAGCGTGTCGGCGTAGGCGAGGAGCCCCGCCGTGAAGTCGTCCGCGCCGCGGGCCCGGATGGCGGCGCGGTCGAGCGCGCTGCGCGTGGCGTTGACGATGGACTCGACCCAGAGGAACGGCTCGAGTACGCCGAAGGTCTCGCGCAACGTGGCGCGCAGGTCGTCGCCGACCCCGTCGCGGGCAAGGTCGGCGGCGACCGGCCCGCGCCCCTCGAGCACGAGGCGCACCAGCAGCGCCAGCCCCTGGTGCTCGCCGCGCAGCATGTCGAGCGCCTCGGCGAGGCGCGCGTGGAGCGCGCCGACGTCCGCCGCACCGGCGACGTCGCAGCGATGCTCCACGAAGCGCACGGCGTCGAGCGGGCAGAACTCGAGACCCTCCACCACGCCGCCGGCGACGGAGACGAGGTAGCAGCCCTTGGCGCCGGTCTCGCTGGGCTTGGGGCTGCGGCCCTGCGTGTCGCCGGGGTAGACGACCCACGGGGCGCCGTCGCGCAGCACCTGCCGCCGGTGGATGTGGCCGAGCGCCCAGTAGTCCATGCCGGAGGCGGCCAGGTCGCCGAGCGTGCAGGGCGCGTAGGCGGCGTGCTCGGCGGAGGAGCCCACATTGGCGTGCAACAGGCCGATGTGAAGACCGGGACCGCCCGCGCGCGAGAAGCGGAGCGCGAGGTTCTCCCGAACCTCGCGCCGCGCGTAGCTGATGCCGTGCACGACCGCGACTTGCACGCCGTGGAACTCGACGGGGACAGACTCGACCCGCTGCGCGCCGAAGACCGTGACGCCGGCCGGCCACCCGGTGACCGCCGACCAGCCGTCCAGCGGATCGTGGTTGCCGTGGACGACGAAGGTGCGGATGCCGGCCTCGTCCAGACGCCTCACGCCGGCGAGAAAGCGGATCTGCGCGCGCAGCCCGCGCTCGGCGCCGTCGTGGATGTCGCCGGCGAGGAGCACGAACAGCACCTCGCGCTCGAGCGCCAGGTCGACGAGCCGCTCCCACGCCTCCAGGGACGCCTCGCGCAGGGCCCGGGCCACGCCGGGGGCCGGCCTGGCGACGCCCTGGAACGGCGTATCCAGATGAAGGTCGGCGGCGTGTATGAAGCGGAACGCGTGCGGCATCGCACCCCCTCGCGCGATGAGGATCCCTGCCCCGGCAGGTCCACGTACGATACATCATCGTGCGGACGGATCGGGGCGCCTCCGGCATGAGGGCGCGCGGAGGGTCGTGCGGGAGTCCGGATACGGCGGACGGGGGCCGCGCCGTCGGTCATCCCGACGGCGCGGCCCCCGTCTCAGCCGGTCACGGCCTGAGGTGCTTGAGGAACTCGAACGTCACCGTGGTGAACGCGCGCAGGTGCTGCATGGGCCGCCCGGGGAAGAACTCCTCGATCTTCTCCAGCGTGTCCCAGGGCGTGTGCCAGATCGAGCCGTGCGCTGCGGTCTGCTCGTAGCCGTCCAAATCGCCGATCTCCCAGTTGGTGGACTCGAACGCGGCCACGGGGATGCCCGCCTGGCTGAACGCGGTGTAGTCACTGAAGCCGTCGGGAGTGAAACCGGCCGCGTAGCCGGGATCCTCATCGGGGTTCTCGATCAGATAGAGCCCCGGCTGCGTCTCGATCGGGAGCCTGCGCAGTCGGATCAGGCGCAGCATGGCGTCGCGCACCCACGTCTTGCCGTTGGCGCCGGCGTGGACGTAGAGCTTGTCGCCGGCGATCAGGGAGTCGAAGTTGATCATGGCGACGGCGCGCTTCACGTCGCGGGGCGCCAGCCGGCTCGCGAAGTGCGTGGACCCGCGCAGTCCGACCTCCTCGGCGCCGAAGGCGACGAACACGACGTCGTAGCGGATCTTGAAGTGCCGGAGACGCTGCGCGACCTCGAGCATGACGCCGACGCCGGATGCGTTGTCGTCGGCGCCCTGGCCGGCCGTCACGGCGTCGTAGTGCGCGCCGACGATGACCAGCGGCCGAGGCCCTCTCCTGCACCTGACGTCGGCCGCGCGCCACGCCACCACGTTCTGCGAGTCGAAGACCTTGCCGCCGCGCGTGTAGGTGAAGGGCTGCATGGTGGCCATGTAACCGGCCTTGCCGAACCAGGCCGCGACCTTCTGCGCCGCCGCGGCCTCGCTCGCCGTCCCCGCCTGGCGCAGCAGTCCGGTGTAGGTGCCGTCAGGGTTGGTGACGCGCGTGAGCCGATCGACGTACCAGTAGGCCTTGGCACCGACGGCGCACGGTCGCAGCGGCTTGTGTTTGGCCGCCGCCAGCGGGGCGACCACCGCGAGCGTGAGCAGCAGCGCGGTGACCAGAAGCACGAGCATGGGGACCTTGCCGGACCTGCACATGGCGACACACCTCCGGGGCAGAGAAGCGATGCCGACCCATCATGCCAGACCGATGCACGGAGGTGAAGGCCTGACGTCACGATGGAGACTCCGACGCCGCGCATCCACGCCGGGTCGCCCGGCAGCGCGGGTGCGGATACGGCTACCGCACTCCGCCGTGCTCCTCGGCCTCCGTGACGACCGCGTCGATCTGTTGCGCCACTCCGTCGTCCAACGGCTCGGGGTGGTGCTCCTCGAGGATCCGCACCGCGGCCTCCCTGGCCACGGCGTACGCGTCCCGCGCGCCGGCCGCCTCCCAGTCCTCACGCACGCGGCGGTCCATGAACCGGGGCTGGCTCTGGCTCCGCATGTGCTTCAGCGTGGCGTCGAGCGAGAGGAAGTCCTTGAACGGCCCGACCGCCGCGATGTCGTCCACCGCCAGGGTCTCGTCGTCCACCGGGATCCCCTGCACCGTCTGCTTGACCATGCGCGCCATGTCGTTGTCGAGCACGTACTGCGCGTAGTCGAAGGTGACGCCCGACTCGGTCATCCCCGCCCCGTAGATCAGGTTGGCCCCTGCCAACGCTGCCATGAGGGCGGTCAGGGTCTTCTCGTGACCGGCCTGGATGTCACTGAGCTTCGAGTCCGCCTACAACCCGGCCACGAAGCTCGGCAGCAGGTAGCGCTGGGCGAGTTGTGCCACCCCGGCGCTGATCATGGCGAGCTCGGGCGAGCCGACGGAGGCGGAGGCGTAGCGCAGGTCCATGGCCGTGGTCGAGGAGCCGTAGATGGTCGGGGCGCCGCGCTCGGTGAGCTGCGCGAGCGTGAGGCTGGCGAGGACTTCGGCGTTGTGCGTGACGAGGGTGCCGGCCAGCGTCACCGGTGAGGACGCCCCCGACATCGCCATGGAGATGATGTTGTTGGGGATGCCGTGTCGCGCCGACGCCATGATCACCTCGGCGGCGTCCCTGGTGATCTTGAGCGGGCTCACCGGGCACTCGCAGAAGTAGACCAGTGGCCGTTCGCGGAGCCGGTCCTCGCCGCCGGCGACGGCGGCGCCCATGCGCACGATGGCGTCGACGTCGTAGGTGGACATGGCGCCGGTCCCGACGCACTTGGTGGTGTTCTTGAGCCCGACCGCCGCGTCGCGCACCGCCAGCGTCGTCTCGGGCGCGTCGCGCCCCTCGACGGCGTGCTCGTAGGTGTCGATCGCGTCGAGGTAGTCGGTCATGCGCGCGAGGTCGGCCACGTCCTGCACGGTCGAGGTGCGGTACTCGTCGGTGCGCGGGTCCCGGACCATGATCCCGGCGCTGAAGTTGGTGAAGCCGACGCGCCCGCCCTCGAGCACGATGTCGTTCTCGGGCACGCGGCCGGCGAGGCGCACCGTGGACGGAGCGGAGCGGACCGCGTCCTCGACGATGTACGGCGGGATCCTGACGGTCCTGGTCCCGCGGTCGACGCGGCAGCCGCCGTCGGCCATCACGTCGAGCGCCTCGTCGCTCTCGACGAAGACGCCGGTGCGCTCCAGCACCTCGAGCGACCCGCGATGGATGTCGTCGAGGTCGGCGTCGCTGAAGGCCAGGAGACGCAGGGCGGCGCTGCGCCGCACCCCCGCCTGCGGATTGCGTTTCACAGGGTCCTCTCCTTTCACGGCACTGCGTGACCGGGAGGCTACCACTCCCGGCCGCCCGAGGGCACCCACGATCCGTCGTCGTCACGGCAGGAAGAAGAGCGCGAGGAGAGCGGCCCGGAGACGGGACGGCGGCGGGCGCCTCCCGGGGGGAGGCGCCCGCCGCCGCGGTCATCGACGATCAGACGAAAGAGACCTTGCTGAAGTCGCAGCGGCCCAGCCAGAACCCGAGCGGGTCCTTCTTCAGGCCGGTGATCTTGGTGGAGTAGGCGTCGACCTGGTTGCGCCAGGCCCAGATGATGAGACCGCCCTCGTTGTACTCGATCTCCTGGGCCTTCGCGATGAGCTCGTTGCGCTTGGCGTCGTCGACCGTCTTGAAGGCCTCATTGACGATCGCCAGCCACTCGTCGTTCTTCCAGTGCGTCTCGTTGTACGGCGCGCCCGGCATCGTGCCCTGGCCGGCCTGGGAGAGATAACCGCGCGTGAGCCAGAAGTCCTGCGCGAACGGCCAGCTCAGGTAGTCCTTGCCGTAGAACGTGGCCGAGTCGGTCTTCTTGATGGTCACGGTGACGCCGGCCTCCTTGGCCTGCTCGGCGAACACCTGCGCCGCCGCCACCTCGTCGGCGCCGAGCGCCTCGCCCGAGGTCACCAGCTCGACGGTGAGGTTGTTGTCGTAGCCGGCCTGCTTGAGCAGCGAGCGGGCCTGCTCGATGTCCTGCTCGCGCTGCGGCAGGTCGGGCGTGCCGGGGTCGAAGCGTCCGTACATGTCGTTGGCCGGCGTGCCGAAGCCGTTGTAGGCGTGGTCGATCATCTGCTGGCGGTTCACGATCAGGCGGAAGGCCTGCCGCACGCGTACGTCGTCGAACGGCTTGACGTCGATCCGCATCGTGAACGGACGCCAGGCGCCGTTCTCGGCGTTGAGGAGAGCGAGCCCCTCGGTCGCTTCGATCATCTTGGTCTGGTTGGTCGGCGCCTGCGAGATCGCGTGCACCTCGCCGCTGGTCAGCGCGTTGACGCGCGCCGTCTCGTCGCCGAACTCGATCATCGTCAGGCTGTCCACGTACGGAGCGCCCTCACGATAGCCCTCGAACGGGAGGTACGACCACTGCTCACCCGGACGCAGCTCGACCAGCTTGAAGGGGCCGCTGCCGATGGGCTTCTTGGGGTCGAAGTTGGCCGGCACCATCATGCAGCCGCGGAACGAGAAGGCCTCCGGCAACAGGACGTTCGGCGACTCGAGGCGGAACTCGACCGTCAGGTCGCCGGTCTTGACCGTGCCGCCTTTCGACAGACCGGACAGCGTCGCGGCGCCCGACTTGGGATCCTTGGGGTCGACGATGCGCTCGAAGGTGTAGACGACGTCGTCGGCCGTGACCGGGCTGCCGTCGTGCCAGGTGAGGCCGTCCTTGAGCTTGACCTGCCACACGGACGCGTCGTCGTTGGGCTCGATGGACTCGGCCATGTAGTTGATCAGGTTGGCGTCGAAGTCGTAGCCCGTCAGCCCCTCGTACATGATGTACTCGTTGCTGATGTCCGCCTCGAAGGCGGCCAGATGCGGGTCGGCGGTGTCCTTGGCGGAGCCGCCGACGATGCCGATCTTGAGGTCGCCGCCCTTCTTGGGCTCACCCGCCGCACCGGTCTCGCCGGTGCTCGTCTCACCGCCCCCGCAGGCCGAGGCGATCGGCCCCAGAGCGGCGACCGCGCCCATGGCCGCGGCGCCCTTGAGCAGGCTGCGGCGTGAAAGCCGCTTGCCGTCGATGAGTTCGCCGAGCTCGGCGATCGCGGGACTCTCGTGTGTCTCGTCGGTCACGATACCGCTCCCCCTATCTCGCTCGCACTTCTGACGTCACATTCCGGCTCGGTCATCGGCGTCGGCGCGCAGGGGCGTCAGTGGAGTGGACCGCGCCCGGCGGTAGCATCCGTGACAGTCGCCCCCAGCCCTTCCGACCCCGATGCCGCCCCTCGGTGATATCGAACACCCACCCGGGTGGGTGGGCCTGATGTGTCACTATGGCCGACTTGTCATGGCTCTGTCAAGGGCCTCGGCCCAAGACACTACCACCGGGCAGGGGCACTGACAAGTAAGCGCTCGTAATCCGAGGCCACACGACCGGTTCCACGCGTTTCATTGAACGTTCTCGACGGTTCCTCTATACTTCGTACTCGTGAAAGCTGGATCTCGTGGACATCCCGCAAATCCGCCCTTCGTCCGTCTCGGCTCCCTGCCACACGGCACCATCGAACTCGATGAGGTCGACCGACGGATCATGAAACTGCTGCGCCACGACGCCCGCCTCAGCTACGCGCACATCGCCCGCACGGTGGGCCTCTCCGAGCCCACCGTGCGCAAACGCATCGACCGGCTGGTCCGCGCGGGCGCGATCATCAACGCGGCGCGCATCAACCCCGCCCCGATCGGCTTCCCCATCGACGCGATGATCGGCATCAACGTGGTGCGCGGCAGGGTCAAGGAGGTCGGGCACCGTCTGGCCGAGATGGAGAACGTCGCCTACGTCGCCTACGTGGCCGGCACCTTCGACATCATCATCCAGGCCTACCTTCCTCACATGGAAGGGCTCTTCAAGTTCCTCAACGAGGATCTCGAGCAGATCGAGGGCATCGCCGGCACCCAGACGTGGAACGTGCTGCGCACGGAGAAGTTCTTCTACAACTGGGAAGGGGAGGATGTCGGGATCGACGTCGCCGCCCACGGCGACGGTCACGCCGGCGAGGAGACCGCCGGCGATGGGTCCTGACCCCGCCTCGGCGGGTCCGTCGCGGACCTGACGCCGCCGATGCTCGCCGCCGTCCTCGCGCTCCTGGCGAGCTTCTCGTGGGGCACCTCCGATTTCGTCGCCGGGGTGGAGGCGCGCCGCTCCACGGCGTGGACGGCGGCGCTGGGCGGTCAGGTGGTCGCGTCCCTCTCGCTGGTGGCCCTCCTCCTCGCGACCTCGTCGGCGAGCCTGTCGCCGGCCGCCCTGGCGCCGGCGGCGGTGGGCGGCGCGGTCGGAGGGTTCGGAGTCGTCCTGCAGTACCGCGCGCTCGCGCTGCTCGACATGGGCGTGGTCTCGCCGATCATCGCCGGCGCGGCGCTCGTGCCGGTCGTCTGGGGCACCATCGCCGGCGAGCGGCCGGGCACGCTGCAGATGGTCGGCATCGCCTGCGCCCTCGTGGGCATCGTGCTGATCTCACGACGGGAGCGGGCGCGGGCGCCAAGCCCGCACACCCGCCGCGGGATCCTCTACGCCGCGCTCTCCGCCACCGCGCTGGGTCTCTTCCTCGTCGCGCTCGACCTCGGCGGCAGGAGCGACCCGCTCCTCACCGTGGCGACGGCGCGGACGGCCGCGGCGCTGACCCTCCTGGTCGTGGCCGCCTGCGCCCGTCCGGCCATCAGTCTGTACGCCCGCGCCCTGCCCGCGCTCCTGCTCATCGGGCTGCTGATCGCCGCGGCCAACCTGCTGTTCACGTCGGCCACCACCCACGGGGACCTCGCCGTCGTCGGAGTCCTCGGATGGCTCAACCCCGCCGTCACCATGGCGTGGGCGGTCGGGATGCTGCAGGAGCGACTCGGGGCCCTGCAGGTGCTCGCCGCCGTGCTCGTCTTCGCCGGCGTCGTCTGTATCACCCTGGGCTGATGCCTCGGCGCCGGGACGGCGTGGACGTCCTTCCGGGATGGCGCGGACACGGCGTCGAGCGGTACGCTCGCAGGGGAGCGCCCCCGCACGGGGTGCAACGCCCACGAAGAACATCGACCGGTCCACGCCGGCCCCGCCGGCGCGTCATCGAGAAGGAGCGTCCCCATGGAAGAAGCCGTGTGCGCCACCTGCCCCTGGTGGCGGCGCCTGCCCGAGCGGGTCGAGTTCCACTGGTCGTTCGAGGACGGCCAGCAGGTGGAGACGCGCACTCCCAACGACAGGGGCGAGTGTCGTCGCTACCCCCCGCGTCCGCCGCGCGACTTCCCGCTCACCGAGCTCGACGACTGGTGCGCCGAGCATCCGGAGCGGGAGATCACCTGCGACGAATGACGCCGGGCGGCCTGACCCCGGATCCCGGCTCGCCGTCGCCTGTGCACGACGCGAGCCACCGGCGCCCGCGCCGCTGCGCCGTCAGGCAGGCGCCGTACAGCTCGTCGGTCGCAGGGATCACCGCATCCGGGCCGAGGAGGTCGAACAGGCCGGTGCGGCGCAGTTGCTCCTCCATCTCCTCGCCCACCCCGGCGAGGTACACACGACCGCCCCGCGCGGCACACTCGTCCGCGAAATCGCGCACCACGGCGATGGTCGACCGGTGGAGGGCGCCGCGGCCGCGCAGACGGAGGACCGCGACGGGGTTGCGCGCCTCGCCGACCACCGGCAGCAGTTCGCGGATCCGGGGCGCGGCAGCGTAGAAGAGGCTGCCGTAGATGTCGAGCACGGTGACCGCCTCGTCGGCCAGCGCAGCCGGCGCCTCGATCTCCTTGGGCAGCCCGTCGCCGTCCAGCACCACCTGCTTCACCTGTACGTCGAGCGACGACAGATAGACGTGCTTGAGCACGGAGATCGCAGCGCCCGCCAGCACCGCGTACTGGAGCGGGACGAGCAGGGCGAGGATGAAGGTGACGATCATGACGGCGGCCGACATCTTGTCGGCCCGCCAGACGTCGAGGGCGGCGCGGGGCTGCAGGGCGCCCGTGGCGGCGACCACGAGGATCCCGGCCGTCACCGCAAGAGGCACGCGCTGGACCAGCGGCGCCGCGGCCAGGATGACGCCGACCACGAAGATCCCCGTCACCACCGACGAGCGGCGCGTACGGGCTCCGGCGCCGAGGTTGAGCATCGTCGCCTGCACGGAGCCTCCGACCACCGCGCCGCCGAACAGACCCGAGACGACGTTGGCCACGCCCTGACCGATGAAGTCCCTGCCGACGCCGGCGTGCGAGGCCGACCCCGTGTCGGCGATCGTGCGGCTGATCCCGGCTCCCTGCACGAGGCCGATGATGACCAGTGAGACCGCCGGCAGGACGAGTGGTGGGGCCAGGGACAGGTCGGGAAGACGCGGCAGCGGGAGCGTCCGAGGGATCGGCGCGATGTCGCCGACCACCGCGACCGAGTCCAGCGAGAGCAGTGCGACCGCAACGGTCATGACGAGCAGCGCCAGCGCCATGGCGAACAGCTTGAGCCGGGTACGCCTGAGTGCGACCACCAGGACCACCGTGGCGAGCCCCACGAGAGTGGTCTCCACGTCGGAGGCGGCGGGATGCATGAACAGGTCGGCCGCCGCGAGCAGCTTGTGGTCGTGGCGGCCGGAGAAACCCGTCAGCGCCCCGAGCTGCGAGAGCAGGATCGTCACGCCGATGCCGCCCATGAGGCCGATCATCACAGCGTCGGAGACGAAGCGGACGAGCCCTCCGGCCCGGAGCAGGCCGAGGACGAGCATGATGGCGCCGGTGAGGACGGCCAGCGTGAAGAGGCCGTCCACGCGCCGGTCGGGCGGCAGGGCGGCGAGCGCGCCGCCGGCGGCGAGACAGAGCGCGGCCGTGGGCACCACCGGCATGCGCCGCGAGCCGGTGGTGAGCGCTCCGGCCGGCGTACCGGCGGCGACGGCGTACAGCCCGTGCACCGGCGGAACGCCGGCCAACATCGTGTACGCCATCGCGTTCCCGACCTGGGAGGCCCCTACCGTGAGACCCGCGGCCAGGTCGTGCAGCAGCCCGCGATCAGGGGCCGGGCGTCGCATCCCCGGTCTGTGCGTAGGCCCGCTGCAGGATCTCCGCGACCTCCGGCCGGGTGAACCACTCCGGCAGCATCCGGCCCTTCGCGAGATACTCCTCACGCACCTGCGTCCCGGAGATCGACGAGACCCGGGCCCCGTAGGGCACCTCGTTGAGATCCACGTAACGATCCTCGTCGGTGAGGTAGGCGAGCTCACGTGCCAGGATCGTCTTCACCCCGATCTCGTCGGAGTAGTGCTCGGCCATCGCCTGGGCGTCGTACGGTCCGTAGAACGGCACGCCGTGTGAATCGGGTCCCGGGCCGGCGTGGTCCCGGCCGACGATGAGGTGGGTGGCGCCGTAGTTGCGCCGGATGATGGCGTGCCACACCGCCTCGCGCGGACCGGCGAACCGCATCGAGAGGGGCATCAGTG